>Ga0073934_10000264_pt1 | contig 158168 bp, 124 predicted proteins | sample LarsenN4metaG_FD_76834 | JGI IMG/M metagenome (GOLD analysis project Ga0073934, IMG submission 76834) | Hot spring sediment bacterial and archeal communities from British Columbia, Canada, to study Microbial Dark Matter (Phase II) - Larsen... ... | reverse complement strand
CGGCGGCCGTCGTGCGCAACGACTTCTCGGTGCTGTACGTGGCCATGCACAGCAACCTCGAGCTGCCGCTGCCCTACCGCATCGCCGGCGTCTGGGGCGGGCACGAGGGCTCGCTGCTGCTGTGGCTGGCGATGCAGGCGGTGTGGATGGCGGCGGTGGCCCGCTTCAGCCGCGGCCTGCCGGCCGACGTCGTGGGCCGCATCCTCGGCGTGATGGGCGCGGTGGCGGTGGGCTTCCTGCTCTTCACGCTCACCACCTCCAACCCGTTCGAGCGCCTGTCGCCGGTGCCGCCGAACGGCCGCGACCTGAACCCGCTGCTGCAGGACCCGGGCATGGTCATCCACCCGCCGATGCTCTACATGGGCTACGTCGGGTTCTCGGTGGCCTTCGCGCTCGCGGTGGCCGGCCTCATCGGGGGCCGGCTCGACGCCACCTGGGCGCGCTGGACGCGCCCGTGGACGGTGGCGGCCTGGGCGAGCCTGACGGTGGGCATCGCGCTCGGCAGCTGGTGGGCCTACTACGAGCTCGGCTGGGGCGGCTGGTGGTTCTGGGACCCGGTCGAGAACGCCTCGTTCATGCCCTGGCTCGTGGGCACGGCGCTCATCCACTCGCTGGCCGTGACGGAGAAGCGCGGCGCTTTCAAGTCGTGGACGGTGCTGCTGGCCATCGTCGCGTTCTCGCTGTCGCTGCTGGGCACGTTCCTCGTGCGCTCGGGCGTGCTCTCGTCGGTGCATGCCTTCGCCACCGACCCGGCGCGGGGCCTGTTCATCCTCGGCTTCCTGGTCGTCGTCGTCGGCGCCTCGCTGACGCTCTACGCGTGGCGCGCGCCGACGGTGGGCCTGGGCGCGCGTTTCCACTGGGCGAGCCGCGAGACGGCGCTGCTGGCGAACAACGTGATGCTGGTGGCCGCCTGCGGCGCGGTGCTGCTCGGCACGCTGTACCCGCTCGCGCTCGACGCGCTCGGCCTCGGCAAGATCTCCGTCGGCCCGCCCTACTTCGATGCCGTGTTCGTGCCGCTGATGGCGCCGGTGGTGTTCCTGATGGGTGTCGGGCCGCTGGCGCGCTGGAAGCAGGCCGAGCTGCCGGACCTGGTCCGGCGCCTGCGCTGGGCGCTCGCCGTCGCGGTGCTCGCCGCGCTGGCGCAGGCCTGGCTCTACCGGTCGGCGGATCGCACCGCGTCCTGGATGACCACCCTCGGCCTGCTGATGGCCTGGTGGATCGTGGCCTCGCTGGCGGCCGATGCCTGGGAGCGCCTCGGCCCGCGTCGCGCCGTGGCCGGCCAGGCGCGCGGCGGAGCTCTCGGCGCGCTCGCCGCGCTGCCGCGCACGTTCTTCGAGCGCGCGCCGCTGGTGCCGCGTTCGGTGGTCGCGATGTGGGTCGCGCACCTGGGCGTGGCGGTGTTCATCTTCGGCGTCACGATGGTGAAGTCGTTCGAGGTCGAGCGCGACGTGAAGATGGCCCCAGGCGACCATGTCACGATCGACGACCTCACCTTCACGTTGCGCGGCCTGCGCGAACGCGACGGCCCCAACTACCGGGCCGTGCAAGGCTGGGTCGAGGTGACGCGCGGCGAGGGTGACGCGAAGGTCAAGGTCATCGACCTGCTGCCCGAGAAGCGCGTCTACCGCGTGCAGGACAATCCGATGACCGAGGCCGCCATCTCCACCCGCCTGACGCAGGACCTGTACGTCTCGCTCGGCGAGCCGGTGGACGACGGCGCGGCGTGGATCGTGCGCGTGTACATCAAGCCCTTCGTCGACTGGATCTGGGGCGGTTGTGCGCTGATGGCGCTGGGCGGCCTGCTGGCCGCCGGCGACCGCCGCTACCGCGTGCGCGCCGCGGCCCGGGCGCAGGCCGCCGAACCTGCCCTCGCGGGCCGGGCCTGAGGCGCGACGACGGTCCCCCCCCCGAGAACCGCAGGCACCCAGGAGCCCCCGCCCCCGTGAATCAGGCGACCACACCCGGCGCGTCGCCGGCCAAGCCGGCGGCGCGCTCGCGCCTCTGGATCTTCCTGATCCCGCTGGCGGCCTTCGCCGTGCTGGCGGTGTTCCTCGGCCGCGGCCTCTCGCTCAACCCGCGCGAGGTGCCATCGCCGCTGATCGGCAAGCCGGCACCGACGTTCACGCTGACGCGGCTGAACGATGCCGCCACGAGCGTGAAGAGCGCCGACCTGCAGGGCAAGGTCTGGGTGCTCAATGTCTGGGCCAGCTGGTGCGGACCCTGCCGCGACGAACACCCGCTGTGGGTGGAGTTCGCGCGCCGCAGCAAGGTGCCCATCGTCGGTCTCAACTACAAGGACCAGCGCGCCAACGCGCTGAACTGGCTGCGCCAGCTCGGCGACCCGTATGCAATGTCGCTCTTCGACGGCGACGGCAAGGTCGCCATCGACTGGGGCGTGTACGGCGTGCCGGAGACCTTCGTCATCGACCGCCAGGGCATCGTCCGCTTCAAGCACGTGGGGCCGGTGACGCCCGAGGTGCTGGGCGGGAAGATCGAGCCGTTGCTGAAGTCGCTCGATGGATGATTTGACCTCTCCCGGCGTGCCTGCGGCGCGACCCCGGTGGGCCCGAGGGAACCGTTTCGCGTCCCTGGTGCTCCCTCGGCGCACCGGCGGAGCCGGATCCGCGGCGGTTGCCTGGCTGAGGTGCCTGCGGCGCGGGTTGGCTGCGGTTGCGGTGGTGCTGCTTGGCCTGGTCGGCGCCGGCGCCGCGGTCGCCGGGGAGGCGCAGCCGCTCGCTGCGGACCCCGAGCTCGAGGCGCGGGTGATGAAGCTCGCCGCCGAACTCCGCTGCCTCGTCTGCCAGAACCAGACGATCGCCGACTCGCACGCGGGCCTGGCCATCGACCTGCGCAACCAGGTGCGCGAGATGCTGCGGCAGGGCAAGAGCGACAAGGAAGTGCTCGCCTACATGACGGCGCGCTACGGCGACTTCGTGCTCTACCGGCCCCCGATGAAGGAGACCACGGTGCTGCTCTGGCTGGGGCCGGCACTGCTCTTCGCCGGCGGCCTGGTGGTGCTCGTGGTGGTATTGCGCCGGCGGGCGCGCGCCGGCGACGAGGCATTCGAGCCCGACCCCGGCGTGGACGATGACGAACGCGGCCCGGGCGCCGCGGGCCAGCCCTCGCGCTGAAGCAGGCCCGGCCCGGGCCGAACGACGAGATCCGATGAACGAAACCACGTTGAACGATCTGCGCGCGCAGTGGCTGGCGCTGCAGGCCCGGCAGGATGCCGCCGGGGCGGACCCCCAGGCCAGCGCGGCCGCGGCGCAAGCCCTGGCCGCAGAGCGCTCGGATCTCGAGCGGCGCATCGTCGCCGCGGTCGTCGGCGACGCCGCGGCGGCGGCGCCGGAGAAGGACGCGCCCGCAGCGCAGGCCGCGGCCATCGCGCCGGCGGCCGCCGCGGCACCGCGCAGCTCGGGGCCCTTCTGGGCGCTGGCGAGCGTCTTCGTCCTGGTGCTGGCCGGTGTCGGCTACGGCTGGAAGGGCACGCCGAAGGCCGTGGGCACCGCGCCGCCGGGCTTCGAGCAGGGCGCGGCAGGAGGCGGCGGCGGGGGCGGCGCCGGGGGTGCGCCGCAGCACTCCGGCGGTGCGCAGCTGGAGGCGCTGGTCAAGCAGTTGCAGGAGCGCCTGGAGAAGTCGCCCGGCGACCACGAAGGCTGGACGCTGCTCGGCCGCTCGCAGATGGCGCTCGGCCGCTTCGCCGAGGCTTCGGCGGCCTACGAGAAGGCGCTCGCGCTCAAGCCCGACGACGCCGCCACGTTGACCGACCGGGCCGACGCGCTGGGCGTGCTCAACGGGCGCTCGCTCGAAGGCGAGCCGGCCCGTCTGCTGGAGAAGGCGCTGAAGATCGACCCGCGCCAGATCAAGGCGCTGGTGCTGGTGGGCACGATGGAGTTCCAGCGCGGCAACTACGCTGCCGCGCAGAAGCGCTGGCAGGAGGTGGTCGACATCGGCCCGGCCGGCGATGGCCTCGTCGAACTGGCGCGCGAGGGCATCGCCCAGGCGCAGGCCCGCCAGGGCCGGGCCCCGGCGCCGCAGGCCCAGGCGCAGCCCCCGGCCCAGCCCGGCGCGGGCGCCGCGCCGCAGGCCGCCGACAAGGGGCCGGGCATCTCCGGCACCGTGCGGCTGAGCGCAGCGCTGAAGGCGCAGGCGGCTCCGGACGACACCGTCTTCATCTTCGCGCGCGCCGCCGGTGGAGGCATGCCGCTGGCCATCGTGCAGAAGCGTGTCGCCGAGCTGCCGGCCGAGTTCACGCTCGACGACACCCAGGCCATGTCGCCGGCCAGCCGGCTCTCGTCGGCGGCGCAGGTGGTCGTCACGGCGCGGGTCAGCAAGTCCGGCCAGGCGACCCCGCAGCCGGGCGACCTCGAAGGGGCCTCCACGCCGGTGGCGCCGGGCGCGCGGGGCCTGGTGGTCGAGATCTCGACCGTGCGGAAGTGAGGTCCCGCGGCGGCCGATGACGCCGGGCCGGCGATCACGCCGGCGTGCCGGCAGCTCGCTCGCCAGAAGCCGCCAAGTGGCCGCCGGGTGGCGCCGCCCGCTAGAGGGCGAACACCTTGCCCGGGTTCATGATGTTGCGCGGGTCGAGCGTGCGCTTGATGTTGCGCATCATCTCCACCGCCCCCGGGCCGGCCTCGTCGAGCAGGTAGCCCATCTTGTGCAGGCCGATGCCGTGTTCGCCGGTGCACGTGCCATCGAGCCGCAGCGCGCGCTGCACCATCTGCACGCCCAGGCGCTCGACCTCGGCCACCTCGCGCGGGTCGTTCGGGTCGAGCAGCCAGCTGAGGTGGAAGTTGCCGTCGCCGACGTGGCCGACGATCCAGTAGGGGATGCCCGCTGCGTCGCTCTCGGCGATGCTCTCGTTGATGCTCTCCGCGAGGCGCGAGATCGGCACGCAGGTGTCGGTGCTCTGGCAGCGGCAGCCCGGGCGCGTCTGCAGCGCGGCGAAGTAGGCCTTGTGCCGCGCCGTCCAGAGGCGGCTGCGCTCCTCGGGGGTCGTGGCCCACTGGAAGTCGGCGCCGCCATGCTCGCGCGCGATCTCCTGCACGGTGGCGGCCTGCTCGGCGACGCCCGCCTCGCTGCCGTGGAACTCCATCAGCAGCATCGGCTGCTCGCGCAGGCCGAGCTTGGCGTAGAGATTGACGCCGCGGATGGCGTTGGCGTCGAGCAGCTCGCAGCGCGCGATCGGCACGCCCATCTGGATGACCTGGATCGTCGTGCGCACGGCGGCGTCGACGCTCGGGAAGTGGCAGATCGCCGCGCTCACCGCCTCGGGCAGCGGGTAGAGCTTGAGCGTGATCTCGGTGAAGACGCCGAGCGTGCCCTCGCTGCCGACGAACAGGCGCGTGAGGTCGTAGCCGGCGCTGCTCTTCTTGGCGCGCGTGCCGGTGCGCACGACCTCGCCGCTGGCGGTGACGACCTCGAGCCCGAGCACGTTCTCGCGCATCGTGCCGTAGCGCACCGCGTTCGTGCCGCTGGCGCGCGTGGCCGACATGCCGCCGATCGTGGCGTTTGCGCCCGGGTCGATGGGGAAGAAGAGCCCGGTGTCCTTGATCTCGCGGTTGAGCTGCTCGCGCGTGACGCCCGGCTGCACCGTGACCGTGAGGTCGGCGGGGTCGATGCGCAGCACCTTGTCCATGCGGCTCACGTCGAGCGTGACGCCGCCCTGCACCGCCAGCACGTGGCCCTCGAGCGAGCTGCCGATGCCGAACGGGATCACCGGCACCGAGTGCTCGTGCGCCAGCTTCACGGCTGCGGCCACGTCGGCGGTGGACTCGCAGTACACGACGACCTCGGGCGGCGTGGCCGCATACACGGACTCGTCGCGCCCATGCTGCTCGCGCACGGCGGCGGCCGTGGAACAGCGCTCGCCGAAGCGGGCACGCAGCGCGTCGAGCATGGCCGCGGGCACGGGCCGGACGGCGGCGCGCGGATTCAGGTCGTGGGGTGCGTTCATGCTCGTCTCCGTGGGTCGGACGATTCTAGGAGTCGGCCCGCGAGCCCGACCGGTCCTCCCGGCCTTGCCCGGGCCGTCTCCCGCAGCCCGGTGCCTGCGCGTGCCGCGGGCCGGAACGGGCGCACGGCCCGGGGCAGGATCCGGCGCAAGGCGTGAACTGGCGCCGGCCGCGGCCGCAATTCCACACAGCGGGCGAAGGCATTGCCGTGCAACATGCGCCGCAAGGAACCTCGCGAGGACGCCCGCCATGGCCCACCCGACCGCTACTTCCGCGCCGCCCGCCGCTGCCTCGGCCGAGAGGTCGCGGGCCATCATCGCGGACCGCGGCGAGTTCGTCGACGTGCTCTGCGCCCTGCGGCGCGGGCACGTGCTGGTGCAGGCGGGCGAGCACGCCGGGGGCTGGATCGTCGACGGCGGCCGCGTGTTCTCGTCGTACGACCCGCTGCTGCGCTACGAGCTCGTGCGCGAGTTCGACAACCCCGAGGGATTCGACCACGTGCGCTACTTCCGGCTGACGTCGCGCGGCCGCGACTTCGCCGAGCGCGCGCTGGCAGCCTGGCGCCGCCGGCCGCTGCTCGAACGCCTGATGGTGCGGCTCGTCGGCTGACCGCGCGAGGCGCCGGGCCGGCCCCGGCAGCGCAACGGGCGCCCGGCCCGGGCCGTCGAGTTCGGCCGCGCGATCTGCCCCGCCGGTGACCGCCCGCGGGCGGCCACCGCGGCGCGCCCCGTCCGGCTGCGCCCGCTTACGACCCGACACCACCCCGGCCCGGCGCCGGGGGCCGGTCGGCCCCGCACCGCCCGGCATGCGGCGAGAATCGCCGGCGTCATGTCCAACCGACTCACGCAGATCGCCACGCGCACCGGCGACGACGGCACCACCGGCCTGGGTGACGGCACGCGCATATCGAAGGACCACCGCCGCGTGGCCGCGATGGGCGACGTCGACGAGCTCAACTCGAGCCTTGGCGTGCTGCTGGCCGAGCCTTTGCCCGCCGACGTGCGCGAGCTGCTGCTGACGGTGCAGCACGAGCTCTTCAACCTCGGCGGCGAGCTCTCCATCCCGGGCTACAGCCTCGTCAAGCCCGAAGCCGTCGCCGCGCTCGACGCCGCGCTCGCCCGCTACAACGCCGCTTTGCCGCGCCTGGCCGAGTTCATCCTGCCCGGGGGCGCCCGCAGCGCGGCACTCGCCCACGTCAGCCGCACGGTCGCGCGCCGCGCCGAACGGGCCGTCGTCGCGCTGGCCGCGACCGAGCCGGTGAACGAGGCGCCGAGGCAGTACCTCAACCGGTTGTCCGATCTCATGTTCGTGCTGGCGCGCGTGCTGAATCGCGCCAACCTCGATGGCCTGGGCGGCGACGACGTCTACTGGAAGAGCGAGCGCCTCGCGCGCGCGCAGGAATCCGGGCCGGCCTGAGCCGCCCGGGCCGGCAGCGGCCGCGAGCCGCCCGGCGCGGCGCATCGACGACAAGGAGCCAACGTGAGGAGACTTCCGATGCGGCGCTGGCCGTCGTTGCTCGGCCGCGCCGTGGTGCAGGCGGCCCTGCTCGCGGGGCTGGCCGCGGCCGCCCACCTCGCGCTGCCGGCCCCGGCGCTGGCGCAGAGCCCGGACCCCGGCCCGGCCTGGGACACGGCCGAGAGCGCGCACTTCCGCATCCACTATCGCGCCAGCCAGCGCCGCCAGGCCGAGGCGGTCGTGCGCGCCGCCGAGCGCGCCTGGCCGCGCGTCACGCAGGCGCTGGCGTGGGAGCCGAAGAGCCGCATCGACATCGTCGTCTACGCGGAGTTCGACATCTCCAACGGCTTCTCGACGCCGCTGCCGTTCAACAAGATCGGCGTCTTCCTCACGCCACCCGACGAAGGGCAGCTGCTCGACAACAGCGCCTGGCTCGACCTGCTGCTCGTGCACGAGCTGACGCATGCGGTGCACCTGGACAAGATGCGCGGCGCGCCGCGCGTGCTGCAGAGCATCTTCGGCCGCGTCGTCTGGTTCATTCCCAATCTCTTCAGCCCCGGCTGGCTGCTCGAGGGCCTGGCCGTCTGGGAGGAGAGCGACCGCGAGGCCGCCGGCCAGGGGCGGGGCCGACTGAAGGGCCCTTATTTCGAGGCCTGGCTGCGCGCCGAGCGCCAGCGCGGCTTCCTGAAGCTCGCCGAGCTCAACGCCGACGGCCGCGCGCTGCCGCTGGCGAAGCAGTACCTCTACGGCGCCTACTTCTTCGAGTTCGTCCATCGCCGCTACGGCCCGGGCAAGGCGCAGGAGATGGTCGAGCGGCACAGCGGCGACATCGGCTTCGCCCCGCGCCTGCACAGCATGCCCTGGGGTGCCACCGGCAAGATGATGGACGTGCTGTGGGACGAGTTCCTCGCCGACCTGAACGAGCAGGTGGCCGCGCGCGCCGCACCGCTCGAACGCGTCCCCGAGGCCACCGGGCGGCCCCTCCTCCCCGGCCCCGTCTTCGACCTGCCGTCGCTGGTGGCGCAGCCCGACGGCAGCGTGCTCGCGATCGTCGACGACGGCCTCGGGGCGCCGCGCATCGAGCGCCTGCGCCGCGGTGGCGCGGACGGGGCCGTGCAGCGCGAGCGCGTGACGACCGTGCTGCCCGGTGCGCGCCTGGAGGCCGGTGCCGACGGCAGCGTGCTCGTGATGCAGCCCGACATCTGCAACGGCCGCTACCTCGGCTACGACGTCTACCGCCTGCAGGGCCGCCGGCTGAAGCAGCTGACCTCCTGTGCGCACCTGCGGCGCGCCGTTCAGCTCGGCGCCACGCTGCGCTCGACCGGCGGCGTCACGGCGACGACGCAGCCCTCGGGCGACCTCGTGGCGATCCGCCTCGACGGCGGCCGCACGGAGCTCGTGCGGCTCGACCCCGGGGCGCGCGGCGCCGGGCCGAGGGTGCTCTACACCCCGCCGGAGGGTACCGACCTCGTCGACATCGCGCTGGCCCCGGACGGCCGCACGCTCTTCGCCGTCACGCGGCGCGAGGCCGACTGGCGGGTGCTCGAGTTCGACGCCGCGAACGCCGCCGCGGCACCCGTGCTGCGCCTGGCCCACGATGCGCCCATCGCCAACCTGAGGCACGGCCCCGCCGGACTGGAGATGCTGGCCGTGGACGCGGGCGTGCCCAACGTCTGGCGCCTCACCCGCGAGGGTTCCTGGCAGCGGCTGACGCACAGCCACACGGCCGTGGCCGCACACGCCGGCAGCGCGCCGGACGGGTCGCTGGCGCTCGTCGTGGTCGTCCCGCAGGGCTACGAGTTGCGCACGATGGATGCGCCGGCACCGCTGCAGGAAGTGACGGCGGCGCAGCGCGCGGCCGCGCGGGGGCGGGCCGGGGCGAGCCCGGCAGCTGCCGCCGGCGCCCGGGTGGGCACGGCGGCGGCCCCGGGCGCGCCGGCGGCCGCGGAAGAGCTGGGTGCGGCGCGGCCCTATTCGGCCTGGCGAACGTTGTACCCGCGCTCGTGGCTCCCGACGATCACCAGCGACCGTGGCCTCACCGCCTACGGCGCGAGCACCTCGGGTGCCGACGCGGTCGGCTGGCACGAGTACATCGCGACCCTGCAGTACGAGACGTCGCAGAAGGAGTGGCTGGGCAGCTTCGAGTACATCTGGCGCGGCCACACCGGCGTCGCGATCGACCGCACGCTCGTGGCGCGGGCCTGGACGGGCGACAGCGGCGACGAGACGACGACGCAGTACGACCGCGAGCTGCAGGCGCAGTGGCTGAGCCTGTTCCCGGTGCCGGGCCTCGACAGCCTCGCGCACCGCGTCACCCTGGGCATCGGCGCGGCGCTGGACCGCATCGAGCGCGTCACGGTGGCCGGCAGCAGCGTGCAGCGGCGGCAGGACGAGCGCATCGCCGCGCTCGTGGCCGGCTACGACAGCCGCGGCACCAACTGGCATGCGGACGGTGCCAACCGCGGCGTCAAGCTCGCGCTGCGTGCCGAGTCTTACAAGCCCTTCGAGGGCCACGCCGACGATGCCGCGCCCGACTACGACGGGCTCGTCGTGCGCGCCGACGCGAACGCCTACCTCGGCATCGGCAAGGGCGTGCTGGCCGTCCGCCTGACCGAGGCGCGGGCGCGCGACCGCACGCGCCCCTTCCAGCTCGGCGGCGCCACCGAGACCGGGCGCGGCATCGGCTTTGCGCTGAACAACCGCGAGATCGCGCTGCGCGGCTACCGCGGCGACGAGCCCGAGCTGCTCGGTCAGCAGGCGCGGCTGGCGAGCGTGGAGTGGCGCATGCCGCTGGTGGACATCGACCGCCACGCCATGGTCCCGGCGGTCGGCATCAACCGCCTCGCGGGCACGGTGTTCTTCGACATCGGCGCGGCCTGGGCCGCCGGCCGCAGCGACCCCGACGACTACCGGCGTGGCGTCGGCTTCGAGCTGCGCGGCGAGGCGAAGCTGCTGTACGCGCTGGCGCTCGACCTGCGCCTCGGTGTCGGCCACGCGCTCGACCCGCTGCCGGGGCGCGGACGCACGCGCGCCTATCTCACGCTGGGGCAGGCGTTCTGAGCGCCACGGGGGCCGGGTCGCCCGCCCCGCAGGCCGCGGGGCGCCGCGCTCCGGCCGCGCCGGACGGGTCCAGGGGATGGCGGCCGCGCGCGGTCAGGCCGAGCGGCCCGGCTCGGCCATCGCCGCGCGTCGCGCCCGCCAGGCGCCGAGCAGCGCCAGCACGCCGGGCACGATGATCATCAGCCAGACGATGAGGCTGAAGTTCTGCTGCACCCAGGGCAGGTTGCCGAAGAGATACCCCGCGCCGACGAGGCTCACCACCCACAGCACGCCGCCGGTGACGTTGTAGAAGCTGAACTTGCTGCGCGTCATCTCCGCCACGCCGGCCACGAAGGGCACGAAGGTGCGCAGGAACGGCATGAAGCGCGCGGCGATGATCGTGATGCCGCCATAACGCTCGTAGAAGGCGTGCGCCTGCTCGAAGGCGCGGCGGTTGAACCAGCGGCTCTGTTCCCAGCTCCACACGCGCGGCCCGACCCAGCGGCCGATGCTGTAGTTCAGCTGGTCGCCGAGCACCGCGGCGACGATCAGCAGCGCCATCGAGGGCGCGATGTGCATCAGCCCCACCCCGCACAGCGCGCCGACGACGAACAGCAGCGAGTCGCCCGGCAGGAACGGCATCACCACGACGCCGGTCTCGACGAAGATGATCGCGAAGAGCAGCACGTAGACCCACGTGCCGTAGGCCATCACGAACTCGCGCAGGTGGCGGTCGACGTGCAGGATGAAATCGATCAGTTGCGGCAGCGCTTCCATGTCCTGGACGTCGTCGTGGGCGCGCGGATTATCCGGGCCGCCCACCGCCGCGACGCTCACGCCTTCAGGTAGTCGGTGCGCGATCCGAGCCAGCGTGCGACATGTTCCTCGGCCACGCGCGGCGATTCACGCAGAAGGCGTGGGGCCATCTCGCGCGCGAGCGCGAGCAGCTCGCCGTCGGTCGCGAGGTCGGCGAAGCGCAGCAGTGCGTCACCGCTCTGGCGTGCGCCCATGAACTCGCCGGGGCCGCGGATCTCGAGGTCGCGGCGGGCGATCTCGAAGCCGTCGTTCGTCTCCGCCATCGCGCGCAGCCGCTCCTTGGCGGTGGGCGACAACGGGCCGGTGTAGAGCAGCACGCACACGCTGGCCGCGGCGCCACGCCCGACCCGCCCGCGCAGCTGGTGCAGCTGCGCGAGGCCGAAGCGCTCGGCGTGCTCGATGACCATCAGGCTCGCGCTCGGCACGTCGACGCCGACCTCGATCACGGTGGTGGCCACGAGCACGCCCATCTGGCCGCCGCTGAAGAGCGACATCACCGCCGCCTTCTCGGCGGCGGGCATGCGCCCGTGCAGCAGGCCGACCATCGTGCCGGGCAGCGCGGCGCTCAGCTCGGCATGCGTGGCGGTGGCGTTCTGCAGGTCGACATGCTCGCTCTCCTCGACGAGCGGGCAGACCCAGTAGACCTGCCGGCGCGCGTCGCCGCGGCCTGCGCCGCCTTCGCGATGCGCGAGCTCCTCGCGGATGCGCGCGATGACCTGGCCGCGCTTGTCGTCGGCGAAGACCTTGGTGACCACCGGCGTGCGGCCGGGCGGCAGCTCGTCCAGCGTGCTCACGTCCAGGTCCGCGTAGTAGGTCATCGCGAGCGTGCGCGGGATCGGCGTGGCACTCATCATCAGGAGGTGCGGCTCCAGCGCCGGCCGCGGGCCGGCCCCCGTCGCCGGGGCGCCGTCCTGCACCTCCGGCCCGGCACCGTCCTGCGCCTGCGCGCTCAGCTTGGCGCGCAGGGCGAGGCGCTGCTCGACGCCGAAGCGGTGCTGCTCGTCCACCACCGCGAGCCCCAGGCGCGCGAACTGCACGTCGCCCTGGATGACGGCGTGCGTCCCCACCACGAGCGCGGCCTCGCCGCTGGCCACCTTCGCGAGCATCTCGCGGCGGGCGCGGCCCTTGCGGCTGCCGGTGAGCCACGCGATGCACACGCCCAGAGGCTCGAGCCAGCCGACGAGCTTGCGGAAGTGCTGCTCGGCCAGGATCTCGGTGGGGGCCATCAGCGCGCACTGCCATCCGGCACTGATGGCCGTGGCCGCGGCGAGCGCCGCCACCACGGTCTTGCCGCTGCCCACGTCGCCTTGCAGCAACCGGTGCATCGGCCGCGCGAGCGCGAGGTCGCGCTCGATCTCGGCCGTCACGCGCCGCTGCGCGCCGGTCAGCTCGAACGGCAGCGCCCGCGCCAGGCGGGTGCGCAGATCGTCCTGCCCGCCGGCGCGCAGCGATGGGGCGCGCAGCAGCGCGCGCTCGGCCAGCGCCTGCGCCTGCGACAGCTGCTGCGCCAGCAGTTCCTCGTACTTCAGCCGCTGCCAGGCCGGATGGCTGCGGTCTTCCAGCGCACCCAGCGGGGCGCCGGGCGCCGGATGGTGCAGCGTGGCCAGCGCCTCGCGCAGCGTGGGCAATCCCGGCGGCAGCGCGTGGGCCGGCAGGATCTCGTGCAGCGGCGCGCGTGCCAGCGCCGAGGCGACGGCCTTGCGCAGGTAGGCCTGCGGGAGCGCTGCCGTGCTCGGGTAGACGGGGGTCAGCGCCTGCGGCAGCGGCGTGCCGGGCTCGACGACCTTCAGCACCGGATGCACGATCTCCAGCCCGAGGAAGCCGCCGCGCACCTCGCCGCGCACGCGCACGAGAAGCCCCGGGGCCAGCTGCTTCTGCTGCGAGGGGTAGAAGTGCAGCCAGCGCAGCACGATCTCGCCGGTCGCGTCGCGCACGCGGGCCACGAGATGGCGCCGGGTGCGCGAGTGCTCGACGCGGCAGTCGCGGATCTCGCCCTGCAGCTGGGCGGTGTCGCCGTCGGACAGCGCGCCGATGGGCGTGAGGCGCGTCTCGTCCTCGTAGCGCAGCGGCAGGTGCAGCGCGAGATCGATGTCGCGCACGAGGCCGAGCTTGTGCATCGCGCGTGCGGGCGCCGACAGCTTGGGGTCGCCCGGGGCCGCCTGCACGCCGTTGGCGCGGCCGCGCGCCGCCGGGCCGCCCGCCGACCGTGGGGCGCCACGCGGTGCCTGCGGCTCCGGGCCCGCGGGCGTCGCGTCCGGCGCGCCCGGCTCGTCCGCCGGCCCCTTCCGGGATCGAGAAATCACAGCCCGCACCCGGGAAATGCGCGCGACGAGACAGGCTGGACAGGCCCCATGGGACAATTTTCACCCGTGGCCCTGCGTGCCGCGACGCCTGCCGACGTCTCCACCGTGCCCACCGAGTTCACCCTCGACGATTTCGACTACGCGCTGCCGGCCGAGCTGATCGCCCAGCATCCGCTGGCCGAGCGCAGCGCCTCGCGGCTGCTCGACGGCAGCGGCGCGCTGCCGGTGGACCGCTCGTTCCGCGACCTGCCCGGGTTGCTGGCAGCCGACGACCTGCTCGTCTTCAACGACACGCGCGTGCTGCGCGCGCGCCTGCTCGGCGAGAAGCCCACCGGCGGGGCCGTGGAGGCGCTCGTCGAGCGCGTGCTGCCGCCCGCGCCCGGCCGCGGCGAGGCGAGCGAGGTGTGGGCGCATCTACGTGCCAGCAAGTCACCGCGCCCGGGATCGATCGTGCGCTTCACGGGCCCGGGCGGCGACGGCTTCGACGCCGAGGTGCTCGGGCGCGCGGGGCCGGACGAGGCGCTGTTCCACCTGCGCTTCCCGTCGGAGCCGCTGGCGCTGCTGCAGCGGTTCGGCCACGTGCCGCTGCCGCCGTACATCACGCACGCCGACACGCCCGAGGACGAGGCGCGCTACCAGTCGGTGCTGGCGGCGCGCCCGGGTGCCGTGGCCGCGCCGACGGCGTCGCTGCACTTCGACGAGGCCATGCTCGCGGCGCTCGACGCGCGCGGCGTGCAGCGCACGACGGTGACGCTGCACGTGGGCGCCGGCACCTTCCAGCCGGTGCGCGCCGAGCGCATCAGCGAACACGTGATGCACAGCGAGCGGTTCGAGGTCGGCGAAGACGCCGCCGCGGCGGTCGCGCGCGCGCGCGCCGCCGGCGGCCGCGTCGTCGCCATCGGCACGACGGCGCTGCGGGCGCTGGAATCGGCGGCGCTGCGCTCGCCGCGCGGCGCGGTCGAGCCCTGCCGCGGCGACACCGACCTCTTCATCCGGCCGGGCTTCGAGTTCCGCGCCGTGGATGCCCTGCTCACCAACTTCCACCTGCCGCGCAGCACGTTGATGATGCTGGTGAGCGCCTTCGCGGGCCACGCCCACGTGCGCTCGCTGTACCGGCATGCGGTGGAGGCGCGCTACCGCTTCTTCAGCTACGGCGACTGCATGTGGCTCGCGCGTGCCGGCAGCGGCACTGCCCCGGGCTGAGACCCACGCGAAGGTGCCGCCGCCGCGCCGTGCTCCAGGTCGAAGGGACACGAGCGGGCCTTGCCGGAGGCCAGGGCGTGGCCGGATGGAGGGGGAGGAGCGGGCGGCCGCCGTGCCGGGCGGGCAGGCCGGGGCCTGACAATCGAACCCCATGCTCCACTTCGAAGTGCTCGCCACGGAGAGCGACGCGCGGCGCGGCCGCCTCACGCTCAACCACGGTGTCGTCGAGACGCCGGTGTTCATGCCCGTGGGCACGTATGGCACCGTCAAGGGCGTGCTGCCGCGGTCGCTCGAGGAGATGGGCGCGAGCATCATCCTCGGCAACACCTTCCACCTCTGGCTGCGCCCCGGCCTCGAGGTGGTGATGAAGTTCGGCGGCCTGCATCGCTTCGAGGGCTGGCGCCGGCCCATGCTCACCGACAGCGGCGGCTTCCAGGTGTGGAGCCTCGGCGAGATGCGCAGGATCAGCGAGGAGGGCGTGCGCTTCGCGAGCCCGGTCAACGGCGACAGGCTCTTCCTGACGCCCGAGATCAGCATGCAGATCCAGACGGTGCTCGACTCGGACATCGCGATGCAGCTCGACGAGTGCACGCCCTACGAGCAGAAGGGCCACCTCACCACCGAGGCCGAGGCGCGCGCCTCGATGGAGATGAGCCTTCGCTGGGCACAGCGCAGCCGCGACGAGTTCCAGCGCCTGGGCAACCGCAACGCACTGTTCGGCATCGTGCAGGGCGGCATGTTCGAGGCGCTGCGAGAGGAGTCGGCGGCGCGCCTCGCCGAGCTCGACTTCCCCGGCTACGCGGTGGGCGGCGTCAGCGTCGGCGAGCCGAAGGAGGACATGCTGCGCATCATGGCGCACACGCCGCGTCGCCTGCCGGCCGCCAAGCCGCGCTACCTGATGGGCGTGGGCACGCCCGAAGACTTGGTCGACGGCGTCGCGGCGGGCATCGACATGTTCGACTGCGTGATGCCCACGCGCAACGCGCGCAACGGGCACCTCTTCACCCGATTCGGCGACCTGAAGATCCGCAACGCCCGCCACCGCGAGGACGAGCGGCCGCTCGATCCCACCTGCACGTGCCACACCTGCGCGGGCACGCCGCTGCCGGGCGGCGGCACGACGGGCGGCTTCAGCCGCGCCTACCTGCACCACCTGGAGAAGTGCGGCGAGATGCTGGCGCCGATGCTCGCGTCGATCCACAACCTGCACTACTACGTGAACCTGATGCGCGAGGTGCGCGAGGCGCTGGACCAGGGGCGCTTCGGCGAGTTCGCGCGGCGGTTCAAGGCCGACCGGGCGCGCGGCGTGGATTGACGCGCGCACCGCGCTGCTGCCGCTGATGCTGCGCCGTTGACGCCCCGCGCATTCGCGGCGGGGCGGCCGGCGTCGGCTCGGGGCGTCGCGGCCTGTGCCGCCGGGGCCAGGGCGCCGCCAGCGGCCGGTGGCTGCTTCCCCCGCCGGTGGGTGCCGGTCCGATGCCGCGCGGCGCATGCCGCGATACCCGCCATTCGCTGCCGGCGCCGGTGTGCAGCAGCGCCGGGGCCGGCGCTAGAGTGCCCGCGCCGGGAGGGACCGGCTCGGGAGATCCATGCTCATCCTCGCCATCCTTGCCGGTGCGCTGCTCGGCGGCGCCTGGGATGAAGGCTTCTTCGGCGCGGCGGTCGGCGCGCTCGTCGCCTGGCTGCTGGTGCGCTCGACGCGCCAGGCGGCGGCGATCGCCGAACTGCGCCAGGCGCTCGAAGCGCTGAAGGCGCAGCCGGCCACGGGGGCGGCGCAAGCGACCGCGACGGGGCGCGCCGACATGCCGGCGCAGGAGTCGGCACGCGCCGATGCGGAGGAAGCGCCGCCGGAGGGTGCCTCCGCCACCACGGGGGCGGGCGCCGCCGCCTTCGAAGATGGGGCGGCCATCCCGGCTGCCGGCACGGCCGCGCTCCGGACGGCGCCCTCTGCGACCGCGGGCACCGCCGCCTTGGCGGCCGAGGCGCCGACCGCGCCCGCCGCGGCGAGCGGACGGACCGCGCCGCCGCCGCCACCGGCGCGCGACTGGCTGGCCCCCGTCAAGGCCTGGCTCTTCGGCGGCAACACCATCGCCAAGCTCGGCGTCGCGATCCTCTTCGTCGGCCTCGCGTTCCTCGCGAAGTTCGCGAGCGAACACGTGCACCTGCCGATCGAACTGCGGCTGGCGGCCATCGGCGCCGCGTCGATCGGCCTGCTCGGCTTCGGCTGGCGGCTGCGACACCGACGCACCGGCTATGCGCAGGTGCTGCAGGGCGCGGCGGTCGCGGCGCTCTACCTCACGCTGTTCGTCGCCTTCCGGGCGTATCACGTGCTGCCCGCGTTCGTGGCTTTCGCGCTGATGGTCGGCGTCGCGGCGCTGGCCGCGGCGCTCGCGGTGCTGCAGGACGCCCGCCCGCTCGCGGTGATCGGTGCGCTCGGCGGGTTCGCGACACCGCTGATCGTCTCCACCGGCAGCGGCAACCACGTGGCGCTGTTCGCCTACTACCTGGCGCTCGACCTGGGCATCGCCGGCGTGGCCTGGTTCAGGCACTGGCGCTCGCTGAACCTGATCGGCTTCTTCGCCACCTTCGGCGTGGCGACCCTCTGGGGCGTGCTGCAGTACCGGCCCGAGCACTACGCGACGAGCCAGGCTTTCCTGATCGCGTTCTTCGTGCTCTTCGTCGCCGTGGCGCTGCTGCCGGCGCGGCGCGCGGCGCTCGCACAGGAGTCCGGCCGCGCCACGGAGGAGGCCACGGCGGCCGCCTCCTCGTCGTCGGCCTCGCGCGGAGCGGCCTGGGTCAACGGCAGCCTGCTCTTCGGCCTGCCCACGGTCGTGTTCGGCCTGCAGCTGGGCCTGGTGCGGCACTGGCCGTTCGGCAGCGCGCTGTCGGCGCTGGCGCTGGCCGCGTTCTATGTCGCGCTGGCCGCGTGGCTGCGGCGGCATGCCGCACTCGCGCTGGTGCACGAGGCGAGCCTGGCCATCGCGGTCGTGTTCCTGACGCTCGTGATCCCGTTCGGCCTCGATGCGCGCAGCACGGCCGGTGCCTGGGCGCTGGAGGGCGCAGGCCTCGTCTGGCTCGGCTTCCGGCAGCAGCGGCGGCTGGCACGCGGCTTCGGCTACCTGCTGCTGATGCTGGCCGGACCGACGCTCGTGTGGGCGATGGATCGCCACGGCCCGCCGACCGAGGTCTTCAACGGCTACCTCTTCAACGGGCTGATGGCGGTGGCCGGCTCGCTGCTCGCCGCGTTCGTCGTGCGGCGTGGCGCCGCCGATGGCCGCGCGATGCCCGGCGAGGCCGCGGCCGAGGGCCTGCTGGTGGGCTGGGCGACGCTCTTCGCGATCGGCACGACGGCCCTGCAGGTCGACCAGTTCGTGCGCGCCCCGTACGAGATGGCCGCCTGGCTCGTCGCCGGCAGCGGCATGGCGCTCGTCGCCACGGCGCTCGCCGCGCGCCAGCGCTGGCCGGCGGCGGCATGGCCGGCTGCGCTGCACGGCCTGCTGCTCCTCGTGGCGACCTTCGACGCGCTGGTCGACCTGCGTCAGCCTCTGGCCGCCGGCGGGGCCTGGGCGTGGCCGGTGGCGCTGGCCACGCACCTGGCGGTGCTGCGCTGGGCCGCACCGCACTGGCCGGCGCTCGTCGGGTCGACGGTCCATGCGCTCGGTGTGCTGGTGCTGGCCACGCTCGGGGCGCTCGGCGGCCGGGCGTTGACGGCCGAACTCGGCGATGTGCGCAGTGCCTGGGCCTGGCTCGGCTGGCTGGTGGCGCCGGCGCTCGTGCTGATGGCCGTGATGCGGCCGGCCCTGCAGCAGCGCTGGCCGCTGGCCGCGGCGCCGGCGGCCTACCGCCTGTGGGCCGCCGGCGTGCTCGCCTTCGGCCTGTGGGGCTGGACGCTGCTGGCCAACCTGGTGAGCAACGGCGCCGCGCGCCCGTTGCCGCACGTGCCCTTGCTCAACCCGCTCGATCTCGGCATCGGCATCGCGCTCGTCGGCGTGTGGTCGTGGTGGCAGTCGACGGCGGTGCGCGCGACGTCGGACCGCCCCGGCGCGAGGCGCTGGCTGGGGCCGGCCGGGCTCGGCCTCGCCGGCTTCGTCTGGCTCAATGCCATCCTCATCCGTGCCTTCCACCACTGGGGTGGCGTGCCGTACCGCCCGAGCGCCTGGCTGCAGTCGCTGCCGGTGCACACCGGCCTCACGCTGCTGTGGACGGCGACGGCGCTGGTGCTGATGTGGCTGGCCGCGCGGCGGGCGCAGCGAGCGCCGTGGATCGTCGGCGCGGTCCTGCTTGCGGCCGTCGTGCTGAAGCTGATGTGGGTGGACCTCTCGGGCAGCGGCACCGTCGCGCGCATCGTCTCGTTCATCGGCGTCGGCCTGCTGATGCTGGTGATCGGCTACGTGGCGCCGCTGCCGGCCGGCGCGGCGCGGGAGGCGAGCGATGCGAAGGCCTGACTCCCACGGCGGACCCGCGCGGGCCGGCGCCTCGCGGTTGCCGGCCGCGCGCCCGGCTGGTGCCGCCGGCCGCGGGCGATGGGCCGCCGCCTGCGCCGGGGCGCTCGGCGCCGCGATGCTGCTGTCCGCTCCACGCGCCGAGCCCGCGGAGGGCGCGGCCTACCGCCACCAGGCGCCGATCGTCGTCGAGCAGGCGGCCCCCTATGTCCGGCTGCCGCTGACCGTGGGCGTCTATGCGCACAGCCGCCAGCCGGGGCTCGCCGACCTGCGCATCGTCGACGCCCGTGGCGACCGCGTGCCGTTCGCGCTGCTCGCACCCCGGCCGGCGCGGCCGCAGGAAGGCGAGCGGCTGCGCCCGGCGACCTTGTATCCCCTGCCGCCGGTGCGTGCCGGGGAGGCCGAGCCGCGCTCGCCGATCGAGGTGCAGGTCGTCGGCGAGCGCATCGTCGTGCGGCGTCAGGCGGCGGCGACGGTCGCGCCCGCCGCGGCCAGGCCGGCCCCGGGCTGGCTGTTCGACCTCGGCGAGCGTCCCCGCGGCGACGGGCCGGCGGCGGCACCCTCGGCGTTGCGGCTGGCCTGGTCGGCGCCGGCCGAGTTCAGTGCCGCCTACGAGCTGGCCGTCAGCGACGACCTCCGTCGTTGGCGTGCGGCCGGTGGCGGCCAGCTCCTGGCGCTCGAATCGGCCACGGGCCGCCTGACGCAGCCGAACGTGCCGTTGCCGCCCGGCGACACGGCGCGCTTCGTGCGCCTGCGCTGGTTCGATCCGGCGCAGGCACCGACACTGACCGCGGCGCAGCAGGTGCACGCCGAGCGCCAGCGCGTCGTGCTCGACCCGCCCGCCACGCTGGTGCTGCAACCGCTGGCCGGCCCGGAGGCGGGCGGCGGAGGAACGACGCCGGGCACGTCCGGTGCCGCGCCGGCGCCGGGCGCGCTGCATTACGACCTCGGCGCTGCGCTGCCGGTGCTGGAGGTCGACCTCGCGCTGCCCTCGGGCCTGCGCGTGGCGCCGGTGCGGGTGCAGGGCCGCGCCCGCGCCGACGAGGCGTGGCGCGACCTCGGCCAGACGGTTTTCTACCGCCTCGAGCGCGGCGGCGCGGTGGACCGCCCGCCACCGCTGCCCGTCCACGCCACCGTGCGCCAGCTGCGCCTCGTGCCCGATCCGCGCAGCGGGGCGCTGCCGGCCGTGCCGCTGACGGTGCAGGCGCAGCTGTCGAGCATCGTCTTTGCGGCCCAGGGACAGCCGCCTTACCGGCTGCTCGCCGGGTCGGCCGAGGCCGCGCCGGGTGCGCTGCCGATCGGCACCCTGGTGCCGGCCCTCGAGGAGGAGAGGCCGCGCCTGGGCCGTGCGGCGCTGGGCGACTGGTCGGAGAACGAGGCCGTCGCGCGCCAGGAGGCGTGGCGGCAGCGGGTGGCCGGATGGCGCCCGATCCTTCTGTGGGCCGTGCTGCTGGCCGGCGTGCTGGCGCTCGGCGCGATGGTGTGGCGCCTCGCGCGACGGCCGTCGGGCTGACGATCGCCGGCCGCCCGTCTCCTCAGGGCCGCTCCAGCGATGTGCGTTCCCGGGGCGCAGATCGGCGGAACCGCCTGTGCGCTCTGGAAGCGCTCGAGGGTGTGCAGCGCCGGCGCCTTCCAGCGGCCCTCGGCCTGCGCAACCGCGGCGCTGCCCCGACGGGCGGGCAAGCCTCGCGCGCTCAGGCCGTTGCCGACCGCTCCACGAACCCCTTGGCGCCGTCGAACTGCGCCAGTTCGCGTGCGAGCCAGGGCAGCACCGGCTGCAGGGTGCCGTGCAGCGTGTGCGGCGGATTGGCCACGAAGACGCTGCTGCCCATCAGGCCGAAGCCGCGCTCGCCCGCCTCGGCCACCGTCAGGCGGGCGTGCAACCAGCCCTTCTTCGCCTGCGCTTCGGCGCTGGCCTTCAGCCGTTGCGGCATCTGCGCGGCCTCGACCAGCTGCACCTGCGGCAGCCACACCATCACGATGCCCTCGGGAAACCGGGTCAGCGCCTCGCGCAGCGCGTTGAGCGCCCTGGCGTAGTCGGTCTTCAGCTCGTAGGGCGGGTCGATCAGCGTCAGGCCGCGCCGCGTCGGCGGCGGCAGCACCGACTTCAGCGACGCGTACCCGTCGGCCAGGCGCACCTCGCACCCGGGCTCGTCGCCGAGATAGCTGGCGAGGATCTTGTGCTCGGTCGGGTGCAGCTCGAACAGGCGCAGCTGGTCCTGCGGCCTCATGAGCGCACGCGCGATGGCCGGCGAGCCGGGATACTGGCGCAGCGCGCCACCGTCGTTGAACGCGCGCACGAGGTCGACGTAGCGTGCCACGGGCGCCGGCAGCAGCGCGGCCGCCGCGTCGCGCCCGACGAGGCGGCCGATGCCGGCCTCGTACTCGCGGTGCTTCTGCGCGTAGGGGCCGCCGAGCGCGTAGCCGCCGGCGCCCGCGTGCGTGTCCACGTAGCGCCAGCCCTTGTCCTTCTCGTCGAGGTACCGGAGCAGCTCGGCCAGCACCAGGTGCTTGAGCACGTCGGCGTGGTTGCCGGCGTGGAAGGCGTGTCGGTAGGCGAGCATGGCCGGATGTTGCCACCGGCGCGCGGCTGCGGCGGCGGCACGGCACGCGCTCCCCGCCCGCGCACCGGCGTGCCAACCGGCGGGAGCTCGGCGGATCGCCGGCCGGGCGGTCGGCGGTGGCCGGGCAGGCCGCCGCATGCCGTGCGCTACGCTCGTCGCGATGACCACCCTCTTCGACCCCCTGCGCCTGGGCGAGATCGGCGAGCTCGCCACGCGCATCGTGATGGCGCCGCTGACCCGCAACCGAAGCGCACCCGGCAACGTGCCGACGCCGTTGATGGCCGAGTACTACGCGCAGCGTGCCGACCCCGCCACGGGCGCTGCGCTCATCGTCAGCGAGGCGACGCAGGTGTGCCCCGAAGGCCGCGGCTACCGCGACGCGCCGGGCATCCACGACGCGGCGCAGCTCGCCGGCTGGCGCCGCGTCACCGAGGCGGTTCACGCGCGCGGCGCGCGCATCGTTGCGCAGCTGTGGCACGTGGGCCGCATCTCGCACTTCTCGCTTCAGCCCGGCGGCGCGCCGCCGGTGTCGAGCACCTCGCGCGCCGCCTCGCGCAAGGCCTACACCGACGAGGGCCTCGTGCCCTGCTCGCCGCCACGCGCGCTGCGCGACGAAGAGATCGCCCCCATCGTGGCCCGGTACCGGCAGGGCGCCCTCAACGCGCTCGAGGCGGGCTTCGACGGTGTCGAGGTGCACGGCGCCAACGGCTACCTGATCGACCAGTTCCTGCGCGACAGCATCAACGACCGCGTCGGCAGCGCCTACGGTGGCGGCATCGAGGCGCGCATCCGCCTGCTGCTGGAGGTGATGCGCGCCGTCGCCGGCGCCGTGGGCGGCGGAAGGGCCGGCTTGCGCATCTCCCCCGCGAACCCGCTGCCCGGCGACGCGCCGGACAGCCAGGCGCAGGCGCTGTTCGAGCGCGCCCTCGACGAGCTGGCGCCGCTCGGCCTGGCGTACGTCCACGTCATCGAGGGGCAGACCGGCGGGCCGCGGGACGCCTGGCCGTTCGACTACGCGGCGTTGCGCAGGCGCTTCGGCGGCGCCTGGATGGTCAACAACGGCTACACCCGCGAGATGGCCGAGGCCGCGCTGGGCGCCGGCGGGGCCGACCTCGTCGCGTTCGGGCGCCCGTTCATCGCCAACCCGGACCTGGCGGCGCGCTTCAGGGCCGGCGGGCCCCTGGCCGCACCGGACAGCAAGGCCTACTACACGAGCGGCGCCACGCCGGCGGCGGGGTACACCGACTACCCGACGCTGGCCGCGGCGCGGGGCGGGGCGGCGGCCGAAGCAGCCGGCGTGCGGGCCGGCGCACGGGCCGATGCATCCTGACCGGGCGACGGTGCCGCGACCCCGTCGCGGGCCGATGGGGCCCCGCCCGTCGTGAACGAGGTCGAGCGACCGCGCCGGCGCGCCCTGCGCATCGCGGGCACTTTGCTGGTGGCGTCGGCCGGCGGCCTGCTGTGCGTCGGCCTCGGCACGCCGTTGCCCTGGATGCTCGGGCCGCTGTTCGCGACCGCCCTCCTCGGCATCGCCGGCGTCCGGCTGGGAGCGTCCAGCCGCCTGCGCAACGCGGGCCAATGGACCATCGGTGTCGCGCTCGGCCAGTACTTCACGCCGGAGGTCGTGCGCATGCTGCCGGGCCTCGCGCCGGCCCTCCTGGCCGGCATGGCATGGGCGCTGCTGCTCGGCTACCTCTTCTACCGCTGGCTGCTCTGGGCGAACCCCGAGATGCGCGCCGACCGCGCCGGCGTCTTCTTCGCCTCGGCCATCGGTGGCGCCTCCGAGATGGCCGTGATGGCCGAGCGCCACGGCGGTGCCATCGATCGCGTCGCCGCCGCCCACTCGCTGCGCGTGCTGATGGTGGTGGCGCTGGTCCCGTTCGCCTTCCAGTTCGGTGGCGTGATGGGCGCCGACCCGGCCCGCCCCGCCGAGGCGGTGCTGCGGCCCGGCGGCCTGGCATGGCTCACGACGGCGGCCCTCGCGGGCGTCTGGCTGTTCGGCCGCCTCGGCGTGCCGAACCCGTGGGTGCTCGGCCCGCTGGCGGCGACGGCCGCGCTCACCGCGCTCGGCGTGCCGCTGTCGGCATTGCCGTCGTGGGCCAGCCCGGCGGCGCAGGTCTTCCTGGGGGTCTCGCTGGGCAGCCGCTTCACGCCCGCGTTCGCTCGCGCCGCGCCGCGCTGGTTCTCGGCCGTGGCCCTGGGCACGCTGGGCATGATCGCCGGCTCGGCCGCGTTCGCGTGGGTCCTGGCCCGGCTGGCCGCGCTGCACCCGGCGACGGTGATGCTGGGCACGGCGCCGGGCGGGATTGCGGAGATGTGCATCACCGCCAAGGTCCTGCAACTGGGCGTGCCGGTCGTGACGGCCTTCCATGTCACGCGCTATGTCGCCGTCTCGATGCTCACCGGCGTGGTCTATCGGTGGGAGCTGCGGCGCCTGGCCCGCGAAGGCGCGGACTGAGCCGGGGGCGAGGCGCGCCCCTTTCGCAGCCCGGGCGCGCCTCTCGAGGGCCGCGGGCGACCCGAGCCCGCTTCAGGCGCGGGCGCGGGACCGGAACAGCTCGCGCAGGTTGACTTCGCGCGGGCCGGGCACGAGCTCGACCGGATCCCCGGCGCCCACGGTCCCCGGCTGGACCACCGCCAGGTAGGCGCCGCAGTAGCCCGACTGCACCATCAGCTTCACCGCCTGCGCGAAGCCCATCGCGGCGGCGAACTTGAAGCAGGGGAAGCGCGGCTCGCCCACCGCCAGCTCGCACCCGGGCAGCCGCAACCGGTCTCCGATCCACAGCCGGTCTTCGACGAGGCCTTCCACCAGCAGGTTCTCGCCGAAGAGGCCGGGCGGCAGCGGCTCGTCCCACAGCGCGACGCGCGCCTGCGCCCGCACCGTGCGCCAGAAGGGGTGGTGCTCGCCCGGGTACGCGTACAGCGCCTTGCTGCGGCCGCCATGCACGCTGGGGTCGGCCTGCTCGTCGCCGTCGAGCCCCAGCGGGTGCACCGCGACCCGGCCTTCGCGCGCGGTCTTGCCGATCGCGGTCAAGACCCGTCGCGGTCCGATCGTGACTTCGTGCGCGCGGCCGCAGCAGACCTGCAACACCTTCATGAGGCGGTGCGCCGGGTGCGCATAAAGCCATACGGAAAACGCATAGCCCCCCGGCCTGCGGCGGTTACGACCTGGGTACATTGGCTTGAGAATGACCCTGCCTCCCAGGGAAAGAGGGCCCGCGACCGACGGGCCGGCCTGTCGGGGGCGGCATGGGGCGAGCCCCGCCCGGCGTTCGCGTGCACGCCGGTCCGGACGAGGTTCGCCCCATCCCGTCTTCTCGCCATTTCCATGATCGGAGCTTCCAACATGAACCGTCCTGCGCTGGAGGGGCTGCGCCTGAACGTGCCCGCGTACGTCAAACACACCCGCCTTGTCGAATGGGTGGCCGAGGTGGCTGCGCTCACCGAGGCGAGCGAAGTCTATTGGTGCGACGGGAGCGACGCCGAGTACCAGCGACTGATCGACCAACTCGTGGCAGCCGGCACGCTGATGAAGTTGAACCCGGAGCTGCGCCCGGGCAGCTACCTGGCCCGCAGCGACCCGGCCGACGTGGCGCGCGTCGAGGACCGCACCTTCATCTGCACCGACCGCCAGGAAGACGCCGGCCCGACCAACAACTGGGTGGCCCCGGCCGAGATGCGCGCGCGGCTGCAGACCGGCCTGCCGGACGGAACGCCCGCCCTCTTCCGCGGTGCGATGCGCGGCCGCACGATGTACGTCGTGCCGTTCTCGATGGGGCCGCTCGGCAGCCACATCTCGCACATCGGCGTCGAGCTGACCGACAGCCCCTACGTGGCGGTGAGCATGCGCGTGATGACGCGCATGGGCCGCGGTGCGCTGGACGTGCTCGGCGCCGAAGGCGCCTTCGTGCCCTGCGTGCACACCGTCGGGGCGCCGCTCGCGCCGGGCCAGAAGGACGCCGCCTGGCCCTGCAACAAGACGAAGTACATCGTCCACTACCCGGCGACGCGCGAGATCTGGAGCTACGGCTCGGGCTACGGCGGCAATGCCCTGCTGGGCAAGAAGTGCTTCGCGCTGCGCATCGCCAGCAACATGGGCCGCGACCAGGGCTGGCTGGCCGAGCACATGCTGATCCTCGGCGTCACCTCGCCGCAGGGCAAGAAGTACCACGTCGCCGCCGCCTTCCCGAGCGCCTGCGGCAAGACCAACTTCAGCATGCTCGTGCCGCCCGCGGGCTTCGAGGGCTGGAAAGTCACGACGATCGGCGACGACATCGCCTGGATCAAGCCGCACGCCGACGGCCGCCTGTACGCGATCAACCCCGAGGCGGGCTACTTCGGCGTCGCGCCGGGCACGAACTACCACACGAATCCGAACTGCATGGATTCGCTGAAGAGGAACGTCATATTCACGAACGTCGCGCTCACCGACGACGGCGACGTGTGGTGGGAAGGCATGACCGACGAGCTGCCCGGGCATCTCATCGACTGGCAGGGCCGCGACTGGACGCCCGAGATCGCCAAGGCCAACCCGGGCCCGGACGGCAAGCCGCGCCCGGCGGCCCACCCGAACGCGCGCTTCACGGTCGCCGCGATCAACAACCCGGTGCTCGACCACCAGTGGGACGACCCCGAGGGCGTGCCCATCGACGCCTTCGTCTTCGGCGGCCGCCGCAGCACGACGGTGCCGCTCGTCACCGAGGCGCGCGACTGGGCCGAGGGCGTGTACATGGCCGCCACGATGGGCAGCGAGACCACCGCCGCGCAGGCCGGCGCGCAGGGCATCGTCCGCCGCGATCCGTTCGCGATGCTGCCCTTCGCCGGCTACAACATGAGCGACTACTTCCAGCACTGGCTCGACCTCGGGGCCAGGCTGGAGAAGGCCGGCGCGAAGCTGCCGCGCATCTACTGCGTCAACTGGTTCCGCAAGGGGGCCGACGGCAAGTTCGTCTGGCCGGGCTACGGCGAGAACATGCGCGTGCTCGAGTGGATGCTCGGGCGCATCGAGGGCCGTTCCGGCGGCAGCGAGAACGTCTTCGGCTTCAGCCCGCGCTACGAGGACCTCCACTGGCAGGGCCTGCCGTTCACGCGCGAGCAGTTCCAGACGGTGATCGGCATCGACCGCGCCGCCTGGCAGGAAGAGCTGAAGCTGCACGACCAGCTCTTCGCGCAGCTGGCCTATCACCTGCCGGCGCAGCTGCCGGCCACCAAGAAGCAGATCGAGCAGCGGCTGGCCGCCTGACACGCGGGGCCCGTGCTCGTGCGCGGTGCCTCCCTGGCGGGGCGCCCCGGGTCGGATCCGGAAGGCCGGACTCGCACGGGGCCCCTGCGCGTCGTCGGCGCGCAGGCCGGGGCCTCTAGACTCGCCGGTCGATGCGCCTTCAGCTTCTGTCCGACCTGCATCTGGAGACCGAGGACTTCGAGCCGACGCCGCTGGAGGGCGCGGAACTGCTCGTGCTCGCGGGCGACATCGACGCGACCTGGGCCGCCTACTCGCGGTTTGCCGGCTGGCCGGTGCCGGTGATCGTGGTGCCCGGCAACCACGAATTCGACGGCCGCGAGGTCACGCGCGTGCTGCCGGCCTTCCGGGCCCTGTGCGAGCGCCACGGGCTGCGCCTGCTGTACCGCGAGGCGGCCGTGGTGACCGCCTCCGACGGACGGCGCGTGCGCTTCGTCGGCACGCCGCGGTGGAGCGATTTCGACCTGTTCGGTCCCGAGCAGCGCGAGCGTGCGATGCGCTCGGCGCGCTACTTCCTGCGCCTGATGGGCAGCACGAAGGGCGGACAGCCGCTGGGCGCCGAGGCGCTGCGCGAAGAAGGGCTTCGCTGTCGCGCCTGGCTCGAGGGCGAGCTGGCGCGGTCCGCCGCGTCTGCCTTGCACGGGGGCTGGGACGCCACGGTGGTCATCACGCACTTCGGCCCGAGCCTGGCCAGCGCCGACCCGCGCTACGGTGCGCAGCCGGGCACCGCGAGCTTCTGCAACGCGGATGACGACCTGCTGCCCCGCGCCGACCTCTGGCTGCACGGTCACCTGCACTGCCGGCACGACTACCAGATCACTCGTGCCGGGCGCCGGCCGACGCGGGTGGTCTGCCAGGCGCGCGGCATGGCCGACAAGGGCGAGCCGGAGGGCTTCGACCCGGCGCGTGTGATCGAGCTCTGAGCGGGCCGGTCGGCGGTTGCGTGGACCTGCGCTCGCGGGGGACTGCAGGGTACGGCGTCCCAGCGCCAAGGTGCCAAGGCGCCAAGGCGCTCGAGCGCCGGCACGCTGCGGCGCGGGGACGTCGCCCGAGCGCGCCCGTCAGTGAGCGGCGTCAACCGGCCGCGCGCGCGGGCCGCCAGACTGGCGGCCTGGCCACCGTCACCCGGCCAATGGAGATGACGATGAAGATCCTGCTCGCCGTCGATGGCAGCCCGTACACCAAGCGCATGCTCGCCTACCTGGCCGCGCACGACGAGTGGCTCGGCGCGCGCCACGAATACACCCTCGTGCACGCCGTGCCGCCCGTGCCGGCGCGTGCGGCGGCGGCCCTGGACAAGGCCACCTTGAAGAGCTACTACGACGACTGCGCGGAGAAGGTGCTCAAGCCGATCCGCCGGTTCTTCGAGCGGCAGGGCCTGAAGGCCGACTGCGTGAGCCGCGTCGGTCCGGCGGCGGAGATCATCGTCGCGCAGGCCGCGCGTTCCGGCATCGACCTCATCGTCATGGGGTCGCACGGCCACGGTGCGCTGGCGCGCCTCGTGCTCGGCTCGGTCGCGACGAAGGTCCTTGCCGAGACGAAGGTGCCGGTGCTGCTCGTGCGCTGAAGCCTGCGCGGGCTTCGCGCCCCGCCGGCCGGCCAGCGCGCGCCGCCCTCGATGTTCAGAGGGATGCGCGCCGCCTCGACGTGAAGCGCTGCATCCACCCCAGGCGCCGGCTCGGCGCGGCCGATGTCTTCGCCGGCACCGGATCGGCGGCCAGCGTCGCCTCGAGGCCGAAGCAGGTGCCGAGGTCGGCCGGGTCGCACGGGACACTGCCTTCGGTGCGGCGCCACGGCTGATACCAGCGGGGGGCTTGGTCGGGCTTGTTCATGTTCGAGGGACCCGGGGTCGGCGTGGAGGGTGGCGCTGGTGGGGTGGTCGGCAGTGTCCCGCGAAGGCTCGAGCGGCGAAATCTCGAAATGAGGGAGGCACGTGCCGCAGTTCACGTGCGCGTCTCCCCGAGGGAGGACGGATGAAGGCTGCCTAGAATGCGCGCCCTCCATGGCCCGGCCCGATCCCTCTGCGCGCAACCACCGGAGCCCGGGCCACGCGGCCATCGACTTCGGCACCTCGAACTCGGCCGTCGCCTTGCCCGCCGACGTGCAGGCGGATGGCCGGCAGCGCGTCCGGCTGGTCGAGCTGGAGCCGGGCTTCTTCACGATGCCCACCGCGGTCTTCTACCGCGCGGACACGCCGCCCGCCGAGCTCGAGGCGGAGCGCCACTACGGCCGTGCGGCCGTGGCGGCCTATGTCGACGGGCAGGACGGGCGCCTGATGCGCTCGATGAAGAGCATCCTCGGTTCGTCGCTGCTCGAGCAGAGCACCGACATCGGAGGCGGGCGCTCGGTGCGCTACCGCGACGTCGTCGCCGGATACCTGCGCCACCTGCGGCGCATGGCCGAGACCTCAGCTGGTTCGCCGATCGAGCGCGTCGTGCTCGGCCGGCCTGTCTTCTTCGTCGACGACGACCCGGCGCGCGATCGCGCGGCGCAGGCGGCACTCGAGAGCGCCGCGCGCCAGGTCGGCTTCGGCGAGGTTCACTTCCAGTACGAGCCGATCGCGGCGGCACTCGACCTGGAGAGCCGCGCCACGCGGGAGCAGCTGGTGCTGGTGGCCGACATCGGCGGCGGCACCTCCGACTTCTCGCTCGTGCGCATCGGCCCGGCGCGGCGCGGCCGGCGCGACCGGCGCGACGACATCCTTGCGAACCACGGCGTGCACGTCGCCGGCACCGACTTCGACCGCCGCGTCGAGCTGGCCAGCATCCTGCCCCTGGCCGGCTACGGCGCGCGGCGGCCGGCGGACCCCAGGCGCCCGGGCGAGGTGCCTCCCGAGGTGCCGAGCGGCATCTACTTCGACCTCGCTACGTGGCACCTCATCAACACCGTCTATCACCCGGCCCGGCTGGCCGAGGTGCGGTCGATGAAGGGCTGGTACGAGGACCTGAGCCACCACCGCCGCCTCCTTGCCGTGCTGGCGCGCCGCCTCGGGCACGGACTGGCGGCCGCCGCCGAGGCGGCCAAGATCGAGGTCGCCGAGCGCGGCGCCACCGGCATCGACCTCGGGTTCTGGGAGAGCGGCCTCGAGGCGGCGTTCGACGAGGCGGCGGCCGACCGTGCGCTGAAGGCCGACTTCGAGCAGATCGTCGCCGCGTCGGCCGAGACCTTGCGGCAGGCGGGCGTCACCGCCGACGCGGTCGACGCCGTCTACTTCACCGGTGGCTCGACGGGCCTGGCGCCGCTGGTGCAGCGCATCGCCGCCGGCTTCAGCCGCGCCGAGCGCGTGCGGGGGGACCGCTTCTCGTCCGTTGCCCAGGGCCTGGGCTGGCACGCGCAGGCCCTGTTCGGCGCGCCGGGGGCGTCGCCGGCCGCGCGGGCCGGCTGACGTCGGCCAGCAGCAGCACGGCGCGCACGAGGTCCTCGGCGGCCTCGCCGAGGTCGGCCGGCGGCTCGGTCTCCGCCAGCGCATCCGCCAGGGCGGGCTCGTCCTCGAGGCCCTCGAGGTCGTCGGCGTCGAAATGCTGGTACAGCAGCGCCAGCGGTTCGGCCAGGGCCTGCTCGTCGTGCCGCAGCAGCGAGGGAAACCGCTCGACCGCGAGCGCGAAGCCGGCCACCCACGGCAGGACGCTGTCCCGCACCGCCGCGGCTGCGGGCTCTCCCGGCGCCGGGCCGCCGGCCGCCTTCGGCTCGGCCTCCAGCTCGAAGATCCACGGGTCGAACCAGCGCCGGCCGCCGATCGCCTCATCCAGCGCCTCGTGCCGGCGCCGCACCAGCGGCGCGAGCCCGGCCGGCGCATGCGCCGCGGTGCCACCGAACGGCCACCACTCACGCTCGGGCACGGGTCGCGGCTGCAGCAGCACGCCGCAGAGGTAGCCGTCGAGCGCGCTCACGTCGAGCGGCGCGTCGGCCGCCCCGGCGCCGGGCGGGGCCAGGGCGTCGAGCAGGCCTTGCAGGTGGGCGATCTCGGTGTCGGAAAGATCACGCATCGGTGTGGCGCGCGCGCTGATCCTGCGCACGGGGGGTGCGCCTGATCAAGGCACACCGGTAGATTGTCACTCCCAGGCCCCGGGGCGCGGATGTCCTGCAACGTCTTCCGCGCTCTCGGAGCCCGCCCGATGGCCACCGACCAAGAGCGTCACCGGCCCGGGCCGATCGATCCCAACGACGTCCATTTCGATGGACTTGCACGGCCCGCTGTTCGCAGCGGGCCGCTTTTTTTGTTGCGTCCGCCTTGCGATTCCTTTCGGTCGCTTGACTTGTCACTTGATGGTGACTTACCATGTCACTAATAGGTGACAAGGAGTCTGCGATGGAACGAAGGGCCTTCGTGAAACTGATCGGGGGTGGCGCCATCCTCGCCACGGGCTTGGGCGGCTGCAGCGCCGCCATGCCCGAGGAGGCGGTGGCCGCCTGGCGCGAGGCAGGCCGGGAAGACGGTGACTTCGCCGAGCCGCGCCGCTGGGCGCTGGCGCATGCGGTGCTGGCGCCGCACTCGCACAACCTGCAGTCGTGGCTGGTCGACCTGTCGCGCCCCGGCGAGATCGAGCTGCGCTGCGACCTCACGCGCCTGCTGCCCGAGACGGACCCGTTCTCGCGCCAGATCATGATGAGCCAGGGCACGTTCATCGAACTGCTCGACCTCGCGCTGCGCGAGCGCGGCCAGCGCGCGGAGGTCGAGCTCTTCCCCGAAGGCGCGCCCGGGCCGAAGCAGCTCGACGCGCGGCCGGTGGCGCGCATCCGTGTCACGCCCGACGCCAGCGTGGTGCGCGACCCGCTGTTCGCGCAGATCAAGCGCCGGCACACCAACCGCGCCGCCTACGATCCGACGCGACAACCCGACGCGCAGGCGTGGCAGTCGATGACCGCCGCGGTGAAGCCGCACCCGATCGCCTTCGGCCACGTCGACGCCGCGCAGCCCGAGCAGCTGGCGCGCCACCGCGCGATCGCCAACGAGGCGTGGCGCATCGAGCTCTCGACGCCGGCGACCTTCCTCGAGTCGCTGAAGGTGATGCGCGTCGGCGCGGCCGAAGTGGCGCAGCACCGCGACGGCCTGACGCTGCTCGACCCGATGCTGGTCGCGCTGTCGCGCGTCGGCCTCTTCGACCGCACGCGCGCGCCGGCGCCGGACAGCTACACGGTGACCAGCCAGGTCAAGGACTTCGCGAAGAAGATGGACTCGACCCCGGCCTTCCTGTGGATGACCAGCGAGGGCAACGAGCGGGCGACGCAGGTCAACGCCGGGCGCGCCTATGCTCGCGTGCAACTGGCCGCGACCGCGGCCGGCCTCGTGATGCAGCCGCTGTCGCAGGCCCTTCAGGAGTACCCCGAGATGGCCGCCCCCTACGCCGAAATCCACCGCGTGCTCGGCGCCGAGGCGCCGGGCCGCACCGTGCAGATGTGGGCCCGCGTGGGGCATGCGCCGAGCGCGGGGCCGGCGCCGCGGCGCGGGCTCCAGGCGCACCTGCGCGGGTGAGCGGTGGCCAGGGCGCCGGCTGCCCGCCGCGCGGTGCCGCGGCCTGAACGCGAGGCCGATCCGCGGCCCGCCGCACCAACCGCCACGCAGGCCGGGGAGCCGCCGGCACCGCCCGCGGGGCCGCGTCCGCGCGACCGTGCGGCGACCGAGGAGCGCTTGCTCAACGCCGTAGGTGAGGTGCTGGCGCGCGAGGGCTTCCAGGCCATCGGCGTGGGCAGCGTCGCGCGCGAGGCGGGGGTCGACAAGGTGCTCATCTATCGCTACTTCGGCGGCCTGCCCGGGCTGCTGCGCGCCTGGGGCGCCAGCGGGCGTTTCTGGCCGCGCGTGGCCGATCTGCTGGCGCACGAGGGCGCGGACTTCATGCAGCGTCCGTTGGCCGAGCGCTGGGCCCGCTTCTTCGAGCACTTCATCGATGAACTGCGGCGGCGCCCGCTGACGCTGGCCGTGCTGGCCGCCGAGGTCGAGCAGCGCAACGAGCTGACGGCCATCCTCGAGACGGAGCGCGAGGAGTGGGGGGCCGAGGCCGCGCGCCTGCTCGGCGGCGCGACCTTCGAGAGCCTGCCGCACCTGCGCGGCATCACCCTGCTGCTGGTGGCCGGTGTGCAGTACCTCGCCCTGCGCGCGCGCCGGATCCGCTGGTTCGGCGGCGTCGACATCCAGTCCGAAGCCGGCTGGGACGAGCTGAAGGCGTCCATCCGCGCGCTGGCCGCGCGGCTCTTGCCAGCCGACCGGCCTTGACGGCCGCCTCCGCCCCCGCGGTGCCGGCCCGGCTGCCGTGGCGGCGGCTGCCCGGCACACGCCGCGGCCCGCCGCACTAGACTGACGGATCGCATCCACCCACCAGCCGCAGGAGACCGACACCATGGGCGCGCCAGAAGCCTTCACCCAGACCACCGACGTCGGCCACTGGATCGGCGGCGCGCCCTCGCGCGGCACCGGCACGCGCAGCCAGACGGTGTGGAACCCCACCACCGGCGCCGCCGCGCGCCAGGTGCTGCTGGCCAGCGAGGCCGACGTGGCTGCCGCCGTGGCCAACGCCAAGGCCGCGCAGCCGGCCTGGGGCGACATGGCGCCGATCCGCCGCGCGCGCGTGCTCAACGCCTTCCTCGCGCTGCTGAACCAGCACCGCGACACGCTCGCCGCGATGATCACCGCCGAGCACGGCAAGGTGTTCAGCGACGCGCAGGGCGAGGTGACGCGCGGCATCGACATCGTCGAGTTCGCCTGCGGCATCCCGCAGCTGCTCAAGGGCGACTTCTCCGACCAGGCGAGCGCCGGCATCGACAACTGGACGCTTCGCCAGCCGCTGGGCGTGGTGGCCGGCATCACGCCGTTCAACTTCCCGTGCATGGTGCCGGCGTGGATGTTCCCGGTGGCGCTGGCCTGCGGCAACGCGTTCATCCTGAAGCCGAGCGAGCGCGACCCGAGCCCGAGCCTCTTCATGGCCGACCTGCTCAAGCAGGCCGGGCTGCCCGACGGCGTCTTCAACGTCGTGCAGGGCGACAAGGTGGCGGTCGACGCGCTGCTCGCGCACCCCGACGTGAAGGCGGTGAGCTTCGTCGGCAGCACGCCGATCGCGCAGTACATCTACGAGACGGGCGCGCGGCACGGCAAGCGCGTGCAGGCGCTCGGCGGCGCGAAGAACCACATGGTCGTGATGCCCGACGCCGACCTCGAGCAGGCGGTCGACGCGCTCGTGGGCAGCGCCTACGGTTCGGCCGGCGAGCGCTGCATGGCCATCAGCGTGGCGGTGCTGGTGGGCGACGTGGCCGACCGGATCATGCCGCTGCTCGCCGAGCGCGCGAAGACGCTGAAGATCAAGAACGGCCTCGAGGCCGACGCCGAGATGGGCCCCATCGTGACGCGCGAGGCGCGCGACCGCATCGAGAAGATGATCGGCGTGGGCGTCGAGGAAGGCGCGAAGCTCGTCGTCGACGGCCGCGGCCACAAGGTGGCCGGCTTCGAGAACGGCTTCTTCACCGGCGGCACGCTCTTCGACCACGTGAAGCCGTCGATGCGCATCTACAAGGAAGAGATCTTCGGCCCGGTGCTCGCCTGCGTGCGCGTGGGCACGCTGGCCGAGGCGGTACAGCTCGTCAACGAGCACGAGTACGGCAACGGCGTGGCCTGCTTCACCCGCGACGGCGGCACGGCGCGCGAGTTCGCGCGGCGCATCCAGGTGGGCATGGTCGGCATCAACGTGCCGATCCCCGTGCCGATGGCGTGGCAGGGCTTCGGCGGCTGGAAGCGCAGCCTCTTCGGCGACATGCACGCCTATGGCGAAGAAGGCGTGCGCTTCTACACCCGCCAGAAGAGCGTGATGCAGCGCTGGCCCGACAGCACGCCCAAGGGCGCCGAGTTCGCGATGCCGGTGGCGCGCTGAGGCGGAAGCCGGCCGCAGGGCCCTCGGCCAGCATCCTCCGCGCCGGGGCCCGGCTGGAGACGCCCGGGGCCGCCAGGGTTTCAGCGACCCGGGGCGTCGGCCGGCGCGCGGCCCGCGCAGCCCTCGAGCAGCGCCCCGAGGTAGCTCCTCACCGCCGGCTCGGCCAGCAGTTCACGCAGCGAGCCGGCACGGGTCAGCCGGCTGACGCGTGCGGCGTCCTTCTGCACGAAGAGGAAGCTCTCGCAGGCTTCCTCCAGGATGTCCAGGTGCGCCGGCTCGTTCGGGTGCAGGCACAGGAACACGACCTTGCCCTCGCCGCGCAGGCGGCGGAAGAAGTCGAGCATGAAGCCGATGTAGCCGTCCTGCGTGTTGAACTGCGGCTCGTCGAACAGATGCACGAGCGGTTGCGCCACGCGCGCGTGCTCCAGCAGGAAGGCCGGGCGCGAGCGGCGGAACGTCCTGAGCTGATAGGACTGGTGATAGTGCAGCGCCAGGCGCGTGCGCTCCTGCGGGCGGACGCGGTGGATGTCTTGGCCGGCGACGAGCACGCGCCCGGCGGTGGGCTGGTTGCCGCCGGTGACGAGCTCGAACAGCGTCGTCTTGCCCGCGCCGTTGGCCCCCATCACGCCGACGACGCAAGGCGATGACACGCAGAGGTCGGCGTGCAGCTCGAAAGTCGTCTCGGCGCGCGGCCAACCCGGGCCGCGTCGCCAGCGCCGGTAGCGCTTGACCAGGCCCTCGACCTGCAGGAGCGGTGCCCCGGCCACGCTCAGGCCCCCAGCCAGCGGCGGCGCTGCGCCGCGTCGGCAAGCATCTCTGCGGCGGCGCACTCGTGCACGATGCGCCCGCCCTGCATCACGCAGACGCGGTCGGCCACGCCGAGCGCGCAGGCGACGTTCTGCTCGACCAGCACGATCGCCGCGCCCTCGGCGCGCAGCCGCTCGACGGCGCGCATCACGTCCTGCACCACCTTCGGCGCCAGGCCCTGGCTCGGCTCGTCCAGCAGCACGAGGCCGGGCGCGCCGAGGAGCACGCGCGCGATGGCCACCATCTGCATCTCGCCGCCCGACAGGTTCTCGCACTCGCGCGGCAGCAGCACCTCCAGCGCGGAGAACAGGGAGAAGCACTCGTCGAGCGACCAGGCGCGAAAGCGCGTGGCCTTGCGCGCGATCTCGAGGTTTCGCGCCACCGTCAGCGTCGGGAACACACGGCGGTCGTCCGGCACCCAGCCGACGCCCGCGGCGGCAATGCGGTGTGTCGGCTCGCGCGTGATGTCGCGGCCGTCGAAGCGAATGCTGCCGCGCCGAGCCGGTGTCAGGCCGAGGATCGAGCGCAGCGTCGTCGTCTTGCCGGCGCCGTTGGGGCCGAGCAGCGCCAGCACCTCGCCGGCGCGCACCTGCAGCGAAGGTCCGAAGAGAACCTGCGTCTCGCCGTAGAAGACCTCGATGCGCTCGACCGAGAGCCGCGGCGCGGCACCTGCGATCGCGGCGCCGATCGCGCGCGACTCGCGCGCCGGTTCGTTCGCTGCCCTCATGGCGGGGCACCGCCCTCGGCCAGGCCGGCGCTGCCGAGCGCCGAACGCTGCACCCACGGGTCGGCACGCAACTGCGCCGGCGAGCCTTCGGCGATGACCTGTCCCCAGTGAATGACCGACACGCGGTCGGCCAGGCCGAAGAGAAACCGCATGTCGTGCTCGATGACCACCATCGTCAGCTGCCCCTTCAGCGCGGCCACCAGTTCCGCGAGGCGCGCGGTGCCCTCGATGCCCAGGCCCGCGGTCGGCTCGTCGAGGAAGAGCAGCTGCGGCCTCGCCGCCAGTGCCACGCCGATCTCGAGCGCGCGGCGTTCACCGTAGGCGAGGCTCCTCGAAGCGACACCCTCCTTGCCCGCCAGCCCGACGCGCGCAAGGATCGCTGCCGCCTCGTCGTAGGCGCTCGATTGCCGGGCGAGGTCGCGCAGCATCGACCAGCCGCGCGCGCGCACGGAAGGCAGCCCCACGACGACGTTGTCGATGGCCGAATACTCGTCGAACAGGTTCATGACCTGGAACGAGCGCGAGATGCCGCACCGCGCCACCGCGCGCGGTGCGAAGCCGGTGATGTCCCGCCCGTCGAACATCACACGACCGCTGTCCGGGCGATGGAGCCCGGTGAGCACGTTGAAGCAGGTCGTCTTGCCGGCACCGTTCGGACCCATGAGGCCGCGCAGCTCGCCACGCTCGACGGCAAGGCTGATGCCCTGCAGCACGACCTGGCTGCCGAAGCGCTTGTGCAGGTGAGTGGCTTCGAAGAACGCCATCGCGTCTCAGGCCTCTCCGCGGTGCCGAAGCGGCTCGGCCGCCGGCGGCCGCGATGCACCAGGGGCCGCGGCCGCGTGGCGCGTGCGGCGGCGTCGCCACGCCTGCCAGGCCCCCGCGACGCCTTCGGGCTGGAACAGCACGACGGACATGAACAGGAGCCCGTACCAGAGCAGCCACGTCTCGGTGAAGGCGCCGAGCAGATCGCGCGCGAGGATGAACACGGCCGCGCCGATCACCGGGCCCCAGAAGCTGACGAGCCCGCCGCCGATGAGCACCATCATGACGACGAAGCCGGAGTTGTGCAGGCTCATGACGTTCGGGTAGGCCGAGTTCTGCGCCATCGCGAACAGGCCGCCGGCCAGACCCGACAGCGCGGCGGAGAGCACGAACGCCGACCACTTGTACAGCCACACGTGGTGGCCGACGAACGCCGCCCGGGTCTCGTTCTGCTTGATGGCGCGCAGCACGCGCCCCCACGGCGAGTGCGCGAGCCGCCACAGGAAGACGACGACCAGCACGAAGACGCCGAGCACGAAGAGATAGAAGGCGGCATTGCTCTCCAGCGGCACTTCGAGGCCGAACACGCGCAACGGCGGCCGCGCGATCTTCAGCAGCCCGTCCTCGCCGCCGGTGACGGAGTGCCACTTGATGGCCACGAACCACATCACCTGCCCGAAGGCGATGGTGAGCAGCGCGTAGTAGATGCCGCGTCGGTGCGAGATGAACGCCGCCACCACCGCGCCGACCAGCGCCGCCGCGAGCAGCGCGCCGAAGAGGCCGCCGAAGAGCTCGGCGCCGAGCCGATGCTGCAGCAGGCCGAACGCGTAGGCGCCCACCCCGAAGTACGCCCCGTGTCCGAACGACGGCATGCCGCCGTGGCCGAGCAGCAGGTTGTGCGCCAGCGCGAAGACCATCCAGATGACGATCTCGACGGCGATGTAGGGGTACAGCCCGACGGTCTCCAGCCACAGCGGCGCGCTGGCCAGCACGACGAACGTGACCGCCATCGGGGCGGGAAGCCACGGGGTGGGCGCCGGCGCGGCGGAGCCGGCCGTCGGCAAGGCAGGGACCATTGACGAGAATGTCTATTCTCACGTTGTCAAAGTCAAGCACGTTTGTTCTAATGCCGCCGTGCCCCAGCCCGCCGCCACCTTCGAGCAGTTCGCCGACGCCGTGAGCGTGGCCTACCCCACGCTGTCTCCGCAGCAGCGCCTCATCGCCCAGTACCTGCTCGAGCATCCCGACGAGTTCGCGCTCGGCACCGCCGCCGCCGTGGCCGACGCCGCCGGCGTGCAGCCCTCGGCGCTGGTGCGCTTCGCCAACGCGATGCACTTCTCCGGCTTCTCGCAGCTGCAGCGCCTGTTCCAGGAGCGCCTGCTGGAGCGTGCGGGCAGCTACCGCCAGCGCATCAGCGCGATGCAGCCCGCACTTGGCGGGCGCCCCGGCGCGAAGGCCGCCGGGCAGCCGGCGCTGCTGCCCTTCGTCGAGCTCGCGCAGGCCGACCTGCGCCAGCTCGAGCACGCCCTGGACGAGGCCACGCTGCGCGAGGCGGCGCTCCTGCTAAGCCGCGCGCGCCGCGTGCACGTGCTGGCGCAGCGGCGCGCCTTTCCGGTGGCGGCCTACCTCGCGTACGCCCTCGGCGAGCTCGAGCTGCGGGTGCAGCTGCTCGACGGCGTGGGCGGCATGCTCGGCGGCTCGTTGCGCCAGATCGAGCCGGACGAAGTGCTGCTCGTCGTCACCTTCAAGAACTACTCGTCCGAGGTGGTGGAAGCGGCCAAGGAGGCACGGGCCCGAGGCGTGCAGGTCGTCGCGATGACCGACCATGCGCTGTCGCCCGTGAAGCCGGTGGCCAGTGTCTGCCTGGAGGTCGGCGCCGGCGCGCCGACGGCACCGGTGCGCTCGCTCGTCGCCCCGATGTGCCTCGCGCAAGCCCTCGTGGTGACCACCGGCCAATGCCTCGTCGCGCCGGGTGCGCGCCGGGCCGCGGGCACCGGCGCCGCCGGCAGCCGCGCCGGCGCGTCCAGTGGCAACGCCCGGTCGCCCCGCGGCGGGAGGCCGGGCCGATGAGGCAGGTCGCCACCGACTCGCCGGCCGCGCCCGAGGGCGTGAACACCGGCGGGAACCCCACGGCTGCGGACGCAGCCCCCGCCGTGGCGCACGAGGCCGCGGGGCCCGTGGCCGCGCCGGACCTCGACGTCATCTGCATCGGCCGCGCCGCGGTGGACCTCTACGGCGAGCAGATCGGCGGCCGCCTCGAGGACATGCGCACCTTCGCGAAGTACATCGGCGGCTCGCCGACGAACACGGCCATCGGCGCGGCCCGCCTGGGCCTGCGGGCGGGCCTGATCAGCCGCGTCGGCGACGAGCACAACGGCCGCTTCGTGCGCGAGACGCTGCAGGCCGAAGGCGTGGACGTGAGCTGCCTGCGCACCGATCCGTCGCGCCTGACCGCCCTCGTCTTCCTCGGCATCCGCGACGAGCACACGTTCCCGCTGGTCTTCTACCGCGACCACTGCGCCGACATGGGGCTCGTCGTCGACGACATCGACCCCGCCTACCTCGCGCGTGCGCGCGCCGTGCTCGTCAGCGGCACCCACCTGTCGCACCCCGACACGCGCGCTGCCTGCCTGAAGGCGATGACGCTGGCGCGCGGCCTCGGCCGGCGCGTCGTGCTCGACATCGACTACCGCCCGGTGCTGTGGGGCCTCACGCCGCCCGGCCTGGGCGAGCGGCGCTACGTGCCTTCCGCCGAGGTGACGGCGCAGCTGCAGGCCGCGCTCGGGGCGTGCGACCTCGTCGTCGGGACCGAGGAGGAGGTGCACATCGCCGGCGGCAGCACCGACACCGTGGCCGCGCTGCGCGCGATGCGCGCCGTGACATCCGCGCTCATCGTCGTGAAGCGCGGGCCGATGGGCTGCGTCGCCTTCGACGGGCCGATTCCCGACCGCCTCGACGAAGGCCTCGAAGGCCCCGGCTTCCCCGTCGAGGTGTTCAACGTGCTCGGCGCCGGCGACGCCTTCATGGCCGGCCTGCTGCGCGGCGTTGCGCGTGGCGAGCCGCTGCCGCAGGCGCTGCGGTACGCCAACGCCTGCGGCGCGCTCGTCGTGTCCCGCCACGGCTGCGCGCCGGCGATGCCGAGTTGGACCGAGCTCGCCTTCTTCCTCGAAGGCCAGAGACCCACCGCGCGCCTTCGAGAGGACGACGAGCTCGAGCACGTGCACCGCGCCACGACACGGCGGCCAACCCCGCGTGCGCTTGCGGTGCTCGCCTTCGACCACCGCAACCAGCTCGAGGAGATCGCTGCCCGCTGCGGCGCCCAAGAGGTGCGCATCGGGCAGTTCAAGGCGCTGGTCGCACAGGCCGCCGAGCGCGGCCACGCCGCCGAGCTGGCGCTGCATCGGCCGGGCGAGGCCCCGTTCCCGGTCGCCGGTGTCATTGTCGACGCGCGCCACGGCACACCGCTGCTGCACCGGCTGACGGGCACGGGCCTTTGGATCGCGCGGCCGGTCGAGGCGCCCGGCTCGCGGCCGCTCTTCTTCGAGGACGGGCCCCAGGTGGGCCAGGCGCTCGCCGGGTGGCCCACCGAGCAGGTCGTGAAGTGCCTCGTGCTGCACCATCCGGACGACGACACCGCTCTGGCCGAGCGTCAGCTTGCCACGCTGGCCGAGTTGTACGGCGCCACGCGCCGCAGCGGCCACGACCTGCTGCTGGAGGTGATCCCGCCGGCCGGCCTGCGGCAGGACGAGACGACGGTGGCGCGCGCCGTGGCGCAGGTCTACGCGGCCGGCGTGCGGCCCGAGTGGTGGAAGCTGCCGCCACCGTCCGCGGCCGCCTGGATCGCGCTGCGCGACACCATCACCCGCCACGACCGCTTCTGCCGCGGCGTGCTCCTGCTGGGCATGGAGGCCGGCGAAGAGCAGCTGGCCGAAGCCTTTCGGCTTGCCGTGCGCGAGCCGCTGTGCAAAGGATTCGCCGTCGGCCGCACGCTCTTCGCAGCGGCGGCGCAGGCCTGGTTCGAAGGCTCGCTCGACGACGCCGGCGTCGTGGCCGACGTGGCGGCGCGCTACCAGCGACTCATCCGCCTGTGGCAGCAGGCGGCACGCAGGTCGCCGACCGGTCCCTTGCCGACTGGCGAGGGGCGCTGAACCCGGGCGTCCATGCCGCCCGCACACCAGGAGACACGCAGATGAACGCCGACCGCCCCGCGAACACCCGTCTTGCCGCCCCGGCCACCGCGCGCCCGGCGCGCCGCCGCTTCGTCAGCGCCATGGCCACGGCGCTCGCCGGCGGTGGCGCCTTCTTCGGCCCGTGGGCCACGAACCGGGTCTGGGCGCAGAGCGCTGCGCCGAAGCCGCTCGTCATCGGCCTGACGATGGACGCGAGCGGCCAGTACGCCGCGAGCGGCGGCGAAGAACGCCTCGGCGCGATGATGGCCATCAAGGAGTTCAACGACAAGGGCGGCGTCCTCGGACGGCCTGTCGAGGCCCTCCACATGGACACCGAGACGACCCCGGCCACGGGCTCGCGGGTCGCCGAGCGCATGATCAATCGCAACGAGGCGGCCTTCCTGATCGGCGCCGTGCACTCCGGCGTCGCCAATGCCATCTCGCAGGTGGCGCAGAAGTACGGCTGCATCTTCCTCAACACCAACTCCAGCTCGCCCACCGAAAGCGGCAAGGACTGCCACCGGACCAAGTTCGTGTGGGACGGCAATGGCAGCAACTTCGCGCAGGCGGCAGTGAAGAATGCCGTGCGCAGCGCCGGCAAGGACTGGGTGCTGCTCACCAACGACTACGTGTGGGGCCACAACACGTCGAAGGCGACGAGGGCCATCCTGGAGGCCAGCGGCGGCCGCGTGATGGAGGAGCTGCTCGTGCCGCAGAACACGCGCGACTTCTCCGCCTACCTGCTCAAGCTGCAGCAGATCAAGCCGCAGGCCGTGGCCACGGCCATCGGTGGAGACGACATCAAGGCGCTGCGGCAGCAGGTCGTGCAACTGGGCCTGCACAAACGGGCGGCGTGGATCAACAACCAGCAGGACTGGCCCGACGTCTACGGCCTGGGCCCCGAGCAGATCTTCGGCGTGTTCGGCACCACGTGGTACTACCGGCTCGACCTGCCGGGCGTGAAGGAGTTCGTCGCCGCCTACCAGAAGCAGTTCCCGGGCATGGCCATCGCGGTGCCGGGCAACGTCTTCCACAACGGCTACATGGCCACGCGCGAGCTGCTGCGCTGCGTGCAGGAGGCGGGCACGACGAACAACCTGGCGGTGATCCGGAAGCTCGAGGGCCGCCGGATGACCGCGCGCGACCGCCTGCAGCACCACGACGCCTGGATCGACCCGGCCACCCACCAGTGCCAGCAGACGATCTACATGGCCACCTACAACGACGCGCCGGCCGAGAGGACCGACATCTTCAGGATCCTGACGCAGAGCGACCCGAAGGAGGTGATGGACGCCGATGCGCCGAAGGCCTGCAAGCTCGAGAGCTTCGAGGCGACGCCGAGCTACGAGCGCTGAAGCGAGGGCCGGCGACACCGCCCCGGCGGAGCCTGCCCCCGGCACGACGGCACGGCATGAACCTCGTTCCGCACCTCTTCAACGGGCTCACGCTCGGGCTCCTGTTCGCGCTCGTCGCGCTCGGCTTCATGCTGATCGTCGGCGTCATGGAGACGATCAATCTCGCGCATGGCGCGCTGTTCGCGCTGGGGATGTACGCGGCCCTGGTGGTGATGGTGCCGCCGCTGGGCGCGTTCCCGGCGTGGAGCGCTGCCTACCTGGCGCTGCCGGTGGGCACGCGCTACGCGCTGGCGCTCTTCCTTGCGCCGCTGCTCGTGGGCCTCTTCGGCCTCGTGCTCGAGGCCTGCCTGCGCCGCACCTACGGGCGCGACCCGTTGTACGGGCTCCTGCTGACCTTCGGCGCGGCCCTCGTCATCGAGGAGGCCATCCGCCTCGTGTGGGGCTCCACCGAGAAGCAGCTGCCGTTGCCCGAGGCGATCTCCGGCGCGATGCTGCTCGGCGACCTCATCTACTCGCGCTACCGGCTCTTTGCCTGCGGCTTCGCGCTGCTGGCCATCGCGGCGCTCTGGGTCTTCCTCGAGAAGACACCCTACGGCGCCATCATCAAGGCCGGCGCGCACGACAGCGAGATGGTGCGCGCGCTCGGCATCAATCTCGCGCGGCTGCGCAGCGCCGTGTTCGCGCTGGGCGTGGCGCTGGCGGCGCTGGCCGGCGTCGTGATGGCGCCGATCTGGGGCATCCGGCCGCAGGTGGGCGTCGACGCGGTCGTGCCGGCGTTCCTCGTCATCGTGCTCGGCGGCGTCGGGTCGCTGTGGGGGGCCGTGGCCGCCGGGCTGCTCGTGGGCATGGTCGTCGGCCTGGCCGGCGCCTTCGCCTCGGAGTGGTCGATGCTGTCGATGTACCTGCTGTTCATCGCCGTCGTCACCTTCCGGGCGCGCGGGCTCTTCGGCCGCAAGAGCGTGCTCGACCACTGACGGACTCCGCACCGGGTTCCTGCGACCCCGATGACCGACGACCGACGACCCAAGCCGATCCACTCCGCCACGACCGACGATGACATCACCCTCCACGTCCGCTTCCTCTGCCTTCTTCTCGCTGGCCGGGCGCGTGGCCTTCGTGCCCGGCGGCTATGGCGACATCGGTCGCGCGGTGGCCTGGCAGCTCGCGCGCGCCGGCGCCGCGGTCGCCGTCGCGGGCCGCAGCGCCGACAAGGCGACGGCCTTCGCCGCAGAGCTCGCCGCGGCCGGCCATGCGGCGTTCGGCGTGCGGCTCGACGTGCGCGACGCGGCGCAGATCCGCGCCACCACCGACGCGGTGGCCGGGCACTTCGGCGCGCTCGACGTGCTCGTCAACTGCGTCGGCATGCAGCGTGAGCAGCGCCTGGCCGACGTCACCGAGGACGCCTTCGACGAAATCGTGCAGGTGAACCTGCGTGCCGCGATATTCCTCGCGCAGGCGGCGGCGCGGCACCAGGTGGCGGCGGTGCAGGCCGGGCGGCCGCCGGGGCGGCAGGTGCACGTGCTGTCGGTGCGCGCGCAGCTGGGCATGCGCGACCGCGGCTATTCCGCCTACTGCGCGACGAAGGGCGGTCTCGTGCTGCTGATCCGGCAGCACGCGGTGGAGCTGTGCAACCACGGCATCACGGTCAACGGCGTGGCGCCGACGGTCGTGCGCGGCGAGATGGGCGCGCACTGGCTGGCCAACCCCGAGACGCGCGAGCCATTGCTGCGGCGCATCCCGCTCGGGCGCATCGCGGAGCCGGCCGACGTGGCCGCGCCGGTGCACTTCCTGTGCAGCGCCGACGCGGGCTTCATCACCGGCCAGGTCATCTACGTCGACGGCGGGCTGACGGCCACGCAGTGAGCGCCGCGCGCCCGGCGCCGCACAATGGCGTGCCGCGGCGGCCGCCCCGCGCGGACGCTGCGGCGAACGAGCGACCGATCCGCCCCACGACGACAACGGCGTTGAGCCGAAGGAGACCTGTCCAATGCCCGCTTCCGACGCGATCCCTCCTGCGCTGACGTTCCTGACGCAGGTGCGCTGCGACGTCGAGGCCGTGCTGTCGCTCGGCCAGGCGCCGATGGGCGAGCGGCGCGTCGTGCCGCTGCTCGGCGGCGAGGTCGTCGGCCCGGCCCTCAACGGCCGCATCCTTCCGGGCGGCACCGACTGGCAATGGAACCGCAGCGACGGCGCGCTGGAGATCGCCGCCCACTACGTCATCGAGACGCCCGAGGGCGCGCGCATCGAGGTGCAGAGCAACGGCCTGCGCCACGGCCCGCCCGAAGTGCTGGCGCGGCTCGCGCGCGGCGACGCGGTGGCACCCGACGAGTACTTCTTCCGCACGCTGATGCGCTTCGCCACCGGCCACGCGCAGTACGAGCACCTGAACCGCGTGATGGCGATCGCCCGCGGGCGGCGCGAAGCGCGGCGGGTGATCCTCGACGTTTGGCAGCTCGGCTGAGCCGCGCGCTCGGCCGGGCTCGAGGCCGCGGCGCTGCGCGGCCTCCTGCCCGCATGCCGGATCGCGGCGCATGAAGTCGCGCCGCGCCGCGCGCGTGCCCGGCTCGCGACGCGGCCGTGGCGGGCTTCCGAGCGCAGAGGGGCCGAGCGGCGGCGCCCGGCCGCTCAGGTCCCGATCACCCCGCCGTCGTCCTTGCGAATCACCACCGTGGCGCTGCGCGGCCGGCCCGTGGGCTTGAAGTCGGGCCAGTTGCTGAACCTGCGCGGCTCGCCCGGGTTGCTGCGCTCGCTCGGCGTCTCGCCCGGGTGCTGGATGTTGACGAACAGAGTGCGCCCGTCGGGCGTGAAGGCGGCGCCGGTGATCTCGCAGTTCACGGGCCCGACGAGGAAGCGGCGGAACTCGCCGGTGGCGAGGTCGCAGGCCAGCATCTGGTTGTTGCCGATGCGCGCCATCTCGCCTTTATTCATCGCGCTGGGGCCCATGTCGGTCTGCACCCACAGCCGCCCGAGCGGGTCGAACGCGATGCCGTCGGGGCAGGCGAAGATGTCGCCCTTGATGTTGCCCTTGGCCTCGGCGCGTTCGTTGGCCGGGTCGCCGGCAAGCACCAGGTGGTTCCACTCGAAGGTCTCGCCGTCGAAGTCGCCGTCCTCGCGCCAGCGGATGATCGAGCCCATCACGTTGCTGGCTCGCGGGTTGGCGGGGTCGATGCCCGGGTTGCTGCCCTGGCCGCGATTCGAGTTGTTGGTGAGCGTGCAGTAGACCCAGCGCGTGGTCTTGTCGATGGCCAGCCACTCCGGGCGGTCCATCTTCGTGCCGCCCAGCAGGTCGCTCGCCTGGCGCGCCTTGATGACGACCTCGCCCTGGTCGGGGAAGCCCACCAGCGGGCCCTGGCCGGCGACCATCGGGATCCAGCGGCCGCGGCCGCCGGCGTCGAAGCGCGCGACGTGCAGCGTGCCGTGGTCGAGCAGCTCGGCGTTGGCCTTGAAGCCGCCGGGCTGGATCCTGTCGCGCGAGACGAACTTGTAGATGTACTCGAAGCGCGCGTCCTCGCCGCTGTAGACGACGGCGCGGCCGTCCTTCGTGACGGCGACCCACGCGCCCTCGTGCGCGGCGCGGCCGAGGGCCGTGCGCTTGACCGGCGTGCTCGTCGGGTCGTACGGGTCGATCTCCACCACCCACCCGAAGCGGTTCGGCTCGTTCGGGTGGCGCACGGCGTCGAAGCGCTCGTCGTGCTCGTGCCAGCGGTAGCCCCAGCCGTTCTTGCGGATGCCCCAGCGGCGCTCGTGCGCGGTGGGCTGGTCGGCGCTGCTGAAGTAGCCGGCGAAGTTCTCCTCGCCCGAGAGGTACGTGCCCCACGGCGTCATGCCGGAGGCGCAGTTGTTTATGGTGCCGAGCGCCAGGCGACCTGCCGGATCGGCCGCCGTCTTCATCATCGCGTGCCCGGCCGCCGGGCCGCCGATGGCGAACGGCGTGCTGGCCGTGAAGCGCCGCGCGAAGCGCGACGGGCGGACCGCCTGCCAGCGCTTGCCCTCCAGCCGGACCTCGCTGATCGAGACACCGTGCGCGGCCTGGCTCTTCTTCACCTTCTCGGGTGTCCACGGGTTCATGCCGCCGACGTGCAGCAGCCCGTCGTCGGTGTACTCGTGGTTCATCACGAGCAGGCCGTGCGTGGCGCTGCCTTCCAGCGGAAAGAAGTGAATGCCGTCGTGGTGCATGCCCATCTGCACCGCCTGCTCGTCCGCGGTGTTGCTGGCGTCGTCCTTGAAGGCCGGCATGTTGCCGGGCACACCGACCGGCTCGCCCCAGGGGACGAACGGCGTCGCGGTGTAACCCTCGGGCACGGTGAGGCGGTCGGCCGGGCTCGCAGGCACGCTCTTGAACCCGAAGGCCGGGGCGGGGCCGCTGCCTGCACCCGGTGCGGCACAGCCGGCCAGCGCGCCCGCGGCGGCGGCCAGGGGCGCCAGCGTCAGCGGCGACAGGCGCGCGAGCGCCGCCGCTACACCGCCGCGCAGCACGATGCGCCGCGCGGGGTCGGAGACATCGTGGATGCTGGGGTTGGAGGAGCGGTTGCTGTCCTCCATCTGCTCGAAATCCTTGGCCATGCTGAGATCCTTGGCGGGTTCTGCTGACAGCGGCCATTCTGGCGGCGGCCGGCCGGCACCGGCCTCCGGGCGAATCCCGCGCCGGGGGAACGCGCGCGGCGCGCTCCGCGCGTCGCCGGTGCGGCCTCTGCGGGGAGGCAGGGAGGCGGGGAGGCGGCGTCCGTGCCGGCGTCCGCCGGCGTCGCAGCCAGGTCAGACGTGGCGCGCCAGCGCCTCGACGTCCTCGGGAAAGAGCTGCCCGGCCTCGGCCTGCAGCACTCGCCCGTCACGGCCGCGCACGAGGGTCACCGGCAGTCCCTTGGGCTTGGGCAACGCACGGTGCACGGCGGGGCTGACCCAGGCGGCGGGCCACGCGTAGCCACGCCGCTGCAGGTAGGCGCGGGCGTCCTCGGGCCGCTTGTCGATGCTCAGCGGGAGGAACAGCAGGCCCTGGCCGCCCGGGCGCTGGCGCTGCGCCTGCCAGAGCTTGTCGACATGCGGGCTCGTCAGCGCGCAGAAGGGGCACCAGCTCGCCCACCAGTACACCAGCAGCACACGGCCTTCCGCCGCGGCGGGCTCGAAGCGCTGGCCGTCCAGCAGCTCCAGCGCCGGCAGCACGATCCGGGTGCCCGGCGCGGGCAGCGGCGGTGCCTTGGCTTCCGGGGCCGTGGCGCCGGAGGCGTCGCCGGCCGGCATTGCGCCGGAGGCACCCGGACTGCCTGGTGCGGCGGCCGCCGGCGCCGACGGCTGGGCGCGCAGCACCGGCCAGGGCAATGCCGCGGCCGTGGCGAGCCAGCGGCGACGGGTGGTCAGTGGCTTCAACGCGAGCTCAGGCGCGTGGGTGGGCCGTCTCGGGCACCGTGTCGGGACCCACCTCGCCCTCGTCGACATCGGCCGCGGGCTCGGTGATCACGCCCACGGCCCAGAGCAACGCGACGATGCCGGCCGCGAGCACCAGCATCAGCCACGGCGCGAGCCGGTGCGCGTTCCACAGGAAGATCGTCGTGAGCAGCAGAACGACGGCGAAGAGCGTGCCCGCCACCCACGCCGCCTGCTCGGTGATGCGCGGGTCGTAGCGCCGCATGCGGCGCAGGTTGAACGCGGGCTTCGGCCAGCGCGCCGCCACGTCGGCCGGCCGCCAGCCCGGCGGCTTGAGCCAGACGCGCAGCTTGTCGCGCCAGTCCTGTGCGCGCCAGCTGTCGAGTGCCAGGTCGCGATAGACCTGCAGGTTGGCGACGATCGGGTTCCAGCTCTGCAGCGGCGCGCGCGTGCCATAGACGCAGGGCTCGCGCGGGTCCTCGGGCTCCCAGGTGCCGAACAGGCGGTCCCAGACGAGCAGGATGCCGCCGTAGTTCCTGTCGAGGTAGCGGTCGTTCACCGCGTGGTGCACGCGGTGGTTCGACGGCGCGCAGAACCAGCGGTCGAACCAGCCGAGGCGGTCGATCTGCTGCGTGTGCACCCAGAACTGGTACAGCAGGTCGATGAGCGCCACGATGCCGAAGACGAGCGGCGGCACGCCCAGCACCGCGAGCGGCAGGTAGAACACCCAGCCGAGCAGGAAGCCGCTGCTCGTCTGGCGCAGCGCGGTGCTGAGGTTGTAGTCCTCGCTCTGGTGGTGCACCACGTGCGCGGCCCACAGCACCGCCACGCGGTGGCCGGCCCGGTGCAGCCAGTAGTAGCAGAAGTCGTAGCCGACGAGCGCGAAGATCCACACCCACACCGACTTCTCGGAGAGCTGCCACAGCGACACGTGCTCGTAGGCGAGCGTGTAGAGGCCCACCGTGAACAGGCGCGTGAACACGCCCACCACCTGGCTCATGACGCCGAGGCCGATGCTCGACAGCGCATCGGCCAGCCGGTAGGTGTTGCGCCCGCGCGCCAGCCCGACGGCCAGCTCGAAGGCGATGAGCCCCAGGAACACCGGCGTGGCCAGCACGATGACTTGGGCGGAGGTCATGGGCGCATTGTGGCGCCGGCCCGGCCGGCGGCGCGCGGCGGGTCGCCGGCGTGACGCTTGTCGCGCCCGCGCCCTCGCCGGTACCGGCCCGGGCCTGCGCGCCGGCCGCGTCCGGCCGACATGGCGTGAACGAGAACTTCCCGCCCGACCATCGCCATGAACGCCCCTCGATTGACGCCCGCCGGCCCATCCCTCCACCGGTCTGCGGCCGCGGCCCCGGCTCGCGGCCCCTGGGCGCGGGCGGCGGTGGCGGCCGTCGCCGCCAGCCTGGCGCTCGCCGCCTGCGGCGGTGACGACGAAGCGGCGCCCGCCGCCGCGCCGGCCCCCGCGACGCTGTCCGGCACGGCCGCGGTCGGCGCGCCGATCACCGGCGGCACGCTGCGCATCGTCGACGCGGCCGGCAACGTCGTGGCCGACAGCGTCGCGCTGGCGGCGGACGGCAGCTTCTCCGGCATCGCCCTCAGCGGCGCCGGCCCCTGGCGGCTGGAGGCCTGCGGCTATGCCGGGCCCAACTGGACCTGCGTGCATTCGGTGGCGCAGGAGGGGGGCACCGCCAACGTCACGCCGCTGACCAGTGCCCTCGTGCTGCTGGCCAGCGGCAGCTCGCCCGAGGCGCTGATGAACGGCGCCGCCAGCGGCCTGGACGCGGCAGCCGTGGCGGCCGCGCAGGGCACGCTGCGCAACGGTCTCGGCCCGGTGCTGGCGGCAGCGGGCGTCGACGCCGGCCTCGACCTCGTCACCGGAGCGCTCGCGGCCGGCTCGCGCGCCGGCTACGACCGGTTGCTCGACGCGGTGCAGGTGAACACCGGCGTCGACGGCCAGCCGTTCGTGCAGATCGGTTCGCGACTGGGCAGCGGCAACCTCTACCTCGAGCAGGGTGCGCCCGCTGTGGGTTCGTTGAGCGCCGCGGCCGGCGCAGCCGACCTGCCGCTGGCCGGCCTGGAGACGCTCTTCAATCGCATGAGCGAGGCCATCGCGAGCGCCGAAGCCTGCGCGGACCCGACCACGGGCCTCGCGAGCACGCTGGCGGCCGACGCGGCGCTGAGCTTCGGCGGGCCGTCGATCACCGGCGCCGCCGACGTGGCCCAGGCGCTGTGCACGTTCCTCGGCGGCCAGGATCCCGAGCCGGCACGCTGGGGTTCGCGGTTCATGAGCCCGGTGCTCGGCAAGTGCGACTTCGGTGGCGCGGCCACGGTCTGCAGCGTCAGCTTCTCGCTGCGCGACAGCGAAGGCGGCGTCGAATCGCTCGGCAACGGGATGGCTGTCAGCTACAGCGGCGGCCAGTGGAAGTTCAAGGGCGACCGCCTGCCGCTGGCGATGTACGCGAGCGCCCGCGTGCAGCGCGACCTGCGCTTCGACGGCCCGACGCCGGTCGTCGAGTACAACCGCGCGATCGCTTTCGAGATCCCGGCCGCCACGGGCCTCGCCTGCGCGCGCATCTCGCAGCGCAACGCCGAGGGCCACCTCGTCACCTTCGCCTTCTTCAAGCGACATGCCGGCGTCGGCATCGAGCGCCTGTCGCTGTGGACGCAGCCAGGGCAGGGCAACGAGCGCAGCCTCGACCCGCTGGTGGGCAACACGCGCAGCAGCGACGACACGTGGGTGATGCTGCCGCAGGGTAACGACGGCGACAGCGCGGTGCGCCACTTCTTCCGCGGCGGCCGCAGCGTCGTGGTCGACCTCTACGACGATGCCGACTGCACGACCGACTTCCAGGTGGCCGGTGCCAGCCGCTACGAGGTGGAGGTGGCGGGCGTGCCGCCGGTGTGGTCGGCGCTGCCGGCGCTGCCGTGGCCGGACCTCGCCGCCGGCACGCAGACGACGCTGCGCAACCTGAGCCTGGCCGCCGATGCCGATACGCCCATCGACGTCGGCTGGAGCTTCACGCGCGGCAGCATCGCGGTGGGCGAGATCAACGTGTGCAGCGACCGCTCGCAGTGCGGCCAGGGCAACCCCGGCCGCATCGGCGAGGGCCGCGCCAGGCCCTCGGCGCGTAGTGCCACCGTGACGCTGCGCAGCAGCGTGCCGGTGGCCTCCGGCGACAACAAGAGCATCGCGCTCAGCGGCCGCACGGGCGAGGGCGTCGCCCTCGAGGCCAACTTCCTCAGCTGCCCCGGCACGCCGGCGGGCCAGGCCTGCCAGGACGGCAACGTGCAGGTGATGCGCACCGTGCGCGGCGCCGCGCTGCGCCGCTGAAGGGGGCGGGCCCGCCCGACCCCGCGACGGCGCGGCGGGCCCGCGCCGCGTGGCCGGCGCGCCGATGGCGCGCCGGAGATGGACGTGGCGTCATGCCTCGCCACTCGTCGCCACCGGTCGCCAGTGGTCGCCAGTGGTCGCCACCGGTCGCGTCCGGGCGCTTAGCATCGGCGCGTGAGCACCCCCGACCGCCCCGCCTCCACCCTCCCCGCAGCACGCACGCTGCTCGTCACCGGCGCGAGCCGCGGCATCGGTGCCGCCGTCGCGAGGCAGGCCGCCGCGAGGGGCTGGGACGTGCTCGTGAACTACACGCGGGATGCCGCGTCCGCCGAGGCCGTGGCGGCCGAGGTGCGTGCCGCGGGCCGCCGAGTCCTCGTCGCGCAGGCCGACGTCGGCAACGAGGCGCAGGTGATGTCGATGTTCGCCGCGCTCGACGCCGCCGTGGCCGCCGGCCGCCTGGCGCCGCTGGCCGGGCTCGTCAACAACGCCGGCGTCGTCGACGTGCCGGCGCGCGTGGATGGCATGAGCGGCGAACGCCTCGAGCGCATGTTCCGCATCAACGTCCTCGGGTCCTTCTGGTGCGCGCGCGAGGCCATCCGGCGCATGAGCACGAAGCACGGCGGCGCCGGCGGCGGCATCGTCAACCTCAGCTCGGTGGCGGCGCGCATCGGCGCGCCGGGCCAGTACGTCGACTACGCGGCGAGCAAGGGGGCGAGTGACACCTTCACGCTGGGCCTGGCGCGCGAGGTCGCGGCCGAGGGTGTGCGCGTCAACGCCGTGCGACCGGGGATCATCGAGACGGACATCCACGCCTCGGGCGGCCTGCCCGACCGCGCGAAGCAGATGGCGCCGATGGTGCCGATGCAGCGTGCCGGCAGTGCCGACGAGGTGGCCGCGGCCATCGTCTGGCTGCTCTCCGACGAGGCGAGCTACACGACCGGCGCGGTGATCGACGTCGCCGGCGGGCGCTGAGCGGAGCGACCCGCTGCCCGCTGCCGCGCGCACTGCGCGCGTGCCCTGCGCCGGCCGGCGAGCGAGCGCCCGCGCGGCGCGTCAAGGTAGCGGCGCGCCGGCCGCGAGGTCGGCCTCGGCCGGCCCGGTCGCCAGGCCGAGCAACTCGGCGGCGCGCATGTCGGCGAAGGTGAGCCGGCGCACGGTCACCGGGGCGACACCGCCCAGCAGGCCGAGCCGGGCCGCGGCGGCGTAGCTGAGGTCGATCACGCGTCCGTCGGCGAACGGACCGCGGTCGTTGACCCGCACGATGACCTCGCGGCCGTTGGCCGGGTTGCGCACCCTCGCGTAGCTCGGGATCGGCAGCGTCTTGTGCGCAGCGGTCATCGCGAACATGTCGTACGGCTCGCCGCTGGACGTGGGGCGGCCGTGGAACTTGCGCCCGTACCACGATGCCAGGCCGGTCTCGCTGAACGGAACGTCGGCGGTCAGCGGCACGTAGGTGCGGCCGCCCACGGCGTAGGGCCTGTTCGGGCCGCCCTGACGGATCGGCTCGATGCGCGGCACCGCATCGGGCGTGCGCTCGATGCCCGGGGGCACGCTGTCGGGGGGACCGTCGACCACCTGCGTGGCACAGCCCGCGAGGACCGCCATCCCGACGGCCGCGAGCAAGCCGCATGCGCCGGCCGCACGCCCGGCGCAGGGCGGCCTTGCCTCTTGCGGCGCGGCGCGCGGGTGTCCCGTGTGCATGCGAGCGGCCCCTGGCGCTACTTGCCCAGCTCGGCCAGCAGGCGCGCCACTTCGGCCTGCTGAGGAAAGGCGGCGCCGCGCTTGGCCAGCTGGTTCAGGTTCTCGCGCGCCGGCTCCTTCTCCCCGGCCTGCACCTGCAGGCGCGCCAGCGACAGGCGGAACATCGGCTCGTCGGGCGACATCTCGACCACGCTCTTCTGCAGCGCAAGTGCCGGCCCCAGCTGACCGTTGGCGGCCTGGGCGAAGGCCAGCGTGTCCATCAGCGGCGGCCGGTTCGGCGCCAGCTTCACCGCCTGCTGCGCCAGGCCCACCGCCTCGGGCCTCTTCTGCAGCGCCAGCACATGGGCGAGGTTGTTCAGTGCCTCGACGTGGTTCGGCTCGCGCTTGAGGATCTGGCGATAGCGGGCCTCGGCCTGCGCCAGGTCGCCACGGGCCAGCGCGACGTTGCCGAGGTGCAGCACGAACGCGCTGTCGCCCGGGCGCTGGCCGACGTGTGCCCGCGCGTGCGCGTCGGCCTCGGCCAGCTTGCCGGCCGCCACGAGGGTCTCGTGCAACTGGATGGCCACCTCGCTGTTGCCGGGGGCGGCGGCGAGCGCCTTGCGCAGCGCCGCGATCGCCGCTTCCGTGTTGCGCCCGGCCAGCTCGATGCTTGCCTCGAGCTGCAGGCCCGCCGCGGGCCAGCGGCGCTGGGCCGAGCGCGCCAGCGCCAGCGCGTCGGCCGCGCGGCCCGTGCGCAGCGCCGCAAAGGCCGCCGCCTGGTGAGCGGCCAGGCTCTCCGGCTCGATCTCGAGTGCGCGCCGCGCATGCTGCGCTGCCGCCTCGTCGCGCCCGAAGGCGAAGTTCGCGTCGGCCAGCCGCAGTTGCGGCATCGCCGAACGCGGTTGCAGGCTCGCCAGGCGCCCGAAGGTGGTGATGGCCTGCTGAAGGTCGCCGCTGCGCTGCTGTGCCCGCCCGAGCCTCTCGAGCACGGCCGCTTGCTCCGGCAGCGCGCTGGTCGCCGCCTGTGCCTCGCTGAGCGCGAGCCCGACGTCCGAGAACGCGAGCGCGTAGTCGATGAGGCGGATGCGCGCCTCCGCGTCCGTGGGGCCGGCGCGCACGGCCTGTCGCAGCACCGCGACCACGTCGGCCTTGCTGCCGCCCGCACGGCCGGTGAAGTCGGCCAGCGCCACCAGCAGCGCGGCGTTGCCCGGCTCGGCCTTCGAGGCCTCCGCAATGCGCGCGCGGGCCGCCGCCGCGTTGCCGTCGGCCAGGTCGAGCTCGGCCAGCGCGGTGAGCGCGGGCAGGTAGCGAGGCGTCTTCGCGAGGGCGGCCTCCCACCGGGCGCGCGCCTGTGCCCGCTGGCCCTGTGCGAGGGCGATGCGGCCGCGCAGCAGGTCGGGCAGGGGCAGGCCAGGGGTCTTGCGCTCCAGGCCGTCGATGGCCGCCAGTGCAGCCGCCCACTGCCTGCGCGACAAGCGCGCATTGATGAGCGCGAGGTCGGCGTCGGTGCTCGTGTCGCGGCGCGCGGCTGCCTCCAGCGCGGCGAGCCCGGCCTCGGTCTCGCCCTTGCCCAGCCTCGCCAGCGCCATGCCGGTCTGCGGGGCCGACAGGCCCGGACCCAGCTCCGCCGCGCGCTCGAACGCGGCCTCCGCGGCGCGGGTGTCACCCGTCATCAGGTGGGCACGGCCGGCCAGCGCGACCGCCTCGGCGTCCTTGGAGCGCGGCCCGACCAGTGGGGCCAGCTGCTCGAGCGCCCGCTTCGGCTGGCCCATCTGCAGGTAGGCCTGCACGAGCGCGCGCCGCGGTTCCGCCATGCCCGGCGCCAGCATCACGGCCCGGTTGAAGTGGCCCTCGGCCTGCAGGAGGCTGCCGACGCCCAGCTCGGCCTGGCCGGCCAGCATGTGCAGGCGCGGGTTGTCGGGCGCCGAGCGCACCAGCTGCTGCGCGATCTCGCGGGCCCTCTGCGGTTCGCCCCGCTGTATCGCCAGCACGGCCTCGTAGAAGCGGGTGTACGGGTGCCCGGGGAGCAGCGCCCGCATCTGCTTCCACTGCCTGTGGGCCTCCTCGGTGTTGTGCGTCGCGAGGTGCAGCGCGACCAGGCTGGCGTGCGCCGGCACGAGTTGCGGCTCCAACGACAGCGCCTTGCGGTACGCCTCGACGGCGGCATCGCGGCCGCGTGCGTCGCCGGCGGCCTGCAGCAGGACGTCGCCGCGCAGCGTCAAGGTCGTGGCGTCGCTGCCGCCCTTCGAGAGCGCACCATCGACGATCTCCAGCGCCCCGCGGGCATCGCCGCGCGCGGCCAGCAGGCGCGCCTGCGTCTCCAGCGCCAGGCGGTGGTCGCTCTTGCGTCGGAGCGCGTGCTTGAGGTCCTCGTCGGCCTTGTCGAGCGCGCCCAGCGCCATGTGGGCGATCGCCAGCTGCGTCTTGAGGTCGGCCGTGGCCTCGGCATCCGCAAGCGTGGTCTCGCCGAACTCCTTCACCAGCACGGCGTGCCGGTGCAGTGCCACCAGCACCGCGGCCAGCTGCGGCACCGTCTGGTCGGGCGGCTGCCTCGACTCGAGCGCCCGGCGCAGCTCGGCCTCGGCGCCGAGGGCGTCACCGGTCAGGAACAGCGCCTTCCCGTAGAGGTAGCGCGCCTCGCCCGACGCGGGGTTCTGCTGCAGCGCGTTCTTGAGCTCGATCGTGGCGCTGGCGAGATCGCGCTTGTCGAAGAACGCCCTTGCCGCGAGCAGGTGATCCTTCTCGGCGCGACCGCACCCGGCAAGCGCGAGCGCGAGCAGGGCGCACGCGCCGACGGCGGCCAGCGAGCGCAGGGCGCGACCGCCAAGGGGTCGGTTGATGGGATGCATGGGTCGGTCCGAACGCAGTATGAGCGAGGCAGTGGAGCCGGCAGCGGCCCCGGGGCGAAGTTGCTGAAGCCCTCAGACGAGGCCGGGCACGAAGCGGTACTTCACGCGCGCGGCGTACGCGGCGTACTCGCCGTCGACCGAGCGGAGGTGGTCCTCCTCGGTCAGGGCGCGCAGCGCGTACAGCGCCGTCCAGCCGGCCACCGAGGCCAGCGCGAGCAGCCCTTCCGAGACGCCGCGATCGAAGGCCAGCGACACGAGCGGGACCGAGCCGATCCACCACGCCATGTTCTTGCACGTGTAGGCCGGGTGGCGAACGATCGCGTAAGGCCCCCGCGCGACGATGCCGCGGTGGGTGAGGTTGCTCGCCTTCAGACCCAGGGCCACCGACGCGCTCGCGTAGACGGCCATCAGCGCCAGCAGGAGGCCGTTGAGCACGAGGTGCAGCGTCTCGTTGGCGAACTGCGGGAAGTCGGTGTGCTGGGCGCCCAGGATCATCGCCGTCCAGGTGTTGAAGGGCGGGTAGCACAGCAGCGCCGCCATCCAGCCGAGCCAGGTAGGGTCGACGGACCGGATCTCGTTGCCCAGACGTCGCGTCTCGATCAGGTAGCCCACCGTGAAGATGAGGACATCGACGAACAGGATCACCTGCATCAGGAACCAGAAGCCCCAGCGATCGAAGGCCAGACGCGGGTCGAATCCGCTGGCGAACGCATCGACCAGGCCCTGGCCGTTCTTCCATGCCGCCATGCAGAAGCCCATCAAGGACATCACCATGAGCGGGCCGAAGAAGGCCTTCAGCAGCGTCGCCAGCACGGCCACCCGGTCGGCTGGATCGAGGCGTGCGGCGATCGTGGCCCGGGGGGCCCTGAGCAGGCGCACGGCGACGCCGATGAAGCGCAGCGACTTGCCCGGCCGCGGGTCGCCCTCGAGGAGCAGCCAGGCGGCCGCCGCCAGGCTGTAGGCCGCGGCGGCGACGACGAGGAACTCGCGGCCGCTGAAGCGCAGCGCCCCGACGCTGTGCCACTCGCGCAGCTGCGTCGCATGCCAGGGCATGGCGGCATAGAGCCCGGTGGCGAGCCACACGAGGGCCGCGGCCGCCAGCGCATTCCTGGCGCGCAGCGAAGGCGATGGCACTGCGAGCGAGGACCCGTGCATGGCCGGGCACTGTAGTGGCGCAGGCCCACCTCCGGGCCGGCAGGGGCCCGGCCCGGCGTGAACTGGGAGCCTGAAAAGCGGAAAACCCCGCCGTGCGGGGTTCTCTCCTGGGCGGCTGCGGGTGCCGCAGCGACGGGCCGGCGCCTTCGGTCAGGCCGCGGCGGCCTTGCGGCGCCGATAGAACCCGAGACCGATCAGGCCCAGACCCAGGCCCGCCAGGGCCGACGAGGCCGGCTCGGGCACCGTGCCCGACGTGCCACCGCTGCTGCTGCTGGTGCTGCTCGACGAGCTGGTCGAGAACTCGAACGAGCCGTAGCCGGTCTGGTACTTGATGCCGATCGGGTCGATGTTGACCTGGCTGCCCCAGTTGCCGCCGAGCAGGATCGAGAACGAGTCCGACGTGCCGGCGAAGATGCCGCCGTTGCTGCCGCCCGCGCAGGTCGAGCCGCCGATCGCGCAGACGTCGACGGCCTGGAAGCCGGGGAAGTTGGCGCCCAGCACGGCATTCGTGATGCCGCCGTCGGAGCTGTCCTGGAAGCCGATGCTCGTCGCGTTCGGCTCGATGCCGAAGCCGAAGGCCGTGAGGCGCTCGCCACCCTGGCCGCCGATCTGCGAGGTATTGGTCAGCGAGATCGAGACCGAGAGCAGGCTGCTGTTGAAGCCGCTGATCGACATCGAGCCGAAGCCGGTGAGCAGCGAAGTACCGGTGTTGTAGGACCAGCTGAAGTTCGTGCTTGGCGTGGCACTGCTGATGATCACGGCGTGGCTGCTGGCGCCGAAGGCAGCCAGCGCGGCGGTGACGGCAGCGAGAGCGAACTTGCGGATCTGCGTGTTCATGGGTCCTCAACCTGTGACTGAACCGCCGGCGATTGGCGAGATGCGAAGGGCGACGGCGTGCGAGCTGGAACACGCACGCCGCGTGCCAGGCCGATCCCTCATGCTCGAAGGTATTGATTTGACAAGGACTTGCGCGCGATTCCGGACCGATCGCACGAGGTCTGCCGGGGCGTCGGGATCGCCGGTGTAAGGGATCCCGACAGTGAAGAAGTGCACGTTCACGCGGCCCTCACGCAGCGCGCCGTCACTTGCGCACGACCACGTAGGTCGACGTCTTGTTGCCGGCGGCGTCGTTGGCCACCACCTGCACCGTGTGGCTGCCGCTCTTGAGCTTGCGCGTGTTCCACTTGTAGAGGAGGCTGGCGCCCGAGGCCGAGCTCACCTGCACGCCGTTGATGTAGAGCGTCATGCGGATCCCTGCGGAGCCGGCGTCGTCGCTGGCGGTGGCCTCGACGGTGGCGCTGTTGCCCACGCGGCTGCCGTCCGTGGGCCTGACGATGGCCACGGCGGGCGGCGTGGTGTCCGCGGCGACCGGGTTGGCCACCGTGACCACGATCGCTCCCGAGCCCTTGCCGTTGCCTGCGGCGTCGAACGCATGCACCTCGACCGAGTGGCTGCCGTTCGCGACCGTCGCCGTATCCCAGGCGAACTGGTACGGCGTCGTCGAGTCGGTGGCGACCGTGCGGCCGTCGACGCGCAACTCGACGCGCACCACGCCGACGTTGTCGCTGGCCGTGGCGTCGATGCCGACCAGGCCGCTCACGGTGGCGCCCGCGGAGAGCGCGCCCATCGACACGGCGGGCGGCTGCGTGTCGGCGACGGCCGCACCCCTCGCCGCATTCACCGCCGCGGCCGCGTCGACGCGCCCGTGGCCGTAGTAGTTGTCCCGCCCGGGGGTACCGAGGTCGGTGGCGCTGCCGTACAGCAGGCTCTCGATCTGGCTGGCCGAGAGGTCGGGTCGTGCGCTCATCATCAGCGCGATGACGCCGGCGGCCACCGGCGCCGCGAACGAGGTGCCCCACCACTGCCCGTAGGTGCCGCCGCGCTGCGTCGTCCAGATGTAGTCGCCGGGTGCCGAGACGGTGACGTAGCGGCCGAAGCTGGACCAGCTCGTGAGGGTGTCGCTGCTGCCGGTGGCCGACGCGACGACCATCGTGCGGTCCTCGGCCAGGCCCGGATCACTGCCGGTGTTGCCAGCGGAGGCGACGAGCAGCCCGCCCTTGCTGCGCAGGTAGTTCGCGGCCGTCTGGATGGTGGCGTTGCCCGGCAGGCCCGAGATGCTGACGTTGGCCACGCGCGCGCCGCGGTCGGCCGCCCAGGCCAGCCCCTGCGCGATCGTGCTCGCCGAGGCGTAGCCGCCGCTGTCGGTGACGCGGATGGGCATGATCTTCGCGGCACCGGCGACGGAAGCGACGCCGATGCCGTTGTTGAACGCGGCGGCCGCGGTGCCGGCGACGGCCGTGCCGTGGCCGTTCACGTCCGCACTGTTGGAGTTGTTGTCGTAGAAGTTCCAGCCGGCCACGATCTGCGCGGCGAGGTCGGGATGCGTGGCGTCGACGCCCGTGTCGAGGACGGCGATCGTCACGCCCTGGCCGGCGGCCGCGTCCCACGCAGCCAGGGCGTTGATGCGCGACAGGTGCCAGGCGCCGCCGAGATAGGGGTCGTTGGTCGTGGCCGCGATCCTGAAGCGCATGTCCAGCTCGGCGAACTTCAGCATCGGGTTGCGGGCCAGCGCATTGCGCACCGCGACCTCGGCGCCTTCGGCGGGCAGCTCGACGACATGCAGCTCGGTCTGGCCGATGCGGCGGCCCTTGCCGCCGTGCGCCGCCACGATGGCAGCGAGGCGTTCGTCGCTCACGCCGGCGCGGGCGGCGACGATGACCCGGCCCTTGACGTGACCCTCCGTGAGGGCGGTGGGCTGCGCCTGCGCGGCGGCAGAGAGGCCGAAGCCGGCCCCGGCCAGCATCGAGGCGGCGGTCAAGATGGCGCGGCGATGCAGGGCGCGCCAACCGACGAGGTAGTGCAACATGTTGTGACGTGGAGTCGGGGCAAATGGGCGGATTGCCCGTTTTGCCGCACTCTGCCCAACCGCCGCTCGCCCCCGTGGGTGCGAGCGTAAGCAACTGCATCCGGTCGTCCGCCCTCGCGTGCCGGTCCCGGGCGTGCCAAGGCGGCAGCCCCGGTCGCGACCCCGCCGGTGGCCCGGGGTCAGGCCTCGGACGGGAAGCGGTTGGTCACATCTATTTCTGCCGCGCGACCCGTCCCGATAATCCGCGGCGTGCAGATCTCACACTCGGTGCGCGGGCGCCTGCCGCTGTACCTCGACCTCATCCGATGGAACCGCCCCGCAGGCTGGCTGCTGCTGCTGTGGCCGACGCTGGCGGCGCTGTGGATCGCGGCCGATGGCTGGCCGGGCTGGCACCTCGTGATCGTCTTCGTCGTCGGCACCGTGCTGATGCGCAGCGCCGGCTGCTGCGTCAACGACGTGGCCGACCGCGACTTCGACCGCCACGTGAAGCGAACCGCGCAGCGGCCGGTGACGCGCGGCGCGGTCGGCGTGAGCGAGGCGCTGGCCGTCGGCGCGGTGCTGGCGCTGCTGGCGTTCGCTCTCGTGCTCACGACGAACCCGGCGGCGATCATGCTCAGCGTGCTGGCGCTGGCCGTGACGCTGGTCTACCCGTTCGCCAAGCGCGTCGTCTCGATGCCGCAGGCGGTGCTCGGCGTGGCCTTCAGCTTCGGCATCCCGATGGCGTTCGCGGCCGCGCAGGGGGGCGCCGAATGGCGGCTCGGCGCCATTGCCGACGCGGTGCCGCCGCACGCGTGGTGGCTGCTGGTGACCAACCTCTTCTGGGTGCTGGCCTACGACACCGAGTATGCGATGGTCGATCGCGACGACGACCTGCGCATCGGCATGAAGACCTCGGCGATCACGCTCGGCCGCCACGACGTGGCCGCCGTGATGGTGTTCTACGCGCTGCACCTGGCGGGCTGGGCCGTGCTCGGGCGCCTGCTCGGCCTGGGCGGCTGGTTCCTCGCCGGCGTCGGCGTGGCAGCGGCGCAGGCGGCGTGGCACCACGCGCTGATCCGCGAGCGCACGCGCGAGGGCTGCTTCAAGGCCTTCCGCCTGAACCACTGGCTCGGGTTCGCCGTGTTCGCCGGGGTGGTGGTCGATCTCGCGCTGCGCTGAGCTTCGACCGGGGCGCGGGCGCAGCGCGCCGCCCGCCCTCAGCCGCGGCCGAACTCGTCGCCGAGTTCCTGCGCCCGCCGCTCGGCGGCGCGCAGCGCCTTCACGAACGCGGCCTTCACGCCATCGGCCTCCAGCGAGGTGATCGCGGCGTGCGTGGTGCCGCCCTTGGAAGTCACCTGGGCGCGCAAGGCCTCGACCGGTTCGCCCGAGCGGCGCGCGAGTTCGGCCGCGCCGTCGAACGTGGCGATGGCCAGCCGCCGGCCCTGCTCGGCACCGAGGCCCATCTGCACCGCGGCCTCGATCATCGCCTCGAGCACGTAGAAGACGTAGGCCGGGCCGGAGCCCGAGAGCGCCGTGACCGCGTCGAGGTCGGCCTCGCGCGGCAGCCACAGCGTCGCGCCGGTCGGCGCGAGCAGGGCCTCGACGCGTGCGCGCTGCGCGGCGCTCACCGCCGCCGTGGCGTGGAGGCCGGCGATGCCGCGGCCGATGAGTGCGGGCGTGTTGGGCATCGCGCGCACGATCGGCGCCTCCTGGGCGTCGAGGCCGATCGCACGCGCGATGGCGTCGGTGCGGATGCCCGCCATCACCGACAGCTGCAGCGCGCCGCGGACCTGGGGCGCGCAAGGGGCCGCGGCTTCGCCGAAGAGCTGCGGCTTGACCGCCCAAACCACGGTGCCGGCTCGCGCCAGCCGCTCGTCCGCACGGGCCTGGGCCTCGACGCCGAACGCCTGCGCCAGCTTGTCTCGCTGCGCCTCGAAGGGCTCGACGACCAGGATGTCGGTGCGCGCCCGACCGGCCGACACCAGGCCGCCGATCAGCGCCGAGGCCATGTTGCCGCCGCCGATGAAGGCGACGACGTCGTCGTGCCGGGTCGCGCGGGCGGGGCTGGAAGCGGAGGCGGCGGCAGGCATGCGGGCAGTGTAGCCAGCCATGCAAAGGTGGCATGGCGCAGGCCGCGCGAGGCGCGCACAAGCGCAGGGTGCGCCGCTACAGTGCCGGCCTCGCGGTCCGTGCGCCGCCGGCGCGGCGATCCTGCGCCGCACACACGGCATCCCCCGCCCGGCGCACCGGCCGGCAACGAACACAAGGCCCACACGATGAGCTTGTCCAACCTCTCCTACGTCCAACCCACGCCCGAGAGCCCCTGGGGCACCTACCTCGGCCAGATCGACCGCGTGGTGCCCTACCTCGGGCGCCTGGCGCGCTGGACCGACACGCTGCGCCGGCCCAAGCGCAGCCTGATCGTCGACATCCCCATCGAGCTGGACGACGGCACCATCGGCCACTTCGAGGGCTTCCGCGTGCAGCACAGCCTGACGCGCGGGCCCGGCAAGGGCGGCGTGCGCTACCACCCGGACGTCACGCTCGAGGAGGTGATGGCGCTCGCGGCGTGGATGAGCATCAAGAACGCCGCCGTCAACCTGCCCTTCGGCGGCGCCAAGGGCGGCATCCGCGTCGACCCGAAGAAGCTCTCGCTGAAGGAACTCGAGAAGCTCACGCGCCGCTACACGAGCGAGATCGGCATCATCATCGGGCCGCAGCAGGACATCCCGGCGCCTGACGTGAACACCAACGCGCAGATCATGGCGTGGATGATGGACACGTACTCGATGAACGTCGGCGCCACCGCCACCGGCGTCGTCACCGGCAAGCCGCTGCACCTGGGCGGCAGCCTCGGCCGCGTCAAGGCCACGGGCCGCGGCGTCTTCGTCACCGGCCGCGAGGCGGCGCGCCGCCTCGGGCTGGACCTGCAGGGTGCGCGGGTCGCGGTGCAGGGCTTCGGCAACGTCGGCAGTTCGGCCGCCGAGCTCTTCCACCAGGCCGGCAGCAGGATCGTCGCCGCGCAGGACCACACCGGCACGATCTTCAACGCCAACGGGTTCGACCTCGCGGAGCTGATGCCGCACGTGCGCCAGGCCGGCGGCCTGGCCGGCTTCAAGGGCGGCGACAGGATCGCCAACGAGGACTTCTGGAACGTCGAGAGCGAGATCCTGATCCCGGCCGCGCTCGAGGGCCAGATCGACGTGGCGCGCGCGAAGAAGCTCAAGACCCGCCTCGTGCTCGAGGGCGCCAACGGGCCGACGCACACGGCGGCCGACGACATCCTCGCCGAGCGCGGCATCCTCGTCGTGCCCGACGTGATCTGCAACGCCGGCGGCGTGACCGTGAGCTACTTCGAGTGGGTGCAGGACTTCAGCTCGTTCTTCTGGACCGAGGACGAGATCAACGTGCGCCTGGACAAGATCATGGTCGACGCGCTGAAGAAGATCTGGGACACGGCCGACCGCCACAAGATCACGCTGCGCACGGCCACCTTCGCCGTGGCGTGCGAGCGCATCCTGGCGGCGCGCGAGGAGCGCGGGCTGTACCCCTGAGCGGACAGCCGCCTGCCGGCGCGCGCGCGTGGCGGTGACCCGCCCGCGGCACCGCACCGCGCCGCGTGACGACCGACGGCAGGCGCCCGTCGCTGCGCCGCCGTGTCGCGCGATGGCCCCGCGGGCGGCGGTGCCTTCGTCGCGCCATCGACGCGGGCCCTCGGTCGCCGGGCCCGGCGCGGCCCCGCCATCAAGACCCTCGCGCCCGCGCGCAACCTCGCGAGGGCGCCGTGCGCGCGGGCGCGGCAGATAAGACCCTCGCCTGCGCGGGTGACGGCAGCGCGGTACAACCGCGCGCCATCCGGCACCACGGCCCGTCGGGCTGACGACGGGCCGAGGGTGCATTCACAGCCGCACGCGAGCGACATGACGACCACCTTCACGCTCAACGGCCAGGCCACGACGGTCGACGCCGATGCCACGACGCCCATCCTCTGGGCGCTGCGCGACCACCTCGGCCTCACCGGCACCAAGTTCGGCTGCGGCATGGCGCAGTGCGGCGCCTGCACGGTGCACGTCAACGGCACCGCGACGCGCAGCTGCGTCACGCCGCTGTCGGCGGCGACCGGCGCGCAAGTCACCACCATCGAGGGGCTGGAGGCGGATCGCACGGGGCGGGCCGTCATCGACGCCTGGGTGAAGCACGACGTCGCGCAATGCGGCTACTGCCAGAGCGGCCAGGTGATGAGCGCCACCGCGCTGCTCAAGCGCGTGAAGCGACCCACCGACGCCCAGATCAACGAGGCGATGGCCGGCAACGTCTGCCGCTGCGGCACCTACCAGCGCATCCGCGCCGCCATCCACGAGGCGGCCAGGGCGCTGGCCTGAGCAGGACGAAGGAGCACGACGATGATCCTCGAGAAGTACCTGCTCGCGGCGGCGCAGGAGCCCACGCCGCAGGCGCCGCCCCTGTCTCGGCGCCGGTTCGTGACGATGTCGGTCGGCGGCACGATCGGACTGGCCCTCGTGCCACCGGCCGCGCTCGCACCGCCCGCCGCGCGGGCGCAGAACGCGGCGGCCGTGCCGCCGGGGCAGAAGCCCACCGAGCAGCCGTCGGCCTTCGTCAGCATCGCCCGCGACGGCACGACCACGGTGCTGTGCAACCGCATGGACATGGGCCAGGGCATCGAGACGGCGCTGGCGATGATCTGCGCCGAGGAGCTCGATGCCGACTGGTCCCGGGTGCGCACCGGCTTCGGCGACCAGCGCGCCCACTATGTCGATCCGGCGATGGGCATGCACCTCACCGGCGGCAGCAACTCGGTGAAGAACAGCTACACGCAGTACCGCGAACTCGGGGCGCGCACGAGGGCGATGCTGCTGGCCGCGGCGAGCAAGCAGCTCGGCGTGCCGGCGGCGCAGCTGACGACCGCCGATGGCGTCGTCAGCGGTGGCGGCAGGTCGGTCGGGTACGGCGAGCTCTTCGAGGCGGCGATGAAGGAGCCGGTCCCCGAGAAGGTGGCGCTGAAGGATCCGAAGGCCTTCAAGCTGATCGGCAAGCCGACGGGGCTGAAGCCTTCGCGCGCCAAGAGCAGCGGCCGGCAGACCTACGCGATGGACGTGCGGCTGCCCGGCATGCTGACGGCGGTGGTCGTGCGCCCGCCGGTGTTCAACGGCAGGTTCGTCGGCTTCTCGGCGGACGAGGCACTGAAGGTCAAGGGCGTGCGCGCCGTGCTGCCGGTCGACCTCGACCGCGGCGGCCGGGGGCTGGCGATCGTCGCCGACGGCTACTGGCCGGCGAAGCTGGGCCGCGAGGCGCTCAAGGTCGACTGGGACGTCTCCGGTGTCGAGAAGGCGGACACCGACAAGCTCGTCGCGCAGTACCTCGAGCTCGCGAAGAAGCCCGGCACGCCCGCGCCGCAGCCGCACTTCCGGGCCGACGTGAGCGCGCTCGCGTCCGCGGCGCCGGCGGTGCCGAGGAAGCTGACCGCCGAGTTCGTGTTCCCGTACCTCAACCACGCGCAGATGGAGCCGCTCGCCTGCACGGTGGACCTGCAGGCCGACAAGTGCACCATCCACGCGGCCTCGCAGATGCCGGGCACCGACGCGATGGCGGCTGCCTCGGTGCTCGGCTTCAAGCCCGAGCAGGTGGAGATCGTCGTGCAGATGGCCGGCGGCGGCTTCGGGCGCCGGGCCACCCCGACGGGCGAGTGGGTGCGCGAGGCGGTGGGCGTGGCCAAGGCGCTTGCCGCCGACGGCAAGCGCGCACCGGTGAAGGTGGTGTGGAGCCGCGAGGACGACATGAAGGCCGGCTACTACCGGCCGCTCACCGTGCACCGCGCCGAGATCGGCTTCGACGAGCAGGGCAAGGTGCTCGCCTGGGATCACCGCATCGTCAGCCAGAGCATCCTGGCCGGCAGCCCGTTCGAGCCCTTCATGGTGCAGCAGGGCGTCGACATGACGACGACCGAGGGGATGCGCGAGCCCTACGCCATCCCGATGCGGCTGACCGTGCACCACCCGAAGGTGAACGTGCCGGTGCTGTGGTGGCGCAGCGTCGGCAGCACGCACACCGCGTTCGTGATGGAGACGCTGATCGACGAGATCGCGCTCGCGACGAAGCAGGACCCGGTGGCCTATCGCATGAGGCTGATGGAAGGGGCGGCGGGCGCGCGCCACCGCGCGGCGCTGCAGCTGGCGGTCGACAAGAGCGGCTATGGCACGAAGCGGCTGCCCGCCGGCACCGCCTTCGGCGTCGCCGTGCACGAGAGCTTCGAGTCGGTGGTGGCCTACGTGGTCGAGGCGCGCGTGGTCGGCCGCGGCAAGGACGCGCGGCCGCAGCTCCTGCGCGTGACCGCCGGCGTGCACTGCAACTTCTGCGTCAACCCGAGGACCGTCGAGGCACAGGTGCAGGGCGCGGCGATGATGGCCGTGGCCACCACGCTGCCGGGCCACGCGATCACGCTGAAGGACGGCGTCGTGCAGCAGGGCAACTTCCACGAGTTCGTCCCCGCCCGCCTGCCCGACGCGCCGGTGATCGACGTGCACGTCGTCGACAGCAGCGAACCCCCCAAGGGCATGGGCGAGCCGGGCCTGCCGCCGCTGGCGCCGGCGTATGCGAACGCGCTGGCCCGGCTGACCGGCCGGCGGCAGCGCGAGCTGCCGTTCCGCATGGCGTGACACGCGGCCTGCGGCCCGGCGCGCGGCGCGGCGCGGGCCGCGATGTCGCGCCGGCCCGCTACGATGGCGGTCGCGAGGCGGCTGGCCATCCGGCCACGCACCGGCCTGCCTGCCGACCGACCGCAGGCGCGAACTCCCGTTGGCCACCAGGGCCCGATCGTCATGAGCACCAAGAACCCGAATCCGTTCTCCGCCGACGCTTCCTTCGGCATGAGCTACCAGATGGGGCCGTCGGGTGGCGCCGCCGCCCCGGCGCCCGCCCCGGCGCCGGCCGAGCTGGTCTTCGACGTCACCGAGGCCGACTTCGAGGCGCGGGTGCTCGAGGCCTCGCTCGACGTGCCGGTGCTGCTGGACTGCTGGGCGCCGTGGTGCGGCCCCTGCCGCTCGCTCGGGCCGGTGCTCGAGAAGGTGGTGAACAGCCTCGGCGGCCGCGTGCTGCTGGCCAAGATCAACACCGACGAGGCGCCGAACATCTCGGCGGCGCTGCGCATCCGCAGCATCCCGCTCGTCGTGCTGTTCATCGGCGGCCGGCCGGTCGACCAGTTCGTCGGCGCGCTGCCCGAAGGGCAGGTGAGGCAGTTCCTCGACAAGCACCTCGGCAATCTCGCGCCGCCCGGATCGCCGGTGGACGAGTTGCGGCAGGCGGCCGCCCAGGCCACCGACCCGGCGGGGGCCGAGGCCCTGCTGAACGAGGTGCTCGCCGTCGACCCGACGCACGCGGCAACGTTGATGGACCTGGCCGAGCGCGCCATCGCGCGCGGCGACCTGGCCGCGGCGGGTGCGCTGCTCGACCGCGTGAAGCCCGACGCCCGTGGCGACCGCCACCCGGCGCTCGTCAAGCGCATCGAGCTGGCGAAGAACCGGCCGCCCGGCAACGCCGCCGAGTTCGAGGCGCGCATCGCCGCCAACGCCCGCGACTTCGAGGCCCGCTTCGGTCTCGCCGCGCTGCAGGTGTTCGAGGGCGACTACAACGCCGCCTTCGACCAGCTGCTCGAGGTGGTGCTGCGCGACAAGAACACGGCCCCGGAGGGCTTTCGCGAGCGCGCCCGCAAGCAGCTCGTCGAGTGGTTCGCGATCTGCCCCGATGCCGACGCCGTGAGCCGCGGGCGGCGCTATCTGGGCATGTACCTGAACTGAGCCCGGCCCTCGTCGGCCCGGGCTGACGCAGCAGCTCGCTGGCTCCCGGTTCCGTCCGGGCGCCTGCCGGTGGCCCTCCGGCCGTCCGGCGCTCGGCCACCCTAAGGCTCGTCGGCTGGCCGACGCCGTGGCCGGCCCGGCGGCTCGCGCCCCGTGGGCTGCGGCGTGGCCCGTCCCGCGGTCCACTCAGTGGCCCCTCCCGTGGCCCGTCCCGTGGCCCATCGTCTCGCGCAGGGCTGGCTCTCCCGGGCGATGCCTCGCGTCACCCGGCTGGGCACGATGGCTTCCGTCGTCAACGCCCCTGTCCGGCGCGTGCCACTCGCCGGTCCTTGCCACGATGAAGCCCTCGAATCTCCCCCTCGTCGCCGTGCTCGGTGCCACGGGCGCGCAAGGCGGCAGCGTCGCCCGGACGCTGCTCGAAGGCGGCCGCTTCGCCGTTCGTGCGCTGACACGCCGGCCGGCCAGTGCGGCCGCCCTGGCCCTGGCGCGGGCGGGTGCGGAGGTCGTGCCGGCCGACCTCGACGATCCGGCGACGCTGCGCGCCGCGTTCGAGGGCGTGCACGGGCTCTTTGCCGTCACGCCGTTCTGGACGCACCACTCGGCGGCGCGCGAGCTCGGGCAGGCCCGGCACGTCGCCCGCGCGGCGGCCGCGGCCGGGGTGGCGCATGTCGTCTGGTCGACGCAGGAAGACACGCGCCGCTGGGTGCCGCTGGAGGACGAGCGGTGGCCCGCGCCCTGCGGCTGCTGGCGGGTGCCTCACCACGACGCCAAGGGCGCCGCCGACGCGTTCTTCGCCGAGCAGGGCGTGCCGACGACGCGGCTCCTGCTCTCGTTCTTCTGGGACAGCCTCCTGCGCTTCGGCCTGCAGCCCCAGCGCGCGGCCGACGGCCGGCTCGTCCTCGTCCTGCCGATGGGCTCGCGCCCGCTGCCGGGCATGGCCGTGTCCGACGTCGGCCCCGTCGTGCAGGCCCTGCTGGCGCAGCCGCGGCGGTGGATAGGGCGCTGCGTCGGCGTGGCCGGCGAGCACCTGGACGGCGCGCGCATGGCCGCGGCGCTCGCGGGTGCGCTCGGCGAGCCGGTGCATCACCACTCGCCGCATGTCGACGACTACGCGGCGCGTCCTGTGCCGGAGGCGGCCACGTTCGCCGGCATGTTCCGTTTCCTGCACGACTTCAACGGCGACGTGCGGTCGATGCGATCGGTGGCCCTCGCCCGCGAGCTGCATCCCGGCATGGCGGACTTCGATCGCTGGCTGGCGCAGAACGCGCATCGGCTGCAACCCGCGCGGCAGGGATCGGCCTACGAGGCCGGCCTGCTGATGGCTTGAGCCGGCCGCCACCGGCAACCCGGGGAAGGACATGTTTGCGCTGGCGCTGCGAGCGGTCGGCATGGCGGGCGCGTTCGACGCCGACGGGCCGGCGGACGCGACGGACCCTTGCGCCCGGGCAGGCGCAACCGGGCGGGCGCTCGCCGCGCGCACCGTGGGCAAGGCGCTCGCCGGCTTCGTCCTGGCGGCAGTGCTGGTGCCGCTGCAGGCGCAGCCAGCCAGGCTCAGCCAGACGGGCCTTTTCACGCCGGTGCCGGCGGGCGCGCCCGAGCGGCTGGCGCCGGGGCTGATCGCCTTCGCGCCGCAGTACGCGCTGTGGTCCGACGGCGCGGCGAAGCGTCGCTGGCTGCTGCTGCCCCGGGGCGCGGCCATCGACGCCCGCGATGCCGATGCATGGCGCTTCCCGCGCGGGACGCGGCTCTGGAAAGAGTTCTCGCACGGCGGCAAGCCCGTGGAGACGCGCTACATCGAGCACGGGCTCGACGGCCGCTGGCGCTACGCCACCTACGCCTGGAACGCCGAGGGCACCGATGCCGACCTCGTGCCGGCGCGCGGCGTGCCGGCCTGGCGGGTGTTGCACGCGCCGGGCGGGGTGTACGCGCTGCCTTCGGTCGCCGACTGCCAGGCCTGCCACGAGAGCAATGCCGTGCCCGTGATCGGTTTCAGCGCTTTGCAGCTCTCGGCCGCGCGCCCGGCGTCGATCGAGGGACCCGACCTGCGCCGCCTGGTCGACGAGCGCCGCCTGCGGCACCTCGACCCGGCGCTGCTCGCGACGCCGCCGCGCATAGCCGCCTCGTCCGAGGACGAGCGCGCGGCGCTGGGCTACCTGCACGCCAACTGCGGCCACTGCCACAACCGGGCCGGACAGCAGGTGCCGCTGGCGCTGACGCTGGCGCAGCGGGTGCGCGACGCGGCGGCCAGCCGTGCCGAGGTGCTCGCCTCGACGCTGGGCGCGCCGGCGCGCTTCCGCACCCCGGGGGTTGGCGACGCGCACGACCCGGTCATCGCGCCGGGCGACCCGGCGCGCAGCCTGCTCGTGCAACGCATGGCTTCGCGCGACCCGCGGCTGCAGATGCCGCCGCTGGGCACCTCGATCGCCGACGACGCGGGCCTGGCCCTCGTCAGGCGCTGGATCACCCACGACCCTGAGCTCGAAAGGAGAGCCCGACCATGAACCGTCCCGAACTCGAACGTTGCGAGCGCCCCGCTCCCGCTCCCGCCCAGCGCGGATGGATCCGCGGCGGTCTCGCCGCCGGAGCCGTCGCGGCCGCCTTCGGCGTCGTTCTCGCGCACGCGGCGCCCTCGGCGCAGGCGGCCGAGCCCGCCTCGCCCGCGGCGGCGGCCGCCAAGCCGCTGTCCGCGAAGGCGGCGCGCGGCAAGTACCTCGTCAGCACCGCCGGTTGCCATGACTGCCACACGCCCTGGAAGGTCGGCCCCAACGGGCCCGAGCCGGACATGAGCCGCGCGCTCTCGGGCCACCCCGAGCAGCTTCAGATGCCCGCCGCACCGACGTTGCCGGAGGGCCCGTGGCTCGTGACCTCCGCCGCCACCAACACCGCCTTCGCCGGGCCCTGGGGCGTGAGCTTCACCGCCAACCTGACGCCCGATGCGGACACCGGCCTCGGCGCGTGGACCGCGCGCGACTTCAAGCAGACCATCCGCACCGGCAAGCACATGGGCCGCGGCCGCGCGGTACTGCCGCCGATGCCCATCATGGTCTACAACCACTTCACCGACGCCGACCTGGAGGCGATCTACGCCTACCTGCGCACGATCCCGGCGGTGCGCAACCGCGTCCCCGAGCCGCGCCCGCCGGCGACACGCTGAGCCCGGCCGGGCCCGACCGGATGGCGGCGGGCTGCGCGACCGAGCCGGTCGCGCGGCGCAGCGGGGGAAGCGGCCCCTCAGTGCAGCTGCGGCGCCTCGGGCCCGGCGCCGCGCTCGCGCGCGAGCAGTTCGCCCGTGGCGGCCACGTCCAGCGGCTCGGCCAGATGGTGCCCCTGGCCGAGCTGGCAGCCGAGCCCGACCAGGTGCTCGATCTGCCACGCGTTCTCGATGCCTTCGGCGACGATCGCCTTGCGCAGCGACTGCCCGAGGTGGACGATGGCGCGCACGACCGCCGCCTGGTCGGCGTCGTGCGCCAGGCGCGCGACGAAGCTGCGGTCGATCTTCAGCGTGTCGATCGGCAGACGCGCCAGGTAGCTCAGCGACGAGTAGCCGGTGCCGAAGTCGTCGATCGCGACGCGCACGCCGAGCCGCCGCAGCTCCTCGAGCTTGGCGAGCGCGCCGTCGATGCGCGACATCAGGATGTTCTCGGTGAGCTCCAGCGTCAGGTGCTCGCCGCGCAGGCCCGACTCGCGCAGCGCGCCCTGCACGCGTGCCGCGAACCCGGCCTGCGCGAGGTCCTCCGCGGCGACGTTGACGCTCACGCCGAGCTCGGCCCAGGCAGGGTGCGAAAGCTGCCAGGCGCGCACCTGCCGGCAGGCCGTTCTCAGCATGAAGTCCGACAGCTGCGCCATCAGGCCGCACTCCTCCGCGATGGGCAGGAAGGCGGCCGGCGGCAAGGGGCCTTCCACCGGATGCCGCCAGCGCACGAGCGCCTCGAGGCCGCGCAGGGGCCCGCGTGCGCCCCCGGGCGCGCCGGGCTCCGCGGCGCCCGCCGGGGCCTGCAGGTCGAACACGGGCTGGTACGCGACGGCGAGGCTGCCGCTGTCGAGTGCCTGGCGCAACTCGCCTTCCAGGCGCAGGCGGCGCGAGACCTCGGCGTGCAGGCTGCCGTCGAACACCGCGACGCGCGCCCGGCCGGCGGCCTTGGCCTTGTACATCGCGGTGTCGGCGTCGCGCAGCACCGCCTCGGCGCTCGTGTAGCCCAGGTGGCCGAAGGTGATGCCGATGCTGGCGCTGACCTGCAGTTCCTGCCCGGCGACGAGGAAGGGCGCGCGCAGCGCCTCCATCAGCCGCTCGGCCAGTGAGATCGCGTCGCGTTCGTGCCCCAGGCGCTCGGTGAGCAGCGCGAACTCGTCGCCACCCAGGCGCGCCACCACGTCGCTCGGGCGCAGCCGCTCCTGCAGGCGCCGCGCCAGCAGCACGAGCAGCGAGTCGCCGGCACCGTGCCCGAGGCTGTCGTTGATGAGCTTGAAGCGGTCGAAGTCCAGGAACATCACCGCGTAGGTGTGGCCGCCGTCGGCGCGCGCCCGCAGCACGGCGCCGTCGAGGCACTGCATGAAGCGGCGGCGGTTGGGCAGGCCGGTCAGCGTGTCGTGGAAGGCCATCTGCTGCAGCTGTTCCTCGGCGACGCGGCGGGCGGTGATGTCCTGGGCCTGCACGATGAAGCAGGGCTCGCCGGACTCCGTCTCGGTGAAGGCGGCGAAGTGCAGCGCCGCCCACGGCGTGCCACCGCCGGGCTGCCTGAAGCGCAGTTCGACCGCGCCGGCGGCGAAGTCGCCGCGACCGGCATCGGCCAGCCGGGCGCCGAGCGCGTCGAGTTGATCCTCGTGCACGAATTCGTGCAGGCGGTGCCCGGTGATGGCGTCCGCCGAGCGGCCGAGCAGCGCACCCAGCGCGGGGTTGCCCTGCAACACCCGGCCGTCGAAGGCGAGCAGCGCCATGCCGATCGAGGCGTGCGTGAAGGCGCCCGCGAAGCGGCGTTCGCTCGCCTGCAGCGCCTCGAGGTGGCGGGCGCGCTCGGCGGCCTCGCGCCGGCCCGCCTCGGCCGCGCGGGCTTCGGCATCCGCGGCGTGCTCGCGCAGCGCCTGCGCCGCCTCCTGCTGGCGGAAGTAGAAGTGCAGCGTCGCGAGCAGCACCGCCAGCAGCGGCAGCATCACGATCCACACGCCAGCGCCGGCGGCCGCGTGGGCGGCGAGCAGCAGCGTGGCGAGCGCGGCACTGCCCGCATAGGCCATGCCGACCCAGCGGAACACGCTGACGACATCGACGAGCTGGAAGAACGGCTCGCCGCGCTTGAGCCTCAGCACGCCGGCGAACAGGGTGGCGCTGAGCAGGAAGTACAGCAGCGCGGTGCCCATGGCCAGGGCCATCAGGCCGGGCAGTTGCGCGGCGTGCAGGCCCTGCAGGCCGAAGCGGGTGCGTCCGGCCTCGAAGACGCTGCCCGCCAGCACGATGGCCACCGTGCCGATGGCGGGGCTGGCGAGGCGGCTCGTCCAGCGGCGCGAGGTGCGCGTCGAGCCCATGAAGGCCTCGCCGGCCACCGCGACGGCCGCGGCGGCGGGGCCGTGCAGGATCAGCAGCACGAAGATGATGACGTCGCTGGCGACGAACGAGTGCCGCGTGCCGGGGATGCGCACCGGGAACAGTGCCGCGGCCATGGCCAGCAGCATGCCCGCCACGATGTGCAGCCACACCTGCGGGGGCTGGCGGGCGACGAGCACGAGGCAGGCGGCGAGCAGGGCGCCGCCGCACGCGACCATGCACCACCAGTAGGCGCGTGCCCGGGGGCCGTAGTCGGGCATCAGCGCGTGCTGCAGACGCGCCCACCAGGACAGACCATCGCCACGGCGGCCGGCCGCGCCGGGCAAGCCAGGGTCGGGGTCGCTGGACGGGAGCGGGCTCAGGGGGAACTCGTGGGCGCTGCCGGGGTGGGCCGCATTTTCGGCGCGGCATTCCGGGCCGGCGCTGCCGGCGCGCCGTCGGACGCCAACTTGCACCGCGGCAGGGTCCGCCGCGTCGAGGCTCTCAGCCGCGCCGGCCGAAGATCGCGCTGCCCACGCGCACGATCGTCGCCCCCTCGGCGATGGCGGCCTCGAGGTCGCCGCTCATGCCCATCGACAGGGTGTCCAGCGCCAGGCCACCGGCCCGAAGCGCCTCGAGCAGCTCGCGCAGGCGCCGGTGCTGCGCATGCTGCGCGGCGACGTCGTCGGTGGGCTCGGGAATCGACATCAGGCCACGCAGCCGCAGCCGCTCCCGCGGCAGCGCGGCCACTGCACGGGCGAGAGCCGGCACCTCGGCCGGGGCGACGCCGCTCTTGCTCTCCTCGCCGCTCACGTTGACCTGCAGGCAGACGTCGAGCGGCGGCATGCCGGGCGGGCGTTGCGCGGCCAGCCGCTCGGCGACCTTCAGGCGATCGATCGTGTGCACCCAGTCGAAGGACTCGGCCACCGGCCGCGTCTTGTTGCTCTGCAGGGGGCCGATGAGGTGCCACTGCAGGTCGGCGCGCAGGTCGGCCAGCGCCTGCACCTTCGCGAGCGCTTCCTGGACGTAGTTCTCGCCGAAGGCTCGCGCGCCTGCCGCGTGCGCCTCGCGCACGGCCCCGGCCGGGAACGTCTTGCTCACCACGAGCAGCGTCAGGCCGGGGCCGGCGCCCGCGGCGCCGGCGGGCACGCGCGTGAAGATGTTCGCATCACGGCCGCTGGCGGCGCAGGCGCGTTCGATGCGCCGCCTCACTTCTTGCAGGTTGCTTCCGATGCTGCCCATAATCCCCCGCAGCTGATTGTCTGCCCTCTGGCGCCGGCGCGGTGCCGGTGCTGCCGCCCGAGGGGGCGAGGCGCCCGGCAGAGCTGCAGACGCCTCGCGCTTCGCGCCACCTACCTCCCGCATGGACATCACCCAACTGCTGGCCTTCTCCGTCAAGAACAAGGCCTCGGACCTGCACTTGTCTGCGGGGTTGCCGCCGATGATCCGCGTGCACGGGGACGTGCGCCGCATCAACGTCGAGGCGCTGGACCACAAGGCGGTGCACGCCATGGTCTACGACATCATGAACGATGCCCAGCGCAAGCACTACGAGGACACGCTCGAATGCGACTTCAGCTTCGAGATCCAGGGGCTGGCGCGCTTCCGCGTCAACGCGTTCAACCAGAACCGCGGTGCCGGCGCGGTGTTCCGCACCATCCCGAGCAAGATCCTCACGCTCGAGCAGCTGGGCGCGCCGAAGGTGTTCGCCGAGCTGGCGCTGAAGCCGCGCGGCCTCGTGCTCGTCACCGGGCCCACCGGCTCGGGCAAGAGCACGACGCTCGCCGCGATGGTCAACCACATGAACGAGAACGAGTACGGCCACGTGCTCACCGTGGAGGACCCGATCGAGTTCGTGCACGAGAGCAAGAAGTGCCTCGTCAACCAGCGCGAGGTGGGCCCGCACACGCTGAGCTTCTCCAACGCGCTGCGCTCGGCGCTGCGCGAGGACCCCGACGCCATCCTGGTCGGCGAAATGCGCGACCTCGAGACGATCCGCCTCGCGCTCACCGCGGCCGAGACCGGCCACCTCGTCTTCGGCACGCTGCACACCTCGAGCGCCGCGAAGACGATCGACCGCGTCGTCGACGTGTTCCCGGCGGCCGAGAAGGAGATGGTGCGCGCGATGCTCTCCGAGTCGCTCGTGGCCGTCATCTCGCAGACGCTGTGCAAGCTCAAGGACGGCAGCGGCCGGGTCGCGGCGCACGAGATCATGCTCGGCACGAGCGCCATCCGGAACCTCATCCGCGAGAACAAGATCGCCCAGATGTACAGCTCGATCCAGACCGGGCAGAGCATGGGCATGCAGACGCTCGACCAGAACCTCTCCGACCTCGTGCGCCGCAACCTGATCACGGCCGCCGAGGCCCGGGGCAAGGCCAAGATTCCCGAGAACTTCCCCGGCTGAATGATTCGCCCCCGAAGCGCCTTCGGCGCCTCCCGCCCAGGGAGGCGCTGCCAGCAGACCGGCCAGGCCGGTTCTGCGGCGGTCGCTTGGCCTGAACGCGGGGCACCCTCCGGGGTGCGCCCGTCCGCACAGGAGCACTGACAGATGGAACGCGACCAGGCATCGAAGTTCGTCAACGACCTGCTGCGGCTGATGGTCGGCCGCAACGGCTCGGACCTCTTCCTCACCGCCGATTTCCCGCCGGCCATCAAGGTCGACGGCAAGATCACGAAGGTGAGCCCGCAGCCGCTGACCGGCCAGCACACCGTGGCGCTGGCGCGCGCGGTGATGAACGACAAGCAGGCGGCGGAGTTCGAGAAGACCAAGGAGTGCAACTTCGCGATCAGCCCGCAGGGCGTGGGCCGCTTCCGTGTCAATGCCTTCCTGCAGCAGGGGCAGATCGGCCTCGTGTTCCGCACCATCCCGCGCGAGCTGCCCACCATCGACGGGCTCGGCCTGCCGGCGGTGCTGAAGGACGTCGCGATGACCAAGCGCGGGATGGTCATCTTCGTCGGCGCCACGGGCTCGGGCAAGAGCACGTCGCTGGCGGCGATGGTCGACTGGCGCAACGAGAACAGCTACGGGCACATCATCACCGTCGAGGACCCGGTGGAGTTCGTGCACCCGCACAAGAACTGCATCATCACGCAGCGCGAACTCGGCATCGACACCGACAGCTGGGAGGCGGCGCTGAAGAACACGCTGCGCCAGGCGCCCGACGTCATCCTGATGGGCGAGATCCGCGACCGCGAGACGATGGAGCACGCGGTCGCCTTCGCCGAGACCGGCCACCTGTGCCTGGCCACGCTGCACGCGAACAGCGCCAACCAGGCGCTGGACCGCATCATCAACTTCTTCCCCGAGGAGCGCCGCCAGCAGCTGCTGATGGACCTGTCGCTCAACCTGAAGGGGCTCATCAGCCAGCGGCTGCTGCCGCGCGAGAGCGGCCGCGGCCGCATCGCCGCGGTGGAGATCATGCTGAACACGCCGCTCGTCAGCGACCTCATCTTCAAGGGCGAGATCGCCGAGATCAAGGAGCTGATGAAGCGCAGCCGCGAGCACGGCATGCAGACCTTCGACCAGAGCCTGTTCCAGCTCTACGAGGACCACCAGGTGAGCTACGACGACGCGCTTCGCAACGCCGACAGCGTGAACGACCTGCGCCTGCAGATCAAGCTGCAGAGCCAGCGCGCCCGCAAGCTCGACCTCACCGAAGGCACCGAGCACATGCGCGTCGTCTGAGGGCCTCGCGATGGCTGCAATGCGCGACTACGGCACGGTGCTGCCGCGCCGGCTGGCCTTTCTCGGCCTCGGCGTGATGGGCTATCCGATGGCCGGTCACCTGGCGCGTGCCGGCCACCGCGTCACCGTCTTCAACCGCACGCCGGCCAAGTCGGAGGCCTGGGTCCGTGAATACGGCGGCCGGCAGGCTCCGACGCCGCGCGAGGCCGCGGCCGGCGCCGACGTCGTGTTCGCATGCGTCGGCAACGACGACGACCTGCGCAGCGTCGTGCTCGGCGAGGACCTGGGCGGCGGCTCCCGCGGCGCCGCGGGCGCCTTCGCCGGCATGGCGGCCGGCGCCATCTTCGTCGACCACACGACGGCCTCGGCGGCCGTGGCGCGCGAGCTTCACGCCGAGGCGCGTGCGCGCGGGCTGCACTTCATCGACGCGCCGGTGTCGGGCGGCCAAGCCGGCGCCGTGAACGGTGCGCTCACGGTGATGTGCGGCGGCGACGCCGAGCCGTTCGAGGCGATGAAGCCGATGGCGATGAACTTCGCCCGCGCCGTTACCCGCGTGGGCGAGAGCGGTGCCGGCCAGCTGGCCAAGATGGTCAACCAGGTCTGCATCGCCGGGCTGGTGCAGGGCCTTGCGGAGGCGCTGGCCTTCGGCCGCCGTGCCGGGCTCGACATGCCGCTCGTGCTGGACGTCATCGGCAAGGGTGCGGCCCAGAGCTGGCAGATGGACAACCGCGGCAAGACGATGCTCGAAGGCAAGTTCGACTTCGGCTTCGCGGTCGACTGGATGCGCAAGGACCTCGGCCTCGTGTTGGACGAGGCGCGCCGCAACGGCGCGCAGCTTCCGGTGACCGCGCTCGTGGACCAGTTCTATGCCGAGCTGCAGCAGACGGGCGGCGGCCGGCACGACACCTCGAGCCTGATCCGCCGCCTGAAGTAGCGCCGGCCGGCGCGGCGGCCGCGGGCCGCGCCGGGGCGCGCTACTTCTTGCCGCCCGACATGCCCGCGAGCTCTTCCTCGGTGATGATGTCGAGCACGCGCACCACCTTGACCACGCCGGGCACGCTGCGCGCGATCTCGACGGCCCGCGTCGCCTCGCGCTCGGTGACGCGGCCCATCAGGTAGATCACGCCGCGCTCGGCGATCACGCGATAGGCGTTCGCCGCCACGTCCTTGGCGTCGACGAGCGAAGCCTTGACCTTGGCGCCGAGCAGCGAGTCGCTCGACCGCTGCGAGACGCTGAGGTTCGGCGCGACGACCAGCTCGTTGACCACCGTGCGCACGTTCTCGACGCCGGAGACCGCCTTCTCGACCGCGGCGCGCTCGGTCTCGCCGGGCACCTCGCCGGTGATGAGCACCGTGCGGTTGTAGCTGCTGACGTTGATGCGGCCGAGCGTGGCCAGCTCCTTGGCGCGCGCCTCGCCCTTGGTCTCGATCGTCTTGTCCTCGATCTGCATGCCGGTGGTGCGCCGGTCGGTCACGACCAGGCCGGTGCCGACCACCGCGCCGCCGAGGATCAGCGGCGCACAGCCCCCGAGCAGCGTGCTGCCGAGCAGGCAGGCCAGCAGCCACCTGCGCCAGGAGATCGCGCGGCCGCCCGGTCTGGCGTTGGAGTTCGCACTCATGTTCACGGTTCGAGATCCCCCATCAGCTGGAAATCGATGGCGTCGCACAGGCAGTGCAGCACCAGCATGTGCACTTCCGCGACGCGGGCGCCCCGCTCATGCGGCACGGCCACCAGCACGTCGCTCTCCGCGAGCAGCTCGCGCAGTTCGGGTGCGCCGCGCCCGGCCAGCAGCACGAGCGTCATGTCCTTGCCGCGCGCGGCGGCGATCAGCGGCGCGCTCTCGCCTTCGCCGTTGTCCACCAGGAGCAGCACGTCGCCCGGCAGGCCGAGCGCGCGCACCTGTTCGACCGCCTGCGTGCCCAGCGCAACCGCGGCCAGCGGCAGCCGCTCGCGCTCGAAGCGACCGAGCATCAGGCGCTGGAAGTGCAGTGCCAGCACCGAGCCGACGCCGGCCGCATAGACGAGCACCTTGCCGCCGCCCGTGATCGCGCCCAACAGGGCCTGAGCCGCCTCGGCCACCGGCCGCGCCAGCGTCTCGGCCGACTGGTACTTCAGGTCGGCGCTCTCGAAGAACTGCTGCTGGACGCGCTGCTCGAGCATGGGGCACGGATCATATGACAGGGGTTTCGGCGGTCGGTTCCTGCGAGGTAACACGCAGCGCGCGGGTGACCGGCCGGCCTCCCGAGCGACCTCAACCCGCGTCGAACGCGCCCTGAAGCCAGTGCACCTCGTCGCCGTCGAACGCGACGACGTCGAATCGGCAAGGTGGCGGCGAGGCCAGCCGCACGAGGTAGTGCTGCGCGGCGTAGACGATGCGCTGGCGCTTCGCGGCGCTCACGCTGGCGGCGGCGCCGCCGTGCCGCGCGTCCGCACGCGCACGCACCTCGACGAAGACGAGCGTGCCGTCACGGTCGCGCAGGATGAGGTCGACCTCGCCGCCGCGGGCCGACGGGCCGCGCGCCACCCGATAATTGCGCGCCACGAGCACGAGCCCGCGCGACTGCAGCCATTGCAGTGCGCGCGCCTCGGCAGCGTCGCCGACGGCCTTGCGCGGCGCCTCGGTGGCGCCGGCACCCGGCCGTGGACTCGAAGGGTTTGCGCGCTTGAACACCACCGTCGACCCCTCCATGCTGCTGCGCGCCGCGGCGGCGGCGGCGGGCCACCAGCGCTTCGAGGCGGGCGCACTCTACGTCGTCGCCACGCCCATCGGCAACCTGGCCGACATCACGCTGCGTGCATTGCACGTGCTGTCGCGCGTCGACGCGGTGGCCTGCGAGGACACGCGCGTGGGCGGTGCGCTGCTCGCGCACTTCGGCCTCGCCAAGCCGCTCATCGCGCTGCACGCGCACAACGAACAGGCCGCCAGCACCCTCGTCCTCGGCCGCCTGGCGCGCGGGGAGGCGATCGCGCTGATCAGCGACGCGGGCACGCCGGCCGTGTCCGACCCCGGCGCGGCGCTCGTCGCGGCCGCCACGTCGGCAGGGCACCGCGTCGTGCCGCTGCCCGGACCCAGCAGCGCGACCGCGTTGATGAGCGCGGCCGGCGACACGCGCAGCGAGGGCTATCGCATGGCGGGCTTCCTGCCCAGCAAGGGCGCGATGCGTGCCGCGAGACTGCGGGCCTTGCTGGCCGAGCCCGTGGCGGTCGTGCTGCTCGAGGCGCCGCATCGCATCGAGGCGTTGGCCGATGAGATCGCCGCGCTGGCCCTCGGGCGGCGCGTGACGGTCGGGCGCGAGCTGACCAAGCAGTTCGAATCCATCGTCACGATGCCCGCGGAGGCCCTGCCGCAGTGGCTCGCGGCCGACGCGAACCACCGGCGCGGCGAGTTCACGCTGGTGGTGCATGCGCCGCCGCCGGAGGAGGCGGGCACGTCGGCCGACGAGGACGCGCTGCCTGAGCCAGCCCGGCGCACGCTCGCCGTGCTGCAGCGCGAGTTGCCGCTCAAGCAGGCCGTGGCGCTGGCAGCCGAGATCAGCGGCGCGCCGCGCAAGCTGCTCTACGCCCGGGCCCTCGCGCAGCGGGCATCGGGTTCGCAGAGCGCGGCGGGCGCAGGCCGCGAACGGCGCCACGGGTACGAAGGCGGCGGGGCCGGACAACCGGGCGAAGGGGACGACGGGGACGAAGGGAGCGATCGCGGTGGCTAGAGCGAGGCGCGTGCGAGGCATCGCCCGCGCGCCGGCAGGCGCACGTCCGCGCCAAGCCCTGGCCCTGCTGCCGCTCCTCTTCGTCCGGATCGCCTGACGTCACTTCGTCGGTGCGCTCGCGGCACCGGGGCGCTGCTGCCCGTCGTGTCGCTGGCGGGCGATGTTCGCGCTGGCACGGTCCTGCATGTGGGTCAGGCGCGCGCGTTCGCGCGCCGTCACCGTGCCGTCGGCGCGCGCACGACCCTCGGCGCGGTCGATGGCGCCTTGCTGATGCTCGAGACGGTGCGCCTCGCGCCGGGTCAGCTGGCCGGATGCCACGCCGCGGTCGATGCGGCGCTCCTGGTGAGCCTGGCGCTGGTCGATGCGCGGCGTGGAGGCACCGGCCGCGGGGGTGGCCGGCGCGGCAGGCTGGGCAACCGCGCCCAGCGAGGCAGCGGCGAGCGTGATCAGGGCGAGGACTCGGTGCGACATCGTGTTCTCCTGTGCGATGGTGAAAGGCAGCGCGCTCAAATGTGCGATCTGCACATATATAACGCCTGTCGATGCCGCACCGTCGACGGCGCGCCCGGCCCCGGCGGGTAAAGAACTGCGAAGGGCGGCAAGGGCCTCCGCTCGCCGGAGGATGGCTGCGGCGAAGAGCGCGTCGGCGGCCGGCCGGCCGATGCCGACGGCCGCCTTCCGGCGCGACTCCGAGGCCGCGGCGGCCCGGGGCCGGGTGTCGGCGCCGCGTGCCCTCCGTGCAAGGGTCCGCGGCACGCGCAGCACAGCCTCGTTCCTACAATGTCCGGGCACTGCCTCCCGTCGCGCTCTGCGCGCGCCGTCTCCCCCGACCGTGCGGCTGCCCGCACCCGGCAGCCCCAACGCCAGCGAGTCCCGCATGATCAGCCGCGAACCGACCCTCGAACGCCTCGCCATCGCGGAGCAGCTGATGCTCGCGCCCTTCGGGCTCGACGAATCGGTGCTGGCACGGGCGCTGGCGACGATCGGCGAGCACCGCGTCGACGATGCCGACCTGTACTTCCAGACCACGCGCCACGAGGGCTGGAGCCTGGAGGAGGGCATCGTCAAGAGCGGCAGCTTCAGCATCGACCAGGGCGTGGGCGTGCGCGCCGTGGCCGGCGAGAAGACGGCCTTCGCCTACAGCGACGACCTCGGCGTCGAATCGCTGATGGACGCGGCGCGTACCGTGCGCACGATCGCCGCGGCCGGCCAGAGCCGCCGCGTCAAGGTCGGGGGCGCGCGCAAGGTCGCCGCGAGCCGCGTGCTCTATGCCCCCACCGACCCCATCGGCACGCTGGACAGCGCGCAGAAGGTGGCCCTGCTCGAGAAGGTGGAGAAGCTCGCGCGCGCCAAGGACCCGCGCGTCGTGCAGGTGATGGCGGGCGTCGCGGCCGAGTACGACGTGGTGCTCGTCGCGCGCGCCGACGGCACGCGCGCCGCCGACGTGCGGCCCCTGGTTCGCCTGTCGGTCACCGTGATCGCCGAGCAGGACGGCCGGCGCGAGGTCGGCACGAGCGGCGGCGGCGGTCGCTTCGGGCTCGGCTACTTCCAGGACGCCGTCGTGCAGCGCTATGTCGACGAGGCGGTCGGCGCGGCGCTCACCAACCTCGAAAGCCGGCCGGCGCCGGCCGGCGAGATGACGGTGGTGCTCGGCCCCGGCTGGCCCGGCGTGCTGCTGCACGAGGCGGTGGGCCACGGCCTCGAGGGCGACTTCAACCGCAAGGGCAGCAGCGCCTTCAGCGGCCGCATCGGCCAGCGCGTGGCCGCCCGCGGCGTGACGGTGCTCGACGACGGCACGCTGGCCGACCGCCGCGGCTCCCTCAACGTCGACGACGAGGGCCACGCCACGCAGCGCACCGTGCTCATCGAGGACGGCATCCTGAAGGGCTACATCCAGGACAGCCTGAACGCCCGCCTGATGGGCGTCAAGGCCACCGGCAACGGCCGCCGCGAGAGCTACGCGCACGTGCCGATGCCGCGCATGACCAACACCTACATGCTCGGCGGCGACAAGGCGCCCGAGGAGATCGTCGCCAGCATCAAGCGCGGCCTGTACGCGACGAACTTCGGCGGCGGCCAGGTCGACATCACCAGCGGCAAGTTCGTCTTCAGCGCCAGCGAGGCCTACTGGGTCGAGAACGGCAAGGTCCAGTACCCGGTGAAGGGCGCCACCATCATCGGCAACGGCCCCGATGCGCTGACGCGCGTGAGCCTGATCGGCAACGACATGAAGCTCGATTCGGGTGTCGGCGTGTGCGGCAAGGAGGGCCAGAGCGTGCCGGTGGGCGTCGGCCAGCCGACGCTGCGCATCGACCGCCTGACGGTCGGCGGCACCGCATGAACCCAGCCGCCGCCGAAGCGGCCCGGGCCCGCCTTGCGCGCGAGCAGGCAGGGGCCTAGGCCCGGCCTGGCCCGGTTCCACTTCGCTCATCCGGCCTGAGTCGCCCCGTGGTCGCCTCGCCCGTCACGTTCGCCGACATCGAGGCGGCGGCCGCGCGCCTGGCCGGCCAGGTGCTGGAGACGCCCTGCGTCGAGAGCCTGACGCTCGGGCAGATCGTCGGCGCGCGCATCTTCCTCAAGTTCGAGAACCTGCAGTTCACCGCCTCGTTCAAGGAGCGTGGCGCGCTGAACAAGCTCGCCTCGCTCGTCGAGAGCGGGTGCCCGATCAAGGGGGTCATCGCCGCCTCGGCCGGCAACCACGCGCAGGGCGTGGCGCACCACGCGCGCCGGCTCGGGTTGCGCGCCGTCATCGTGATGCCGCAGCACACGCCCACGGTCAAGGTCGAGCGCACGCGCGGCTTCGGCGCCGAGGTGGTGCTGCACGGCGACACCTTCGACGAGGCGCGCGAGCGCGCCACCGCGCTGGCCGAGGAGCAGGGCCTGACCTTCGTGCATCCGTTCGACGATCCGCGGGTCATCGCCGGCCAGGGCACGATCGCGCTCGAGATGCTGCGAGCGCAGCCCGACCTCGACACGCTCGTCGTCTCCGTCGGCGGCGGCGGGCTCATCAGCGGCATCGCCACCGCCGCTCGCCACCTCCGGCCCGACATCCGGATCATCGGCGTGCAGGCGGCGCGCTTCCCGGCGATGGTCAACGCGATCAAGGGCACGCACCACCCGCAGGGCACGAGCACCATCGCCGAGGGCATCGCGGTCGGCCAGCCCGGCCTCATCACGCGCGAGATCGTGCGCGAGCTCGTCGACGACCTCGTGCTCGTCGAGGAGGGCGACATCGAGCAGGCGATCGTGATGCTGCTCGAGATCGAGAAGACGCTCGTCGAGGGTGCCGGCGCCGCCGGCCTCGCGGCGCTGCTGAAGGAGCCGGCGCGCTACGCCGGCCGCCGCGTCGGCCTCGTGCTGTGCGGCGGAAACATCGATCCGATGCTCCTGGCCGCCATCATCGAGCGCGGCATGGTGCGCGCCGGCCGCCTTGCGCGCATCCGGGTCGGCGCGCGCGACACGCCGGGCGTCCTGGCGCGCATCACCGCCATCGTCGCCGAGGCCGGCGCGAACATCGACGAGGTGCACCACCAGCGCGCGTTCTCGACGCTGTCGGCGCAGAACGTCGAGGTGGAGCTCGTGCTGCAGACGCGCAACCGCGAGCACGTGATCGCCGTCGTCGCCGCACTCCAGGCGCAGGGGTTCGAGGCCGGCGTCTACTAGACCGCGGCGCACCGGGCGACGGGGCCGGCCGCGTTCAGCGCAGCGCCACCGTGCGCCGCCGCCACTGCGCGTCGCTCCACTGGCCGAAGGCGAGCAGCTGCTGCGGGGCGCCAGCCTGCTTCACCGCATCGAGGGTGTCCAGCGCGAGCACCTCGAAGCGCCGGTGGAAGCGGCCCTCGGCGCGTGCCTCGCGCGCCACCAGCAGGTGCGGCTGCGGCCCCGGCACCCAGCCGGCGAACTCGACGTAGCCGAGCCCGGGCGCGGCGGCCACGGGCGGCAGCACGTCGACACGCCAGCCCTGGCCAGCCTCGCGGGCGTCCACCGAGCGGACCGGCTCGCCGCGGAAGACCCACAGCTCGGTCCAGCCCTCCAGCGGCTGCACGGCGAGCGCCAGCGCATCGCCGGCCGGACGCACCGCCGCCGAGCGCGTCCACACCGTGCCGAAGGTGCAGCGTTCGGCCAGCAGCCGTGGGCCCGCGGCCGCGTCCGCGCCGCCGGCGGGTGCGCGCGCCGCGTGATCCGCAGGCGCAGCGGCTGGCACCGTGGTCGTTCTCGCGGCGGACCGTGCCGCCAGCGCGCCTTCGGCCGCCAGCAGCTGCACGCACGTCTGCCCGGGCTCGTCCCCGGGCCGAACGACCAGCCGCAGCCCGTGCGCGGCCGCCTCCGTGGTGCCGGCCGTCACCGAAGGTGGCAGCGCGGCCCAGCGCGCCGCGCCGACGCGAATGGCGGCCTCGGCGTACTCGAGATGGTCCCCGTCGGTGAACTCGGACTTGTTCACGGTGGCGAGTTCGGCGAGGGCCCGCTCGGCGGCCGGCTGCACGGGGCGGCCGAGGCGCGAGAACTGGTGCGCGCGCGCGGCCCACAGCCCGGCGCGGCGCATGTGCAGGCGGTTCTTCAACAGCGGCGCCAGCGCGTCGTAGCCGCGGTGCCACGGCAGGTCCAGCAGGTCGGCGCGCCAGGCGTCGAAGGCGACGCGCGCCGCCGGGGTCAGCATCGGGTCGACGCAATCGTGGCGCGTCAGCGCGAGCATCGCGCGCGCCTGCTGCGCGGGCTCCGGCTTCAGCGCCAGCACGCGGCGGAAAGCTTCGCCGTCGTAGCACAGGTGCAGGCGCCCCTCGCGCTCCAGCGTCACGAAGCGCACGCCGTACGCGCCGGCGGCATCGACCTGCGCGGCCACCGTGGGGCCGGTGCGCGCACCCGCGGTCGAGGCCCGCTGCGCCAGCCGCTCGGCCATCGTGCCGAGCGCGTCGAAGGGCTCGGCGTCGATGCGGGCCGCGTCCGCGGCACGCAGGTAGGCGGCCGCGTACGCGATGCCCAGCGCTTCCTGCCCCGGGGTGTGGCGCAGGAAGCGCAGCACCGCCAGCAGCTCGTCGGCATCGGCCGACTGCAGCGAGACGCGGCGCACGGCCTCGGCGCGCACGAAGCCGGCGCGCTCACGGCGGTGGTCGTAGACCTGCAGGTGGTCCAGGCGCTGCCCGCGCACTTCCAGCAGGTCGCCCTGCGTCAGCTCGGCCTGCACCGCAGCGCCCTCGCGCGGCGCCGCGCGCAGCGGCGTGCGATCGGTCGCGACGAGCGCGTGGCCGGCCGCCTCGGGAGAGGGGCTGGCGGTGGCGCCCGCCCTGCCGCCTGCCGGGGCCGCAGGCTTCGCGGCCGGCTGCGCCAGCGCCGGCGCCGAGGCCAGCGCCAGCACCACTGCCGCAATCACCGCACCGAGCGTCGTCGCGAGGTAGGCCGTGCAGCGGCCGCAGCGCAGCCCGCCGCCGCCGGCGCCGTCTTCGCCGGTTCGTGCCATCAGTCGTCCTCCGCGCCGGGGCGCGCCGCCGCGGTGCCGGTGGCCGCCGCACCGCCGAGCAGGCTCGCGGCCACGAAACCACCGCCGGCCGAAGGCGGCGCGATGATCACCTGGATCTTGTCCGAGAGCTTGTCGGCCATCGTCTTCTGGATCAGCAGCGGGTGACGGTGCAGCAGCTCGCCGTCGCGCGCCATCTGCGCGCTGGCCACGCGGCCGATGCGCTCCAGCCGCTCGGCTTCCGCCTCGGCCAGCTTGCGCCGGCTGTCGGCCTCGCCGGCCGCCTCGATGCGGCGCGCCTGCGCCGCGGCTTCCGCGGCCTTGATGCGAGCCACCTTCTCGGCCTCGGCTTCCAGCTGGCGCTGCTGGATCTGCTGCGTCTTGAACGGCAGCACGTGCCGCATCGCCTCTTCCTGCGCGCGCGCCGCGATGACCTGCTCCTGCGCGGCTGCCGCGGCCCGAGTCAGGCGCCGTGCCTTCTCGGCCTCGGCGACGAGCGCCGATTCGCGCACGCGTCGCTCCTGCAGCTCCAGCGTGTAGCGCATCTTCTCGGTGGCGAGCTCCTCGGCGAGCAGCTGGTCGAGGCCGGCCCGGTACTCGTCGGGCAGGTGCACCGGACCCAGCATCAGCCCGCGCAGCAGCACGCCGTCGTCGGCGAGGCGGCTCCGCAGCTCGGTCTCGATCGCCTTCCGGATCTCGGCCCGCCTGGACGAGAAGATCTCGCGCACCGTGTGCCGCGCGAACACCTCGTGCGCGACCGCCTGCACCGCCGGCTCGACGATCTCGCGGTCGATGTCGGCCGGCAACGTGCGTGCCACCCGCTCCACCTGCGCCGGGTCGAGCGCCCAGCGCACGGCGAGGTCGATGCCGAGGGACAGGCCCTCGACGCTCTGGAAGGGCGCTTCGCCGCCGGCGCGGCGGCTCGCCTCGGGGCGATAGAGGCGCTCGCGCAGCGTGAACTCGCGCCACGAATGCACGGCCGGCAGCGTCAGCATCGGTCCGGCGCCGAACACCTCGCTCGTGCCGCTCAGCAGGTTCACGCGCACCGCGACGGCGCCCTCCTGCACCCGGTGCACGGCCGGCCAGGCGACCAGCGCGGCGGTCGCCCCGGCCACCGCGCCGAACGCGGCCAGCCTGTGCCGGTGCGCCCGTGCCAAGCTGCGCAGGCGGGGCCAGGCGGCGGCCGCCGCGGCCGGTGGCGCGCCCGCCTCGCCGTCGGCCATCGACGGCGGCCGGGCCGCCAGGCGGTGAAGGAACGCGCGCGCAGCTTCGACGATCTGCGTCACTCGGGCCTGGAACATGAACGTCACTCCTCGGTTCAGCGGGTGCCGGTGGGCGTTGGCGTGAAGTCCATTCTTCGGAGCAGCCGCGGAGGCCGAAAGCGCGCCGCCGACCCTCTTGCCTCCGGTCGCGGAAGAAACCTTCACGGCCCCGGCGGCGGGCCGGTGTGGCAGGGCCGCAGAATGCGACGCATGGCTCAAGCTCCGGCAGCAGCGCCGCAACGCGTGGCCGTCATCGAGGACGACGGCCCCACCAGCCACCAGCTCAAGGGCTGGATCCTCGCGGCGAGGCCCACGCTCATCGTCGACCAGTGCTTCACGCGCGACGAGGCCGAGGCCGCGCTCGAGCGGCAGCGCTACGACGCCGTCGTGCTCGACATCGAGCTCGGGCGCGAGCGCCATGCCGGCGTGGCCATCATCAACGCCATCAACAAGCGCCATCCGGGCACGCCGGTGCTCGTCGTGTCGGCGATGCCCGCGGCGCTGTACCGCAGCATCATGAAGGCGCTCGACGCCTGGGACTACCTTCAGAAGACGACGTTCGACGAGAGCGAGTTCACCGAGACGCTGCTGGAGATCCTGCGCGCCTCGGCCGCGACGGCCAGCGCGCGTGGCGCGCAGGCGCAGCGCGAGGCCGCCGCGGCCGGCGAGATCGTGCTCGACCCGCTGCGCCAGGCCGCGGCCCTCTTCCGCGGGCAGCGCGTGAACCTGCCGCTGACGGCGCAGCGCATCCTGGCCGTGCTGCACGAGCGGCGCGGCGAGGTCGTCTCCTACGAGGACCTCTACGCCGCGATCAAGAGCGGACGCAACCGCGACAACGTGCGCAAGCACGTGAGCACCATCCGCGAGGCGCTGCGCGAGATCGACCCGGCCTTCGACGCGATCGAGAACGTGCCGATGCGCGGCTTCCGCTGGAGGGCATGACGCCTCCCGGAGCGACCTCGGGTCGCCACTCCACCCAGGCCGCGCCGCCGGCGGCCCCGCAGTCCCGGGTCCGCGGCGGCGCCGCCCGGCCCCGGCCGGCGCCTGCCGCCGCCGTGCCGCGGCGGTTGCGCTTCTTCTTCCGCCTTGCGTTCGTTGCGCTGCTGGCCGCGACGCTGGCGCTCGCGCTCGACGTGCTGCACGACGAGAAGCAGCGCAGCCATCGCGCCTATGCCGTGGGCCTGCGCAAGAGCGAAGCGCAGATCGCGGCCCGCCTGCGCCACCCCACGGGCCAGCTGATGCTGCTCAACGCCGCAGCGGCCGACCTGCCGGCGACGCCGCTGGTTCCGCTCGTGCTGCCCTTCGGCGCCATCGATTTCGACGATCGTGCCAAGGCGCTGCAGGCCGTGGAGCTGGCCGGCTGCGGCGTCGTCTACGGCGACGGCGCGAGCCTGTGCGCCGGCATCGGCAGCAACCCGTTCGCCGGCGCATTCGTCTACGTCGTCGGACAGATCCCGACCGCGTCCCTGGTGCCGCACCGCTCCGGGCAACTGGACTTCGGCGCCGCGCACCGCGCCTGGGTCGAGATCCGGCTGGCCGGCGGCGAGAGCTGGCGGTGGATCGCGCCCTACCAGGCACAGGGCGCCGAGGGAGGCGCGGCGCTGCCGGGTGCCGGCCCGCAGCGCGGCCGCCTCGTCGCCTTCGAGGCCGACGCGGAGGTGAGCGGCGAGTCGCGCCCGCAGCGCGACGTGCGCGGATGGATGTGGCAGGAGGGCGACTGCCTCGACGGGCGTGGCGCGGCGGGCGTCGTGCCGCCCGGCGCGCCAACGGTTGCGACAACGGTTGCTCCACCCGTCGCGCCACCCGCCGCGACCGGCGCGGCCTCCGCCCCCCTCGCTGGCGCCGGCGCGATCAACCCGGCGGCTCCCGCCTCCGGGGCCGGCGCAGCGAGAGCCGTCGGCAGCGAGCCGGCCGCAGCCACGATGCCGATCGCACCGTCGGCGCCCGCGCGGCGCGGCGAGAGCGGGGCCGCGTCTCCCGTGTCGCCCGCATCCGCGTCGAAGACGTCACCGATCCCGGCCAACGTGTCAATCGCGCCCGCCCCGTCCACTCCTTCCGCCTCATCCGCCTCATCCGCTTCGTCCACCCCTGCCGCTCCGTCCACCGCCTCCACGCCGTCCACGGCGCCCGTTGCGCCGGCGGCCCTGTCCGCCACGCCACCGGCCGCCGCGGGCTGGCCCGGCCCGGCCGGTTCGACGCCGGCGGCCACGAGCGGGTCGGGCATGCCGGCGCCCCCGGCGGCCGCGGCTGCGGCCGGGTCCCCCGGCACCGAAGGGGACTGCCTGCGCCGCACCTACCTTTCGCTGCGACTGCCGGTGCCGGCGTGGCGCGACGCGATCGCGGCAGCCGGTTCAGCGGCCTGGCCGCCGGCGCAGCTCGCCGGCACGCAGGTGCGGCTGCAGTTCTTCGGGCCGGGCGAAGGCAACCTGCTCTTCGACAGCGACAACCCCGGACGCAGCGGCACTGCCGCGGCCAGCGCGCCCTTCGCGCTGGCGGAGTTCCGGCGCCTGCTGCTGCCCGGCGAGACCCTGCGCGTGCAGCGCGAGGGCCACGAAGGCGTCGTCCTCGAGGCGCGCGGGCCCGACCTCGACGGCGCGGACGGGGCGGAGGGCGAGGTGCTGCCGCTGCCGTGGATCGACGACCTCATCCGCTGGCTGCCCGTGCCGGGCTACGACGCGCCGATCGAGCAGCGCTCGATCATCGCCACGCGGCTGGGCAACTACCGGCTGACGCTCGTGGGTGACCTGCGCAGCGTCAACCGCCAGCTGGCCGCGGTGGCCACGCGCCTGGGCGGCTACGTGGCCGCGATGCTGGGCGCGGTGCTCACGGTGTGGCTGCTGCTCGAGGTGGTGGTGATCCGGCGCATCGCGCTGCTCTCGCGCCGCGCCGCCGCCGCCTCGGACAGCATGCGTGCGGCCACGGCGGCGGCCCCGCAGGACCGGCTGCAGCGGCTCGACACCGCCCTCGGGCTCGGCGACCTGACGGGCCGCGACGAGCTCGGCGTGCTGGCGCAGGGCCTGCGCGATCTGCTCGCGCGCGTCAACGCCGACGTCGAGCGCGAGCGCATCCGCGTGCGCCAGGAGCGCGACCAGTGGCACGCGGTGGGGCACGAGATCGTCTCGCCGCTGCAGAGCCTGATGGCCCTACACGGCGACGCCGCGGACCCGGCCGCGCGCTACCTGCACCGCATGCAGCAGGCGGTGCGCGTGCTGTACGGCCAGGCCTCGCCGAGCGAGGCCTTCGAGTCGACGCAGCTGACGCTGGCTCCGCTCGATCTCGACGCCTTCGCGGCGATGGTGGCGGGCAACGCGCAGCACATCGGCATCGCCGACGTCGTCTACGAGGGCCCGCGGGCGCCGGCCTGGGTCGCCGCCGACGAGCACTCGCTCGAGGACGTGCTGACGCACGTGCTGCGCAACGCCGATCGGCATCGCGAGCCGGGCACGCCGATCACGCTCGCGCTGCGCGCCGCGGGCCCGGTGGTGCCTGCGGACGCGGCCAACGGCTCCTGGGAGCTGACCGTGCACAACCGCGGCAGCGCGGTCGCCGAGGCGATGCTGGAGCGCATCTTCGAGTACGGCGTCTCGGCCGAACCGGCCGCGCCCGACGGTCGCATCGAACCGCCGCTGCACGCCGAGGAGTCCGGCGGGGCGCGGCGCGGCCAGGGCCTCTTCGTCGCGCGCACCTACATGGCGAAGATGGGAGGCACGATCCGCGCGCGCAACGTGCCGGGCGGGGTCGAGTTCGCGCTGCGCCTGCCGGGCAGTGCCGCGCCCGATTCGCCGCCGAAGCGCTGAAGACTCCGGGGTCGTGGGTCCACACGCACCCGGATGTCCCGCCCAGTCCGCCGAGTCCGCCGAGCCCGCCGCCTCGCCTTGCGCCGCAGCAAAGGCGTGCTACATTCGAGTCCATGCGCTTCGCCGCTTCGTTTTACTTTGCGTACTTTTGGTTCTCGCACCGCACGGCGGCTGGAGAGGCACAAGCGTCCAAGTAAAACGAACGCAGCGCACCCAGAAGAACCGCCGGCAACCCCGGCGGTTTTTTCTTGCCCGCGCACCGCACGAACCCACCCCTCAGCCAAGAGCAGCCGCCATGAGCCCCAAGAGCACGAGCTATTCGGACGAGCTTCTGTCGCAAAGCGAGAGAACCAGCCAGACCGACGACCAACGCATCGAGGACGTCATGCCGCTGCCGCCGCCCGAGCACCTGATCCGGTTCTTCCCGATCGCCGGCACGCCGGTGGAGGCGCAGATCGCGGCCACGCGCAGCAACGTGCGACGCATCATGCACCGCGAGGACGACCGGCTGCTCGTCATCATCGGCCCCTGCTCGATCCACGACCCCGCCGCGGCGCTGGAGTACGCGAAGCGGCTGCGCGCCGAGCGAGAGAAGCACGCCGGCGAGCTCGAGGTGGTGATGCGCGTCTACTTCGAGAAGCCGCGCACCACGGTCGGCTGGAAGGGCCTCATCAACGACCCCTACCTCGACGAGACCTACCGCATCCACGAGGGCCTGCGCATCGCGCGCCAGCTGCTGGTGGACATCAACCGCCTCGGCATGCCGGCCGGAAGCGAGTTCCTCGACACGATCAGCCCGCAGTACATCGGCGACCTCATCGCCTGGGGCGCGATCGGCGCCCGCACGACCGAGAGCCAGGTGCATCGCGAGCTGGCGAGCGGCCTCTCGGCGCCGATCGGCTTCAAGAACGGCACCGACGGAAACATCAAGATCGCCATCGACGCGATCCAGGCGGCGGCGCGCCCGCACCACTTCCTCTCGGTGCACAAGAACGGCCAGGTGGCCATCGTGTCCACCAAGGGCAACAAGGACTGCCACATCATCCTGCGCGGGGGCCGCAAGCCCAACTACGACGCGCAGAGCGTGGCCGCGGCGTGCGAGGAGATCGAGGCCGCGAAGCTGGACTGCCGGCTGATGATCGACGCCAGCCACGCCAACAGCGAGAAGCAGCACCAGCGCCAGATCGACGTGGTGCGCGACGTCGGCGCGCAGCTTTCGGCCGGCACGCGCTGCATCTTCGGCGTGATGGTCGAGAGCCACCTGCACGCCGGCGCGCAGAAGTTCACCCCGGGCAAGGACGACCCGGCCAGGCTCGAATACGGCAAGAGCATCACCGACGCCTGCATCGGCTGGGACGATTCGGTGGAGGTGCTGCGCGAGCTGGCCGCGGCGGTGAAGGCGCGGCGGCGGCACGCGCGTTGAGTTCGGCGCTCTCTCCCCTCTCCGTTTCGCGCGACTCTTTCGCGCGACCGCCGGCCTCCGCATCGTTCGGGCGCTCGTGGCCAGCGGGCATGCCGCGACGACCTCCTTCCGGTTGCAGAGAGTTGCCGTGCGAGCCGCCGGGTGGCCGCCCAGCGCGTGGGCCGCCGCGGCATCATTCGCGCCACCTCGAAATGAACCGCGCGGCAGGAACGAGATGACGAAGACGACGCACCCCCGGGGCTGGCCCGTGCTGCTGATGGCGGCCGCCACGCTGCTGGCCGCCTGCGACCGCAAGTCCACCGAGCTGGGGCAGGGCGGCAGCGTGGTGAGCGGGTCGGCCGGCCCGGCCGGCGCGCACCAGGCCGCCAAGGAACTGCTTCATTGCGAAGCGCCCGTGGCCACGCTGGCGCTGGCCGAGAACCCGCACGGCTACACGTACGCCGGCAGTTACCAGCTGCCGCCCACGCCGCTGCCGCTGGTGCGGCTGATGGCGCAGCAGAGCAACTGCTTCCGCGTCGTGGACCGCGCGGCCGGGCTGCGCGGCACCGTGCAGGAGCAGGAACTGCGCGACGCCGGCGTGCTGCGCCGCGAGGGCAACACCGTGCAGCGCGGCCGCGGCTACGAGGCGCAGTTCACCCTCACGCCGAGCCTCACCTTCAGCGAGCGCGATGCCGGCCGCGAGGTGGGCGGCATCCTCGCGATGATCCCGGTGCTGAACAAGTTCGTCGGCGTCGCCGAGCAGGTGAAGCTGAAGGAAGCGCAGGTGGCGCTGCTGCTCACCGACAACGAGACCACCGAGCAGGTGGCCGCCGCCACGGGCTCGGTGCGCGTCACCGACCTCGGCGTCGGCGGCCTGGTGCTGGGCAAGCTCGGCGGCGCGGCCGGGGCGGGTTGGAGCAACACGAACGAGGGCAAGGTGATCGCCGCCGCGTTCCTCGACGCGCACAACCAGCTTGTGGCGCAGGCGCGCGCGCTGCCGGCGCGCGCGCTGCCGCCGCCCGTGCCCACGAAACCGGCCTCCGGCGGCGCGACGCGCTAGCCGCCCGCCCGGGTCGCAGGCCGCCCGTTCGCGGTCCGCCGCCACCCCGGCGGGCGCATTCCGTGCCGCCGATCGGTCCATTCGTCGCAGCGCGCTGGTGCGGCGCGGGGCCCCTCCCAAAATCGCCGCCATCCCAAGAAGACGGAGGATGCCCATGAAGAAGCAGCGCGACCCTCAATTCCAACCCGGCGCACCCGTCGGCGCGCTCCTCGGCTCGCCAAAGCGCCGGCACGTGCTGCGCCAGGCCGCCGCCGCGGCCGCCGCCGGCGCCGTGCCCGCGTGGGCGTGGGCGGCACCTGCGGCTCCCAGTGCAGCGGCTTCCGGCAAGCCCGCCGCCGTGCCGCGCCCGCCGGTGGCGCGCGTCGAGCCGGTCAGCGAGACCTTCTTCGGCGAGACAGTGGTCGACCCCTACCGCTGGATGGAGAACCCGAAGGACAAGGATTGGGAGCCCTTCATGCGCGGGCAGGACGCGCACGCGCGCGCCGTGCTGGCGTCCATCCCGGGCCGCGACGCGCTGACGCGCCGCATCACCGAGCTGTCGGCGGGCACCGCCGTGGCCTACGGCGTGCAGAAGGCCGGCAGCCGCGTCTTCTACCAGGTGCGGCCCGCCGGGGCCGACAACTTCAAGCTCGCCGTGCGCACGGCCGGCGCCGGCGCGGCGGGCGGCCTCGGCGAAGAGCGCATCCTGATCGATCCCACCACGATGAAGGGCGACGGCGGCGCCCACGTCTCGCTCGACTGGTGGGTGGCCTCGCCCGACGGCCGCCACGTCGTCTACGGCCTTTCGCCCGCGGGCAGCGAGAACTCGGTGCTGCACGTGATGGAGGTGGAGACGATGCGCGTGCTGCCCGAGCGCATCCCCGGCACGCAGTACGCCGGCCCCTCGTGGCTGCCCGACGGCAGCGGCTTCTTCTACGGGCGCGTGGCCGACACCTCGAAGCTCGGCACCGTCGACTACTACAAGCGCTCGCAGGCCTGGCTGCACAAGCTGGGCGCCGACCCGAAGGACGACCAGCTTCTCGTGCAGCACGGACGCAACGCCTCGTTGCCAATCACCGAGCTGGAGTTCCCCGGCCTGACCTGCTCGCGCGCGGGCGAGTGGACCGTGCTCGGCCTCTACGGCGGCGTGCGCCGCGAGAACCCGCTGTTCGTCGCGAAGACGGCCGACGTCGTCGCCGGCCGCGCCGCCTGGCGGCAGGTGTGCACGATCGAGGACGAGGTCACCGGCTTCGCGGTCGACCGCGACGACCTGTACCTGCTCACCACGCGCGGCGCCGAGAACGGCAAGGTGCTTCGCACGAAGCTCGACAGCGGCAGCTACGCCACTGCCGCCGTGGTGGTGGCCGAGGGGCCGCGCGTGGTCGAGAACATCGTGCTCGCCCGCGACGGCCTCTACGTGCTGGAGCTCGACGGCGGCTACCACGCGCTGCGCCGCCTCGGCCGCGACGGCCAGCTGAAGCCCGTCGCGCTGCCGTTCGAGGGCCAGGTCGAGGGCCTCTTCGCCACGCCGCTGGAGGACGGCTGCTGGATCGACGGCACGGCGTGGCTGCTGCCCTTCACCACCTTCCGCCACGACGCGGCCAGCGGCCGCACCGAGCCGGCCGGCCTGGCCCCGGCGCCGAAGCTCGATCTCTCCGGCTACGAGGCCGTCCGCACCTTCGCCACCGCGCGCGACGGCACCAAGGTGCCGCTGTCCATCGTCGCGAAGAAGGGCCTGAAGCGCGACGGCCGCAACCCGACGCTGGTGAGCGCCTACGGCGCCTACCAGATCACGAGTGGCCCGTACTTCACGCCGCGTATCCTGGCGTTCCTGGAGCGCGGCGGGGTCTTCGCCACCGCCCACGTGCGTGGCGGCGGCGAGTACGGCAGGCGCTGGTGGAAGGGCGGGCAGAAGCTCACCAAGCCCAACACCTGGCGCGACCTCATCGACTGCTGCGAGCATCTCGTTCGGGAGCGCTGGGCCTCCAGGTCCACGCTCACCATCCAGGGCGGCTCGGCCGGTGGCATCGCGGTCGGCCGCGCGCTCACCGAGCGGCCCGACCTCTTCGCCGGCGTCATCTCCAACGTCGGTGTCTCCAACCCGCTGCGCGCCGAGTTCGGCCAGAACGGGCCGCCGAACATCGACGAGTTCGGCACCGTGACCGAGCGCGCCGGCTTCCTCGGCCTGCGGGCGATGGATGCCCTGCACCACGTGCAGGACGGAACCGCCTACCCGGCGGTGCTGCTGACCATCGGCATGACCGACCCGCGCGTCGAGGCCTGGAACGGCGGCAAGATGGCCGCTCGCCTGCAGCGGGCCAACCGCTCGCGCAACCCGATCCTGCTGCGCGTGGCCTTCGACGCCGGCCACGGCCTCGGCAGCACCCGCAGCCAGGTCGACGAGGAGCGTGCCGACGAGTTCGCGTTCGTGCTGTGGCGCGCGGGGCGCAAGAGCGTGGCGTAGGTCGGAGCGCGTCCGCGGCGTGATCCTGCCCGCGGGCCGGGTGCTGAGTGGGCGCAGGGCGGCGCCTTGCCGCGCCTCAGTTCAACCCGGCCGCGCCGCCCGCGATGTGCTCCAGCCACGCGCCGAGCGCTTCGGCCACCGCCTGCGGCTGCTCCAGCGTCAGCATGTGGCCGCATCGCGGCACGAGCTCCATGCGCGCGCCCGGGATGGCCTCGGCAATCTCGCGCGACACCTCCGGCGGCGTGAGTCCGTCGTCCTCGCCGCACAGCACGAGCGTCGGGCAGGCGATGGCCGCCAGGTGCGGCCGGTTGTCCTCGCGCGCCATCACGGCGCGGTTCTGCGCGATCAGCTGGTCGGCGCCTCCGCGGCGCACCATCGCGAAGTAGCGCGCCACCAGCGCGCTGTCGTTGGCCCCATCGGGGTGGAACGCGAACGGCACGTTGGCGCGCAGCACCTCGTCGATGCGGCCGGCCGCGAAATGCTCGCAGGCTTCGGTGCGCAGGCGGATCAGCTCCGGCGTGTCGGCGCGCGCGCTGCTGCCCAGCAGGGCCAGCGCCGCGACGCGTGCCGGTGCCTGGCGCGCGGCGAGCTGAGCCACCATCCCGCCCATCGAGTGGCCCAGCAGCACCAGCGGGCCGGTCGTCTCGCTCAGCAGCGTGGCGGCCATCTCGGGCAGCGAGGCGCACCGCGTGTGCACGTCGGCCACGCGGGCCGCATCGAGCAGCGGCGCGAGGGCGGGCGACGCGGCCTGCGCGAGCGCGGCCCGAACGTCGGCCCACACCTCCTCGTCGCTGGCCAGGCCGGGCAGGAACACGAGCGTGGGCCGCGCGGCGGCGGCGGCGGGACGAGTGGGCTTCATCGCGGGGCTGTCGTTTCGGGCTCGCTCCGGGCCGCGGGCCCAAGGTGCGGGCAACGAGGCCGGAGCGCGAGGCCAAGGATACGGGCTGGCGGCCGGTGCCCCGGGCGGCGTCCCTCGACGCTTCTGCCGGACCGGTATCCTTCGAGGCGGCCTCCGGCGAACTCTTCGCCGCGCCGTCCTCACGCCTCGTCCCTTCCATGCCCGGCATCGCCCCCTTCCACCTCGCCTTCCCCGTCGACGACCTCGCCGCGGCGCGCCGCTTCTACGGCGGCCTGCTCGGCTGCCCCGAAGGGCGCAGCAGCGACGAATGGATCGACTTCGACCTCTTCGGCCACCAGATCGTCGCCCACCTTGCGCCGCGCCAGGCCGGCGCGCACCACAACCCGGTCGATGGCCACGACGTGCCGGTGCCGCACTTCGGCGTCGTGCTCGACTGGGACGACTTCCACGCGCTCGCCGCCCGCCTGCGCGAGGCGGGCGTGAAGTTCGTGATCGAGCCGTACATCCGCTTCGCCGGCCTCGTCGGCGAGCAGGCGACGATGTTCTTCCGCGACCCCGCGGGCAACGCGCTCGAGTTCAAGTCGTTCAAGGACCGCTCGCAACTGTTCGCGAAGTGAGGTCCGCGCAGAAAGGGGTGCCCGGCGACCTTCGCCCCGTGGCCATCGCCCGACGTTCTCGAACCGGTGCCCGCGCCGTGACCTCTTCCCTCTGCCGGACCACGCCGTGACCGAGCTGCTCTTCATCCGCCACGGCGAGACCGACTGGAACCTGCAGCAGCGCTTCCAGGGCCAGACCGACGTGCCGCTGAACCGCACCGGCCACGCCCAGGCGGCGCGCCTGGCGGAACGGCTGGCGGCCGACCCGCACGACGCGATCGTCGCCAGCGACCTCCAGCGCGCCCGCGAGACGGCCGTGCCACTGGCCGCCGGATGGCGCCTGACGACGGCGTTGCACAAGGGCCTGCGCGAGCAGCACTTCGGCGTGCTCGAGGGCCTGGACGTGCCTACCATCAAGGCCCGCCACGCCGACCTGTGGTCGCGCTGGCTCGAGCACCGCGGCGACTTCGCGCTGCCCGGCGGCGGCGAGAGCCTGCGCACCTTCCACGCCCGCGTGCTGGCGGCGGTGCGCGAGCTGGCCGAGGCGCACCCCGGCCGCCGCCTCGCGGTGGTCACGCACGGCGGCGTGCTCGACATGCTCTGGCGCACCGCGCGCGGCGAGCGCATCGAGGGCTTGCGTACCTGCGACATCCCCAACACGGGCCTGAACCGCCTGCGCTGGCGCGACGGCACGTTGGCCATCGAGGCCTGGGGCGACGCCGCGCACCTGGCCGACCTGCCGCCGCAGCCTGCCACGGCGGCCGGCGAGCGATGAGCCCCCTCTTGCCAGCGCGCAAGGACGCAACGATGCAACGACGCAAGGAGCCCCTCCGATGAGCGATGCCGCGTTCCGCCACACCGTCGTCGTCGGCGCCGGTGCCGTCGGCAGCTACTTCGGCGCGATGCTCGCGCGCGCCGGCCACCGCGTCACGCTGGTGGGCCGCCCGGCGCATGTGCAGGCCATCGAGCGCCACGGCCTGCAGCTGCACCTGGCCGATGGCCGCACCGAGGCCGTGCGCCTGGCCGCCACCGCCGAGCTGGCGGCGGTGCGCGATGCCGACCTCGTGCTCTTCTGCGTCAAGTCGCCCGACACCGACGCCGTGGCGCGCGAGATGGCGCCGCTTCTTGCCGAGCGGGTGGTCGTGCTCAGCCTGCAGAACGGCGTCGACAACCCCGAGGCCATCGCGCGCCACGTGCGCGGCCCCGGGCAGTCGGTGGTGCCCACCGTCGTCTACGTCGCCACGGCGATGCCCGAGCCGGGCATCGTCAGGCACTTCGGCCGCGGCGACCTCGTCGCCGGGCCGCTCACCGCCGCCGACGCGGCCGACCCCGCGCGCAGCGCGCAGCTGCAGGCGCTGGCATCGTTCTTCGGCGGTGCCGGCGTGCCGGTGCGCATCTCGCCGACCGTGATGGACGAGCTGTGGGCCAAGCTGATGGTCAACTGCGCCTACAACGCCATCTCGGCGCTGGCGCAGGTGCCCTACGGCCGCCTGGCGGAGATGCCGGGCATCCGCGAGCTGCAGCGCACGATCGTGCGCGAGGTGGTGGCCGTGGCTGGCGCCGACGGCCGCCGCATGCCGCTGGCCGAGGCGATGCAGGCGATGGAGCGCATCGCCACCGCGATGCCGGCGCAGTTCTCCTCGACCGCGCAGGACCTGGCGCGCGGCAAGCCCACCGAGATCGACCACCTCAACGGCCACGTCGCGCGGCGCGGCGCCGAGCTCGGCATCGCGACGCCGGTGAACCAGGCGCTGCACGCGCTGGTCAAGCTGGCCGAGGCGGCGCGCGCGCCGGCCGGCAGCCCGCCGGCGGCGGCGTAGCGCGCGGGCCGGGCGGCCGCCGCAGGGCGCGGATCGACGCACGCAGATCGCGCATCCCGCATCGAAATCAGGCCGAGCGAAGGACCGCAGCCGATGCGCGACGTGCCCGCCGAGTTCGCCCAGGCGCTGCGTGAACTGGGCCTGGCAGCGACCGACGAGCCGCTCGTCGGCGAGCCGCTGACCGGCGGCGTCTCCTCCGACATCTGGCGCATCGAGACGCGTGGCGGCCCGGTGTGCGCCAAGCGCGCGCTGGCGCGGCTGCGCGTGGCGGCCGACTGGCGCGCGCCGATCGAGCGCAACCTGTACGAGGCGCGCTGGATGCGCGTGGCGCACGCGGCCGTGCCGGGCTCGGTGCCGCGCGTGCGTGGCCAGCACGCGGCGCTCGGCGTGCTCGTGATGGACTACCTGCCGCCGGGGGGCCACGCGCTCTGGAAGGAGCAGTTGCGGCGCGGCGTGGCCGAGCCCGCCACCGCCGCGGCCGTCGGCCGCACGCTCGTGCGCATCCATGCGTACTCGGCGGCGCGCGCCGCCGAACTGGGGCCGCAGTTCGACACCGACCGCATCTTCTTCGACATCCGCCTGGAGCCCTACCTCGTCGCCACGGCGGCGCGGCACCCGGACCTGGCCGCGGCGCTGCACGCGCTGGTGGCGCAGACGCAGCACGCGAAGAGTGCGCTGGTGCACGGCGACGTGAGCCCGAAGAACATCCTCGTGCCGCTGGGTGTGACCGTCGAGGCGACGAAGGAGGCCAAGTCAGCCAGCGCGGCTGGCGTCCGTGCTGCAGCCGATGGTGCCGCCGTCGAGCCCGACCTCGCTGCGCCGCCCGTGCTGCTCGACGCCGAGTGCGCGTGGTGGGGCGACCCCGCCTTCGACCTGGCGTTCTGCCTCAACCACCTGCTGCTGAAGGCGCTGTGGGTGCCCGAAGCGCAGCCGGCGCTGGCGGCGTGCTTCGGTGCCCTGGTTGCGGCCTACCGCGCGGGCATCGACTGGGAAGACCCCGCCGCGCTGGAGCGGCGCGCTGCGGCGCTGCTGCCCGGGCTGCTGCTCGCGCGCGTGGACGGCAAGTCGCCCGTGGAGTACCTCGACCGGCCCGAGCAGCACGGGGCCGTGCGCCGCGCCGCGCGCCGCCTGTTGCTGCAACCGGTGCCCATGCTCGCCGAGGTGAGCGCGATCTGGCAGCGCGAGGTCGCGGCGATGCCGCCCCGGGATGTGCCCGGTGATGCACCTGCGAGCGCGACCGGCGACACGCACGGCAACGCGCCCGGCAGACCGCGCTCCGGGGCATGATCGACCGCATGAGCGAGAGTCCGAGGCCGGTTTCCCCGATGACGCCCGGCGACAGCCGCATCCATCACCTCGTCGCCCGCCGCGTCTGGGACAGCCGCGGCCGCCCCACCGTCGAGGCCGAGGTGCACCTGCAAGGCGGTGCCATCGGCCGCGCCATCGTGCCGGCCGGCGCCAGCAAGGGCCGGCGCGAGGCGCTGGAGCTGCGCGACGGCGGCACGGCCTTCGGCGGGCTCGACGTGCAGGCCGCGCTCGGCCACGTGCGCGGCGAGATCGCCCGCGCGCTCGCCGGCCTGGACGCGGCCGACCAGGCGGCGGTCGATGCGCGCCTCGTCGAGCTCGATGGCACGCCGACGAAATCGCGCCTCGGCGCGAACGCGACGCTCGCGGTTTCGATGGCCGCCGCGCACGCCGCCGCGGCGGCGCATGGCCTGCCGCTGTACGTGTGGCTCGCTCAGAGCCAAGGCAGCAAGGTCAGCGGCGGCGACGTGGGCGACCGCGGCAGCGAGGCGACGCTGCTGCCGCTGCCGCAGGTCCAGATCTTCGGCGGCGGCGCCCACGCCGGGCGCCGCGTCGACATCCAGGACTTCATGGTCCAGTGCCCCGGCGCGACGAGCTTCGCGCAGGCGCTCGAATGGACGGCCGAGGTCTACCGCCACGCCGGCGTGCTGATGCGCGAGCGCGGGGCGCTGGCCGGCGTCGCCGACGAGGGCGGCTGGTGGCCGGCCTTCGACGGCAACGAGCAGGCGCTGGAAGCGCTCGTCCTCGCCATCGAGCGCGCGGGCTACGTGCCCGGCACGCAGGTGTCGATCGCGCTCGACATCGCGGCCAGCGACTTCGGCCAGGGCGGGCGCTACCGCCTCGGGCTGGAACAGCGCGAGCTGGACAGCGACGGCCTCGTCGAGATGCTGCTGCGCTGGTGCGAGCGCTACCCCGTCACGAGCATCGAGGACCCGCTGGCCGAGGACGACCTCGAGGCGTTCGCGCGCTTCACGCGCGCCGTCGGCGGCCGGCTGCAGGTCGTCGGCGACGACTTCCTCGTCTCGGACGCCGCGCTCGTGCGCGAGGCCGCGGCGCGTGGCGCGGCCAACACCGTGCTGCTCAAGCCCAACCAGCGCGGCACGCTGAGCGAGACACTCGCCTGCTGGCGCGCTGCGCGCGAGCTCGGCTATGCGGCCATCGTCTCGGCGCGCTCGGGCGAGAGCGAGGACACGACGATCGTCGATCTCGCCATCGGCTGGGGCGTCGGCCAGCTGAAGGTGGGCTCGTTCGCGCGCAGCGAGCGCATGGCCAAGTGGAACGAGGCGCTGCGCATCGAGGAGCGGCTCGGCCCGCGCGCAAGGTTTGCCGGTGCCGCGGTGCTGGGGCGCAGCCCGGCGCCGGCGGCGAGCTAGGCACGCGGCGGCCGCCTCGTCGTCGCGCCCCGGGCACCCGCACCCTTCGCCCTTGGACGGCTGGCCCCTCCTCGCCGCGCTCGCCAGTGCGCTGCTGCACGCCGCCTGGAACGCGGCCGTGAAGGTGCACCCGGCGCCGCGCGAGGCCATGGCGGCGCAGATGATCGGCGCCGCGGTGCTGGGTGCGATCGGCCTCGCCTTCACCGGCCTGCCGCCGCCGGCGGCGTGGCCGTGGGTGGCGGCCTCGACGCTGCTCAACGTCTGCGCCGTCTCGGCATTGCTGCGCGCCTACGAGCACGGCGGCTTCGGCACCGTCTATCCGGTGATGCGCGCGATCGGCGTGCTCGGCGTCGCCGGGGTGGCGCCGTTCGTGCTGGGCGAGCGGCCGGGCGCGCCGGCGATGCTCGGCGTCGGGCTCGTCGTCGCGGCGCTCGTGCTGCTGACGCTGGATGCGCGCGGCGCGGCGGCCGGCGCCGCGGGCTTTCCGCCGCGTGCGCTGGGCTGGACGCTGCTGGCCGGCGTCATCACCAGCGGCTACGTGCTCGCCGACGCCCAGGGGGCGCGGGCGGGCGGCTCGCCGCTGGCCTATGGCCTCGCGGTCAGCGTCACCAACGCGCTCGCGATGGCCTGGGTCTCGCGTGGCATCGGCGCGCCGTGGTCGCTGCTGGCGCGGCACTGGCGGCTGGCCGTGCCGGTGGCGACCGCCTCGATGGCCTCGTACCTGCTGATCCTTTGGGTGTTCACGCGCGCGCCGGTGGCGCCGGCGGCGGCGCTGCGCGACACGAGCGCCATCTTCGCGATGCTGATCGCCGTGGTGTGGCTGAAGGAGCGCATGGGGCCGCGTCGAGTCGTGGCGCTGTGCCTGGCCGTGTCCGGCGTGCCGCTGCTTCGTCTGGGCTGAGAAACGGGGGGCGACGCCGGCGCCCCGCGCCCGCGTGTGGCGTCCGCTGCGCCCCTGCGCTGCGCCTCTCCGCCGCGTGTCTCCGATGCGCCCGTCCTCCGGCGACGACGCCGGCGTGTCAGGCCGTGGACGGCGGGCCGTCCGTCCGTCCCGGCGCGGGGCTGCCGTCGCCGAGCACGATGCGCGCGTGCCGCTGGTAGGTCCAGTAGGCCCAGGCCCAGTTCAGCAGCACGAGCAGCCGGTTGCGGAAGCCGATGAGGAAGAACACGTGCGCGGCGAGCCAGAACCACCAGGCGACGAGGCCGGACAGACGCAGGCCGCGCAGGTCCACCACCGCCGCCATGCGGCCGATGGTGGCGAGGTTGCCGTAGTCGCGGTAGACGAACGGCCCGGCGGCGCCGGAGGGCCGCCCCGCCAGCCGCCCGCGCAGCACGGCCGCGACATGCCGCCCCATCTGCTTGGCCGCGGGCGCGATGCCGGGCACCGGGCGGCCGTCGGGGCGCAGCACGGCGGCGAGGTCGCCGGCGACGAAGACCTCGGGGTGGCCCGGCAGGCTCAGGTCCGGCAGCACCTTCACGCGGCCGGCGCGGTCCAGTTCGACCGGCGGGTCGGCACCGGTGGCGGCAGCGGCCAGCATCGCGCCGAGCGGCGAGGCGGCCACGCCGGCCGCCCACAGCACCGTGCGGCAGGCCTGCCACTGCTCGCCGAGCCGGTAGCCCGTGGCGTCGATGCCGCCCACCGGGATGCCCGTCGCCACCTCGACGCCGAGGCGCTCGAGCTGCGCCCGCGCGCGGGCCTGCAGCGGTGGCGGGAAGCTCGCCAGCACGGCGGGCCCGGCCTCGATCAGGCGCACGCGCGCGCGGCTCGGGTCGATGTGGCGGAACTCGCGCTTGAGCGTGTGGTGCGCGATCTCGGCGAGCGTGCCGGCGAGCTCCACGCCCGTCGGCCCGCCGCCGACCACCGCGAAGTGCAGCCAGGCGTCGCGGCCGGCCGTGTCGCCCGCGGCGGCCGCCGCCTCGGCGCGCTCGAAGGCATTGAGCACGCGGCGGCGGATCGCCAGCGCGTCGTCCAGCGTCTTCAGCCCCGGTGCGTGCGCGGCCCAGTCGTCGTGGCCGAAGTAGGCGTGCGTGGCGCCGCTGGCGACGAGCAGGTGGTCGTAGTCGAGCGAGTCCACGGCGTCGCCGGTCGCGAGCCGCACGCGCCGCGCGGCGAGGTCGATGCCTGTGACCTCCGCGAGGCGCACGTCGACGTTGGCCTGGTCGCGCAGGATGTGCCTGAGCGGCGCGGCGATGTCCGGGGCCGACAGCCCCGCCGTGGCCACCTGGTACAGCAGCGGCTGGAAGAGGTGGTGGTTGGCGCGGTCGACGAGCGTGATGGACAGTGGCTCGCGCGCCAGCGCCCGCACCGCCCACAGCCCCGCGAAGCCGCCGCCGATGACGACGAGGCGGGGCCGCGCTGTGCCGTTCATCGCCGCACCTCGCCGGCCGCGGAGGGCTGCGCGACCGCGCCCGCCGCCACCGTCTCCACCCAGGCGCCGGGCTGCTCGCTGCGCGCGAGCGCATCGACGAGCGCGTCGAGCGCCGGCCGCGCGGCGCGTGCCCGCTCGTGGTTGACCATCATCGCCACCGCCCACGGGCGGCCCGCGGCGTCGCGCACGTAGCCAGCCAGTGCCGCCACGTCGCGCAGGGTTCCGGTCTTCAGGCGTGCCCAGCCGGTGGCCGGGCTGTCCCTGAGGCGTGCGCGCAGGGTGCCGTCCTCGCCGGCCAGCGGCAGGCTGGCGACGAGCTCGCTGGCGTGCCGGCCGGACCAGGCCACCTGCAGCAGGCGCGCGAGCGCGAGCGGCGTGATGCGCTCGCTGCGCGAGAGGCCCGAGCCGTTGTCGAGCACGAGCCCGGGGGCGGCGATGCCGTGGCTGTCGAACCACTGGCGCACGACGCGCTCGGCCCTGGCGGCCGTCGGCGCGTCCGCTGCCGCCCCGGCCTCGGCGGCGCCGAGCGCGAGGTACAGCAGGCGCGTCTGCGCGTTGTCGGAGACCTTGTTCATGCGCCGCAGCACCTCGCCCCACGGGCGTGCCTCGCGGCGCGCGAGGATGCGCGGCGATGGCGCGGACATGTCCGCGGCGGCATGCGTGGCGGCATGCGCGGCAGCGCTCCCGGCGCGCGCCACCGCCGCGCCGGCCATGCCGGCGGCCGTGTGCGTGATCGCGAGCGTGGTCATGTTCGGGGACGCCTGCGGCTCCGTGTGGGGGGACGCCTGCCGCGTCGTGCGCCGGGACGCCGGCGGCGTCGCTTCCGTCCCGCTCGCCGCTCCGTTCGCCGTTCCGTTCGCCGCCGTGCCCGCGGCCGGCGCCTCGCGCACCTGCCCGTCGAGCGCGCCGCCGAGCCCGGCCCACAGCGTGCGGAAGATGGCCTCCTCCAGCCGCAAGCGATCGGGCACCTGCAACGCGATGCGGCGCATGCAGTCGCGCGGGAAGGCGCCATGCAACTCGACGACGAGGGTCGCACCCTCGTCGCGCGCCTTCGGCGGCTGCCAGTCGTCTTCCCAATCGGCGCAGCGGCGATCGGCCAGCGCCATGCGCGAGAGCACCTCGATGCCGGCCAGCGGCGGTACGGTGCGCGCGCGCACGGGCCCGCCGCGCGAATCGATCTCCACCGGCAGCAGCGCGCCGGCCAGGCCGAGCGCATCGGGGATCACGTTGTAGCCCCACTCCGGGCCCTCGTCGAACGGTGGCGCGCCCAGGTCCGGGCGCGCCGGCGAGAAGAGGTGGCGGTCGATGACCAGGTCGCCGGCAATGCGCTGCACGCCGGCGGCGCGCAGCTCCACGAGCAGCGCCCAGAACGCGGCGATGCCGAGCTCGGGGTCGGCGCCGCCTTCGAGCCGCAGGTCGCCGCGCAGCACGCCTTCGACGAGCGGCGCGTCGCTCGTGAACGTCGTGTGGCCACGATGGCCGGGCCCCAGGCGATCGAGCGCCACGACGCTGGTGACGAGCTTCATCGTCGAGCCGGGCTGCATCGGCGCGCCGGCCCGGTGGCCCCAGGCTTGGCCGCGATGGCCGAGCGGCAGCGCGACCGCGGCGAGCGACCCGGGCGCGACGCCGGCGGCGGCCAGCGCGCGCCGCGTGGCCTCCGGCAGCGGGCCGTGCTCCGGCGCTTCGCCGGGCCCGAGCTGCGCGCAGCCGCCGAGCATGCCGAGGAACAGGAGCACGAGGGGGCCCGCGAGCGACAGGCGCCGGCGCGGGCGGTGGTCGGTCGGGTGGCTGGGCGGGTGGCCGCAGTCCGCGACCGAATCCCCGAGCGGACCTCGGATCGCACCCTGGAGCGGACCGTGGACGGGGCCCCTGCCGGGGTCGATGCGCCGGCGCCCGCGGCGCGTCGAAAGGGCCATCCAGGAGGTGGCCTGGCGGGCCGTCGCGCGCCACCCCACCGCGGGAACCGGGGCTGCCGGCGCGGCCCGTGGGCGAAGGTGCGGCGGGCGCCGCCGGGCCAAGCCGGTCATGGCCGCCATTGTGAAGGCGGCCCGCAAGGGCATGTGAACAGGGCGCGCTCAAGCCACAATCCGCGCCCAACATGGTGGCCACCGTCTCCCACGACTCGCGTACCGACTGCGCGCTGGGCCTCGACGCGGGCGGCACCGGCACGCGCTACGTGCTCGTGGCCCGCGACGGCCACGTGCTCGCCGAAGGGCAGGGCCCCGCGATGTCGGGCACGCAGCTGCTCGACTCCGGCGGCCGCATCGGCGTGGACATCACGCTGGGCGGCATCGCGCGCGCGCTGCCGCAACTGCCGCGCGCCATCGTGGCCGGCATCACCGGCTACGACCACGTGCTGGCGCCCGAGATGCTGCCGCGCCTGACGCAGGTGTTCGGCGTCGAGGCCGGCGCCGCCAAGGCGATGAGCGACATCGAGCTCCTGTGCCGTGCCGCGTTCAACCCGGGCGACGGCATCGTCGTCTACGCAGGCACCGGCTCGATCGCGGCCCTGCTCGACGCGATGGGATACCTGCACCGCGCCGGCGGGCGCGGCGTGACGATCGACGACGCCGGCGGCGGCCACTGGATCGCGCGCGAGGCGCTCAAGCGCGTCTGGCGGGCCGAGGACGAGGAGCCCGGCAGCTGGCAGCGCTCGGCGCTGGCGCAGGCGCTGTTCGAGCAGGTGGGCGGCAACGAGTGGCACCACACCCGGCAGTGGGTGTACGGCGGCCCCGGCACGTCGCGCGGCAAGCTCGGCGAGCTCGCCGGCGTGGTGGCGGGCGTGGCCGCGCGCGATGCCGCGGCGATGGCGCTGCTCGAGCAGGCGGGGCGCGAGCTCGCGCGCCTGCCGCAGGCGCTGATGCGCCGCTACGGGCGCCACCCGCTGGCGGTGGCCGGGCGCATCTTCGAGCTGCACCCGGCGGTGGACCGCGGCTTCGCGGCGGCGCTGCCGGCGGGCACCGAGATCACGCCGCTGCGCGAGGCGCCCCACCAGGCGGCGGCGCGCCTGGCGCTGCGGCTGCTGTCGGAGCGCGCGGCCGCGATCGCCGGGGGTGTGGCCTAGGGCGATGACGGGCCATCGGTGCAGGGCCGCGCGGGGCCCGCAGGCGCGCGTGCGCCGCACGCTGCTCGGGGGCGGCCTCGGGCTCGGGGCCATGTGGGTGGGTGGCGTGCCGGGCCTGCTCGGCGGCTGCACGACCACCACCACGCCCGGCGGCGTGCCGATCGACACCCGCCACTCCAGCCGCGGCCAGGACAGCCGCGTGCTCTTCCTCGTCATCCACTACACGGTGGCCGACCTGCCGATCTCGATCAAGGTGCTCACCGAGAACGAGGTCTCGGCGCACTACCTGCTCACCGACGAGACGCCGCCGCGCATCTTCCGCCTCGTGCCCGAGGAGCGGCGCGCCTGGCACTCGGGGCCGAGCGCGTGGAAGGGGCACCGCCTGCTCAACGCCAGCTCGATCGGCATCGAGATCGTGCACCCGGGCTTCCGCCTCGGGCCCGACGGCGAACGCATCTACCTGCCGTTCCCGCAGGCGCAGATCGACGCGCTGATCCCGCTCGTCAGGGACATCGTCGCGCGGCACGAGATCCGGCCCGACCGCATCCTCGGCCACGGCGAGGTGAGCCCGCAGTTCAAGCAGGACCCGGGGCCTACCTTCCCGTGGAAGCTCTTCTCCGAGCTGGGCATCACGCCACCGTGGCCCGACGCGCAGCGCGTGGAGGCGCAGCGCGCGCTCTACGAGGCGCAGCCGGGCGCGTTGCCCGACGTGCCCTGGTTCCAGGAGATGCTCGCGCAGCACGGCTATGCGATCGAGAAGACCGGCCAGCTCGACGCGCAGATGCGCAACGTGCTGATGAACTTCCAGATGCGCTACCGGCCGGCTCGCCACGACGGGCTGCCCGATGCCGAGAGCGCGGCGATCCTGTGGGTGCTCAACAACCCGGTCCCGGCACCCCAGGTACCGCCGCCCATGCTCCCGGCACCGGCGCTGCCGCCCCCGTCGCGCGCAGCGGGAACGACCGGATGACGCGGGCTTGCGGCGCGGGCGCCCGCGCGGAGGGGGGCTCGTGGCCCCGCGCATGAGGGTGTTCCTGTGCGGGGCCGTGCCCGCGTTCGTGCGCCTGACCTTGCGCATGACCTTGCCCGAGACCTCGCGCGAGGCCGCACGCTCGTTCGGCCGCCGGCTCGCGCGCCTGCCGCTGCATCGGCTCGCGCACCCGCCCGCCGGGTCGTGTGCCTGGCTGCTGGCCCTCGGCGTCGCGATGGCCGGCGGGCCGCCGCCTGCCGCGGCGCAGCGGGGTGCGGCGGCCGAGTCGCTGCTGACGGCCGCCGAGCTGCCGCCGCCGGCGCCGCGGCAGTTTCGCGCCGCCTGGGTGGCGACGGTGGCCAACATCGACTGGCCCAGCCGGCCCGGCCTGCCCAGCGCGCAGCAGCAGGCCGAGGCGCGCGCCATCCTCGACCGCGCGCGCTCCCTCGGGCTCAACGCGCTCGTGCTGCAGGTGCGGCCGGCCGGTGACGCGTTCTATGCCTCGCGGCTGGAGCCGTGGAGCGAGTACCTCGGCGGGCGACAGGGCCAGCCGCCGCGCCCGTGGTGGGACCCGCTCGCCTTCTGGGTGCGCGAGGCGCACCTGCGCGGCCTGCAGCTGCACGCGTGGTTCAACCCGTTCCGCGCCCGCCACACCTCGGCGAAGACGCCGCTCGTGCGGCCGCACCTGGCGCTGCGCTCGCCCGCGTCCGTGAAAGCCTATGGCGACCTGCTGTGGATGGACCCCGGCGACGCCGTCGCCCGCGCCCACACGCTGGCGGTGATCGAGGACGTGCTGCGACGCTACGACATCGACGGCGTGCACATCGACGACTACTTCTATCCCTACCCGGTCCAGCAGGACGGCGCCGAGCTCGCCTTCCCGGACAACGAGGCCTACCTGCGCTACCTCGGCGCGGGCGGCGCGCTGCCGCTGCCCGACTGGCGGCGCGCGCATGTCGACACGCTGGTGCAGGCGCTGCACGAGCGCGTGCGGCGCACGAAGCGCACGGTGCTGCTGGGCATCAGCCCGTTCGGCCTCGGGCGGCCCGAGCGGCGGCCGCCGGGGATCACCGGCTTCAGCCAGTACGACAAGCTCTATGCGGACGTCGAGCGCTGGCTCGAGGAGGGCTGGCTCGACTACCTGGCGCCACAGCTGTACTGGCCCATCGCGACCGAGGGGCGGCCGTTCGGGCCGCTCGTGCAGCATTGGGTGCAGGCCAACGTGCGGCAACGGCACCTGTGGCCGGGGCTCTTCACGAGCTCGGTGCGGGCCACGGGGGCGGCGGCGCCGGTGGTCGCCCCTCCCGCGATCGCGGCGGCGCCCGTGCCGGCACCGGTGGCGGCACCGATGGCCTCACCGGGGGCCGGCTCCGCACCCGCACCTGCTCTCGCACCCGCACCCGCACCCGCACCCGCACCTGCTCTCGCACCCGCACCCGCACCCGCGCCCGCACCCGCACCCGCACCCGCGCGGGCGTCGGCCCCGGCGTCGCAGCCTGCGTCGTCCGGCCCTGCGTCGCCCGGCCCCGCGTCGTCGCCCCCGGCGGGTGCGGGCGATGGCGCGCCAGCGCCGGGCGCGGTCCGCATCGCGCAGCCGTGGCCCGCGCGCGAGGTGCTGGACCAGCTGGCGCTGCTGGAGCGAAGGGCGCTGGCCGACGGCAGCGGCCAGGCCGGCGGCCTGGGCGGGCACATCCACTTCAGCATGGTGGCGTTGATGCAGGACCGCGACGGGGTGGCCACGCAGCTGCAGCGCGGCCCCTACGCGACCGCGGCGCTCGTCCCGGCCACGCCCTGGCTCGACGACCGGCCGCCGCCGGCGCCCGTGCTCGTGCGGCGCGGCGACGCGGTCTGGGTAGAGCCCGGGCGCGGCGAGGCCACGTTCCAGTTCGCGGTCTGGCGCCGGATCGACGGCCGCTGGCGCTTTGCGGTGCAGCCGGTGCGTGAACGGCGCGTCGCGCGCGAGCGCGCCGACGTGCTGGTGGTGGCCGCCGTCGACCGGCTGGGCAACGTCAGTGCGCGCCAGGCGGTACGCTGGCCCTGATGGCGGTGCGCGCGCCGCCGGGGCGCGACCGCCGCGATACCCGCCGAACCGCCGAGCCCGAGCATCCCTGGGCATCCCTGAGCCGTCCCCGTTCGCCATCCACCCCCCCCCCGCATCACGCCCGTTCGAGGCCGCCATGACCCTTGCCGACCGCCCAACGCCGACGCCCCGGGCGCCGACGCCGACCGCGCCGCGCACCGAACAGCCAAGCGAAGAGCACGCCGCGCTCGACACCTACGACAGCGCGGCGCTCGTCGCCGCGTTCGTTGCCGACCAGGCGCGTGCCGCCGCGGCCGTGCAGGCGGCAGCGCCGCAGCTCGCCGCGGCCGTGGAGGCGGCCTTGCCGCGCCTGGCGGCCGGCGGCCGGCTGGTCTACGTGGGCGCCGGCACGAGCGGGCGCCTCGGCGTGCTCGACAGCGTCGAGCTCTGGCCGACGTTCTCGTGGCCGCGCGAGCGGGCACGTGCGCTGCTCGCCGGCGGCGAGGGCGCGATGTTCGTTGCCGTGGAAGGCGCCGAGGACGACGCGTCGCAGGGGGCGGCCGACCTGCGGGCGCTCGCGGTCGAGGCGCGCGACGTCGTGATCGCGATCGCGGCGTCGGGCACGACGCCCTACGCGGTGGGGGCGGCCGCTGCCGCGCGCGCGCAGGGCGCGCTGACGATCGCCGTCACCAACAACACCGGCACTCAGCTGGCGGCGGCCTGCGAGATCGCGATCGAGGCCGACACCGGTGCCGAGCTGATCTCCGGCAGCACGCGGCTGAAGGCCGGCACGGCACAGAAGATCGTGCTCAACACGCTGTCCAGCAGTCTGATGGTGCGGCTGGGCAAGGTGCACGGCAACCTGATGGTCGACCTGCGCGCGACCAACGCCAAGCTCGAGCGGCGCGCGCTCGCGTTGACCGTGCGCGCCAGCGGCGCCGGCGAGGCCGAGGCGCGCGCCGCGCTGGCCGCCAGCGGCGCGCGCGTCAAGGTCGCGCTCGTCATGCTCGGCGCCGGCGTCGACGCCGGCGAGGCCGAGCGGCGTCTGGAGCGCGCCGGCGGGCGCGTGCGCGACGCGCTCGCCGGCGGCACCGGCACGCCGGCATCCGCGGAGCGGAAGGCGTGAGCTAGCGCTTCGCGGCCGCCAGCAGCGGTGCGTTCGAGAACAGGTAGTTCGCCTGGTCCAGCGGCTTGTGGCAGGCCAGGCAGTCGGCCTGGGAGACGCCGGGGCGCGGCTTCATGTCGGGGTTGAAGAGCGCGTAGTTCCAGTCGCCGTTGCGCAGCATCTCGGGGAAGCCGGCGCCCCAGCCTTCGCCGCTGCTCATCACCGCGTAGGCGACGAGGCGGTCGGGGGCGTAGAAGCCGCCGGCGCCGACCACGGGCTTGCGCTCGGCGTCGAGCCTGGCCGCCCATTGCTCGAGCAGCAGCACCGAACCGGGCGGCAGCGGCCTGCCCTCGCTGGCGGCCTGCCAGGCCACCGGGTTGGCGTACAGGTAGCGCACCTGGTTGATGTCGGCGCGGTTGACCGTCTGGTACATGCGGAAGGTGGACCGGTAGCCCTCGGGGAACGTGACCTGCGTCTTCAGCAGCTGCGGCAGCTGCCCGGACTTGGCGGCGAGATTGGCGGGCACGAGGCTGCCGAAGTAGGCCGCGACATCGACGATGTCGGCTGGCGCCAGCTGCGCGGCGATGGCGTTCATCGACGCGGCCTTGCGCGTGCCGGCCTTGAAGGCGCGCAGCTGCGCCTCGAGGTAGGCGACGCGCTGGCCGGCGAGGTTGGGGATGGCGTCGGCGATGCTCACGCCGTTGGCGCCGTGGCAGGCGGCGCAGACGGCCTGCGCGCGGGCCTTGCCGGCCTCCAGGTTGGCGGCCGCCGGCTGCGCGATCGCGCCGCCGGAAGCGGCGGCCAGCAGGGCCAGCGCAGCCGCGGCCGCCAGGGTCGTCGTCGAGCCGGCGCGCGCCGGCGGGGCGTGAAGCTTCATGCGGTGGGTCTCCTCGGTGCCCCGCGGGGCGGGCAGGGTGAGCGGTGTTACGAACCGGATGTACGGTGCCTTGCCGAACCGGATGCATGTCCGAGTGCGCCACTCGGGTCTGCCGCCGGCCTGCGAGCCGTTCCGTCGCCCGCGGCGGCGCAACCTTTCAGGCGTCGGCGCCGGCCGGCCGCTCGCGCTCTTGCCCTCGGCCGGCTTGTGACCGTGGGCGCCACCTCGCCAGCGCGTGCGCGCCAGGACGGCCGCGGGCCGGGCCTGCGCGGCGCCTGTCAGGCGGCGGCGGTCCCGACGCCGGTCATCGCCGACGCCGCCCTCAGGGCGGCGCGCACGATGAGTTCCTCCGGAATGGCCTCGTAGACGTGTTCGCCCACCTGCACCGTCCGGCAGGGCACGTCGCCGCAGACGGTGCAGCAGGGGCTCGTTCCGACACACCCACCCAGCCAGTCCTCGAGCGGCCGGCCCGCGATCCAGAGGCGGTTGGACTCCGACGGATCGGTGCGGAAACCGGCGTCGTCCAGCACCTGCATGTCGAGCGTCGGACGGATGCCGAGCGGCTCCAGCGCGGCCTGCAGTTTCGCCAACGCGCCGAGAACGGCCTCCTGCGTGGACATGCAGCGCGGGCAGGTCCGCCCGTCCGTCACCAGGCGCTTCCAGACGATGGGCAGGATCTTCACGCCCCCATCCACTGCCGGATCTCGGCCTGCGTGGGGATGCGCCCGCTGCTGACCAGCTTCTCGTCGATCACGAGGCCGGGCGTCGAGATGAGGTCGTAGGCCATGATCGCCTTCATGTCGGTGACCTTGACGAAGTCGGCCTCGATGCCCGCGCTCGCGGCGGCCTCGCGCGCCACCGTCTCGAGCTTGCGGCAGTTGGCGCAGCCCGGGCCGAGGATCTTCACGGTCTTCATCTTGTCCCTCTCCTTGGGTTGGCAGTTCAGGTTCCGGCAGGGGTGGCGCGGCGGGCCAGCGTCCACGTCAGCAAGGCGGCCAGCGTGCCCGTGAACACGAGCAGGCCGGCGGCGATCCAGGCCGGGTTCACGCCGTCCACCCAGGCGCCGTAGAGCAGGCCCGCGGCGACGCTGAAGACCGCCACCAGGCCGACGTAGGCCAGCGCCTTGGCGCGGCCGATGACGGCGGCCACCATCAGGATGCTCTGCAGGCTGAGCTCGGGGTCGGCCATCAGGTAGGCCAGCAGCGGCCCGCGGTGCATGCCGAGGTCGAGGAACATGCGTGCGACCGGCACCTCGACGAGCGTCGGGAAGTACATGAAGACGCCGAAGAGCACGGCCGCCGCGTTGGCAAGCAGGTCGTTGCGACCGGCGACCGCCTGGATCCACGCCGGCTGGATCAGCTGGCGCACGACGCCGACGATGAAGACCCCGGCCGCCAGCAGCAGGAAGATCTGCTTGACGAAGCGCCACGACTCCCACAGCCACGCGCGCCACGCCTCGGGCTCGAGGCGCTGCGCCTGGTGCCACACGGCGCCGAGCGCCAGGGCCACCGCCAGCGTGCGCCCGGTGAGGGACACCTCGAGCCCGGCCGCGCCGGGCGTGAGCTGCAGCGCCGCGACGATCAGCGTGGCCGCGGCGAGCGCGAGCGCGGTCCAGGTCCAGCGGTTGGCTCCCTCGACGATGTTCTCGAGCCCCTTCCAGGCCGCGGCGCCGATGAGCACCAGCTGCACGATGAGCAGAGAGCCCTGCACGCTCACCCCTTCTTCGCCGCGGGCGGCGTCGAAGGGCACCCAGCGCAGCAGCGTGGCCTGCCAGGCTTCCGCCCACGGCAGCGGCAGCGTCGCCGAGGCCACGGTGGCCGTGAGCAGCGGCAGCTTCAGCGTGCCGGCGACGAGCACCGCCACCAGCGCCAGCAGCACGCCGGTGGCCGGCGCGCCGATGCGCGCCTGCTCCGCGAAGAGCGCGTCGGTGGCCGCATCGTGGCGTGCGTCGTCGCGCCGGAACAGCAGCGCCATCAGGAGGCCGATGCCGACGCCGAAGACGAGGCACAGCACGAAGCGCGCGAACGCGAACTCGGCCCCGAGCACGCTGCCGGTGTAGGCCAGCGCCAGCACGTTGCCGGCCGGCGCGAAGAAGAGGAACGTGATCGCCGGCCCGAGCCCGGCGCCCTTCTTGTAGATGCCGGCGAACAGCGGCACGATGGTGCACGAGCACACCGCCAGCAGCGAGCCGGCGGCGGCCGCCGCCGGATAGGCGACGCGGTAGGGGGCGGTGCGCCCGAGCCAGCGCGTGATGCTCGCCTTGGGAACGAGCGCCGTCATCGCCCCGGCGATGAAGAACGCCGGCAGCAGGCACAGCAGCACGTGCGCCGCGAGGTACGCAGCCAAGTTCCCCGCGCCCGCGCTCAACCATTGCGAGACCGTACCCATCGATGCCGATGACACGCCTTCCGTGCCAGCGGTGGATTGACGACGGTCAACCGTGCGCGCGCCTCTCGGCGGCGCCGAGCCCAAGGGTGGCCGCGCCGCGCGCCGCGCCTCGGCGTCTCAGCGCCGGCGATCGCCGCGCTTGCAGGGCGGAGGAGGGGTGGGGAGCAGGCCCCGCGCCGGGACGCAGAACACCTTCGGAGCCATCGCGGACATCGGTGCGAGGGCGGAGTGCGGTCACGGGCCGGGGAGCAGGGCGCCCTGCGCGGATCTGCAGCGCCGTGCCCCGCTCGGCGCGGTGCCCGGCGCTGCCCCGTGCAGGTGTCAGGCCGGGCCGTCGCCTGAAGCGTGCGAGGCGTGCGCGAGCGCGAAGTCGGCGATGGCCTGCGTGTCGGCCAGCGCCAGCCAGGCTGGCGGCGGCGCGCCGGCTCGATCTTCCCCGCGCGCGCCCTGCGGCGGCGTCGCCTCGTCGCTGGCCACGCCGACGATCCCGGGCCACTGCGGCCACAGCGGCGCGCGGCCCAGCGCGGGCCGCCAGACCTCGAGGCGAGGGAACGAACCGCTCTTGAAGCCCTCGACCAGCACGAGGTCGCAGTGCTGCAGGCGCGACAGCAGGTACGCGAGCGGCGGCTCCTCGTCGCCGCGCAGTTCGTGCATCAGCGCCCAGCGCTGCCGGCCGAGCAGCAGCACCTCCCGGCAGCCGGCCTCGCGCAGCCGGTACGAGTCCTTGCCCGGGCGGTCGATCTCGATGTCCTTGTGGCTGTGCTTGATCAACGAGACCACGAGGCCGCGCGAGGTCAGCTCGGGCACGAGGCGCTCGAGCAGCGTCGTCTTGCCCATGCCGGAATGACCGGCGACGCCGAAGACCTTCATCGGCCGGCTCCGTGCACGCGTGGCCGCCCGCCGGTGCACCGGCCACGGGCGGCGGTGCAGCCGGGCCCGATGCCGCCGGGCGCGGCGGCCGGGCTCTGGCGCTTCATCGCGCGTGGCTCCCGCGGCCCGCGCCGGGCAGCCAGCGGCGCCACCAGGGCGCCGGGACCCGGCTCGCTCGACCGGTCGGTGTCGAAACCCCGGCTGCGGCGGCCACGGGCCGTCGGCGCGACAGCACCCAGCGCGGGCGCGTCGGCTCGTCGCCGCAGCTGCAGAACGTGCCCAGCGTGCGCGGGTCGAAGACCTTGATGTAGGCAGGTGCGGCCGGATCGTCGACGTAGGCAAGGCCGCAGTAGGACGGGTTGCGATCGTGGCGCAGCGTCGCGTCGATGTCCTCGACCAGTCGCAGCAGGCCGGGCGCGTCCAGCGGCTCGGCAGGCCACGGGTCGTTGCCGACGATGGCGTACCAGCCCTCGGGCCGCTCGCGCACGCGCGTCCACAGATCGTCCAGCTGCGACCAGTGCAGCATGCCGTGCAGGAAATGCGGTTCCGCGGGGGCGGCGTGCGGTGGAGCGTCGTGGGGGCCGGGCATGTCGTCTCTTGAGGGCGGGTGGCGAGGTTGGAGCCTACCGCGGCCCGGTCGCGGTCCGGTGGCGGCCATGGAGGCCGGTGGCGTGGCGGTCGGTCGGCGTCGGGGGCCCGAGGGTGGGCGCTAGAGCTTGAGCTCCAGGCGGAGCTGCCAGTTGGTGTGGCTCGCCCCGCGGGTCGTGGCGGTCTCGCGCAGCGGCACGCCGGCGTCGCCGTAGTCGAACTCGGTGCTGCTCGTGTAATCGCGCGGGTCGAGGTTGTTGGCCAGCAGGCGCAGGCCGACCGCCGGGTTGAAGGTCCACAGCGCGAAGGCGTCGACGACGCGCTTGCCGCTCACCGCGACGGCGCGGTCCTCGGCGGTCTGCGTGCGGTAGCCGGGCACGAGGTTGATGTTGCCGCCGAGCGTGAGCGGCACGCTGCGCAGCCGGTAGTCGGCGCCGAGGTTGGCCGTGACCCTGGCCTGTTCGTCGAGCCGGTTGTCGGGCCCGGGCACGCCCTCGACGCGCGAGCGGTACAGCGCGACGTTGTGGCGCAGCTCGACGCGCGGCGCGTCGGCCCCGGCCAGCTGGTCGAGGCGGTACTTCGCCTCGAGCTCGAGGCCGGTGGAGGTGGCATCGCCGATGTTCCGGATGCGTGAGACATAGCGGTCGAACGCGCTCCAGGAGACGGTCTCGAGGGCGACCACCCGCCGCATCAGGTCGCGGATCTTGCGGTGGAAGAGGTTGGCGCTGAGCACGCCGCCGCCGTCGAGGTAGCGCTCGAACGCGAGGTCCACGCCCACGGCCACCTCGGGCTTCAGGTCGGGGTTGCCGATCGTGTCCGGCGTGGTCGGGCTGTTCGGCCCGGTCTCCGGGGCGCGCGAGTTGATGGAAGGCCGCGCGATGAGGTTCTGCGTCGTCGGCGAGCGATAGCTGCGGGTGAGCGACAGGCGCACCTGGTCGCGCCGGGCGGGGTCGGGCTTCCACAGCAGGTGCACGAGCGGGGTCGTCACGCTGCTGCGGTTGGTGGGGCGCTCGCCGCCGCCGGCGTCGCCCTCGGTGGCGATGCCCTCCCAGCGCAGGCCGGCGTGGAAGGCCCAGTGCGCATCGAGGTTCCATTCGTCCTGCACATACGCGGCCAGGCGCAGGGTCGACGCCTCGAAGGTGTCGCCGAAGTCGGTGGCCTGCGGCACGCCGCCCACGGTGTAGACGCGCCGCTCGTCGCGCCGGACGCTCTCGACCTCGAGCCCGCCGACGAGGCTGTGCTCCGGGGCAGGCGCGGGCGCCGGGCGGCGTGGTGCGCCGGCGGCGACGCCCGCATCGGCGGCCGTGGGTGCGGGCAGGGCCGGCGCGGCGCCGGGCACCAGCACGCCGCTGAACTTGGCCGTCAGGTTGGCCGAGCGCTCGCGCGTGCGGCCGAGGTCGTCGGTGCCGCGCGTGAAGGCGCCGGCCAGGAACTCCTCGCGCAGCGTGTCGAAGGCCGAGCGCCACTGGCCGAGGTTGCCCGAGAGCTCCATGCGCACCTCGGGGCTCAGGCGCTGCCGCCACTGCAGGCCGAGGCCGGCGTTCGTGAAGTGGCTCGTCGTGTCGCTCGTGCCGCTGTCGTAGGGCACGGCGCCGGGCAGCACGGGGCCGGGCAGCGGCTCGGCGTGCGTGAAGTTGCGGTCGGTGCGCCCCTCGCTGTGGAACAGGCGCGGCATCAGCACGAGGTTGTCGCCCGCCTCGCCGAGCCGCCACTGCAGCCGCGAGGTGAGCGCCACGCCCGTGCGGCGCTCTTCGGAGCGCACGCGGTCGACGGTGTCTTCCAGCACCGTGCCCGTGGCGCGGTCGGTGACGGTCGTCTCCGTCTCGCTCTCGCTGACGCGGTGCGGGCGGAAGACGGCCAGCGAGACGTTGTAGATGAAGTCGTCGATGCTGTCGTTGCGTACGACGTTGAGGCCGGGCGAGAAGGCGCCGTTCTCGTAGCCGCTGCCCACGCGCACGTCGTTCAGCCGGCGGCGGAAGCCTTCGCGCGTGACGATGTTGATGGTGCCGGCGATGGCGCGCGCGCCCGTCTCGGCCGTCGGGGCGCGCAGGATCTCGATGCGCTCGATCTGCTCGGGCGTCAGCGAGTCGAGGCTGAAGCCGGGCGGCAGGCGCTGACCGTCGATGAGCAGCTGCGTGTAGCCGCTGCCCAGGCCGCGCAGCCGCGGCGGGCCGCCGCGTCCGGGCGCGCCCGGCGTCGTGACGCCGGGCAGGCGCCGCAGCACCTCGCCGACGCTGCCATCGCCGAACTTCTCGATCTCCTCGCGGCCGATGACGATCTTGGCGGCCGTGCTGCGCCGGCGCGCCTCGGTGTCGCCGTCGCGGCCGCCGGTGATCTCGATGCGCTGGCCGGCGGCCGCGCTCGCCGCGCGCGACGGAGCGGCGGCCGACGCCGGGGCCCCGGGGGCAGTAGCCGAAGCCGCTGTCTTGGGGGCGGCGGCCGAAGCCGCTGTCCCGGCGGCCGCGGCCGACGCCGCTGCCCCGGGGGCCGGGCCCCCTCCTTTCGTGCTCGCATCCTGGGCCCGGCTCGCCGGGCCCGTCAGCGCCGCGCACGCCAGCCCGAAAGCGCACGACAGAACTCGCAGGAACTGCATGCGTTCATTGTCCGAGACGCCCCATCGTGGCCCGGGCGGGCGTCCCGGGGCTTTGCCGAACTTCACCTGCGCGTGCGGTGAGGGCGCCACGCCCGCCGCACGCCACTTCCCGCGGCATCCGGGAGAACCCGGAGGAGGAACCGCGCCCTGTCACGGTGCGCTACGCACCAGCGGATGGCCTCCGTGCACCGGCGAGAGGCGGAAGCGTAGCTGCCGCGCGCACCGAGGCAGGCCCGCCGATTGCTTCTTTGGTGCATCACCCACCCAAGGCGGCGCATCTCGTGGAACAGCTCAAGCCGGGCACCGACGCCCTCTTCATCCTGCTCGGGGCCATCATGGTGCTGGCCATGCACTCCGGCTTCGCGTTCCTCGAGCTCGGCACGGTGCGCAAGAAGAACCAGGTCAATGCGCTGGTGAAGATCCTGGTCGACTTCGCCGTCTCGACCATCGCGTACTTCTTCGTCGGCTACGCCGTCGCCTACGGCGTCAGCTTCTTCACCGGCGCCGAGGCGCTCGCGGCGAAGAACGGCTACGAGCTGGTGAAGTTCTTCTTCCTGCTCACGTTCGCCGCGGCGATCCCGGCGATCGTCTCGGGCGGCATCGCCGAGCGCGCGCGCTTCGGGCCGCAGCTGATGGCCACCGCGGTGCTGGTGGGGGTCATCTACCCGGTGTTCGAAGGCATCGTGTGGAACCAGCGCTTCGGCATCCAGGCCTGGATCAAGGCGCTCACCGGCGCCGAGTTCCACGACTTCGCCGGCAGCGTGGTGGTGCATGCGGTGGGCGGCTGGATCGGCCTGGTGGCCGTGCTCTTCCTCGGCGCGCGTGCCGGCCGCTACCGAAAGGACGGCAGCGGGCGCTCGGTGGTCAGCGCGCATCCGCCCTCGAGCATCCCGTTCCTCGCGCTCGGCGCCTGGGTGCTGACGGTGGGCTGGTTCGGCTTCAACGTGATGAGCGCGCAGACCATCGACAAGATCTCCGGCCTCGTGGCCGTGAACTCCCTGATGGCGATGGCCGGCGGCACGCTCGTGGCGGTGCTCGTGGGCAGGAACGACCCCGGCTTCGTGCACAACGGCCCGCTCGCGGGCCTGGTGGCCGTGTGTGCCGGCTCGGACGTGATGCACCCGCTGGGCGCGCTCGTCACCGGCGGCGTGGCGGGCGCCGTCTTCGTGGCGATGTTCACGCTCACGCAGAACCGCTGGCGCATCGACGACGTGCTCGGCGTGTGGCCGCTGCACGGCCTGTGCGGCGCCTGGGGCGGCATCGCGTGCGGGGTGTTCGGCCTGCCGGCGCTCGGCGGGCTGGGCGGCGTGAACCTGGGCGCGCAGGCGCTGGGCACGCTGCTCGGCGTGGCCTGGGCGCTGGCCGGCGGGGCGCTGGTGTACGGGGTCCTGAAGGCCGCGGTCGGCCTGCGCCTCACGGCCGAGCAGGAGTACGAGGGGGCCGACCTCTCGATCCACCGCATCGGCGCCACGCCGGAGCGCGAAGCGAGCTGGTAGGGCGGGTCGGGCGCCCCCGCCGTGGCGGGGCGGCCCGCGGCGGTTCGGCCGTCACGGGCTCAGTTCACGCTGCCGGCGGCTCTGAACGGCCGCGCCGCGCCCCGGCGCGGATGGCACGGCGATACTTCCCGCCCCCCGCCCATGCAAGACAACGGCCCGTCCACCCCGGTGGCGCCCGCGGCGCCAGCCTCTGCGCTCGCGGGGGCCGCGGCCGACCCCGTTTCCGACATGCGCGCGGTCGGCGCGCGGGCGCTGATGCTGACCGTCGGCGTGCTCGGGGTCGTGCTGGCGCTGGCCTCGGCGGTCGAGCTGGCGTTCGTCGAGGCCGACGACGTCGCGCGCAAGCGCGCCCTGCTGGGCCTGCTGCTCCTGGCCGCGGCCGCGCTGGCGGCGCGCCTGCGCCGCCGCCATCCCGGCGGCGTGCTGGTCGGCCTGATGGGCGTGGTCGTGGTCGGCATGGCGTTCAACGCCTGGTCCACCGGCCTCGGCGTGCACATGGTGACGCTCGGTGCGCTCGGCATGCTGATCGCCACCGCGGGCCCGACGCTCGGACAGCGCGCCGCGCTCGCGCTGGGGGCGATGTACGTGGCCGTGGTTGCCGTGCTGGCCTGGGGCGAGGTTGCCGGCCACCTGGCGGGCCGCGCCGCCGAGATGCAGCTGAGCCTGACCAGCCGCCTGGTCGGCCATGGCCTCGTGGCCGTGGCCGGCATCCTCGTGGCCGCATTGCTGGCGCGCATCTTCGAGGCGGCCCTGGCGCGCGCGGTGCGGGACCACCAGCGTGTCACCGAGCTGCTCGACCTGGGCAGCGACTGGACCTTCGAGCTCGACGCACACGCCCGCCTGGTGGCCCTGTCGCCTTCGTTCGAGTCGCGCTCGGGCTACAGGCGGCAGGACTTCGAGCGCCTCAACGAGCCCGGGCACGCGCAGATCGTCGAGGACGAGAACTGGCGCGCCCTGCAGCAGGCGTTCCGCGAGCGGCGGGAGTTCCGCGAGCAGCTCGTCACCTACCTCGGGCCGGACGGCGCGCCGATGCACGGCCTGTTCTCCGGCACGCCGGTGTTCGACGCCGCCGGCACCCTCACCGGCTGGCGCGGCGTGGGCCGCAACGTCACCGCCGAACGCGAGGCCGAGCTCGCGCAGCGGCGCACCGAGACGCTGCTGAACCGGCTCTTCGACTCGAGCCCCGACGCGATCTGCGTCGTGCGGGCCAGCGACGAGCGCATCCTGCTGGCCAGCGCAGGATTCCTGAAGTTCACCGGCCACACGCAGCGCGAGGTGGTCGGCCAGACGCTCGGGGCGCTCGAGCTGTGGCCCGACCTCGCCGCGCCGCGGCGCGTGCTGCACGAACTGCGCGCCGGCGACGGCACCGTTCGCGACCTGCGCACGTTCGTGCACCTGCGCGACGGCAGCCCGCGCGAGGTGCTGGTCAGCGCCGCCGGGTTCGAGTCCGAGGGCACGACGCTGGCCGTGATGACGCTGCGCGACATCACCGAGGTCGAGCGCGCGCGCCGCGAGAGCGACGCGATCCTCGACAACGCGAGCGTGGGCATCGCGCTCGTGCGGCACAACCGCATCGAGCGCGCCAACGCGGCCCTCGAGGCCATGCTCGGCTGCGCCCCGGGCACGCTGATCGGAGAGCGCGTGAGCAGCCTCGTGCCACCGGCGCCGCCGGGCGAGCAGGCGCCCGGGCCCGCACTGCCGCCCGGGGACCTCGGCACCGGCGAGCACGAGCTGGAGCGCGAGCTGTCCCGGCGCGATGGCCGGCGCATCCTGGTCCGGTTGCGCTCGCGCCCGGTGGATGCCAGCCAGCCGCTCTCGGGCGGCACGATCTGGGTGGTGGAGGACATCACCGAGCGCCGCGCCGGCGAGCAGGCGCTGGCGCAGGCCAAGCAGGACGCGGAGGCGGCGAGCCAGGCCAAGAGCGCCTTCCTTGCGACGATGAGCCACGAGATCCGGACGCCGCTGAACGGCGTCGTCGGGCTGGCGCGGCTGCTGCAGGACGAGCGGCTCGACGGCTCGCGGCGCGCCGAGTACCTGGCCCATCTGTCCGACTCGGCCAAGCTGCTGTCGGGCATCGTCTCCGACGTGCTGGACCTGTCGAAGATCGAGTCCGGCCACCTGCAGGTGGAAAGCATCGGCTTCGACCTGCACGAAGTCGTGCAGGGGACGTTCGCCGCGTTCGCCGCGCTCGGGCAGGAGCGCGGGCTGGCGATGCGCTGCCAGCTCGACGCCGGCCTGCCGCGCCTGGTGCGCGGCGACCCGGTGCGGCTGCGCCAGATCCTCGCCAACTACCTGAGCAACGCGCTCAAGTTCACCGAGCGCGGCTCCGTCACGCTGCGGGCGCAGCCGCGGCCGGGGGGACGCGTGCGCCTGAGCGTGCACGACAGCGGGCCGGGCGTGCCGCCGGCCCTGCATGACAAGCTCTTCGAGCCCTTCCTGCAGGCCGACAGCTCGACGACGCGGCGCTTCGGCGGCACCGGGCTCGGGCTGTCGATCTGCCGCCAGCTGGCGCGGCTGATGGGCGGCGAGGTGGGTGTCGAGAGCGACGGCGCGACCGGCAGCCACTTCTGGGCCGAGCTGCCCCTGCCGGCGGACGTGGCGGCCGCGCGACCGGCCGCCACGATGGCGGCCGATCACCCGGACGCACCACCGCTCGAGGGGATGCACGTGCTGGTGGCCGAGGACAACGCCGTCAACATGCTCATCGTCGTGGCGATGCTGCAGCGGCTGGGCGCAACCGTCTTCGAGGCCAGCGACGGCGAGATGGCCCTGCTGATGGCGCGCGAGCACGCCGGCTCGCTGCACGCGGTGCTGATGGACCTGCACATGCCCGGCTGCGACGGCCTGGCCGCGACGCGCGTGCTGCGCCAGGAGCCCGAGACGGCGGCGCTGCCGGTGTTCGCGTTCTCCGCCGCCGTGCTCGACCACGAGCGCCGCGAGGCCGAGGCGGCCGGCATGAACGGCTTCATCGCCAAGCCGGTGGAGCTGGCCGAGCTGCTGCGGGCGCTGGCGCCGCTGGCCGCCGCGCGGCGGCCGCTGGCCGAGGCCTCCTAGGCGCGCGCCGCCGCGCCGAGGGTGCCTCAGGCGCTCGCCGTCGCGCGCCAGCCGCGCGGCACGGCGGCCAGCAGCCGCTTCGTGTACTCCTCGCGCGGCGCGGCGAGGATCTGCTGCGCACTCGCCTGCTCGACGACGACGCCGTCCTTCATCACCAGCACCTCGTCGCTGATGAAGCGCACCACCGCCAGGTCGTGGCTGATGAAGACATACGCGAGGCCGAGCTCGTCCTGCAGGTCCTTCAGCAGGTTCAGCACCTGCGCCTGGACGCTCACGTCGAGCGCGCTGACGGCCTCGTCGAGCACGAGCACCTCGGGCTCGAGCGTGAGGCAGCGGGCGATCGCGACGCGCTGGCGCTGGCCGCCGCTGAACTCGTGCGGGTACTTGCCGAAGGCGCGCCCGTCCAGGCCCACCTTCTCCAGGATGCTGCGCGCGCGCCGCTCGCGCTCGGCGACGTCGGCGCCGATGCCGTGGATGGTCATCGGCTCCACGAGCGTCTGGCCGATCGTGAAGCGCGGGTTGAGGCTCGCGTACGGGTTCTGGAAGACGATCTGGATGCGCCGGCGCATCACCTGGCGCTCGCGGTCGGTGAGCGTGAGCAGGTTCCTGCCGTCGAAGATGACCTCGCCCCGGGTGGGCTCGTGCAGCCGCAGCAGCGTGAGGCCCATCGTCGTCTTGCCGGAGCCGGACTCGCCGACGACGCCCAGCGTGTGCCCGCGCCGGAGCTGGAAGTCGACGCCCTGGACCGCCTTGAACTCGCGCTTGCCGAAGAGGCCTTCCCGCAGCCAGAAGCTCTTCGCGAGCGACTTCACCTCCAGCACCACCGGTGCCGAGGGGTCCTTGGCCTTCGCCTCGGCACGGCCCTGCACGGCCTCGCCCCGCGCGGCGGCCTGGCTGGCCGCGATGTGGTCGTCGATCACCATCAGCCGCGCCGGGTTGCCCTCCAGGCTCGGGCGGCAGGCGAGCAGCGCCCGCGTGTAGTCGTCCTTCGGCGCGCTGAAGATGCGTGCCACCGGCCCCTGCTCGCGCACGATGCCGTTGCGCATCACGACGACGTGGTCGGCGATCTCGCCCACCAGCCCGAGGTCGTGGCTGATGAAGAGGACGCTCATCTGGCGCTCGCTCTTCAGTCGCGCGAGCAGCTCCAGGATCTGGCGCTGGATGGTGACGTCGAGCGCCGTCGTCGGCTCGTCGGCGATGAGCAGCTTGGGCTCGCAGGCGAGCGCCATCGCGATCATCACGCGCTGCTGCTGGCCGCCGGAGAGCTCGTGCGGATAGCTGCCGAGGCGCCGCTTCGGCTCGGGGATGCCGACTTCGCCGAGCAGCTCCTCGGCCCGCCGCAGCGCCGCGCCGCGGGCCAGGCCGAGGTGCTTCACCAGCGGCTCGCACAGCTGGCGGCCGATGTCGAACACCGGGTTCAGCGAGCTCATCGGGTCCTGGAAGACGCAGGCGATCTCCCTGCCGCGCAGCGCCTGCAGCTCGCGCATCGAGGCCTGCAGCAGGTCGCGCTGGCCCTGCCAAAGGACGCGGCCGCTGCGCTGCGCGTTCTCGGGCAGCAGGTTGAGCACCGACATCGCGGTGAGGCTCTTGCCGGAGCCGGACTCGCCCACGAGGGCGACGGTCTGGTTCGACGCGATGTCGAAGCTGACGCCGGTCCCTTCGCGCCCGACGGCCTCGGCGACGACGCCGTGGCCCATGCGGAAGCCGACCTTCAGGTCCTGGATGGAGAGCAGGGCGGAGGACGACATCGGCTTACTTCTCCAGCCCGCGCAGCTTGGGGTCGAGCGCATCGCGCCACGCGTCGGCCATCATCGAGAAGGCGGTGACGAACACCGCCATGAACAGGGTCGCGGTGGCCAGTTGCCACCAGTGGCCGAGGATCAGCTCGCTCTGTGCCTCGGCCAGCATCGTGCCCCAGCTCACCTGGTCGACGCGCACGCCGAGGCCGAGGTACGAGAGGATCACCTCGGCCTTGATGAAGCCCACCGCCAGCAGGCTCATGCGCACGAGGATGACGTGGCTGACGTTGGGCAGGATGTGGCGGAACATGCGGCTGCCGGCCGACGCGCCGATGGCCTCGGCCGCGCGCACGTACTCGCGCGAGCGGTGCTTGATGAACTCGGCGCGCACCTGGCGGTACATGCCTGTCCAGCCGGTGAGGGCGAGGATGATCACCACGCTCTGGACGCCGCGCCCCACCACGGCGGCGAAGGCGAAGATGAGCAGGATGTTCGGGATGCTCTCGAAGACGTTGTAGACCCACTCGAGGAAGTCGCCGACCTTGCCGCCGAAGAAGCCGCCGAGCGCGCCCAGCAGCGTGCCCAGCCCGGTGGCGGCGATGGCCGCCATCACGCCGACGAAGACCGAGATCTCGGTGCCCTTGATGGCCTTGGCGAGCACGTCGCGGCCGAGGCGGTCGGCGCCGAAGGGCAGCGTCTCGCGCTTGGGGGTCTCGGCGGTCTGGAACTGCCTGGCCTTCTCGTCCCACTCCTTGTAGCGCGGCGCGAGGGGGTCGATGTCCGAGAGGTCGACGTTCGGGCCCTTCGGCTGCTCGACGGCGCCGGCGGCCTGCGGCGGTGCCGGGCCCATGAAGGTGGGCGGCGCGTTGGGCACGCCGACCTCGTCCTGCCAGTTCTTCGCCACCACCCCCAGCGCGGCGAGTGCGATGAGCGCGATGAAGGCGAACACGACCATCATCGACCAGTAGCCGACACGGTCGCCCTTGAAGCGGCGCCAGGCCGCGTGCCACACACCCTCGCTCTTCTGCTGGGCGTCGTCCAGCGGGTTGCGGCCCTGGGCGGGGAGGACTGCGCTCATGCCGGCCTCCTCACTTGAGCACGACCCGCGGGTCGGCGAGCTTGTAGGCGAGGTCGGTGAGCAGGTTGATCACCATCGTCAGCACCGCCAGGTAGATGGTCACCGCCTGGATCACCGGGAAGTCGCTGCGGTTCACCGCCAGCAGCACCTCGCGGCCGAGGCCGGGGATGGAGAAGAAGACCTCGATCAGGAAGCTGCCGACGAAGATGCCGGGCAGCTGCAGGCCGACGTTCGTGAGGATCGGGATCATCGCGTTGCGCAGCACGTGCCTGAACAGAACGACGCCCTCGGTCATGCCCTTGGCGCGCGCCGTGCGCACGTAGTCCTGGCCCAGCTCGTCGAGCAGGAAGCTGCGGTAAAGGCGCGTCTGCGGCGCGAGGCCCACGGCCACCGCCAGCATCACCGGCAGCGGCACGTACTGCAGCAGGTTCGTGAGCGTGCTGTCGCTCCAGCCCTGCACCGGGAACCAGCCGAGCTGGAAGCCGAACACGTACTGGCCGATGATCACGTAGACGAGGAAGCTGATCGACAGTGCCACCGTCGTGGCGACCATGATCGCCCGGTCGGTGAGCGAGCCGCGCTTGTAGGCCACCCACATCGCGATGGGCAGCGCCAGCAGCACGTCGAGCACGAGGATCGGCACCATCACCGTCAGCGTCGCCGGCAGGCGCGTCGCGAAGAGATTGCTCACCGCCTCGTTGGTGGCCCAGCTCTTGCCCCAGTCGAACGTGACGATCTGCTTGACGAAGATCCACAGCTGCACCCACACCGGCTCGTCGAGGCCGAGCGTCTGCCGGATCGCCTTGATCTGCTCCGGGCTGGCGTTCAGGCCGCCGAGCACTTCGGCGGGGTCGCCACCGAAGTACTTGAACAGGAAGAACACGAGCAGCACCACGCCGGCGAGCGTGGGCACCATCTGCCAGAGGCGGCGTATCAGGTAGGCGGTCATCGTGGCAATCGCGGGCGGTCGCCGGGGGTGTTGGCGGTCGCCCTGGGGGTCCGGATCGGCGGGATGGGCGAGTGTATGGGGGGGCTCCATGCCCCTCGGCCGGGGGTTTCCCGTCGTCGGCCCGAGGGGGTGGGACATAGACTTCGGCCCTCTCAGATTCCCCCAGCGAGGGCCCGATGAATGCCTTTGCCCGTCTCGCCGGCCCGCTGGCGCGCGCGATCGTGCGTCGGCGCGCCGCCGCTGCCGCTGCCGCCCTAGCCGTGGCCGGCCTTGCCGTGCTGGCGCACCCCGGCCCCGCGGCGGCGCAGCCGGCGGCCGCCAACGGTGCGGCCAAGACGCTGCGCTACGCCTTCATGATCGCGGAGACGACCTTCGATCCGGCGCAGGTCTCCGACCTCTATTCCCGCACCGTGCTTGCGGGCATCTTCGACGCACCGTACGAGTGGGAATTCCTCGCGCAGCCCACGCGCATGCGGCCGGCCACCGCGGCGGCGCTGCCGGAGGTCAGCGACGACTTCAAGACGTTCACCATCCGCATCAAGCCCGGCATCCACTTCGCGGACGACCCGGCCTTCAAGGGCAGGAAGCGCGAGCTGGTGGCCGAGGACTACGTCTACGCCATCAAGCGCCACTACGACCCGCGCTGGAAGAGCCCCAACCTCTACCTGCTGGAGAACGCGAAGATCCTCGGGCTCTCCGAGCTGCGCAGGAAGGCCATTGACGAGAAGAAGCCCTTCGACTACGACACGCCGGTGGAGGGCCTGAGGTCGCTGGACCGCTACACCTTCCAGATCAAGCTCGGCGTGGCGACGCCGCGGATGATGCACAACTTCACCGACGGCTCGTTCGCCGGGGCCGTCGCGCGCGAGGTGGTCGAGTTCTACGGCGACAAGATCGGCGAGCACCCGGTGGGCACCGGGCCCTTCCGCCTGGCCGAGTGGAAGCGCAGCTCGCGCATCGTGCTCGAGCGCAACCCGCAGTACCGCGAGGTCTACTACGACGAGACGCCGCCCGCGGGCGACGAGGGGATTGCCCGGCTGGCCGCGCAGTGGAAGGGGCGGCGCCTGCCGTTCCTGGACCGCGTGGTCATCTCCATCATCGAGGAGCCGCAGCCGCGCTGGCTCGCCTTCCTGAACGAGGAGCACGACCTGCTCGACCAGCTGCCCTTCGAGTTCGCGTCCTCGGTCATCCCGAACAACCGCCTCGCGCCCAACCTCGCCCGCAAGGGCATCACGATGTCGCGCACCGCGCGGCCCGACGTGGCCGTGTCGTTCTTCAACATGGAGCACCCGGTGGTGGGTGGCTACGAGCCGCACAAGGTGGCGCTGCGCCGCGCGGTGAGCCTGGCCGTCGACGTCGAGCGCGAGATCCGCCTCGTGCGCCGCGGGCAGGCCATCCCGGCCCAGGGGCCCATCGCGCCAACCACCTACGGCTACGACCCGAAGCTCAAGACGACGCTGTCGGACTTCAGCCGCGCGCGCGCGAAAGCGCTGCTGGACATGCACGGCTACGTCGACCGCGACGGCGACGGCTGGCGCGAGCAGCCCGACGGCCAGCCGCTGGTCCTCCGCTACGCCACGCAGCCCGACCAGCAGAGCCGCCAGCTCGTCGAGCTGTGGCAGAAGAACATGACCGCCGTCGGGCTGAAGATCGAGTTCGACACGCAGAAGTGGCCCGAGAACCTGAAGGCCAGCCGCGCCGGCAGGCTGATGATGTGGGGCGTGGGCTGGCTCGCCGGCGCGCCGGACGGCGACACCTTCCTCGCGCTCGGGTACGGCCCCAACAAGGGCCAGGCCAACCACGCGCGCTTCAACCTGCCGGCCTTCAACGCGCTGTACGAGAAGCAGCGGCAGCTGCCCGACGGGCCCGAGCGCCTGGCCGTCATGCAGGACGCGGCGCGCCTGATGGTGGCCTACATGCCGTACAAGGTGCACGTGCACCGGTTCGTCACCGACCTCGCGCATCCGTGGGTGCTCGGCTACCAGCGCAACAACTTCGTGCGCGAGTTCTGGAAGTACGTGGACATCGACCTCGCCGAGCTGCAGCGACGCGGCGGCGGCGCCCATTGAGGGCCCGGGAGGCGTAGACGATGAAGCGCCGAGACACGCTGGCGTGGACGGCCGCTGCGGTGGCCGCAGGTGCGCTGCCGACCCGTGCAGCCGCGGCGGGCGAGGGCGCGGCCGGCGACGGCGGCGCGGTGGCGGGGCAGCGCGTGCTGCGCTACGCCATCGCGGCCGCCGAGACGAGCTTCGACCCGGCGCAGATCAACGACAACACGTCGCGCACGATCACCTCGCACATCTTCGAGTCGCTGTACTGCTACGACCACCTGGCGCGACCGCCGCGCCTGGTGCCGCTGGTGGCCGACGGCGAGCCGGTGGCCGAGGACGAGTACCGGCGCTGGACGTTCAAGGTCCGGCCGGGTATCCACTTCGCCGACGACCCCGCCTTCAAGGGCCAGAAGCGCGAGCTCGTGGCGGCCGACTTCCTGTACGCGATCAGGCGCTACGCCGACCCGGCGCTGAAGAGCCCGCTGTGGGCGAGCGTGGAGAACTTCAAGGTCCTCGGCCTGGCCGAGCTGCGCAAGGAGGCGCTCGAGAAGAAGGCGAAGTTCGACTACGACCGCCCCATCGAGGGCATGAAGGTCCTCGACCGCTACACGTTCCAGCTGCGGCTGGCCGAGCCGCGGCCGCGCTTCAAGGAGAACATGGCCGTGCCCGACCTCTTCGGCGCCGTGGCGCGCGAGGTGGCCGATGCCTACGGCGACAGGATCGGCGAGCACCCGGTGGGCACCGGCCCCTTCCGCCTCGTGCAGTGGCGGCGAAGCTCGCGCATCGTGTTCGAGCGCAACCCCGGCTACCGCGAGCGCGTGTGGGACTGCCAGCCCGCCGCCGACGACGCCGAGGGCCAGGCCATCGCCGCGCGCCTGCGCGGCCGCAGGCTGCCGCTGGTCGACCGCGTCGAGGTCGCGATCATCGAGGAGTCGCAGCCACGCTGGCTCGCCTTCGTCAACGGCGAGCACGACTTCCTAGACCGCCTGCCGCCGGAGTTCGTCGGCGTGGCGATGCCCGGGCGCAAGGTGGCGCCGCACCTGGCGAAGAAGGGCGTGCGCGGCGCGATCGCGCTGCAGTCCGACGTCACCTTCTACTACTTCAACATGGAGGACCCGGTGGTCGGCGGCCTGGACCCGGCGCGCGTGGCGCTGCGGCGTGCCATCGGCCTGGCGATCGACACCGAGCGCGAGATCCGCCTGATGCGCCGCGGCATGGCCATCCCGGCGCAGAGCCCGATCGTGCCGTACACGACCGGCTACGACCCCGCCTTCAAGAGCGAGATGAGCGAATACAGCCCGGCGCGCGCGAAGGCGCTGCTCGAGCTGCACGGCTACGTCGACCGCGATGGCGACGGCTGGCGCGAGAAGCCCGACGGCACGCCGCTGACGCTGGAGGTGTCGTCGCTGCCCGAGCAGGTGTACCGGCAGTTCAACCAGCTGCTCAAGCGCGACATGGACGCCATCGGCCTGCGCGTGGAGTTCAAGATCGCCAGCTGGCCCGAGAACCTGAAGGCGGCGCGTGCCGGCAAGCTGCAGATCTGGTCGCTCTCGTCGCTCGGTTCCGGCGGCGACGGGCAGGGCATGATCACGCGCTACTACGGGCCGCAGGCCGGCAACCAGAACCTCCCGCGCTTCAAGCATCCGCGCATGGACGAGATCCACGAGCGCATGACGGTGCTGCCCGACGGGCCGGAACGGCAGGCGCTGTTCGTGGAGGCCAGCAAGATCGCCATTGCCTTCATGCCGTACAAGTTCCAGGTGCACCGGCTGGTGGCCGACATGATGCATGCCAACGTCATCGGCTACCGGCGCCCGGCCTACTGGAACGGCTGGTGGCAATACGTCGACGTCACGCCGGGGCCGAGCCCGGCGTGACCGCGGTGGTGCCCTTGCGGCCGGGCTGCGGGCGGTTGCCTCCGGCGGGGTGCGCGGCTGCCGGCGCGGGGCGATGAAGCGACGTTCCGTGCTTGCCGGCGCCGTGGCGGCCTGGCCCGGCCTGGCCTCGGCCGCCGGCCCGCACCCGGGGGCCGCGACGGCGGGCGAGAAGGTCTTCCGCTACGCGTTCCACACCGCCGAGACGGGCTTCGACCCGCCGCGGGTCTCGGACCAGTCGTCGATCCGCGTGCTGGCGCACATCTTCGAGCCGCCGCTCGCCTGGGACGTGCTGGCGCGACCGGCGAAGCTGGTGCCGCTGGTGGCGGCGGCGCTGCCCGAAGTGTCCGACGACCATCGCCGTTTCGTCTTCACGATCCGGCCGGGCATCCACTTCGCCGACGACCCGGCCTTCGAGGGCCGCCCGCGCGAGCTCGTCGCGGCCGACTTCGTCTACTCGATCAAGCGCTTCTACGACCCGGCCCTGCGCAGCGAGTGGCTCTATCGCTGGGAGAACGCGAAGATCCTCGGCCTGAGCGAGCTGCGCCGGCGCGTGCTGGCGGAGAAGAAGCCGTTCCCCTACGACGAGCCGGTGGACGGGTTGCGTGCGCTCGATCGCTATCGCTTCGAGGTGCGCTTGGCGGAGCCGGCGCCGCGCTTCCCGCAGGAGTTCACGTCGGTCACGCTCGCCGGCGCCGTGGCGCGCGAGGTGGTCGAGCGCTACGCCGTCGACCCGCAGGCGCATCCCGTGGGCACCGGACCGTTCATGCTGCACCACTGGCGCCGCGCCTCGCGCATCGTGCTCGTGCGAAACCCGCGCTTCCGCGATCAGCGCTTCTCCGGCGACCCCGCCGAAGGCGACCTGGCCGCCCAGGCCGTGGCCCGGCGGCTGGCCGGGGCGCGTGCGCCGCTGGTCGATCGCCTCGAGTTCGACGTCATCGAGGAGTCGCAGCCGCGCTGGCTGGCCTTCCTCAACGGCGACCACGACGCGGCGCAGGTGCCGGTGGACCTTGCGGCGCTGGCCGTGCCCGGCGGCCGCCTTGCCCCCTACCTCGCCCGGCGCGGCGTGCAGCTCGATCGCCAGCTGGCGGCCAGCACGTCCCACACGTTCTTCAACTTCGACGACCCGCTGGTGGGCGGCTACACGCCCGAGAAGGTGGCCCTGCGGCGCGCGATCATGCTGGCCTATGACAGCGCGCTCGAGGCGCGACTCGTGCGCAGCGGCCAGGCGGTGCCGGCGCAGAGCATGATCCCGCCGGCCTGCTACGGCGCCGAACCGGGCATGGTCAGCGAGATGAGCCGCCCGAGCCGTGCCCGGGCCGCCGCGCTGCTGGACCTCTACGGCTACGTCGACCGCAACGGCGACGGCTGGCGCGAGCAGCCCGACGGCCGCACGCTGGAGCTGCGCATCGCGTTCCCGCCGGACCAGCGCGCGCGTCGCCAGAGCGAGCTGTGGCTGAAGCAGATGACGGCCGTGGGCCTGCGCACGCGCTTCGAGGTGGCGCCGTTCGGTGAGCTGATCCGCAAGTCGCTGGCCGGGCAGCTGATGATGTGGGGCTTCATCTGGAGCGCCGGGGCGCCCGACGGGGACTTCTTCCTCGGCCTGGCCTACGGTCCCAACGCCGAGCAGAGCAACGACGCGCGCTTCCGGCTGCCGGCCTTCGACCGCCTGTACGAGCGGCAGCGGACGCTGCCCAACGGCCCGGAACGGCTGGCTCTGATGCGCGAGGCCGCCAAGCTGATGCTCGCCTACGTGCCGTACATCGCGCACCTGCACGAGATCACCAACGACCTGTGGCACGCGCACGTGCGCGGGCCGATGCGCCAGCCCTTCTCGAGCGACTGGTTCCGCTGGGTCGACGTGTCGCCGCCGGCCCCCTGATCGCCGCCGCCGGAAGCAAAACGGGCAGCCGAAGGGCTGCCCGCTGGAGGCCTCCGCCCCACCGAGGCGGGGCGCCGCGCCGGACTACTGCGCCTGCGAGACGATCGTCACGCGCCGGTTCTCGGGCGCGGCGATGTTGGTCTTGTTCATCAGGTTGCTGGAGCCCTTGCCGACGGCCTGGACGCGGCTGGCATCGAGGCCGTGCCTGCTGATGAGGTAGTCGCGCACGGACTCGGCCCGTGCCTGCGAAAGCTTCAGGTTGTGGTCTTCGCTGCCGCGCGGGTCGGCATGGCCCTCGATGGTGAAGCGCACGCCGGCGAGGCGGTCGGATTTCATCGCGGCGGCCAGGACATCCAGCGCGCTGCGTGCCGGCTGCGTGAGGTCGGCACGGTCCGTGACGAAGGTCACGAGGATCGAGGCGCGGCCGGCCTGGCCCGCGGCGGCGCCCGCCGTGGCCGTGGTCGCGGCCGTGGCGGCCGGCCTCACGGCCGGACGGAAGCTGCGCGTGCGGATGCCGTCTTCGGGCGCAGAGGCCGCCTGCGGCGGCGTCAGGGCGTCGATGAGCGTGCGTTCGCTGACGTCGCGCTCACGCAGCACCCTCTCCTGCGCGAAGGCCGGCGTGCCCACGAGCGCCGCAGCCACGCTGCCCAGGCACACCAGGCCGACGACGTTGACCGGGCGCAGGGCCGAGCGCAGGCCGTGCAGCAGGCTCGCGAGGGAGGAGACGGGGCGGACGGGCGCGGGGCGGTTCATGGCGGCTTCCGATGTTGAAAGTCAACGGTTGCGACTGGAGCGGATGGTAGGACAAGGCGAATGACGCTGTCGTCCCCCAAACGGTGCCTGTTCTCCGGTCGACTGGGACGAATTGAGCCACGGCACGCGCCTCGGGGGGAGGAGACCAAGGTATCACCCGTCGAGCTGGTGCCGCGGCCGCGCCGCCGGCGTGATACTTTGCCGCTCGCACCGGTGCCGGCGCACGAGCCCGGCGCTGCCACGCATCCCCTCCTGCCGCCATGTCCACCGCCGCCCACCCCCACGGGTCCATCCTGCTGGCCGACGACCACGGCCTCGTGCGCCACGGCCTGCAGCTGCTCATCGCCGAGGCGATGCCGCAGCTGCGCGTGCACCTGGCGGGCTCGCTGGCCGAGACGGTGCAGCTGCTCTCGACGGCCGGCCGCTTCGACCTCGTGCTGCTGGACCTGACGCTGTCCGACGTGCACGGCATGGCGGGCCTGCGCCGGCTGCGCGAGGAGTTCCCGTACGTGCCGGTGGTCATCCTCTCGGCGCAGGACGACCGCGACACCGTGCTGGCGGCGCTGGACGCGGGCGCGATGGGCTTCATCTCCAAGGCCGCGGCGCCGAGCGAGCTGCGCGAGGCGCTGACGCGCGTGCTCGCCGAGCACCGCATCCACCTGCCGCAGTCCGTGTCGGGCGGCATGGCGGCCAGTGCCCCGGAAGGCGGCGGGCGCGAGCTGTCGGAGCTGGCCGCCCTCGGGCTCACCGAGCGCCAGATCGAGGTGCTGGGGTACGTGGTGCAGGGCCTGCGCAACAAGGAGATCGCGCGCCTGCTCGACCGCTCCGAGGTGGTGGTGAAGAAGCACGTCACCGCCACGCTGCAGGCCCTGGGGGCGCCCAACCGCACCAAGCTGCTGGTGCTGCTGAGCCAGAGGGGCTACCGCGTGCCGTCGCTGCGGGCGGGGCCGGTGGCCGACGATGCCGACTGACCACCCCGCAGCGCGCGCCGTCGCGGCGGCGCCGCCAGCGCCCGGCGGCGGCCGCCCGGGCCTTCCGCACAGCCTCGACCGCCCGCGCGCCGACCGGAACGCGGCGCGCGAACCGGAACGCGAGGCCGACCCGCGCCGGGAAGGCCCCGTCACCCAGCCCTCGGCACCGAGCACCGCCACCGATGTCGCGGCGCAGATCGCCGAGCAGCTGCCGCTGCGCCGGCGCCGACTCGGCCTCGCGTTCGTCGGTCTGGGCGTGCTCGCGCTGGCGGCGCAGACACTCTTCGAGTGGCTGCTGCCCTACGACCCGGCCGGCCTGCTGCAGTTGCGCCGCTGGCTGGGCCTGCCGTCGCTCCCGCCCGTCGCCCTCGCCTGGGCGTGGGCCGGGCTCTGCGTGCTGCTGCTTGCCCTGCTGGCACAGCGTCGCCGCGTGCCGGACGCGCTGGCCGCCGTCGCCGGCCTCGCGCTCGGCTCGGCGCATGCCGCCGCCGGTGGCGCGTCGCCCGCGGTGGCGATGCTGTGCCTCGTCGGCGTCGCGAGCCTGGGCTGGCAGGCGCGCGCCGGGGGCGGGCTGGCGCTGCTGGGCGGCACGGCGCTGGCCGTGGCCGCCTGGGATGCGCTGCTGTCGGACTTCCCGACGCTGTGGATCGCCGCCGCCGTGCTCGTGGCGGTGTTCGTGTGGATCGACAGCCGGCACATCCGCGCCAGCGACCGGCGTCTCTTCGCCGCCCTGGAGGAACGCGATGCCCTCATCCGCGACCTCGACGCGCGCGGCGAGCAGCTGCGCGCGGTCGAGCGTGCGCGCACGCGCCTGCTGGCCAGCATCAGCCACGACCTGCGCCAGCCGCTGCAGGCCGTGCGCCTCTATGCCGAGGCGCTGCGCGCGCGCCCCGACCTCGACCCGACGGCGCGCCGGCTGCTCAAACAGCAGGTGCAGGCCGCGGACGACGCCGTCGGCATGCTCGACCAGTTCAGCGAGTTCAGCGCCATCGAGCACGGCATGCTCGTCTCGCACCCCGAGCTCGTGAACCTGCGCGAGGTGCTCGAGCGCGTGGCCGGTGGCCTGCAGCCCGCCTATCCGAAGAGCCGGCTGCGCATGTCCGTGCACGGCCGGCCGACCTGGGTCTGGGTGGACCGCAGCCAGATCACGCGCCTGGTGCAGAACCTCGCCGGCAACGCGGTGCGCTACAGCGTCGGCGTGCCGATCGAGGGGCCGGCGCGCGTCGTGCTGGCCGTGCGGCCGCAGCGCGGCGGCTGCGTCATCGACGTCGTCGACAACGGCCGCGGCATCCCGGCCGACAAGCTCGAGGCCGTCTTCGAGCCCTACGTGCAGCTGGCGCAGGCGGCCGAGGCCTCGCGGGCCGGCCGCGGCCTCGGCCTGGCCATCGTCAAGGGGCTCGTCGCGCAGCTCGGCCTCACGCTGGCGCCGGTGAAGAGCCGCCTCGGCAACGGCACGCGCTTTCGCGTCTGCCTGCCGCGCACGCTGATGCGCGAGCCGCCGATGCCGCGCACGGTGACCGGCGTGCCGATCACCGCGCGGCTCGACGGCTGGCTGCTGGCGCTGCTTGACGACGAGGACGCGCCGCGGCTGGCGCTGCGCGCGGCGCTGGAGAGCGTCGGCGCCACGGTGGTGGAGGCCGAGTCGCTCGGTCGGCTGAAGCGCCTGCTCGACGCGCAGGAGCGCTTCCCCGACGTGCTCGTCTTCGACCTCGACCTCGGCGCCGACCAGCCCGACGGCCGCGCGGCGCTGGCCGAGCTGCGCCAGGAGTGGGAGATGCAGGTGCCGGCCATCATCCTCACCGGCCGCGTCGGCGCGCGCAGCATCATCCTGCCGCCGCAGGTGAGCATGCTCGAGAAGCCGGTGGCGCTGGTGGAGCTGGTGGCCGCGCTCAACCGCGTCGCGCCGCGGACCGACCTGGCGATCTGATCGAAGCCGCCGCCGAGTCGGGCGTGCCGCCCTCGGCCGGCCGGCCCTCGCGCAGTGCCTGCACCATGCGCACGAGGCGCGGGCCGATCTCCGACTTCAGCCAGGCGAGCCCGCGGCCGGGCACGGCGCTGCGCTGGAAGGCGGCGTTGAAGACGACGGTCTCGCCGCCGCGCAGCGTGCCGTAGGCGGCGCCCACGGCCAGCACCTCGCTCACGAGTTCGCCGTCCATCGTGCAGAAGCCGTGCCGCGTGTGCTCGCGCACGGCGGCGCGCATGCCGGCTTCGAAGCGCGCCCAGTCCTCGGGTGCCTTGACGCGGATCTCGTTGAGCAGCGCCTCGCGGGCCTCGGCGGCCAGGCCCGCGAGATAGGCGCGGCCGATGGCCGAGCCGACGATGGGCAGCGTGAGCCCCACGTCGGCCATCGGGCCACGCGCGCCGCCGTCGATCTGCGCGCGCTGGATTTCGCGCGCCGGCAGCCGGCTCGTCTCGACGAGCACGATGTCGAGCCGGTCGCGGACCCCCATCGACACGTGCGCGCCCGTGGCGTCGGCGAGCGCGTTCATCAGCGGCCGTGCCTGCTGGCGCAGCGGGATCGAGGCCATCAGCGGATAGGTGGCCGCGATCAGCGCCGAGCCCGGCGCGTAGCGCCCGCTGCGTGCGTCGTGCCGCAGGTAGCCGAGCGCCGTCAGCGTGTAGGTCAGGCGCGAGATCGTCGGCCGCGGCAGCCCGGTGCGCTGCGCCAGCTCGCCGTTCGAGAGCTCGTTGTGCTCGGCCGTGAAGCAGCGCAGCAGCTCGATGCCGCGCGCCAGCGTCGTCGCGAACTGCTTGTCGCCGGCGTACTGCTCGTAGCCGAGCGGCACGCGGTGCGGCTGGTTGAGGAAGTAGCGGTCGCGTTCGCGGCTCGGGCTCACGGCTGCTCTCGGGCGAAGGGGGGGTCGCCGGCCTGTCCGAATATCGAAACAGCCGTCAGCATATCAAAACAGGATCTGGAGCACGGGGGGCCGGCCGCCCTATGCTGGGCGCCAGACCTGCCGGGCCGCACGCCGCCCGCAGCGGGCATGCCAAGGAGACACGCCATGCGCCTCGACGACCTGCCGGTGCACGACATTCCCGCGCTCGCGGGCAACAACGCGCCCGTCACCGACGAGCTGCACATCGACCGGCTGGAGGTGGAGGGCACGCTGCCCGCCGACCTGAACGGCCTGTACGTGCGCAATGGCCCGAACCCGTACTTCGCGCCCGACTGGCGCTACCACGCCTACGACGGCGACGGGATGCTGCACGCCATCACCTTCGACCGCGGCCGCGCCAGCTACCGCAACCGCTGGGTGCGCACTGCCGGCCTCGCCGAGGAGCAGGCGGCCGGCCGGGCGCTCTGGAAGGGCATCAAGGAGCCGCATCGCGCCGACCGGCCCGACGAGCCGATGAAGAACACCAGCAACACCGACGTGAAGTACCACGCCGGCCGGCTGATCACGATGTGGTACCGCTCGGGCATGCCGTACGCGGTGGACCCGGCGACGCTGGAGACGATCGGCCCGGCCGACTTCGGTGGCGCGTTGAGCCGCATCAGCGCGCACTCGCGGCCCGACGAGCACACCGGCGAGCTGCTCTGGTTCGACTACGACGTGAAGCCGCCCTACATGCGCTATGGCGTCATCGGCCCGGACCGCCGGCCGCGGCACGAGGTGGAGATTCCGCTGCCCGGCCCGCGCCTGCCGCACGACATGGCGGTGACCGAGCACTACACGATCCTGCACGACTTCCCGATGCTGCTCGACGAGGAGGCGTGGAAGCTCGGCCGCTACAAGCTCAGCTTCCGCACCGACATGCCCACGCGCTTCGCCGTCATCCCGCGCTACGGGCAGGCGAGCGAGATCCGCTGGTTCGAGGCCAGGCCCACCTACCTGCTGCACGTCGTCAACGCCTGGGAGGAGACGGGGCCCGGCGGCACCGAGATCGTGATGGTGGGCACGCCCTACCGCCTGTACGAGGACGAGCACGGCAGCCTCGACGGCCGGCGGCTCGAGCGCACGATCCACTTCCGGCAGCGCGATTTCTGGCTCTACCAGTGGCGCTTCAACCTCGCCACCGGCCGCACCACCGAGGGCCCGATCGATGACACGCTGAACAGCGAGTTCCCGGTCATCAACATGGCCTACCAGGGGCGCAAGAGCCGCCACTCGTACCACGCCGTGTTCCCCTACGGCGGCCGCGAGGAGGTGCGCTTCACCGGCATCGCGAAGGTCAACCACGAGACCGGCGCCTTCGTGCACCTGAGCGAGGGGCCGGGCGCCTTCTACAACGAGCCGGGCTTCGCGCCGCGCGACGGCAGCCGCTTCGAGGACGACGGCTACGTCGTCACGATCTCGTGGAACCCGCAACGGAAGGCGAGCGAGGTGCTCGTCCTCGACGCGCGCGATGGCGAGTTCGGTCGTGGCCCGATCGCACGCGTGAAGCTGCCGCGGCGCGTGCCGAGCGGCTTCCACGCGACCTTCGTGCCGCAGGCCGTCATGCAACGCTGGCGGTAGCTTGACCCCCCCGAAGCGCCTTCGGCGCCTCCCCCCCAGGGGGCGCTTCCAGCAGCAGCCCGGCGGAGCCGGATCTGCGGCGGCCGCTTGGCAGCCGTGGCCGTTTCCAGCGGCCATGTTGGGCATGAGCCGATGATCGTTGCCGATCCCGAACGCATCGCGCAGTTCACCGCCCGTGGCTGGTGGGGCACGCGCACGCTCGACGACCACTTCCGCGAGGCCGTGGAGCGGCATCCCGAGCGCGAGGCGGTGGCCGACGCGCCGAACCGCGCCACGCTCACCGAGGGCGCGCCGCGGCGGCTGACCTGGGCGGCACTCGCCGACGAGGTGGCGCGCTGCGCCGCCGTGCTGCAGGCGCAGGGCCTGAAGCGCGACGACGTGCTCGTCGTGCAGCTGGTCAACTGCGTCGAGCAGTACGTCGTCTACCTGGCGGCCTTGCGGCTGGGCGTGATCGTCTCGCCGGTGCCGGTGCAGTACCGCGAGTTCGAGCTGCGGCACGTGTTGGCCATCGCGGCGCCGGCGGCCGTGGTGACCTCGATGCGCGTGCTGCGCCACGCGGCCGCGGCGATGTGGTGTGCGCTGGCCGAAGAGCGCCGCGCGGCGGGGCAGACCGTGCCGCGGGTGCTGGCCTTTGGCGGCGGCGCTGGCGCCGCATCGGGCGATCTGGCTGCTCCGGCCACGTTGCCGCCCGGCGCCATCTCGCTCGACGCCGCGCTCGCGGCCTGCCGCGGCCCCGGCGTGCACGACCAGGCCGCCGGCGTGACGGCCAACGATGTCGCCACGCTGTGCTGGACCTCGGGCACCGAGGCCGCGCCCAAGGGCGTGCCGCGCAGCCACAACGAGTGGCTGATCGTCGCGCCGTCGATCATCGAGGCCGCAGAGCTGCGGCCGGGCGCGCGGCTGCTCAACCCGTTCCCCCTCGTCAACATGGCCGGCTGGTCGACCTGCGTGGCGGCATGGCTGCGCCTGGGCGGCACCGTCGTTCAGCACCACCCCTTCGACCTGCCCGTGTTCCTGCGCCAGCTGCGCGAGGAGCGCATCGACTACACGGTGGCGCCGCCGGCCATCCTGAACCAGATGCTGCGCGACCCCGCGCTGCTCGAAGGCATCGACTTCACGCGCCTGTCGCGCATCGGCTCGGGCTCGGCGCCGCTGTCGGAGTGGATGGTCTGCGGCTTCGCCGAGCGCGGCGTGCAGATCGTCAACTACTTCGGCAGCAACGAAGGGGCTGCGCTCACCGGCTCGCCGCGCGACATCGCCGACCCGGCGCTGCGTGCCCGCTACTTCGCCCGCGCCGGCGTCGGGCAGCCGTTCTCTTCCATCTCCACCGCGGCGAAGATCCGCACGCGACTGGTCGATCCCGACACCGAGGCCGAGATCACCGAGCCCGGCCGGCCCGGCGAGCTTCGCGTGGCCGGCCCGACGCTCTTCGCCGGCTACTGGCGCGCGCCGCAGCTCACCGCGCGCGCCTTCGACGAGCAGGGCTATTACTGCAGCGGCGACCTCTTCGAGATCGCCGGCGACCGGAACCAGTTCTACCGCTTCGTCGGCCGCTGCAAGGACATCGTCGTGCGCGGCGGCCTGAAGATCTCGGCCGAGGAAGTCGAGGCGCTGCTCCTCGGCCACCCGGCGGTGGCGGACGTCGCCGTCGTCGCGATGCCCGACGCCACGCTCGGCGAGAAGGTCTGTGCCTGCGTCGTGCCGCGCCCCGGCCGCCACCCCGGCCTCGGGGACTTGGTGGAATTCCTGCGTGACGAGCAGCGGCTCGCGGTCTACAAGCTGCCCGAGATGCTGCTGCTGCTCGACTCGCTGCCTCGCAACCCGGTGGGCAAGGTGCTCAAGCGCGAGCTCCGCGCGATGGCCGCGGCGCGCGCGGCCGATGACGCGCAGCGCGGTCCCCGCGAGGGTCGCGCAGCCCGGCCCGCCGCTCCCGGACCCGAGACACGATGACGCTTCCCACGCTGCTGCTCATCCCCGGTATGCTGAACACGCCCGCCGTGTTCGACCGCGTGCAGGACGAGCTCCGGTCGCTGACCTGGCCCGGCGGCGCGGCCCCACGCTGCGTCGTGGCCGACGTGCGCGAGCCCGACAGCATCGCAGCGATGGCCGAGGGCGCCTGGTCCGCGGTGGCTGCCGAGGTGCCGCCCGGGGCGCCGTTGGCCGTGGCCGGTTACTCGATGGGCGGTTACGTGGCCCTGCAGATGCTGGCCGCGGCACCGCGGCCTGTGCACGGCCTCGGCCTGCTCGCCACGTCGGCACGCGCCGACACGCCCGAGGGTGCCGCGCTGCGCGAACGTGCGATTGCCGCGATCGAGCGTGACTTCGCGCGCTACGTCGGCACGCTGTCGAGCCTCCTGTTGACGCCGGCGGCGGCGGAAGACCGTGACTTGCTCGCCACCGTGCGCGCCGACATGCAGGCCGTCGGCGCGACGGCCGCGGTGCGGCAGCAGCGGGCCGCGGCGGCGCGCGTGGACCGCCGCGACTTCGTGCGCAGCCTCGCGCTGCCGGTCCAGGTGCTGGGTGCGGCCGAAGACAAGGTGACGCCCCCTGCGCTCTCGCAGGAGATCGCGCAGCTCGCGCCGGGCGCCGAACTCGAGCTGATCGAGGGCTCCGGCCACCTGCTGCCGTTCGAGCAGCCTGCACGCGTTGCCGCGGGCCTGCAGCGGCTGTTGCTGCGTGCGGCGACGCATGCCGCAACGGCCTGAGCCGCGGTCCCATCGGCATCAACCCACGGCGAGGCGAAGGACCCGATGCCTATCACCCCGACACCAACCGACCGGACGCGACCCGACCGGACGCGACCCGAAGCCACCAGGAGACAAGCCCCATGAACCGCCGCCACTGGATCGCCCTGGCTGCCGCCGCCGGCACCGCCGCCGCAACGCCGATGGCCTGGGCGCAGGCCACGCCGTTCCCCGACAAGCCCGTGCGCGTGATCGTGCCGTTCGCGGCCGGCAATACCCTGGACACGGCCATGCGCCAGGTCGGCGAGGTCTTCAAGGCCAACACCGGCCAGCCGCTCGTCATCGACAACAAGCCGGGTGGCGGCGGGCTCATCGCCGCGCAGGCGCTGCTGCAGTCGCCGCCCGACGGCACGACGCTGCTGCTGGCCAACACCAGCATGCTCACGATCAACCCGCACACGTTCAGCAAGCTGCCGTACGACGCCGAGAAGAGCTTCAAGCCGGTGACCAACTTCCTCGGCTCGGCGATGGTGATGGCGGTCAACGCCGAGAAGGTGCCGCCCAACAACGTGGCCGAGTTCATCGCCTGGGCCAGGCCGCAGGGTGACAAGGTGAGTTTCGCGTCGTTCACGGCCGGCAACAGCTCGCACTTCGCGGGCGTCATCCTCAACCAGCGCGCCGGCCTCAACCTCGTGCACGTGCCCTTCAACGGCACGCCGCCGGCGGTGCAGAACCTCGTCGGCGGCCAGGTGCACGCCGCCTTCCTGCCGCGCCTGGCGGTCAAGCCGCACCTGGACAGCGGCAAGGTCAAGGTGCTGGCCGTCACGAGCCCCGCGCGCAGCGCGCTGATGCCCAACGTGGGCACCTTCCGCGAGCAGGGCTTTCCGGACCTCGAGATCTACATCTGGGCGGCGCTGGTGGCGCCTGCCGGCACGCCCGACGCATTGGTCGCGCGCCTGAACGCCGAGTTCGTGAAGGCGCTGCAGTCGCAGACCATCAAGGACCAGTGGCGCGCGATGGACTTCGAGCCGCTGCCCTCGACGCCGGAGGAGTTCACCCGCTTCATGCAGGCCGAGTCGAAGCGCTGGGCCGAGGCGGTGAAGATCTCGGGCTTCAAGGCCACCGAATGACGGCGTCGTCGATGTCCCCGGCCGCCTCGGGCAGGAAGGTGCCGCCGCTGGCGCCGCTGCGCCTGCCCGTGTTCGCCGCGCCGATGTTCCTGATCTCCGGCCCGGAACTCGTCGTCGCGGCGTGCCGCGCCGGCATCGTCGGCGCCTTCCCGACGCCGAACGCGCGGCCGATCGAGGTGCTCGACGACTGGATGCGCCGCATCACCGAGGGCTTGGCGCGGGCGCGCGACGAGCAGGGCGCGGAGACGCTCGGCCCCTGGTGCGCGAACCTGGTGACGCACCGCTCGAACGAGCGGCTGCCCGAGGACCTCAAGCTCGTCGCGAAGTACCGGCCGCCGGTGGTGGTGACGGCGCTCGGCGGCCCGAAGCCGGCCATCGAGGTCGTGCACGGCTACGGCGGGCAGGTGTTCGCCGACGTCGTCAACCTGACGCTCGCGAAGAAGGCGGTGGATGCCGGCGCCGACGGGCTGGCCTGCATCTGCTCGGGGGCAGGCGGGCACACGGGGTCGATCAACCCCTTCGCGTTCGTGAGCGCGGTGCGTGCCTTCTTCAGCGGGCCCATCGTCGTCGGCGGCGGCATCAGCGACGGCTGGGGCGTGGCCGGCGCGCTGGCCGCGGGCGCCGACTATGTCTACATGGGCACGCGCTTCATCGCCACCACGGAGAGCCTGGCGCGGCCCGAGTACAAGCAGATGCTGGTGGCGAGCACGGTGGACGACCTTGTCGTCAGCGCCGGCCTCACCGGCACGCCGGCAAGCTGGCTCAAGCCCTCGCTGCGCGCCAACGGCCTCGACCCCGAGAACATGCCCGCGGCGCCCGAGCGCAACTACAACAGCAACACCGCGATCGCCGCGAAGAAGTGGATGGACGTGTGGGCAGCCGGCCAGGGCGTCGGCGCGGTGCATGCGGTGCAGCCGGTGGCCGAGGTGGTGGACGAGATCGAGCGCGAGTTCCTCGCCGCGCAGGCCCGCTTCGCGGGCTGGCGGCCGAGCGCGGCGGTGGCGCGGCGCGCCGGCGAGGTGGCTGCATGACCTTGCCGGCCGCGACCGCCCCGGGTGATGCTGGCGACGTCGGCGCCGCCGGCTCAGCCCGCGCCGGCCAGGCCGATGACCCGCTGCGCGGCACGTGGCAGCTCGTGCGCTGGGAGATCGCCTATGGCGACGGCCGCCCGCCGACGCTGCCGTTCGGCGAGGGCGCGAGCGGCCTGATCCAGTACACCGCCGACGGCCAGATGAGCGCCTGCATCGCACGCGCCGGGCGCCAGCCGCTGTCCAGCGAGAGCGTGCGCAGCGCGCCGGTGGAAGAGCGGCTCGCGGCCTTCGAGAGTTACTTCCAGTACGCCGGGCCCTACGAGCTGCGGCGGGGAGCGCACCTGCCCACGGGGATGCAGGTGGTGCACCACGTGACGATGTCGCTGAACCCGAACTTCGTCGGTACGGACCAGGTGCGCAACGTCGAGTTCGACGCGGCCGGCGTGCTCACGCTCTCCGCCAGCGACACGGTGCCCGGGTCGGCGGTGGCGCGGCACCATCGGCTGGTGTGGCGGCGCGTCGTGCCTGCGCGCTGAGCCGACGCCGCTTGCGCACTCGCCCGCACCTGCCCGCCTGCCCCGGCACGACGCCTCGCCCGCATTGGACGATCCGCCTGCCCGCCGCACCCTCGACCTCACGCGAACCCGCCCGCGAACCCGCAAGACCGACCGAGAGCCAGCGCCCATGCCGAGCACGGATCTCTACGACAAGCACCTCGCGACCTTCGAGCGCGCCCGCCAGGCCTGCCGCGAGCGGCATTGCTGGAGCCCGTTTCCCGAGATGCCGAACAAGGTGCCCGATGCGCCCGCCGCGCAGGCGCGGGCGCTCGCCGCCTTCCGCGACCAGCTCGGCCGCCCGTTCGTCCTCGAGCAACCGGGCACCGTGGGGCATCCTGGCGAAGGGATGGGCGAGGAGGTCTCGCCCTACACGCAGGAGCCGCTCGGCATCACCTACCCGCGCGCCGACGTGGATGCGCTCTTCGCCGGTGCCGAGCGCGCGATGCCGCGCTGGGCCGCCGCCGGCACGCGCGAGCGCATCGGCGTGCTGATGGAGGTGGTCGATCGCCTCTTCCGCGACGAGATCTTCGCCGTGCAGCAGGCGATGATGCACACGGCCGGCATGAGCCCGAACATGGCCTACGCCGGCGCCGGCGTGAACGCGCTCGACCGCGCGATCGAGGCGCTGGTGCACGCCGAGATGGCGCTGGCGGCGGTGCCGTCCGAGGCGCGCTGGGAGCGCCGCTTCGGCGAGGCGCAGATCGTGCTCGCCAAGCGCTACCGCGCGCAGCCGCGCGGCGTGGCGGTGTGCTTCACCTGCGCCACCTTCGCCACCTGGAATGCCTGGCCGTCGATGATGGCGAGCCTGGCCACCGGCAACGCCGTGATCGTCAAGCCGCACCCGGGCTCGGTGCTGCCGATGGCGCTTTCGGTGCGGGTCTTCCGCGCCGTGCTGGCCGAGGCCGGCTTCGACCCCGACCTCGTCACGCTGGCGCTGGACAGCGTGGCCGAGCCGCTCGGCAAGGTGCTCGTGAAGCACCCGAAGACGGCCATGGTCGACTTCACCGGCAGCGCGCGTTTCGGCGCGTGGGTCGAGCAGCACGCGCACCCGGCGCTCGCCTTCACCGAGACGGCCGGCTGCAACACCGTGGTGCTGGAATCGGCCGACGACCTCGACGCCGCGCTGCGCGCGCTGGCGACGACGATGTGCATGTTCAGCGCGCAGATGTGCACGAGCCCGCAGAACGTCTACGTGCCGCGCGGCGGCGTCGCCACGGCGCAGGGGCGGGTGCCCTTCGACGAGGTCGGCGCGCGGCTCGCAGCGGCCATCGCGGCAGTGGGCGCCGAGCCGAAGAAGGCGGCGATGATCCTCGCGACGATCCAGGCGCCCTCGACGCTGGCGCTGGTGGGGCAGATGCGCGACGAAGGGGCGCGGCACGGCCGCGTGCTGCTGGAGCCCGGCGCCTACGCGCACCCCGAGTTCCCGCGCGCCCGCACGAGCACGCCGCTGCTCGTGCAGACCACGCCGGCGGCGGGCGCGCTGTACCGCGAGGAACGCTTCGGCCCCATCGGCTTCGTCGTCGAGTGCGCCGACGCGGACGACGCGCTGGCGCAGGCCACGCAGGACGTGAAGCGCCACGGCGGCCTCACCGCGTTCCTCTACAGCCGCGACGAGGCGTTCATCGGGCGGGCCGTCGACGCCTACTCGGCCGCCGGCGCGCAGCTGACGATCAACCTCACCGGGCCGATGCCGCTGAACTTCGCCGCCGCGTACAGCGACTACCACGTCACCGGCCTGAACCCGGCGGGCAACGCGAGCCTCACCGACCTCGCGTTCGTGGCCGGTCGCTTCCGCATCACGCAGTCGCGGCGGCCGGTGGCCTGAGGGCCGCGTCCTCCGGCTCTCCGCGCCTGCCTTTCGCGATCTCCCTGCCCCTGGCGCCTGACGCTTCGCTTCCGCACACTCCGGCCTGTTCCTCCGAGGAGACCTTTCGATGAACGCTCCCGAGCGCGCCGCCTTCGGCCTCGACGAGTTCGCGCCGTTCGGCGATGCGCACGGCCCGCTGCTCACCGGCCCCTTCGCGCCGGTAGCCGACGAGTCGGTGTGGACCGACCTGCCGCTCCTGAAAGGCGCGATCCCGGCCGACCTGAATGGCGTCTACCTGCGCGCCGGGCCCAACCCGCGCTTCGAGCCGCTCGGCCGCTACCACCCCTTCGACGGCGACGGCATGGTGCATGCCGCCGAGTTCCGCGCCGGCCGGCTCGCGATTCGCAACCGCTGGGTGCGCACCGAGGCCTTCACCCAGGAAGAGGCGGCCGGACGCGCTACGCACTACGGCATCCGCGAGACGATCATCGGCCGCGACGACAAGCCGCTGAAGGACAGCGCCAACACCGACCTGGTCGGCCACGGCGGCAAGGCGCTGGCGCTCTGGTACATGAGCGGCGACGCTTACGAGCTCGACCCGCTCACGCTGCGCACGCTCGGCCGGCAGCCGGCCATCGCGGCGGCGCGCGCGGGCCACGGCCGCATCAGCGCGCACGCCAAGGTCGACGAGATCACCGGCGAGCTGATGTACTTCGACTACGGCAACGAGCCGCCGTACATGCACTACGGTGTCGTCGGTGCCGACGGGCGCCTGGCGCACCACGTGCCCATCGCGCTGCCCGGCCCGCGCCTGCCGCACGACATGGCCGTCACCGAGCACTACAGCATCCTGCACGACCTGCCGCTCTTCCACGACGAGGAGGCGATGAAGCTCGGCCGGCACAAGGTGGCCTTCCACCCGGAGCTGCCGACGCGCTTCGGCGTCATCCCGCGCCACGGGCGCAGCGACGAGGTGCGCTGGTTCAGCTTCACGCCGTGTTTTCTGTACCACGTCGTCAACGCCTGGGAAGAGCGCGATGCCGCCGGCCACGAGTGGGTGACGATGGTCGCCTGCCGCTACATGCCGGCCACGCGGCCCGATGGCAGCATCGACGCGCAGCGCACCGCTCGCAACGTGGCCGAGCTCGTGATGACGGCGCGGCTTTGGCGCTGGCGCATGAACCTCACGACCGGCGCCAGCGAGGAGCACTGCCTCGACGCCGAGCACAACATGGAGTTCCCGACCTGCAACGCCGCGCTCACCGGGCGCCGCACGCGCTTCGGCTACCTCGTCGACCAGCACGCGACGAGCGTGCTGCAGTGGAACGGCGTGCGCAAGGTCGACCTCGACACGGGCCGCACGCTCTCGTCCTGGACCGACGACGCCGAGCACAGCTGGTACACCGAGCCCTGGTTCGCCGCTGCCGATGCGCCCGAGGCCGAGGACCACGGCTACGTCATCGCCTTCCGGTTCGATGCGCGCACGCGGCAGCAGACGCTGGACGTCTTCGACGCACGCGACCTCTCGCGCGGCCCCGTGGCGCAGGTGGCCCTGCCGCGCCACGTGCCGACCGGCTTCCACGGCTGCTGGATCGCCGCGGCCCGCGTGGCCGGGTGGGACCGCGCCGGGGCCACGCGGGCCGACCCGGCCGCCGCCTGATCCCTTGGCCGCCATCGCATGCCGGCGCACACGCCACGCCTGACCAGGAGCCTGACCTCATGACCGCGCCCATCTTCATCCTCGGTGGCCACCAGACCGACTTCGCGAAGGTCTGGTCGCGGCAGGGCGAGGACCTCAGCGACATGATCCGCGAGGCGGCGCTCGGCGCGCTCGTCGACGCGCAGGTCGCGCCCTCGGCCGTCGAAACCATCCATGTCGGCAACGCCTTCGGCGAGATCCAGCGCCGGCAGGCTCATCTCGGCTCGATGGTGGCGCAGGTGGTGCCCGAGCTCTGGGGCGTGCCGGCGATGCGGCACGAGGGCGCGTGTGCCTCGTCGTCGCTGGCGATCCTGAGCGCGATGGCCGAGATCGAGGCCGGCCGCTACGACGTGGCGCTCGTGGTGGGCGCCGAGGAGCTGAAGAACCTGCCCGGCGACGAGAGCAGCGCCAACCAGAATGCCGCCGCCTGGCAGGGCCGCGAGGACATCGAGTGCCGCTTCATGTGGCCAGCCGCCTTCGGCCTGATGGCGCAGGAGTACGAGCGCCGCTACGGCCTCGACCGCCGCCACCTCAACCGCATCGCCGAGATCAACTACGGCAACGCCAGGCGCAACCCGCTGGCGCAGACGCGCAGGTGGAACTTCGAGCCCGGCGCCTTCACCGACGACGACACGCTGAACCCGGTGATCGAGCCCGGCACGCGCCGGCAGGACTGCGGGCAGATCACCGACGGCGCCGCGGCGCTGGTGCTGGCCGGCCCGCGCTTCGCCGCCGAGCACGCGCGGCGCGTCGGCGTGCCGCTGGCGCAGTTCCCGCGCATCCTCGGCTGGGGCCACCACAACGCGCCGCTGAAGCTCAAGGACAAGCTGGCGCGCGATGCCGAGGCGCCCTACGTCTTCCCGCACGTGCGCCAGACCATCCTCGAGGCCTTCGCGCGCGCCGGCGTGGCCGACGTGAACGCGCTCGACGGCATCGAGACGCACGACTGCTTCACGACCACCGAGTACATGGCGATCGACCACTTCGGCATCACCCCGCCGGGCCAGAGCTGGCAGGCGGTGGAAGATGGCCGCATCGCCCCGGGCGGCCGGCTGCCGGTGAACCCGAGCGGCGGCCTCATCGGCCTGGGCCACCCGGTGGGCGCCACCGGCGCGCGCATGGTGCTCGACGCGGCGCGGCAGGTGAGCGGCCGCGCCGGCGACTACCAGGTGCCGGGCGCGCGCACCTTCGCCACGCTCAACATCGGCGGCAGCTGCGCCACGGTGTGCAGTTTCGTGGTCGGCACGCGTGATTGATCCCATGGGATCATCGACCGCCCCGGCCGGGCGGGCTCCAATGGCGCATCGTCGCACCCGGGCTCCCTGAACCCGGGGGTGGGCGCGGCGTGCCCGGGCGGGGCTGGTTGCCGCCGAAAGAGAATCGCACCATGGCTGCTTTCGTGTCGCCGTCGTTGCCGGGCCCCGGGGTCCGGTCCGTTGCCTCGCGCCGGCGGGCGCTGCAGGGCTGCTTCGGGGTGATGGCGTGTCTGGCCGGTCCCGTGGTCGCCTGGGCTCAACCCAAGCAGCCGCCCGCTGCCGTGGCCCCGGCGAAGCCGGCGTTGGCGTTCGAGCTTGTCACCCCGGCCGAGGCGGCGCGAGACCGCGAGCTGCGCCCGAAGAACGAGGCGATCGACATGCCGGAGGTGGCGCGTTCGCGTTCCGCGCCCGGCACGACCGCACCTGCCGCGCTGGCGATCCGCGTGCTGCTGCCCACGCCGCAAGCGGCGGTGACTGCGCCGCTGCGGATCGAACTGGCGTTCGAGGCGCCGCCGGGCGCGCGGGTCGTGCCGTCATCGTTCCGCGTGCTGTACGGTGTGCTGAAGATCGACCTGACCGAGCGGCTGCGGCGCTTCTCGACGATCAACGAACGTGGCGTGGTCGTCGACCAGGCCGTGGTGCCCGACGGCCTGCACCGCCTGTACCTGCAGGTGGCCGACGACAAGGGCAACGTGGCCGAGCAGGAGTTGCGCCTGCGCGTGGGGGTGGTGTCTTGAGGACCGCGTTGCGCCGCTGGCTGGGACGGGCCCTCGCGCTGGCCGGGGCGGCGGTGCTGTTGCCCGGCGCCGTGGCGGCGGGTCCGGCGGGCGCGGAGGCCGATGCGGAGGTGCGGCGCATGATCGAGTCGCTGCGGCCGGCACCGTCGCCGACGACCGGCCGCACGCGCAACCTCGTCATCGAGCCGTCGACGCCGGCGGCAGGCATGGCACCGCAGTCGGGCGCGCCGGCCGGCCCGCCGGCGGTCGCAGCGGCTGGTGCGGCGGCGCCGGCTGGCACCGGGCTGTCCCTGGCGATCTCGTTCGAGCCCAATTCGGCGCAGTTGCGCCCCGAGAGCGGTGCGACGCTCGGCGCGCTGGTCGCGGCGATGATCTCGCCCGAACTGCGCGGTCAGCGCTTCGTCATCGAGGGGCACACCGACGCCAGCGGCACCCCGGCGCAGAACCTGCGCCTGTCGCGCGAGCGGGCAGAGCAGGTCCGGCTGTACCTCGTGACGCTGGGCGTGGAGGGCGAGCGGCTGCGCGCCGTCGGCAAGGGCGCCAGCGAGCCGGTGAACGCGCGCGATCCGCGCTCGCCCGAGAACCGCCGGGTGCGCGTCGTGGCGCTGCCCTGAAGCGGGACGCGTTCGCGGCCAAGCCTGGCCGGACGTGGCCGGGCGTGGTGGAGCGTGGCGATCGATGGCCGCGCTTGCCTGCGCGGGGCCGGAACGGCCCGGCCACCGGACCGTGACAGGGTGCGCGTCCTGCCGTACTGCGATGCCGGCGCGGGAATAATGCCTCGCCCCTTCCGTAAACCTCGCAGTGGATGCTCCCCCGGTCTTCCGCCAGCGCTTGCTCGACGCGATTCCGCGCCTGCGCCGCTACTCGCGCTCGCTGACGCACGAGACGAGCGAAGCGGACGACCTGACGCAGCAGACGCTGGAGCGTGCGCTCGCGCACTGGCGTCAGTTCGACCCCGAGCGCGACATGCTGGTCTGGTTGCTGTCGATCGCGCACAACGCGTTCCTCGACGGCCGCCGCCGCGATGCGAGGATGCAGTTCTCCGACCCGAGCGACCTGCTGCGGACGATGGACGCCGAGGGCGGCAGCCCCGGCGCCGACGTGGGCCTGCGGCTGGACCTGATGGCGGCCCTGGCGCGGCTGTCGCCCGACCAGCGCGAGCCGCTCGTGCTCGTGTGCGTGGAGCAACTGAGCTATGCCGAGGTGGCCGAGGCGCTGCGCATCCCGATCGGGACGGTGATGTCGCGCGTGTGCCGCGCGCGCCAGGCGTTGCGACGGCACCTCGACGGCTCGGTGACTGAAGACGGGTCGGCCGGCACGCCCCGGGGTGCCGAGGGCCGGGAAGGCCCGCCCCTGCGGCGGGTGGTGTGACGACGATGAACGCGCCACGGTACTCCGACGAAGCGCTGAGCGCATGGGTCGACGGCGAGGGCAGCGCCAGCGAGCGCGCCGAGATCGCCGCCTGGCTGCGCGCCCACCCCGACGAGGCGGCTCGCGTGCAGGGCTGGGCGCGCGACCGCGAGGGGCTGCATGCTGCCTACGCGGGCGTGGTCGACGAACCGGTGCCCGCGCACCTGGCCGCGGTCGTGCGCGGCACGCGCGCCGCGCCGCTGGCGCGGCTCGTGCAATGGGACAGGACGAGGTGGTCGGGCTGGCGGCTCGCAGCCGCCGTCGGCTCGGTCTTCCTGCTCGGCGCGGTGGTCGGTGGCGTGCTCGGCTCGCAATGGGCGGAGCGCGCGTCGCTGGCGCGCGCACGTACCGCGGCCGTGGCGGTTGCGACGGCGCCGCAGGGCTGGCTGCAACGTGCCGCGTTCGCGCACAGCGTCTACACCCCCGAGCCCCGACATGCGGTGGAGGTGCGCGCGCAGGAGGAGCATCTGGCGCGCTGGCTGACGCGCAGGATCGAGGCGCCGGTGAAGCTGTTCGACCTGCGCGCGATGGGTTTCGAGCTCGTCGGCGGGCGCCTGCTGCCCGACGGCCCGGGCAAGAGCGCGCAGCTGATGTACCAGAACGCCGACGGCAAGCGGGTCACGGTCTACCTGCGCAAGCCCGAGCCGGGCACCGACACCGCCTTCCGCTACGAGCAGCAAGGCAAGCTCGGCATGTTCTACTGGATCGAGGAGAAGACCGGCTTCGCGCTCGTGGGCGAGTTGCCGAAGGAGCGCCTGCTGGCGATGGCCAAGTCGATCTACGACCAGGACGCGACGCTGCCCGCCCCTTCGCTGACGCCGCCGGCCGGCGCCTCGGCGGCAGCTTCGGCTGGTGCGGGGACGTCCTCTGCCGCAGCGACGGTGGTGCCGGCCGCGCCGACCGCACCGACCTCGACGGTCGCGCCTGCACCCGCCGCTTCCCGCTAGCCGGCGCAGCCTCGTCTGGCGATGGCCCCGGCGGCCCTGCCGCGCGCCTGCGGCGGGTCGGCGCCGTCCGCTGCCTAGAATCGTTCGATGCCCTCGTCGCTGCCGCGCCCCGGCATCTCGCTCGCCGCGCTGCATCGCCTCCTGGCCGTCACGCTCCTCGGGTTCGCGTCGGGGCTGCCGCTGGCGCTGACGGGCCAGGCGCTGCAGGCATGGCTGACCGTCGAGGGGCTGGACCTCGCGGCGATCGGCTTCCTCTCGCTGGTGGGCCTGCCCTACACGTTCAAGTTCCTCTGGGCGCCGCTGATGGACCGCTTCGAGTGCGTGCCCGCCCTGGGGCGCCGGCGCGGCTGGCTCGTGCTCACGCAGCTGGCACTCGCGCTGCTGCTGCTCGGGCTGGCGGGGGTGGCACCGAAGGAGTCGCTGCGCAGCTTCGCGCTGCTGGCCCTGGTGGTCGCGTTCGCGTCGGCCTCGCAGGACGTGGTGGTCGACGCCTACCGCACCGATCTGCTCGATCCGGCCGAGCGCGGCCTCGGCGCCTCGCTGGGGGTCATGGGCTACCGGCTGGCGATGATCCTGTCCGGCGGCCTGGCGCTCATCTGGACCGACACGCAGCAGGGCGGCGGCTGGACCTGGCCCGAGGTCTATCGATTCATGGCGGGCATCATGGCGGCCACGGCGGTGATCTCGGCGGTGCTGCTGCCACGGCTGCCCGTGCTGCCCCGCGACCCGGGCGACCCGGGCGGCGTGGTCGCCGGAAGCCGGGCCCCGGCCGCGGCGCGGCACGATCTCGTCGGCTTTGCCGCCGTGCTGGCGGCGGTGGCCGTCGGGGCGGTACTCGCCGACCGCTTCGCACCCACCATCGCGGGCGCGCTCGTCGGGCCCTGGCTCGAGGGCAGCGCGCTGCCGCCGCCGCTGCGCCAGCGCTGGGTGGACCTGGCGGCGCTGCTCCTGGGCATCGGATTCACGCTGCCGCTGGCCGCCGCAGCGGCGCGGTGGGCGAGGTTCGAGACGCTGCTGGCCGGCGTGAGGAGCTACTTCGCCGCGCCGGGTGCCGTGGGCTTCCTCTTCTTCATCGTGCTCTACAAGCTCGGCGACGCCTTTGCCGGTTCCCTGATGACGCCCTTCCTGCTGAAGAGCATGGCCTACAGCTCGGCCGAGGTGGGGGTGGTGAACAAGGTCATCGGCCTGTGGCTGACGATCGGGGGCGCGCTCGTCGGCGGCGCGCTGATGCTCAGGCTCGGGCTGTGGCGTTCGCTGTTCGTGTTCGGCGTGCTGCAGCTCGCCTCGAACCTCGGCTTCTGGTGGCTGGCCGTGGGCGGCAAGGGCAGCCTCGGCGGCGCCGTGCTGCCGGCGTTCGACTGGGGCTTCGTCAAGCTCGCCGCGTCCACGCCGGTGGACGGGGCGCTGCTGATGGTGGTCGCGTTCGAGAACATCACCGGCGGCATGGGCACGGCGGCGTTCGTCGCCTTCCTGATGAGCTTGTGCAACCAGCGCTTCACGGCCACCCAGTACGCGTTGCTGTCGGCCTTCGCCTCGGTGGGCCGGGTGTGGGTCGGGCCGCTGGCGGGCGTGCTGGCCGAGAGCATCGGCTGGCCGGCGTTCTTCCTGATCAGCACGGTGCTGGCCGTGCCGGCGCTCTTGCTGCTGTGGTGGCAGCGGGCGACGCTGCGGGCGCTCGACTCCGTGCCGGCCTGAAGCCCCGGTTGGGCGAGGCGCGCACCGCGCCCCGGCCAGCCACGCGGCGCGATGCGGCGCCCTTGTGCCGGCCGGGGCCGACCCCAGCTTCCTAGAATGATTCTGATGGCCGAAGCTGGCACCACGACGGACGAGCGCGAGCATCCGCTGCCGGGCGCGGCGGAGGTTCCGATGGCGTGCGCGTGCCACGACCCCGCGCGCCGTCGGCTCTTCACCGGCTTGCTCGCCGGCGCGGCCGCGCCGCTGCTGCTCGGCCAGCCGGCCGAGGCGCTCGCGGCAGACCCTGAATGCCGGCGCTCGGCGGTGACCGGCGCCGTGTCGGCCGAGACGGTCGAGGGCGAAGCGCGGCGCCAGTACGTGCAGATCATGCGCGAGGCCCAGGGCAAGAACGCGCTCGCGCCTGCCGACGACCCGCAACTGCAGCGCCTGCGCTATATCGCCGGCCGCATCATCCCCTTCACGCCGGCGTGCAATCCGCGCGCGCGCGATTGGCGCTGGGAAGTGCAGCTGCTGCGCAGCAACACGCTGAACGCCTTCTGCATGCCCGGCGGCAAGATCGCGTTCTTCAGCGGCATCCTCTCGCGGCTGAAGCTGAGCGACGACGAGGTCGCGATGATCATGGGGCACGAGGCGGCGCATGCGCTGCTGGAGCATGCGCGCGAGCGCATGGTCAAGAGCACCGGCACGAACGTGGGGCTGCGCCTGCTGTCGGCGCTGCTGGGCCTGGGCAACCTGGGCGACCTGGCCGCGCAGAGCCTGTCGCAGCTGGCGAGCCTGAAGTTCAGCCGCGACGACGAGAGCGAGGCCGATGCGCTGGGCCTGCTGCTGGCCGCGCGCGCCGGCTACGACCCGCGTGCCGGCATCTCGCTGTGGCAGAAGATGGGCGCGGCCAACGGCGGCAAGGCGCCGCCGGCGTGGCTGTCCACGCACCCGGCCGGCCCGGAGCGCGTGAAGGAGATCCAGCAGCGGCTGCCGCGGGCGCTTCCCGACTACGAGCGGGCGGCGGCTCCCGACCGCCGCTTCCCGGTGGCGACCTGACGCGGCAGGCCGCGCTGCGCAGGCGTCGCGAGCCGGCGTCGCCCGCGGGCAGACACGCCATGGGCGCTCACGCGAGGCACGCGCGTGCTGCTCCGGGCGCCCGGCCGCCTCACCACTTCGCCGGCAGCGGCCGGAGGATGCGGACGTGGCGCCGGCCGCTCTCGACGTAGCCGCCGCGCTCGAGGTCCTTCATCACGCGCGTGACCATCTCGCGGCTGCAGCCGATCACCTGCGAGATCTCCTTCTGCGACGGCGCCGGCTCGAGGGCGAAGGTGCCGTCCTGCAGCGGCACCGCCTGCGACTCCAGGAAGCCCTTCAGTCGGCCGTAGACGTCGTTGAGTGCGATCTGGCGCAGGCTGAGCGTCGCGTGGCGCGCGCGACGGATCACCTTGGCCAGCAGTTCGAAGGCGAACTGCGGCTCGGCCGCGAGGTGCGCCTCGAGCGTGCGCCGCGTCACCAGCACGACGACGCCCGGCTCGACGACCTCGACGTCGGCCGATCGCGGGCCGCCGTCCAGGCTCATCTCGCCGACATATTCGCCCGGGCCGTACACGCCGTAGGTGACCTCGCGGTCGTCCCCGCCGACGCTGAAGGCGCGCAGTCGCCCTTGCACGACGAGGTACATCGACTCGCCGACATCGTTCTCGGTGATGAGGCGCGTGCCCTTGCGCACGCGACGCACCTCACCGCGCCGGGCAAGCGCGCGCAGGCTGTCGGTGAAAGGCGCCTGCTCGATGAGCGAGGCCGGGTCGGTGGGAAGGGCGCGGGAGGTCTTCTGGGGCATCGTCGGCTTCGCCCTGCGGCCCCTTCGCGAGCCATGTCGCGAGAGGGGCCGCAGGGCGGGCCGATCTTAGCTGGCGGTACTTGCCGCCTGCTTTTCCCCCGAATTCAGTTGCCGGCTCCGGCCCCCGCGCGCGAGGGCACGGTCACCGGCCGGCCGCGGGACGAAACCTGCGCAGGCACCGCGGTGCGACGGCCGGCGCTGGACGCCACGGGCGTTCACGCCGTCAGCGGGATGCGCGTGGTGCCGAAGGCGGCCGCCGAGCCGCGCAGCGCGCCCACCAGCGGCGGCAGCACGGCCACCTGCCGCACGAGCTCGCGGATGCTGTTGGTGCCGGTCTTCGCCCGGATGCTCCCGATCTGCGTGCGCACGGTCGACACGGCGACACCCTGGTCCGAGGCGATCTGGGTGGGCTGCACGCCGCGGCACAGCAGCCCGAGCACGCGCGTCTCGGCCGGCGTCAGGTCCTTGGCGCGCGCATAGCCGAGCACCGAGAGCTCTTCGCAGACACTGCGCTTGCCCAGCACCAACAAGGTGGCGCCGAGGTGGGACGCGCCCTCGTCCAGCGGCACGACCGAGATGGCCACGAACTGGTGGTCCCGGCCCAGCGTCATCAGGCGACGCTTGCCGCGCTGCGCGTCGGCCAGTGCCTCCTGCAGCGAGGCCGCGTCGGCGCTGTCGGGTGCGGTGAGCAGAGGGCCGGCCAGCTGCAGCGGGTGGTCGCGGTCGAGCTCCCGCCGAGCCGCGTGGTTCAGGTAGAGCACCTGGCCCGCGGCGTCGACGAGCAGCATGCCGTAGTCGATCTCGTCGAGCATGTGCGCCATGCAGCGCGCCAGCGGTGCCAGCGCCTCGCGGTCGGCCGCGGCCTGGGGGCCGACCTGGGCGGGCGACCTGGCCGGCACAGAGCGGGCCAGCGCAGCCACGGGTGCGAGCGGCGACATCGGTGCGCCGGGATGCGCGCGGGTCGGTGCGAGCGGCACCGGCGGGACGGCGGCGTGGCGCAGCGGGTTCGCAAACGATTGAAGCATGGTCGTTCCCGTTCTTCTTCAGTCCAGTGATGGCGGTATCGCCACTGGACTGAAGCGTAGGGAGCGGGCCGAACGCCGGGCGGTGAATCGGCGCACTGCCGTTGGTGACAAATTCACCTTCGCGCGCGCGGGCCCCGCGCCGGCCATCGGCGGCCGGCATGCCCGATGTCAGCGGCGCACAGCTTGCGCGAGGCAGGCGGCCGCCGCATCCGCCCTCGGACGGAGCGTGCCGGGACCGCTGGCTATGATGGTCCGATGCAGCGAACGGGCCGCATCCGCGTCGAAGAGATCGCCCGCCATCCGGGCTTCGTGCGGCTGGCCGAGCTCGGCGCCGGGGGCGTCGTGGTCGACCTGCGCTACGCCGGAACCAACAACTTCGCCGGCCGCTCGCTGTACCGCGATCTCGACTGCGCGTGGCTGCGGCGCGAAGCCGCGCTGGGCCTGCTGACCTCGGCGCGCTGGCTCGCGGCCCGGCGCCCGGGCTGGCGGCTGCTGGTGCTGGACGCGCTGCGGCCGCAGCGGGTGCAGGAGGCGCTCTGGGCCGAGGTGGCGGGCACGCCCGACGAAGCCTACTTTGCGCACCCGGCGGCCGGCTCGATGCACAGCTTCGGCATGGCCGTGGACGTGACGCTGCTCGACGACCGCGGACGCGAGGCCGGAGCGCTGGAGATGGGCAGCGGCTTCGACGAGATGAGCGAGGCCTCGCACCCGGCGCTGCATGCGCACCACCTCGCCAGCGGCCGGCTCACCGGGGCGCAGGTGGACCTGCGCGACCTCTTGTGCGAGGCGATGGCCGCCGGCGGCTTCGCCGGCATTGCCACCGAGTGGTGGCACTTCGACCACGGTTCGCGCGAGCAGGTGCGGCGCGAGTTCCCCCGCGTCGAGTGAGGCCGCCGCCCTTCGGCCGGCGCGGCCCGGTTCCGGCGGCTACCAGGCCACGCGCGGCACGCAGTCGTTGACCGGGTTCGCCGCCGTCTCGCGGCAGCCCTGCAGCGCGCGCGCCAGGCGCTCCTGCGTCGGGCGCAGGAACTCGTACTCGCGCTGGCCGCGGCACAGGCGCTCGAGCAGGCCCATCTGCTCGGTGAGCATGAAGATCTCGACCTGCTGCGTGGCCAGGCGCTCCGGCTGTGCCGGACGGCGCCGCTGGATGCCCTCGAAGCGCTCTTCCATGCGTCGCAGCGCCGCCCTGCAGTCGCCACCTGTGCCGCCCGCACCGG
>Ga0073934_10000263_pt1 | contig 158830 bp, 159 predicted proteins | sample LarsenN4metaG_FD_76834 | JGI IMG/M metagenome (GOLD analysis project Ga0073934, IMG submission 76834) | Hot spring sediment bacterial and archeal communities from British Columbia, Canada, to study Microbial Dark Matter (Phase II) - Larsen... ... | reverse complement strand
GAGGCGCCGTCCGGAGGCGCCGGCGGGCGGCCCCGTCGGTAGAGTGTCGAGCCGGCGGGAGGCAGGGGATGGGACGGAAGGTCTTCTTCGACCACGACGGCGGGCTCGACGACTTCCTCAGCCTCCTGCTGCTCCTCTCGTACGAGGGCGTCGACCTGCTCGGGATCTCGATCACGCCGGCCGACACGGTCCTCGAGGGCGCGGTCCCGGTCACGCGCAAGATCCTCGACCTCGCCGGGCGCTCCGACGTGGCGGTTGCGCCAGGGAGCCTGGAGGGACCGAACCCGTTCCCCTACGCCTGGCGCCTGGACTGCCTGAAGGTGAACGATCTGCCCGTGCTGAACCAGCGCGCGGAGATCCTCGCGCCGGTCTCGGACCTCCCCGGCCACGGGCTCCTCGCCCGATGCCTGCTCGAGACGTCCGAGCCGGTGACGCTCCTCGTCACCGGCCCGCTCACCAACCTCGCGTGGGTGCTCGACCACCATCCCGAGGTGGAGCCGAGGATCGAGGCCGTGCTCTGGATGGGCGGCGCGCTGGAGGTTCCGGGGAACGTCCAGCAGCCCGGCCACGACGGCTCCGCCGAGTGGAACGTGTACTGGGATCCGCCGGCGGCCAAGCGCGTGTTCGACTCGGGCGTCCCGATCACGATGTTCCCGCTCGACGCGACGGACCGGGTCCCCGTCACCGAGGCCTTCCGGCGGGCGTTCGGGGCCCAGTACGCGTTCCCGTTCTCCTCGGCGGCGGGCGCGATCTGGGCGATGACGGCCGGGTGGGACCTCGCGACCGGGCTGCCGTACTTCTGCTGGGACACGCTGACCACCGCCCACCTCGCCGTGCCCGACCTCTGCACCTTCCGCGAGGTCCGCTGCGACGTCGTCACCGAGGGCGAGAGCCAGGGGCGGACGATGCCGACCGAGCGCGGCCGATCGGTCACGGCCGCCGTGGACGCCGACGCCGAGCGCTTCTACGCGCACTGCCTGGAGACGCTGAGACGCTGATGGGCCGCATCGTGGTGATCGGGAGCTACAACGTCGGGCTGACGGTGGTCGCGCCGAGCCTGCCGGCGCCGGGCCAGACGGTGCTCGGGCACACGTTCGACATGGGTCCGGGCGGCAAGGGGTCGAACCAGGCGATCGGCGCCAGGCGGTTGGGCGCCGACGTGTCGCTCGTGGTCAAGCTCGGCGCGGACGCGTTCGCCGCCGACGCGCGCGAGCTGTTCGCCCGGGAGGGGTTGCTCGGAGCGGGCGTGCTCGAGGCGGACACCCACACGGGCGTCGGCCTGATCCTGGTGGACGACGGCGGTCGGAACATGATCGCCGTGGCCCCCGGCGCGAACGGCCGGCTCGTGCCCGGGGACCTGGACGGGATCCCGGGGCTGTTCGCGGGCGCGTCCCACCTGCTCTGCCAGCTCGAGTGCCCCCCATCGCTGTTCGCCGCGGCGGCGCGCGAGGCCCGAGCGGCGGGGGTGACGACGATCCTCAACCCGGCCCCGGGCGTGCCGCTCGAGGACGAGGTGCTCGCCCTGGCCGACATCCTCACGCCGAACGAGACCGAGCTCGAGGTCCTCGCCGGCGCGCCGGTGCGGGACGAGCAGGAGGCCGAGGCGGGGGCGCGGACCCTGATCGCGAGCGGCGCGGGCCGCGTGGTGGTGACGCTCGGCGAGCACGGGGTCCTCGTCGTGGGTCCGAACGGTGACGCCCGGCACCGCCCGGCCAGGTCCGTTCGCGCCGTGGACACGACGGGGGCGGGCGACGCCTTCAACGCGGGCTTCGCGACCGGCCTCGCGGCGGGTCTCGGCCTGGAAGAGGCGCTCGAGCTCGGGATCCGGGCCGGCGCGTTCTGTGTCACGCGGCTCGGCGTGATCGACGGGCTCCCGACCCGGGAGCAGCTGGACGCGGAGGTCCCCGCGTGACCGAGCTCGCCGGTCGCCTCCAGCACACGAACGTCCGACCCGACGCCACGCGCGCTGACGTCGAGCGGCTGCTCACCGAGAGCCTCGAGCACGGGTTCCACGGAGCGATGGTGAACCCGATCTGGGTGCCCCTGGCCGCGAGCGCGCTCGCGGGCTCGGGCGTTCGCGTGTGCACCGCCCTGGACTTCCCGATGGGCGGGGCCACCACCGGCTCCGTGGCGGCCCAGGCCTCCGAGGTGCGGCGGCTGGGCGCCGACGAGGTGGACGTGATGACCAAGGTCGGATGGCTTCGGTCGGGCATGGAGGCCGAGTACCGCGAACACCTGGCTGCCGTGGTCGCGGCGGCCGACGGCGCGCCGGTGAAGGCGATGCTCGAGGCGGCCCAGCTGACGCCGGAGGAGCTCGCCCGTGCGGTGGAGCTCGCGATCGACGCCGGCGTGACCTACGTCAAGAACTCGAGCGGCTTCGGCGGCGGGGACGCGACGCCCGAGCTCGTGCGGGAGCTCGTGCGCCTGGCGGCGGGGCGCGTCCGGGTGAAGGCGTCGGGTGGGATCCGGACCCGCGAGCAGGCCGAGGCACTCGTCGAGGCGGGGGCGGAGCTGCTCGGCTCGAGCGCCGGGGTCGCGATCGTGGGCGGCGCCCCGAGCGTGGGCGAGCCCGGCGCGTACTGATCCGGGCGCTCAGGAGATCTGTTCGCCCTTGCGGAACGTGACGCCGTCGTAGGTCGGCATCCGTAGCCGCTGCGAGGCGACCGCCAGCACGAGGAGCGTCGCGACGTACGGCGTGATGAAGATGAACTCGCGCGGGACGGTCTCGGTCACGCCGAACCAGACCGCGGCGAGGGCGCCGAGCGCGAGCGCGATCGAGGCCCCCACGACCCGCCGCCGGTACGCGTAGTAGCCGCCGAGGGCGAGGAGCGAGATGGCCACGAACAGCACGAGCGCGTGGACCGCCTCGGGGGAGCGCAGGTTCAGGGCGTCCGCGTAGCCGAACAGGCCGGCGGCCGCGGCCGCCCCGGTCGGCCGCCAGTTGCCGAAGATCATCGCCGCGAGGCCGATGAAGCCTCGTCCGCCCGTCTGGCCCTCGCGGTAGATGCCCGCCGCCTCGAGGACGAGGAACGCCCCGGCCATCCCGGCGAGCCCGCCCGAGATCAGCACGCCGACGTACTTCATCGTGTAGACGCGCACGCCGAGCGACTCGGCCGCCCAGGGGTTCTCGCCCGCCGATCGCATCCGAAGGCCCAGACGCGTCCGCCACAGGAACAGGTACGTGAGCGGGACGAGCGTGAGCGTCATGACCGTGAGGATCGACAGCTCCAGCGTGAAGCCGCGGAACATCGCGCTCACGTCCGAGACGAGGAACCAGCGCCGGCGCTCGAGCCATCCCAGCACGTCGGGCGACCGCCAGCCGAACAGGTCGCCGCCGGCGAGGAACGGCATCGTGAACCGGGGCAGCTCGGAGGTCACCTGCGGCGACTGCGTCGCCCCGCCGCCCTGACCCGTGAACGCGACGACCGACAGGAACCGGGCGACGCCCGCTGCCAGGATGTTGATCGCCACGCCCGACACGATCTGGTTGACGCCGAAGCTGACGGTCGCGATCGCGTGGATCAGCGCCCCGGTCGCGCCACCCGTGATGCCGAGCACGACGCCCCACCATGCCCCGAACTGCCAGCCCCCCCAGGCCCCGAACCAGGTGCCGAGGATCATCATCCCCTCGAGACCGATGTTCGCCACGCCGGTCCGCTCCGCGTAGATGCCTCCCAGCGCGGCGAGCAGGATCGGCACGGCGAGCCGCAGCGCGGCTCCGTAGGTGCCGCTCGAGGTCAGGCCCGCCGTGTCCGTCACGATCCGGACGACCGAGAGCAGGACGACGACGCAGCCGAGCAGCAGGAGGATCCGCCGGGTGTCGAGCCGGCGCGCCTGCGCGGGCGGCGCGGTGATCCCCGCGGTGTCGAGGCCGCCCCAGCTCACGCGGGCACCGCCTCCTTCTCCTCCTCGAGCCGGCGCGTGGCCTCGGCGGCGGCCTTGACCTCGGCGGACTGGACGAGCCGGCGGACGATCTCGTAGGCGATGACGACCGACAGGATGATCACGCCCTTCGTGATGACGATGACCTCCTTCGGGATCCCCTCGAGGTCCAGGATCTGCGCCGCGCGGTCGACCCATCCGAACACGAGGGCCGCGAGCGCGATGCCGACGGGATGGTTCAGCCCCACGAGCGCCACGGCGATCCCGTCGAACCCGAGGCCCGTCGGGAAGTCCAGCGTGTACGCGTGGAAGAAGCCGAACAGGTCGCTCATGCCGATCAACCCGGCGATCGCGCCGGAGATCAGCATCGTCCGGATCACCATCGCGTTGGGATCGACGCCCGAGACCCGCGCGGCGTCGGGGTTGATCCCGCTCGCACGCAGGTCGTAGCCGAACCGCGTCCGCCAGATCAGCACGAACACGCCGACCCCCAGCGCGATCGCGATCAGCAGGAACGAGCGCAGGTCCTCGCCGCCGATCTGCGTGATCGGGCCGAGCCGGCCGGAGGGCGCGATCGGTGGGGTGGCGATCAGCAGCTCGCTGCCGACCGCCGGCTTGCGCAGGTAGTTCGCGAGCAGGTAGGCGCCGAGGCCGGTCGCGATCGAGTTCAGCATGATCGTCGACACGACCTCGTGGACCCCGCGCTTGACCTTCAGCACCGCGGCGATGCTCGCCCAGGCGGCCCCGACGGCCATCCCGACGAGCATGATGAACGCGATGTGCAGCGGCGCCGGCAGCGTGATCGCCGCGCCCGCCGCGGCGGCGAGCAACGTCGCGATCCGGTACTGCCCCTCGACGCCGATGTTGAACAGGTTCATCTTGAACCCGATCGCGACCGCCAGCCCAGCGACGAACAGCGGCACCGCCCGGTTGATCATCGAGGCGAACGAGTTGCCCTGCGTGCCGTAGCGGACCATCGACCGGAACGCGTCGACCGGGCTCGCATCGATCGAGAGGAGGACGATCGAGGAGATGCCGACCGCGAGCACCGCGGCCGAGACCGGCACGAGCAGCCACAGCAGCCGGATGCCCCAGCGCCTGCTCACGCCGCGCCGGCCTCCCTCGCGCCGGTCATGTACGAGCCGAGCTCTTCGGGCGTCACGGTGGCCGGGTCGAGCTCCGCGACCAGGCGCCCGCGAAGGATCACGTACAGCGTGTCCGACAGCCCGATCAGCTCCTCCAGGTCGGCCGAGATCAGCATGAGCGCGAGACCGGCCGCCCGCGCCTCACGGATCAGCTCCCAGACGGCCGCCTGCGCGCCCACGTCGATGCCACGCGTCGGCTGGGCGGCGATGAGCACCTTCGGCCATGCCGTCATCTCCCGTCCCACGATCAGCTTCTGCTGGTTGCCGCCGGACAGGGCCAGCGCGGACGTGTCCGGCCCGGGGGTCATGACCCCGTACTCGCCGATCAGGTGGTCGGTCTGGGCGCGAGCCCCCTTCTTGTAGATCCACGGCCCGCGGGCGAACGGGTAGAGGGTCTGGTGGCCGAGCATCGTGTTCTCCCACAGCGGGGAGGGCAGGAGGAGCCCGCGGCCCTGCCGATCCTCCGGGATGTACCCGAGGCCGTTCTCGCGCCGCTGCCTCGTCGACCAGGTCGTGATGTCGGTCCCGGCGAGGGTCACCGTGCCCGCGTCCGGCAGCCGGAGCCCCATGATCGCCTCGATCAGCTCGCGCTGGCCGTTGCCCTCGACGCCGGCGATCCCGACGATCTCGCCGCGGTGGATCTGGAAGGTCGCATCCCGGACCGCCCACCGCTCGCCCACGCGCACCCCGAGCCCCTGCACCGAGAGCAGGACCTCGTCGGTCACCGTGGACTCCCGCGTCTCCGGCGTGGGGAGCTCGCTGCCGACCATGAGCTCGGCGAGCTGCCGGGCGGTCACGTCCTCCGGGTCCACCGTGGCCACCGTGTGCCCGCCCCGGATCACCGTGATCGAGTCCGCGATCTCCAGGACCTCGTCCAGCTTGTGCGAGATGAAGATGATCGTGACGCCCTGGGCCCGGAGCTCCCGGAGCTGCCCGAAGAGCTCGACGACCTCCTGCGGCACGAGCACCGCCGTTGGCTCGTCGAGGATCAGGATCCGCGCCCCCCGGTAGAGCACCTTCACGATCTCGACCCGCTGGCGCTCGCCGACCGAGAGGTCCTCGGTCAGGCGGTCGGGGTCCAGCGGGACGCCGTGGCTCTCGGAGAGCTCCCGGACCCGGGCCCTGGCCGCCCCCATGTCGAGCGCGCCCGCGTGGGCGGGCTCCGCCCCCAGGATCACGTTCTCGAGCACGGTGAGGTTCGTCGCGAGCATGAAGTGCTGGTGCACCATGCCGATCCCGGCCGCGATCGCGTCCTTCGGGGAGCGGAAGTGGACGGGCTGCCCGTCGACCCGGATCGTCCCGTGGTCGGGACGGAGCATCCCGTACAGGATCTTCATCAGCGTCGACTTCCCGGCGCCGTTCTCCCCGACGATCGCGTGGATCTGGCCGGGGTAGACGGCGAGGTTGATGTCGTCGTTGGCCACCACGCCGGGGAAGGTCTTCGTGATGCCCTTCAGCTCGACCGCGGGAACTCGCTCAGCCAACCCGCTCCTTCCCATCGCGCTGGCCCAACGCACCGGCCCGACGCATGGGCACAGGCGGAGGCCCGGGGCATCCTACCCCGGGCCTCCCGAACCTGCATCGCCGTCCGACCTAGGAGGTCGGAACGGTGATCGTCCCGTCGATGATCTGCTGCTTCAGGTCCTCGAGCTGTGAGGCGATGTCGTCGACGAAGCCGCCCGACGTCGCGTACCCCACGCCGTCGACCGAGAGATCGAACACGTGGTAGCCGCCCTCGAACGCCCCCTCGACCTCCGCCCTGATCGTCTCGTACACGGAGACGTCGACGCGCTTCAGCATCGACGTGAGGATGTAGGGCTGCAGCTCCTCCGGGGCGGTCAGGTACTGGTCCGAGTCCACGCCGATCGCCCACACGTGCGTGCCGCTCGCGTCCGCGTACTCCTTCGCCGCCTCGAACAGGCCGAGGCCGGAGCCACCCGCCGCGTGGTAGACGACGTCGGCGCCGCCCTCGTACATGCTCGCGGCGATCTCCTTGGCCTTCGCCGGGTCGTTGAAGCCGCTGAAGTCCGGCGGCTGGCTGATGTACTGGATGTCGACCTCGACGTCCGGGTTGATGTGCGTCGCCCCCGCGACGAACCCGGCCTCGAACTTGTGGATCAGGTCGATGTCGACCCCGCCGATGAACCCGACGTGCCCCGTCTGCGACTTCAGCGCGGCCGCGGCGCCGACCAGGAACGAGCCCTGCTCCTCGGCGAACAGCAACGACGCGACGTTGTCCTCGGCGGTCAGGTTGTGCGCGCCGGGGCAGTTGGCCGTGTTCTCGTCGATGAAGCCGTCGACGTCGGCGAAGTTGACGTCCGTGTACTTGTTGCCCGCGGCGCAGATCGTCTCGGCGAACAGGAACCCGACGCCGATCACGAGGTTGGTCCCCTGCGACGCGAGCAGCTCGAGCAGCTCGGCGCGGTTCGTGCCTCCCTGGTTGGGCTCGAGCTCCTGGACCTGGACGCCGAACTCCTCGACCGCGCGGTCCAGGCCGGCGGCCGCCGAGTCGTTGAACGACAGGTCGCCGCGCCCACCGATGTCGTAGACGAGGCCGACCGTGACGTCCTCACCCGGAAGCGGGCCGGTCTCCGCCGTGGGCCCCGTCGCCGCCGTCTCTCCCGTCGGCCCGGTCGCCTCCGGCTCCTCGTCACCGCCGCACGCCGCCGCGACGAGCGACAGCGCCGCCGCGATGGCGAGGATGCGCAACCACTTCGTCATGCCCCCTCCTTCCCCTTCGCGTCCCTCGTTGGGGTCGCCTCCACACGTTCGTACGTGGCCGGACCTCCCGGGGGATGCCCGGTCCGGCGATGGGGAATCTACCCGGTTCCGGCGGGCCTCGCTCCGGGCCGAGCGGGTCCCGCGGCGGAGGACGATCGGCGGCTCACTCGGTCCCGAACAGCCGGTCCCCGAAGTCTCCGAGCCCGGGCAGGATGTACCCGTGCTCGTTCAGCTGTCGGTCCAGCGCGGCGGTGAAGATCGGGACGTCGGGATGGTCGGCCTGCATCCTCGCGACGCCCTCGGGGGCCGAGACCACGCAGACGAACCGGATCGAGGCCGGCGCCCCCTCCTTCACCGCGGACGTGGCGGCCGAGCCCGACCCGCCGGTGGCGAGCATCGGGTCGAGCACCAGCACGTGGCGCCCCCGGACCGGCGGCAGCTTGCGGTAGTAGGACTGAGGCTGGAGCGAGGCCTCGTCGCGCTCCAGACCGATGTAGCCGACGGCGACCTCCGGGAACAGCTCGGTCACCGCCTCGAGCATCCCCAGCCCGGCCCGCAGGATCGGCACGGCCACCAGGTCGTCCAGGACCCGTCCGGTGGTCGGCTCGAGCGGGGTCTCGACGTGGATCTCCGTCGTGGGGAGCTCCCGGATCGCCTCGAGCGCGAGCGCGAGGGCCAGGCGCTTGGCCAGCGTCCGGAACACCGGGGGCGGGGTCGTGCGGTCGCGGAGCTGCGCGAGCAGGTGCTCGGCCAGGGGGTGGTCGACGACGGTGACCGACACGGCGCCCGAATCCTAACCGCCGGGATCGGAGGCCGCGATCGGTTGCCAGGGGGCCCCGGTGCTGGCACCATGACAGGCCTGATGCGGGGATCCTTCGGCTTCCGGTTCTCCTACGGCGGGCCCAGCCCGGCGTAGTCGCCTGAGCCGAAGGAGCAGACGACCCCGGGCCGAGGGCCCGGGGTTCTTCGTCTCCGGGAGCTCGGCCCGCGAGCGGGAGGTGGACCGATGGTCGTGGTGATGGAACGGGAGGCCTCGGAGGCCGACATCGAGGCGGTCGCCGAACGCGTGCGCGCGGCGGGCGGCGAGGCCTTCGTCTCGCGGGGCGCGGTCCACACGATCATCGGCCTGGTCGGCGACACCGAACGGTTCCTCGCGATCCCGTGGAAGCAGCTCCCCGGCGTCGACCACGTGATCCAGGTCGGCAAGCCGTACAAGATGGTCTCCGCGGACCTCCACCCGGAGCCATCCACCGTCGTGGTGGGCTCCACGTCCGTCGGGCGGGGAACCATCACGATCATCGCCGGTCCCTGCGCCGTGGAGAGCGAGGACCAGGCGCTGATCGCCACGAAGGCGGCCAAGGCCGCCGGCGCCACGATCCTGCGCGGCGACGTCTACAAGCCCCGGACGTCGCCGTACTCGTTCCAGGGGCTCGGCGAGCGCGGGCTCGAGATCCTCGAGGAGTGCCGGCGGCAGACCGGGCTCCCGATCGTGGTCGAGGTGGTCGACATCTCCCAGGTCGAGCGGGTCGCGGAGGTCGCCGACTGCATCCGCATCGGCACCCGGAACGCGCAGAACTTCGAGCTGCTGAAGGAGGTCGGTCTCACCCGCCGGCCCGTGATGCTGAAGCGCGGGCTCGCGATGACGGTCGACGAGTGGCTCCAGGCGGCCGAGTACGTGGCCCAGCGCGGGAACTCCTCGATCATCCTGTGCGAACGGGGGATCCGCACGTTCGAGCCCTCGACGCGCAACACGCTCGACCTCGCCGGCATGGCCGTCGCCCAGGCCGAGTCCCATCTGCCGGTGATCGTCGACCCCTCGCACGCCGTCGGGAAGCGGCACCTGGTCGCCCCGATGGCGCGCGCGGCCATCGCCGCCGGGGCCGACGCGGTGATGGTCGACGTCCACCCCGACCCCGAGAGCGCCCTGTGCGACGGTCCCCAGGCGCTCACGCCGGAGGAGATGCTCGATCTCGGGCGGGACCTCGAGCGGCTCGCCTCGGCCGTGGGACGCCCCCTGAACCACCTCGGCTGACGCGTCCCGCCGCCCTCCTTCGATTGGCGCTCGACCTGTGGGTTGGCCTAGGATTCTCTCCGCGTTCCTGTGGCCGCTCAGCGCGGCCCGGATCGACGCTGATGGTGACGCGGAGACTGAGGCTCCTGAGGGGGACCCCAGCCCCGGGGAAGGAGGCAGCCGTGTCGAAGCGGTCCCGTGTGGTCGTCGTCGCTCTCGCGGTGGTGTCCGCGCTCCTGGCGCAGGTCCCCGTCGCGGCGAAGCCCCCGGTCGGCAAGCCCAGCGCGGCGGAGGTCATCTTCTTCGCCTCGGACGGGATGCGGCCGGACCTGATGGAGTCCTACGCCGCGGACGGGGCGATGCCCACGTTCGCCGACCTGATGAGGAAGGGAGTCCGCGGCGACAACGGCCTGCTCCAGGCCTTCCCGCCGAACACGGGGGTCGGGTGGTCCACGCTCGCGACCGGCACGTACCCGGGCGAGCACGGGTCCACGAACAACACCTTCCACCGGACCGGCGAGTCGAACTTCAACTTCCGGACGAGCTTCGCCACCACCGGCATCCTGCAGGCGGACACGATCCAGCAGGCGGCGGAGCGGGCCGGCAAGACCGTCGTCTCGATGGAGTGGGTCGGCTCGCGCACCCTCGTCCCGGCGCTCCAGGGGCCGGTCGTCGACTTCCGAACGTTCCTCTCGAACCGCGGGATCCTCCTGAACTTCGACCTGCCGGGCCAGCCCGCCGGGGCGAACGCGTTCGGCGTGTCGTACCAGCGGGTCGACCTGGACCCGGCCGCGGGCTGGACCAACGTGCCCGCGTCGTTCAGCCCGGCGATGCAGGAGCAGCTCAAGCTCACCAACACCGCGTTCCCCTCGTCCGACAACGTCGACCGGTTCTACGACCTGTACATCTACGACTCGACCGACGATGCCGCGACGAACTACGACCGCGTCCTCGTCGTGCCGTCCACGGCGGGCAAGGACGGGAGCGCCGACGTCGCGGACCTGTCCGAGGGCGAGTGGGCGGACGTGAAGGTCACGCTGACCGGCGGCCGCGCGGGGCAGACGGCCGGGTTCTTCCTGAAGGCGATCGACATCGCGCCCGACCTCTCCGAGTTCCGGATCTACTTCACCTCGATCGCCCGGGCCAACGCGACCTACCACGGGTGCACGTACGCGCCCGGGTGCAACACGCCGCTCGGGTTCGAGGAGACGCTGAACGCGAGCTTCCCGAGCTCGACCGCGGCGGACTTCGCCCCGCTCGAGGCGGGGATCGTCGACGAGGACACCTACGTCGAGCAGGGCCTGATGTGGAAGGACGCCCACTGGGCGTACCTCCGCTTCATCCTCGGGACGGACCCCGTCCCCACCGTGAGCGGGGGGGCGCTGCCCGGCCTCGGGGTCGAGCCCGACCTGCTGATGGTCGGGAACCCGGTCACCGACGAGTTCTCGCACCAGTTCATGGCACTGGTGACGCCGACCGACATCGACGGCAACCCGAACCCCTACTTCGACGACGCCACGAACGACGACGTCCCGGACGGGCGCCTCGATGAGCGCGAGGGGTTCATCCGGGCCGCGTACGAGGAGGCCGATGCCACCCTCGGGCTGGCGCGTGGACTGATGGGCACCGACGCGACGGTGTTCGCGAGCTCGGACCACGGGTTCGCACCGCAGTGGTACGCGGTGAACGTCAGCAAGGCGCTGGATGACCTCGGGTACGGGCCGGAGCAGGGGAGCAACTGCCGCGCCGTCCCCGCCACGCTGGTCAAGGAGTGCCACGCCGGCGGCACGGTCCAGCTCTACATCGACCTGGCCGGGCGGGATCCGGGCGGTGCGAACGCGCCGCAGGTCCCCGCCGCGGACTACGAGACCGTGCGGAACGCGCTCATCGACTACTTCACGAACCTGGACGACCCGAACCTGCCGGGTCAGCAGCAGGTGGTCCAGGCGGTCTTCGAGAAGGAGGAGCTGCGGGACGTCGACGGCAGCGACTCGCTGCACCCGAACCGGAGCGGCGACGTCGTGGTGGTGTTCCGACCGCCCTACCAGACCGACGCGGCCACGCCCGGCACGCTGATCGCGTTCTCCCAGTTCTTCGGGCAGCACGGCTACCTGCCGGACCTGGTCGACCTGGCGGACAACGTGAACATGCACGGCACGTTCGTGGCGGCCGGTCCGGGTATCCGCAAGCAGGGGCCGGTGGCCGGGATCCGCGCCGTGGACCTCGCGCCCACGATCTCGTTCCTGATGGGGATCCCCGGGCCGCGGAACGCCCGCGGGCAGATCCTGACCCAGCTGTTCCCCGAGCCAGGTCGGTGGAAGACCGCCACGATCCTCCAGATCAGCGACTACCACGGTCAGCTGATCCCGCTCTCGGAGCGGTCGGACAGCTTCGGCCCGACGTTCGCGATCGGTGGGGCGGCGTTCCTGAAGCCGTGGTTCGACCTGTACCGGGGCGAGGCCCCCGGCCCGACGCTGACCGTTGCTGGCGGGGACTCCGTCGGGGCGACCCCGCCGATCTCGAACTTCTTCGGCGACACGCCGACGGTCGAGATCATGAACCTGATGGGGTTCACGAGCGACGGCCTCGGGAACCACAACTTCGACGCGGGGCAGACCTACCTCCGTGAAGAGCTGATCCCGCTCGCCGACTTCCCCTACCTGTCGGCCAACATCGTGCACCCGGCGACCGGGAAGGCGCCGCCCGAGTGGGAGCCCTCGGCGGTGTTCAGCTTCCCCGGGTTCAAGCTCGGCGTGGTCGGGTTCTCCAACGCCGACCTCACGTCGCTGATCTTCCCCGGGAACCTCGACCCCTTCGTGGTGACGGACCCGCTCGCCGCGGTGAACGCGGAGGCGGCCAGGCTCCGTGCCAAGGGCGTCAAGACGATCGTGGCCGTCGGACACGAGGGGGCCACCGCGGGGACGTTCGATGCGCCGTCCGGACCGCTGGTCGCCCTCGCCGACGGGGTGGTCGGGGTGGATGCCGTCCTCGGCGACCACACCGACTTCCAGACGATCGCCGTGCGCCCGAACGGCGTCCTGATCGCCGAGAACCGGAGCCGGGGGATCCGGTTCACGCGGGTCCAGCTCGTGGTGGACGTGAGCTCGAAGATGGTGGTGTACAAGACGGCCGACTTCCACCTGCCATGGGCGATCGGCATGACGGCCGATGCGGCGATCCAGGCTCGCATCGACGAGCTGAACGCCCAGCTCGGGCCGATCCTCGGAACCGTGATCGGCGACTCGACGAAGTTCATCCCGAGGGCGGACCAGTGCGGGAACGGGGCGGGCCGCACGTGCGAGTCGTTGGTGGGCAACGTCGTCGCGGACTCGATGCGCGCGACGTACGAGCCGATCGGCGTGCAGTTCGCCATCACGAACTCCGGCGGTCTCCGGGCCGACCTGACGTGTCCGACCACCGACAGCCCGGACGACTTCTGTCCGCCGTACACGCCACCTCCGTTCCCGATCAGCCGCGGGCAGGTCCTGGCGGTCCTGCCGTTCGGCAACGTCGTCGCGACGCTGGAAGTTGACGGCGCCGAGCTGAAGGCGATGCTCGAGAACGGCGTGTCGCGGATGCCGGCGGCCGACGGCCGGTTCCCGCAGGTCTCGGGGCTGTGCTTCACGTACGACATCGCGGCGCCGGCGGGGAGCCGCGTGACCTCGGCTGTGTTCGCGGACGCTGCGGGGAACTGCACGGCGACGCCGATCGACCTGACGGCCGTCTCCACGTACATGATCGCGGAGAACGACTTCATGGCGTCCGGCGGCGACGGGTACCCGAACTTCCAATCGAGGATCACGACCCAGAACCTGATGGACCAGGTCCTGGCGGATCACATCGCCGCCAACTCGCCGATCAGCCCGTTCGTGCTGGCGGCGCCCAACGGCCGGATCAACTGCGTGGACTCGAACGGAGCGACGGCACCGAACTGCCCGGCGCTCACTCCCTCCCCGTAGGGAGCGACGAGGACGTGAGGGGGTCGGGCGCCGGCCCCCTCACGGTCGGCGGGTGGTGGCCCGCTGACGGTCGGCGCGCGGCTCAGGCCGCGACGATGGGCGTGAGCTCGACGATCTCGCAGGAGCCGCGCCAGCGGGCCAGCCACTCGGCCGGAGGGCCCGCTCGGCTCCGCCGCCGGTCCACGAGGACCTTCGCGGCCTCCTCCCACTCCTGCCCCTCGAGCACGCGGGCGACCGCGTGGAACTCCGCAAGGGCCATGTCGCGTCCGCGGGTCTCCGGGGAGGTCGCCTTGTGGCGGGTGATCACGAGCAGCTCGCGCGCGTTCGGCACGCCCGGGACCGTCTGCTCCTCGGGCCCCGGCTCCTTCTTCGACAGCAGCAGGATCTTCCCGTTCCGGTAGGCGAACCACGCCGGGATCGTCCGCCGGCGCCCGTTCACCTCCACGCCCACCCAGATCACGTCCGAGCGTCTCAGGCCGTCCTCGATCTCCTTCGGGAGCTTGGTCGGGGCGGCCTGCACGAGCACCGGCACCTCGATCTCGCCGACGATCTCGCCGTCGAGCACGAACGAGGCGAGGTACGTGCCGGCCTCGTCGAACCTGGCGTCCTCGATCGTGTCGGTCTCGACCGTGAGGTCCATGCTGCCGACCATCCGGCGGGCCCGCGGCCCCCAGCGGTGGACGAGCCGTCCCGAAGGGCCGTAGAAGTGGACCTCCTCGGACACCATCCCGGTGGGCGCCTTCCATGCGCGGAAGACCGTGAACGGCAGGGCGCGGCCGGGGACCCCCAGGAGGTAGACGCCCGTGCGTCCGCGCTCGCCCTCGGCCGCCCAGACACGCTGGTCCACGACGTTCGCGGCGACGAGCTCGCCCGTGGTCATCGGGCGGAAAGGATAGCGGGTGCCGCGCTCCGGCTCAGGCGATCCTCGCGAGCCACAGCGACGGCTCCTCGAGCTCGGGGAGCGAGGGCAGCGACGCGGCGTCGTCCCACATCCGGGCGAGCGTCGTCTCATCGGTCAGCTCGGCGATGCGGTCGCAGAACGCCTTGCCCAGGCGGTACTGCTCGCGCTTGACCTCGATGCCGAGCAGCCGGGCGAAGACCGGGTCGACCCGCTCGGACTCGCGGTAGCGGCGCATCGCCTCCTCGATCCGCGGAGCGCCGGGGAGCAACCGCGCGCCGATCGCGTGCATCACGTGGTCGCCGTAGCCCTCGGCCGCCGCCATGAACGCCTGGATCCGTCCGAGCTTCAGCCGCTGCTCGTCGTCCAGGACCGCGCCGAACAGTCCCTCCTCGGAGGCGAGCATGTCGCGCATCGCCTCGGGGTCCGACGGATCCAATGCCTCCAGCCGCCGCTGGAGCCCCTCCACGTCCAGGCGGAGCGTCGCGCTGAAATCGTCGAGGAGCTCGCGGAAGCGCGGGAGCGTCCACGGCCGGGCGAATTCGAACCGGTGGGTCACCTCGTGGATCGCGACCCAGGTCCGGAACTCGGTGGGGTCCAGGCTCCAGTCGCGCTCGAACCGGGCGACGTTGGGGACCACGAAGAGCAGCGAGCCGCCGGCCGGTCTGGGCACCGCGACGTCGTACTGGCCGAGCACCTGCTGCCCGAGGGCCCCGAGCACCGCGCCCACCTGCGCGCCGAGGAGCAGGGGCGAGAGCTGGCCGAGGAGCTGCGCGACGCCGGCCCGGGCTTCCTCCGGCAGGGCCTGCCCCTGCGACTCGGCGATCGCCCGTCCGACCCTGGCCGCCATCGGCTCCAGGATCGGACGCAGGCCCTCGATGTTCGCCTCGACCCAGCGGGCCCGGCGGACGGCCTCGATCCCGGCCACGTCCCCCGGCGCCGGCAGGCCGGTGAAGCCCGCGACCTGGAGCTCGGCCACGCGCACGGCCTCCTCGAAGCTCCGCTGGTCCTCCGCGGTGGGCGAGGGGTCCGCGCGGTCCCAATCGGCCGCCGCGATCCCCACCTGCCGGGCGAGCTCCCAGTTCACCGGCCCGCTCGAGGACAGCAGGACCCGCTGGATCTCGCGGAACAGGGGCACCTCGTTCCAGATGTCCCCGAGCGGGACCCCGAAGGGGTTCTCCTGGCGCGGCTCGTCCACGGAGCCATCCTACGGCTGTCGCTAGGATGAGCTGCGTGCGCGAGGACCTGCTGGTTCGCATCACCCCCGACCCGATCGGTGCCGATGAGGCCGTGGCGTTCGTCTCGGACCCGGGGGCGGGTGGCACCTGCGTGTTCCTCGGCACCGTGCGCGACCACTCCGGCGCCGGCGCGGTGACCGCGCTCAGCTACGAGGCATGGGAGGAGCTCGCGATCCGCCGGCTGGAGGAGATCGCGGGAGAGATGTTCGATGGCTGGCCGCTCCGTCGGGTCGCGCTGCTCCACCGCGTCGGCGAGCTGGGGGTCGGAGAGGTCAGCGTCGTGGTCGCCTGCTCGGCCCCCCACCGGGCGGAGGCGTTCGAGGCCTGCCGCCACGGGATCGAGCGGCTGAAGCAGGACGTCCCGATCTGGAAGAAGGAGCACCTGGTCTCGGGCGAGTCGAGCTGGGTGATGGGTTCCTGACGTGGGCCGCGACCTCGCGATCGACCTCGGGACGGCCAACACGCTCGTGTACCGCCAGGGCGAGGGGATCGTCTTCCACGAGCCGACCGTCGTCGCGATGAACGCGTCGACCGGCGAGGTCCAGGCGATGGGGGACGAGGCGTGGCAGATGATCGGCGGGCCGTTCGGTCACGTCGTCGCCGTGCGGCCGCTGCGTCACGGCGTGATGACCGAGTTCGACATCACCCAGCGGATGATCCAGGTGGTGCTGCGGAGGGTCGGCGTCTCGCGGTTCCCCAAGCCGCGCGTGCTCGCCTGCATCGTGAGCGAGTCCTCCGAGGTCGAGCGGCGGGCGGTCGATGAGGCGGTCCGGTTCGCCGGCGGTCGCGGCGTCGTCCTGGTGGAGGAGGCGCTCGCGGCGGCGATCGGCGCGGGCCTTCCGATCCACGAGCCGATCGGCAACCTGATCGTGGACATCGGCGGCGGGACGACCGAGATGGCGGTGGTCTCGATGGGCGGGGTCGTCTCGGGCCTATCGGTCCGGGTGGGCGGGTTCGACCTCGACGCGGCGATCCAGGAACACATCCGGGCGTCCTACGGCGTCGTGATCGGGGAGAAGGCGGCCGAGGAGATCAAGATCGCGATCGGCTCGGCCTTCCCGGTCCGGCAGGGCCGGGCGGCGGTCGTGACCGGCCGCGAGCTCGAGTCCGGCGCACCGCGCGAGGTGCACGTCACCGAGGACGAGGTCAGGCAGGCGATGTCCGAGCCCGTCCACCGGATCGTCGAGGCCGCGCGCAGAACGCTGGCCGAGGCGCCGCCGGAGCTCACCCACGACGTCCTCGAGACCGGGATGTTCCTCACGGGGGGCGGGGGTCTGCTCCGCGGGCTCGACCTGCTGCTCTCGCAGGAGTGCGAGGTCCCGGTGCACGTCACCGATCGCCCCCTCGAGACGGTGGTCCTCGGCGCCGGCGCGATGCTCGAGGACCTCGACGAGTACCGCAGCGCCTTCCAGCTCGTCCGGCGGCGCTGAGCCGCCTCACCGATCCGCCTCACTGCTGCAGGAACCGCTCGATCGTCCGGTTGATCAGGTGGCCGAGCTGGTAGATGCCGAGCGCGAGCGCGGCCGCCGCGGCGGTCAGCAGGACGATCAGCCCGACGAGCCCCTGGAGCCGCTCGCGCCAGGACGTCCCGCGGGTGGAGACCCTGAGGTAGGTGTACCCGGCACCCGCCTCGTCGGCCCCGGCTTCGCCGGCCGGCTCGCCGCCGAAGCCCACGGCGAGCTCCTCCTCGCGCCCGGCCCAGAGGGTGGCGACGAACACCGCCACCCCGACCAGGAGCGAGATCGCCACGACGATCAGGTACCCCACATCCACCGGACGGCAGCCTACCCCGCGTCGGTTCCGATCGAGCCACCCCGTACCATCGGGTGCGATGCGGCGCTTCCTCCGCCTCGGCCTCCTGGTCCCGATCGCCGTCCTCGTCGGGCTCGCGGCGACGGCCTCGCTGCCCTACTACGCCTTGGGCCCGGGTCCCGTGCGGGCCGTCCAGCCGCTGATCCGGTTCGAGGGCCCCGAGCGCTACGAGTCCGGGGGCAGCTTCGTCCTCACCTCGGTGCGGTTCAGCCGGCTCACGCCCTTCGGGGTCGTCGCGGCATGGCTGGACCCCGATCGGGACGTCGTGCACCGGTCGAGCATCTTCCCGCCCGGCGAGACCCCGGAGCAGGAGCGGGAGCGCGCGATCTCCCAGATGGACCAGAGCAAGATCGACGCCGCCCACGTGGTGCTCCGTGACCTGACGGACTACCCGCGGGAGCACGGCGACGGCGTCCTGGTCGAGAGCATCGTGGACGGGTGTTCCGCGGACGGCGAGCTGTTCCCCGGCGACCTGATCCACACGGTGGACGGGACCGAGGTCGACACGGTCCGGCAGGCGCGCCGGGCGATCGAGGCGGCGCCGTCCGGGTCCGAGCTGACCTTCGAGGTGACGGTCGACGGTGAGCCCGAGACGGTCCGGCTGATCCGAGAGCCGTGCGGAGGCAGCGAGGACCCCCTGGTGGGGGTCTCGCTCGTCAACAGCTTCCCGTTCGAGATCCGGATCGCCAGCGGACGGATCGGCGGCCCCTCGGCCGGGCTCGTGTGGGCCCTCGGCCTGTACGACCTCCTGACACCCGGCGACCTCACCGGCGGGCGAACGATCGCCGGGACGGGGGCGCTGCTGCTCGACGGCTCGGTGCGTCCGATCGGCGGTCTGGACGAGAAGGCGGTCGCCGCCGCCGCCGCCGGGGCCGAGGTCCTGCTGGTGCCCGAGGACAACCTCGAGGAGGCGCGAGCGCTCTCCCGCGACGGCCTCGAGGTGGTCCCGGTGGCTTCCTTCGAGGACGCCCTGACCTACCTCGAGGACGGCTGACCGCGAAGGGCGGACGAGGGTCGAGCGGGAGCTCCCTGGCTCGGACCCGGTGATAGGCTGGCCGCTCCCGACGGACCGAGACGGAGCCCGACCGACCCGAGGCAGACATGGTCACCCGGATACCGAACACGAGCCTCGGACGTCGACGACTGTTGATCGGCGTGGTCGCCGCGCTGGCGGCGCTCCTGATCGTCTTCACGGCGCTGTCGGGCTTCTTCATCGACGTCCTGTGGTTCCGCGAGGTCGGGTACTCGCAGGTCTTCTGGTCGATCCTGCGCACCAAGGTGCTCCTCGGGCTGGTCTTCGGGCTCGGGTTCTTCCTCCTGCTGTGGGCCAACCTGTGGATCGTCCGTCGGGTGACGCCGAGGTTCCCGGCGCTCACCCCCGAGCAGGAGATCGTGGAGCGGTACCGGATGCAGTTCGAGCCCTACGCATGGTGGCTCGTCCCGCTGTTCGCCGCCGTGATCGCGCTCTTCGTCGGGATCGGCGTGACCACGCAGTGGCGGACCTTCCTCCTGTGGCGCAACGCCTCCGGCGAGGCGTTCGGTGTCGCCGAGCCGCTGTTCGAGCGCGACGTGGCCTTCTACGTGTTCTCGCTCCCCTGGCTGAAGTTCGTGCAGGGTTGGTTGTTCTCGGCGCTCGTCGGGGTGCTGGTGATCACCGCGCTCGCCCACTACCTGTGGGGCGGGATCCGCCCGCAGGCCCCGCTGCTGGGCGAGAAGGTCACGCCGCAGGTCAAGGCGCACCTGTCGGTCCTCCTCGGCCTGATCATGCTCGCGAAGGCCTGGGGCTACTACCTCGGGCAGTTCGACCTGCTGACCTCGCCCCGCGGGGTGGTCGCCGGCGCCTCGTACACGGACGTGAACGCGCACCTTCCCGCGCTGCGGATCCTGATCTTCATCGCCATCGCGTGCGCGATCCTGTTCCTGGTGAACATCCGGCTGCGCGGGTGGGCGCTCCCGGTGATCGCGGTTGGCCTGCTCGCCCTCGTGTCGATCAGCGCGGGCGCCGCGTACCCCGCGTTCGTGCAGCGGTTCCGGGTCGCGCCGCAGGAGTTCCAGCGCGAGCAGCCGTACATCGTCCACAACATCGAGGCGACCCGGCGCGCGTTCGGGCTGGATCGGATCGCCTCCGAGCCGAGACCGCTCGGTGAAGCGGTGACGACCGGCGACATCGATGCCAACGAGCTGACGATCGAGAACATCCGCCTCTGGCGGCCGAGCATCCTGATCGAGAACTACAAGACGCTCCAGCGGATCCGCGCGTACTACGAGTTCCTCGACGTCGACGTCGACCGCTACATGATCGACGGGGAGCGGCGGGTCGTGATGTTCTCGCCCCGAGAGGTCTCCCAGAACGGGATCCCGGGCGGCGGGGGCACCTGGCAGAACCGGCACCTCGTGTACACGCACGGGTTCGGCGCGGTCGCCTCGCAGGTGAACACCGCCACCCCCGAGGGCCAGCCCCTGTTCACCCTGAAGGACATCCCGCCGGTCGGGCAGCCCGGCCTCGAGGGCGACGGTCAGCGGATCTACTACGGCGAGGCCGAGGACGTGCCCTTCGTCGTGGTCGACTCGGGCGCGGCCGAGCTCGACTACCAGGGCACGCCGGCCGACGACCAGGAGCAGGTCTCGTTCAGCTACGACGGCGAGGGCGGGATCCCGATCGGCGGGCTGTTCCAGCGGGCGCTGTTCGCCTGGCGGTTCCGTGATGTGAACCTGCTGATCTCGGACCTGATCCAGGGCGACAGCCGCATCATGGTCTTCCGCGACATCCGGGACCGGGTGCCGAAGGCCGCTCCGTTCCTCCAGTACGACGGCGACCCGTACGCGGCGATCGTCGAGGGGCGGCTCGTGTGGATCTGGGACGCCTACACGACCACGGATCAGTACCCGTACTCCCAGCCGGTGAACCTCGAGGAGGTCACCTCCGGTCCGTCGGGGGGCACCGGGCCGCGGCTCGCCGGCCCGACGAACTACATCCGCAACTCGGTCAAGGTCGTGGTGGACGCCTACGACGGGACGATGACCTACTACGTGGTCGACGGGTCCGACCCGATCGTCCGGGTGTGGCGCAAGGCGTTCCCGGACCTGTTCACCCCGGTGTCGGAGGCTCCGGCCGACCTGCTCGAGCATTTCCGGTACCCGGAGAACCTCTTCCAGGTGCAGGCGGAGCGCTTCACGAGTTACCACGTGACCGACCCGGACGTGTTCTACGGCAAGCAGGACTTCTGGTCGCTGCCGGCCGATCCGGCCGAGTCCCGCGGCGAGACGCAGATCGCGATGCGGCCGTACTACGTGCTGATGCGCCTGCCGGGCGACGAGGAGGAGACCTTCGCCCTGATCCTGCCCTTCACGCCGGTGGGCCGGCAGAACATGGTGGCCTGGATGGCGGCGCGCTCCGATCCGGGCGAGGACTACGGGCAGATCACCAGCTACGAGTTCCCCTCGGGGCTGAACGTGGACGGGCCGACCCAGGTGTTCGCGCGGATCAACCAGGACGCCCGCTTCTCCTCGGAGCGGACGCTGCTCGGCCAGACCGGGTCGACCGTCCGGTTCGGCGACTTCCTCGTCGTGCCCATCGCCGATTCGCTCCTGTACGTGCAACCGGTCTACGTGCAGGCGGATCAGCCGAACGCCCTCCCCGAGCTCCGGCGGGTGATCGTGGTGAACGGCGGCGAGATCGGCATCGGCGACACCCTCCGGGAGGCGCTGGCGGACTCGCTCGGGGAGGCGGTCCCGCCGCCCGAGGACGGCGGGGAGCCCCCGCCCCCCACCGGAACGGTGGACGAGCAGGTCCGGGCGCTCCTGGACGAGGCCGCCGAGCGCTTCCGGGCGGCCGACGAGGCCTTGCGCCAGGGTGACCTCGCCACCTACCAGGCGGAGATCGAGGCGGCGCAGGCGGCGATCGACCAGGCCCTGGCGCTGATCGCGGGGGGCGAGGACGGCGGCACGACCTGAGGCGCCGGCTTGCCGGGTCCCGGGGAAGGTCTGCTAGCATCGGTCTGCGGGGTGGAGCAGTCCGGTAGCTCGCTGGGCTCATAACCCAGAGGTCACAGGTTCGAATCCTGTCCCCGCGACGAACGGGGGCGCCGGGGTCCGGCGCCTTTCCCGTTTGCTCAGTGACCCTCGTGGGTCGGCGCTCGTCCGCCGCCCGGGGACCCTGGGACCCCGGGGCCGGGCGACCCCCCGACCGTGAGCCCCCCGTCCCTGCGCGACTCGGTGTCCGAAGTGCACCCTGGGGGTAGAGATGGACACCACCGACCTGCGCCCGACGACGATCGAGCCGGTCCGGGTCACCGGGCCCGTCCCCCGTGGGGCCGGCAGCCTGCGCGAGGTCATCATGGGCGCGCAGGACAACCTGACGAACGTCCTGGCCGTCGTTCTCGGCGTGGCGATCGGGTCCGGGGACGTCTCGACGGTCGCCCTCGCGGGGCTCGCGGCCGGCGTCGCGGAGGCGATCTCGATGGGCGGGGTGCTCTACACCGCGACGAAGGCCGAGCGCGACCTCGCCTGCTCGCGCGGGGAGCGATCCACGAAGCGGCCCTCCCGCGCCGCGGGCATCACGTTCGTGGCCGCCCTGGTGGCCGCGCTCGTCCCGCTGGCGCCGTTCGCGTTCTTCCCCCTCCGGTGGGCGATGGCGATCGCCGCGACCCTGTCGCTGGCGACGCTGTTCGGGGTGGGGGTCTGGACCGGCGGGATCACGGGCGACGCGTGGTGGCGGTCGGGGGTCCGGTTCGTCGCGATCGGCGGCCTGGCGGCGATGGCCTCGGCGCTGGTCGGCGTGGTGCTCCGGACGAACGGCGCGGCCTAACCCTCGTCGTCGTCCCGGACCGCCGGCGCCCGCCCGCCGTCCCCGTGCACGACCAGCCAGGGGATCGCCGCGTACGGCAGGGGGGCGAGCAGCAGCGGCCAGCTCGACCCCGCCGCGCTGGCGAGGGCGACCAGGCCGAAGCCGACGAGGAAGAGCACGATCATCGCGGCGAGCCTGCGGCGGTCGCTCAACGGTCCATCCACGTTCGCGTCCGATGGTACCGGGCGGGTAGGATGGGCGCCCGGATGCGGGCCGACCCGCTGCCACAGGAGGCGACCAGGTGTCCCAGCAAGACGTCGCGGCCAAGCTCGCCAAGGTCCCGATCTTCTCCGAGTGCTCCAAGCGCGAGCTCGCGGTGATCGCCCGCGTGGCGAAGGAGGTCTCGCACCGGGCCGGGACCGTGATCGCTCGGGAAGGGGAGCGGGGTATCGGGCTGTTCCTCATCCTCGAGGGCACGTGCAAGGTCACGATCGGCGGCAGGACCAAGGCTCGGCTGGGGCCGGGCGACTTCTTCGGCGAGATCGCGCTGCTCGACGGGGGACCGCGGACCGCGACCGTCACGGCGACCTCGGACGTCCGGCTGGTCGGGATCACGGGCTGGGTCTTCCGCGGGCTGCTGATGGAGCACCCGTCCATCGCGCTGAAGACGCTCGAGGCGGTGGCGGGTCGCCTGCGCTCGGTCTCGAAGGAGCCCGTCTAGGTCGACGGCGGCCGGCCGTGGCCTCCCTCGAACGCCCGGACGGCGCGAGGATCCACTACGAGCTGCACGGCGACCCCCGGCGCGTCCCGGTCGTGCTGCTCGAGGGCATGGGCGGCGACATCCCCGGATGGCGGCGCAACATCCCGCACCTCTCGACCGAGCTGTTCGTGATCGCCTACGACCATCGGGGGAACGGCCACAGCGAGGCGCCGGACGCCCCTACGAGCATGACCACCTACGTCGAGGACTGCCTCGCGCTCCTCGACGAGCTCCGGGTCGGGCGCGCCCACCTGTACGGGCAGTCGTTCGGGGGGATGGTCGCGCTCGAGCTCGCGCTGACGCATCCCGAACGCGTCCGGTCCCTGGTCCTGGCCGCGACCCACCCGGGGCCCCGGCACGCGATCCCGTCGGGGGGCCGGGCCCCCAAGGACCGGCCGTGGCTCCAGCTGTACTCGCCCTCCTTCGCCGCGGAGCATCCCGAGCACGTGGCGGAGGATCTCCGCGTGGGGCGCGCCCAACCGCAGCACCCCCAGGGGCAGCGCCGGCAATGGGAGGCGATGCAGGCCTGGGACGCGTTCGACCGCCTGCCGGAGGTCCGCGTCCCCACGCTCGTGCTGCACGGCGCCGAAGACCAGATGGTCGACGTGGGGAACGCGCGCCTGTTGGCCGAACGCATCCCGGGCGCGGAGCTCGCGATCGTCGAGGGCGCCGGGCACGTGTACCACTCCGAGCGAGCCGGGATCGCCGACGCGATCGTGATGGACTTCGTGCGGAGGCACCCTGGGTGAGCACGATCCCCGAGCGCGTCCGCGAGCTGGCCGCCGAGCGGCAACGCGCCCGCGAAGCGCGCGACTTCGCCCGCGCCGACGCCCTGCGGGATGAGATCACCTCGCTCGGGTTCCGCGTCGTCGACACGGCCCGGGGCCCGGCGATCGAGCCGCTCGAGCCGACCGCCGCGACGCGGGTGCGGGCACGCGACGTGCCGAGCGTGCTCGAGGAGCCGGCGACGTTCGACGCGAGCGTCCACTGGGTCGTCGAGGGGTGGCCGGAGGACGTCGTCCGAGCGCTCGAGGGGTTCCGTGCGCACCACGCGGGACGGCGGCTCCAGTACGTGGTCGCCGACGTCGCCGGGACCGATACCGGCGTCTTCGGCGATGACGTGGAGGTGGTGCCGCTCGAAGCCGCCACGGGCTGGGGCGCGGCGCGCAACGCCGGCCTGAAGCGCTCCCGCGGCCGGATCGTGCTGGCGATGGACGGCTCGGTCGAGCCGGTCGGCGACGTCCTCGGCCCGCTCGAGGCCGCGCTCGCGGACCCGACGGTCGGCGTGTGCGGACCGTTCGGCATCTCGACCGACGACCTGCGCGAGTTCCACGAGAGCCCGGGGGTGGGCGGTGACAGAGAGGTCGACGCGATCGAGGGCTACCTGATGGCGTTCCGCCGGGACGTGCTCCGGGAGGTCGGGCTGTTCGACGAGCGGTTCCGCTGGTACCGGACGGCGGACATCGAGTGCTCGTTCCGCGTCAAGGACGCGGGGTACCGCGCGGTCGTCGTGGACGTGCCGGTCCGCAAGCACGAGCACCGGATGTACCACGCCACGCCAGCCGCTGAGCGCGAGCGTCTGTCCAAGCGGAACTTCTACCGGTTCCTCGAGCGGTTCCGGGGCCGGTTCGACCTGCTGGTGTCCGGGCGGGATCGACCGACCTGAGCGGCCTACGGCCGCCGGGGCGGCGTCCCGGTGGGGGAGGACCCCTGCGGGGGCTTGACGATCACGTCGGGACCGGGCGGCAGCTCCGGCTCGCGCTCGCGACCCTCGGCCTGCTCGCGGAGCCGCTCGCCGGTCGGGATCTCCTTCGATCCCTCGAAGTACGCCTTGAGATCCGGGCCGTCGATCACCTCGGTGGCGATCAGGATCTCCGCCATCTGCTCGAGGAACCGCCGGTGCTGGGTGAGCACCTCGCGCGCTCGCTCGTGGGCCTCGTTCACCAGGCGGGCAACCTCCGCGTCGATGAGCGAGGCGAGCTCGTCGGAGAACTCCGGGGCCGCCCCCGGGTACAGGAGGCGTCCCTCAGGGCTCCGGAAGCCGTTCCCGCCGAACGAGAGGGGGCCGACCTTGGGGCTCATCCCGTACTCGGTCACCATCGCGCGGGCGATCTCGGTGGCGCGCTCGAGGTCGTTCTGTGCCCCGGTCGAGACCACCTGGTCGAACACGATCTCCTCCGCCGTCCGTCCGCCGAGCAGGATCGCCAGTCGGTCGTGGAGCTCGGGCTCGGTGAGCAGGTAGCGGTCCTCGAGCGGTCGCTGCATCGTCATCCCGAGCGCGGCCGCCCCTCGGGGGATGATCGAGACCCGGTGGACCGGGTCGGCGGTCGGTGCCGTGAGGGCGACGATCGCGTGGCCCATCTCGTGGACGGCGACGCGCTCCTTCTCCTTGTCCGACATCACGCGGCTCTTGCGCTCGAGCCCGGCCACGGTCCGGTCGATCGCCTCCTCGAGCTCGAGCATCGTCACCGAGTCCCTCTCCCGGCGGGCGGCGAGGAGCGCGGCCTCGTTCACGACGTTCGCGAGGTCGGCGCCGGTGAACCCCGGCGTCCGGGCGGCGACGATCCGCAGGTCGACCTGCGGGTCCATCGCGACGCCACGCGTGTGCACCTTCAGGATCTCCTCGCGCCCCTTGAGGTCGGGGCGGTCGACCACCACCTGCCGGTCGAACCGCCCGGGGCGCACGAGGGCCGGGTCCAGCACGTCGGGGCGGTTGGTCGCGGCCATGATGATCACGCCCTTGGACGAGTCGAACCCGTCCATCTCGACCAGGAGCTGGTTCAGGGTCTGCTCGCGCTCGTCGTGCGCGCCGAACCCGGCCCCGAGCGCCCCCCCGCGCCCCTTGCCGATCGTGTCGATCTCGTCCAGGAACACCAGGGCCGGGGCCTTCTCCTTGGCCTGCTGGAAGAGCTCGCGGACCCGGGCCGCGCCGAGGCCGACGAACATCTCGACGAACTCGGAGCCGGACATGAAGAAGAACGGCACGTCGGCCTCGCCGGCGACGGCCCGAGCGAGCAGCGTCTTGCCGCAGCCGGGCGGGCCGAGGAGCAGCACGCCCTTGGGGATCCGACCGCCGAGCCGCTGGTACTTCTTCGGGTTCTTCAGGAAGTCCACGATCTCGCGGAGCTCCTCCTTGGCCTCGTCGACGCCGGCGACGTCGGCGAAGGAGGTCTTCATCTCCTTGCGGTCGTAGATCCGGACGCGGTTGCGGCCGAGGTTCAGGGCCGCTCCCGCCTGGGCCCCGCTCATCCGACGGATCAGGAAGAACCACAGGCCGGCGAAGAGCATGAGCGGGATCACCCATCCGAGCAGGAAGCCCGAGAGGGGGTTGGGCGTGACACCCGTGTAGGCGATGCCCCGGTCGTTCAGCAGCTCGGTGAGCTGCGGCGTCCCCTGGAGGATCGGCGGGATCGTGGTGGTGAAGGTCCGTGCGTCGCCGCCCTCGCGGAAGCGACCGCTGACCGAGGTCTCCGAGATCTCCAGGGTCCCGACGATCTGTCCTTCCTCCACCTTCACCAGGAACTCGGAGTAGAGGATCGGGTTCGGCCGGGGCGCGAACAGGTAGTTGAACAGGACCAGGACGAGCAGGAACCCGAGGATCCAGACCCATGGCGACGTGCGCATGCGCCGGGGCTGACCGGGGCCACCCAGGTCGAACCCCTGCCACCGCCCGCGACGCTCGTTGTCTCCGGCCATCGGACCTCCATCTTCCCACCACCCTCGGACCTGCGACAGGCTCGGGGCGTCCGCGTGGATGCGGGATACTGGACCCGAGGCACCGGGGACCCGATGGCACGACGAGGGGAGGATGGGCGCGATGGCACGTAGACCGGCCGCGCCGCCCGAGGATCCCGCCGTCCGTGCCCGTTTCGAGCGGGACGCGCTCCCGCTGCTCCCGAACCTCTACGGGGCGGCCCTCCGCCTCACCCGCGATCCACAGGACGCGGAGGACCTCGTGCAGGAGGCGTTCCTGCGCGCCTACCGGGGGTTCTCCGGCTTCCAGGAGGGGACGAACCTCCGTGCCTGGATGTACCGGATCCTGACGAACACCTTCATCAACGCCTACCGGAAGAAGCAGCGCGAGCCGGTGACGATCCACGATGACCAGATCGAGGACTGGTACCTGTACGATCGCCTCGGCGAGGCCGGGGTGGAGGCCTCGGCCGAGTCCGAGGTCCTCGAGAAGATCCCGGACGAGGACGTCCAGCGGGCGCTGGAGGAGCTGCCGGAGAACTTCCGGATGGCCGTGCTGCTGGCCGACGTCGAGGGCTTCAGCTACAAGGAGATCGCCGAGATCCTGGGGATCCCGATCGGGACCGTCATGTCGAGGTTGCACCGGGGAAGGAAAGCCCTCCAGAAGGCGTTGTGGGAGACGGTACGGGAGCGAGGACTTGTCACCGATCGATTGCCTTGAGGCGCTGAAGCAGATCGAGCTCTACCTCGACGGGGAGCTCCACGGCACCCTGCGCGCCGAGATCGAGGAGCACCTCGGTGCGTGCGGGCCGTGCACGGACCATTCGGAGTTCCAGCGGCGGCTGAAGGATCTCCTGCGGGCCAAATGCGGGTGCCACCACGTGCCTCCGGAGCTCGCCGAGCGGGTCCGCTCGCTGTTCGCCGACCCGCCGGTCGCCTAGTCGCGCGGCCGTCGTCGCTCGCCCGTCTCGAACCCTGGAGACCTGGGCGGCGAATCCTCGATGGAGGGATGTTCGCAGCATGACCTTCGCACCATGACCTTCGCACCATGACCAGGGGGACCCGACCCGGCAAGCAGCCGGTCGCCTCGAGGGCCGGTGGCACGGGACGCGTCTGCGCCCATCCCGGCTGCCAGACGCGGCTGTCGGTCTACAACGCGACCGAGCGGTGCTGGCAGCACGCCGAGGTCGTGTTCCCGAACTACCGCGGCAAACGCCTGCGGTCGGACCGCGGCTGATCGTTCCCGCGCTCCCCCCTCCCTCGCGCGGGAAGCCGGAACGGCCCCCCGGGGTCCCGGGGGGCCGTTCTCCGCTCGCGCGCAACGCCCTTGGCCTAGGATGGTGCGCCGCGGATGCCGGTGGGGGAGGAGATCGTTCGATGGAGCCGCTCGCGCACGACGAGGTGATCCCGCGGCTGGCCGAGCACCTTCGGGGCGTCTTCGAGGCCAGCCCGGACGGCGTCTACGTGTGGCTCGACGAAGAGCACTGGACCTGCAACGAGAACCTGGCCTCGATGTTCGGGTTCACGGTGGAGGAGCCCGAGAACGCCCCGCAGTTCCTCCAGCGCCTGGTGCACGAGGACGACCAGGGGATGTTCTCGTGGAACTACTGGAACCGGGTCCGGCCGCTCGCGTTCCCGGCGACGCTGCGGTTCCGCGGCGTCCGCAAGGACGGATCCACGTTCCAGGCCGAGAAGGAGATGATCCCGCTCTCCTTCGGAGGGCACACGATCGCGTACCACTTCGTCCGGGCCGTGGGTTGAGCGACGATCGGAGGTGGCGGGGAAGGATGGACGAGCTCGGGGCGACGATCCTGGGGGTCTGGGCGCACCCGGACGACGAGACCTACCTCGCGGCCGGCCTCATGGCCCGGGCGGTGCGGAACGGATCCCGCGTGGTCTGCGTCACCGCGACCCGCGGTGAGGGCGGGTCGATGGACGAGGAGAAGTGGCCACCCGAGAAGATGGGCGAGGTCCGAACCGCGGAGATGGAGCGATCGATGGCGATCCTCGGCGTGAAGGAGCACATCTGGCTCGATCTGCCCGACATCGACATGGACACGGGGCTGCCGGAGCGCGGGTACGACCTCGTCCGGGCGATCGTGGCCGACGTGCGGCCCCACACGATCCTGACGTTCGGCCCGGACGGGATGACCGACCACGCGGCGCACAAGGACGTGTCGCGCTGGGCGACGCAGGCCCTCCGCGAGGTCGGCGAGCAGGGCTCGAAGGTCCACTACGCGACGGTCACGCCGGAGTGGGCGGAGGAGTTCCTCCCGGTCTGGGAACCGTTCAACGTCTTCCGGCCCGGCACGCCGCCGATCACGCCGCGCGAGGAGCTCTCGATCGAGTACCGGCTGCCCGAGGACATCCTGGCCCTGAAGGTCGAGGCGATCAAGGCGCACGTGAGCCAGGTCGAGTCGATCATCGCCGCGGTCGGCGAGGACGTCTGGTGGCGCGAGATGTCCTTCGAGGCGTTCCGGCTAGGGGAGGAGAAGCGGTGACGGTGGCGATGGCGCTGCTCGGTTCGGGCGAGTTCGACCCCTGGGCCGAGCCCGTTGAGCGGTGGCTGCTCGAGCGGTCGCGGAACCCGGCCGGTCCGGTCCTCGTCGTCCCGACGGCGGCCGCGCACGAGGGGGAGGGGTCCTTCGAGGCGTGGGCGACCAAGGGGCTCGAGCACTACACGGAGTTCCAGATCCCCGCCGAGGTCCTGCCGCTCCGAACGCGGGAGGACGCGCACCGCGACGAGCTGATCGGCCGCCTGGAAGGCGCGTCGATGGCGTTCTTCTCCGGTGGGAACCCGGCGCGCCTGACCGAGGTGTTGCGCGACACGCCGTTCTGGACCGCGCTGTGCGAGGCGATCCGCGACGGGCTGCCGTACGGCGGCTGCAGCGCCGGGGTCGCCTGCCTCACCGAGGTGACCTACGACAGCGACGCGGACGACCTGGGCGCGGTGTGGGCCCCGGGGCTGGGCTACATCCGGAACCTCCTGTTCGCCCCCCACTGGGACATCGTCGACACGTGGATCCCCGGCGCGAGCGAGTTCATCGTCGGCTCGGTCCGGCCGGGCCAGGTGTTCGTCGCGTTGGACGAGGAGACGGCCATGGTCGGCGACGGCCGGGGCTGGGCGGTGACGGGGCGGGGCGGGATCCACGTCCTCCGGGACGGGGAGTGGTCGACCTACCGCCACCGCGACACGTTCGAGCTCGAGCTGCCGATCGCTGGCTGAGCGATGGCCCCCAAGCGCGCGCTCACCCGGGACGACCCGATCGAGCGGCGCGCGCCCGAGATCGTGCGGATCCTCTCGCAGATCTACCCGGACGCCAAGGTGGCGCTGAATTTCTCGAACCCGCTGGAGATGCTCGTCGCCACCATCCTGTCGGCGCAGTGCACCGACGAGAAGGTGAACGAGGTCACGGCCGAGCTGTTCCGCAAGTACCGCAGCGCCGAGGACTACCTCCGCGTGCCCGAGGACGAGCTGAAGCGCGACATCAAGCCGACCGGGTTCTTCAACCAGAAGGCGGCCTCGATCCGCGAGGCGTGTCGCCGGATCGTCGAGGCCTACGGTGGGGAGGTCCCGGACGCGATGGAGGACCTGCTGACGCTCCGGGGGGTCGCGCGGAAGACCGCGAACATCGTGCTCGGGAACGCGTTCGGCACGGTCGAGGGGATCGCCGTCGACACGCACGTGAAGCGCCTGGCGAACCGCCTGGGGTTCAGCGAGCAGAAGGACCCGGACAAGATCGAACGGGACCTGATGCGACTGATCCCGAAGGACCGGTGGTTCCGGTTCACCTACGTGCTGATCGACCACGGCCGGGCGATCTGCCACGCGCGGCGGCCGCGGTGCGCGGACTGCCCCGTGAACCATCTGTGTCCCGCCAGCGAGGTCTGAGCGGCGGCTTGGTAGGGTTCGGGCGGCCATGGCCGACCACCGGTTCCCTGAGGACGCCTTCCCCGCGATCGTCGCGCACCGAGGCGCATCGGCCACCCATCCCGAGAACACGCTGAGCTCCTTCCGGGCGGCGCTGGATCTCGGGGCGCCGGTGATCGAGCTCGACGTCCGCGTGTCGGCCGACGGGATCGCCGTGGTGATGCACGACCCGGACGTGGCGCGGACCACCGACGGGGAGGGCCTCGTGCACGAGCTGCCGCTCGCCGGTCTCGCCGAGCTCAACGCCGGAACCCCCGAGGCGCCGGAACCGGTCCCGACGCTCGCCGACGCGCTCGGGCTGATCTCCGGCCGGGCGGCCGTCGCCTTGGAGATCAAGAACCTGCCCGGCGAGCCCGGTCACGCCGAGCGCGAGCTGATCGTGGAGGCGACCCACGCGGAGCTCGAGCGCGTCGGGTTCGAGGGCCCGGTGCTGATCGTGTCGTTCAACCCGCGCTCGGTCGAGGCGTCCAAGGCGATCGCGCCGGACGTCCCGACCGGGTTCCTCTCGATGGAGCCGGTCGACCCGCGCGAGGCGCTCGCCTACGCCGCCCGGGCCGGGCACGACCTGGTGCTCCCGGGGACGCGGTCGCTGATCCCGGCCGGCCCGGCGTTCGTCAACGAGGTCCACGCGGCCGGCCTGCGGGTGGGGACCTGGACCGTCGACGACCGGTCGACGCTCGAGATGCTCCTGGACCGGGGCGTCGACGCGATCGCCTCGAACGACCCGGCGATGGCGCTCGCCAGCCTGGCCGGCCGCGCCCAGCCGGCGTGACCTGGGTCCGCCGGCGGAGGCTGCCCGCGCATCTCGTCGAGGCCTACGAGGCGTTCCGGGCGCTCGTGCCGGGGCTCGAGGCCGCCAAGGAGGCCCTGATGACGTCCGTCCCGAGCACCCGGCTGCCCGGGCGGCCGCTGGCCGAGGCCCTGCTCGGGTTCGAGGAGGGGCTCCGCGCGGTCGAGGCCGGGATGGACGCCTGGCGGGTGCCGGAGGTCGAGGCGGACTGGGTGGCGGCCAGGGATGGGCTCCGGCGGGCGCTCCAGCTCGCCGAGCGGCTCCGCCTGGAGGCTCCCGATCCGGGTGGGTTCGAGGGCCTGATCGGGCTCGTGGAGGAGCTGCTCGCGCCGCTCGAGGCGTTCGAGGCGGCGAGCGGGCGGTTCCGCGACCTGGCGGGCCGTCGCTAGGGGGTCGGCGTGGGGCTCGCGCTCGGCATGGGGCTCGCGCTCGGCGTGGGGCTCGGGGTCGGCGTGGGGCTCGGGGTCGGCGTGGGCGCGGCCCGCACGGTGAGCCGCAGGAGGGCCGTCCGGGCGAGCCGACCGTCCGGAGCGGTCGCCGCGACCGAGATCGTGTACGCGCCCGGGATGGTGGGCTGGAGCGGCGGCCCCGTCCCCGGCCAGGCGAGGTCGAGGTCCCGGCCAGAGGCCGTCCCGAGCTCCGCCGCCACGGCCCCGTCGAGCCCCAGCAGGACAACCGACCAGCTGAGCTCACCCGACCCTCGGGCCCGGATCCGGACGTCGACCGGGACGCCCGCCGCGAGCTCGTCGACCGAGAGCCGCGGCCTGTAGATCTTCGGGAGCCCCCGCTCGGCCACGCGCTGACGGATCCCAGGCAGGAGCGGGTAGAGCCGGGCCCCCGGGCACGCGGTGTAGCCCGTATCGCGGTGCCCCGAGATCGTCGAGAGGCGCACGACCTCGTCGGCCGGGTACCGCGTGTTGCTCCCGCCGGCCGAGACCATCGTCGCTCGGGCCCGCGGGTTCACGTGGGCGACGTCCAGGCGCCAGGCGAGCAGACGGACGAGGGCGCGTTGCGCGGCCCGCGGCACGGCCGAGGTCTCGAAGTTGCCCATGACCGAGACCGAGAAGGCGTGCGTGTTGAACCCCATCTGCGCGGCGCCGATCACGGGGAGCTCCATGCCGCCGGAACGGCCCTCGTAGATCGTGCCGTACCGATCGACCAGGAAGTTGTAGCCGATGTCGCACCAACCACGACCGTTCGTGTGGTACGCGTACACCGCGCGGACGACGTCGTCGCCCTCCTCCCGCGTGTAGGCGTTCGAGCCTGCGGTGTGGTGGACGAAGCCCATGCGCACCTCGTCCGCCACGAGCGGCGTGCAATCCATCAGGTCGGGATCGGCGCCCCACTCCTCGCGCGTGACGATCCGCGGCCGGCGCGCCGCGGCCGACGCCGCCGGCGACGATCCCTCCCCCGCCGCGACGGGGCCCACCTGGGCCGGCCCTGTGCGTGGTCCCCCCGAGGTCCCGGAGGCGTTCACGAACACGACGCGCACGTCGGCGATCCTCGACCCCATGGGCAGCAGCATCGAGAGCCGGACGCAGCGCGAGCCGCCGGTCCACAGGAAGCCCGACCCCCGCAGTCCCCAGGCGGCGTCCGCGGACCCCGGATCGGCCTCGTCTCCGGCGTCCAGGTGCACGGTTCGGCCGAGGCGCCCCCCCGTCCGCTCCGCCCGGAGCTCCACCTCGACGTCGCCGCCGCCGTGCTGGCGCCAGGTGACGCCGACCCCGGTCGCCCAGATCGGCGCGCAGACGCGGGTCCGGTCGGTCTCGGCGGCGACGACCGCGCGCAGCCCCTGCCCGTCCAGCCGCAGGCCGGGTCCGAGCGGGGACGGCAGGAGCGTCCGGACCGGGACCGCGACCCCGCGGACCACGGTCTCGGGCGCGGCGCCGCCGGGCGCGAGGGGCACGCCGGCGAGGAGCGAGGCGGCCGCCGCCACGACGACGGCGACGCGGAAGGGTGCGCGGGCGGCGGTCCTCGGTTCGGCCATGGGGAAGGGTCCCCTTCTTACCATCCTGGCCCGCGAAGGCAACCACCCAGGTCGCGCCCTAGCATCCGGGGGTGCCTCGCGAGCGATCCGCCGAGCTGCGTCTCCTGACCGCGGAGATCGTGGCCTGCCGCGCGTGCCCGCGCCTGGTCGAGTGGCGCGAGCGCGTGGCCCGGCAGAAGGCTCCGAGGTTCGCCGACCAGGACTACTGGGGACGGCCGGTCCCGGGGTTCGGCGACCCCACTGCCAGGATCCTCGTGGTCGGGCTCGCGCCCGCGGCGCACGGTGGCAACCGGACCGGCCGGATCTTCACCGGCGACCGGTCCGGCGACTTCCTGTTCGCGTCGATGCATCGGGTCGGCCTGGCCAACCAGGCTGCGTCGGTCTCCCGGGACGATGGCCTGCGGCTGCGGAACGCGTACATGGCGGCGGTGAACCGGTGCGCACCACCGGACAACCGACCCTCGCCGGAGGAGCGGGATCGCTGCCTGCCGTTCCTCGAACGCGAGATCCGGGCGCTCGACCGCATCCGGGCGATCGTGGCGCTCGGGGCGTACGCCTGGGACGGCGCGCTCCGGGCGCTTGTCGCCTTGGGCCACCGGACGAGGCCCAAGCCCGGCTTCGGCCACGGGGCCGAGGCGCAGGTCGGTCCGTACACGCTGCTCGGCAGCTACCATCCGAGCCAGCAGAACGTCTTCACCGGGAAGCTCACGCCCGGGATGCTCGACGCCGTGCTCCAGCGCGCGATCGAGCTAGCTGCCTGATCCGTCGTCCTGCCGTTCCGACGTGACGGCCCGGTCGTGGACCCGGCGCAGCAGCGGGATCTGGTCGAGCTCCAGGATGAGGAGGACCAGCGCCGTCGCGAGCGCGCCGGCCACGTAGGCGCCGAGCCCGACCACGACGCCGATCGCCGCGGCGGCCCAGGCGCCGGCGGCCGTCGTCAGCCCCTTCACGTCGAGCGCCTGACGGCGGAAGATCACGCCCGCCCCGAGGAAGCCCATCCCGGCGACGACCCCCTGGATCACGCGGCCGGCGCCCTCGGATCCGAGCAGCAGGGCGCCGCTGGCGGTGAACGCCGCCGCGCCCAGCCCGAGCAGCGCGAAGGTGCGCTCGCCCGCGGACTTGCCCCGGTACTCGCGCTCGAGGCCGATCGCGAACCCGAGCAGGGCGGCGAGCGCCGCGCGCCCGAGGATCGTGAGCTGGACCGACGTCTCCACGGGCAGAGCCTACCCCCCGCGGGCGGGCGTATCGGCGGACGGCCGTATCCTGGCTCCATGCGAGGCCACGGCCGCCTGTTCCGCGTCCTCGGCGAGGAGGATCTGCGCCCGATCCGGCGGCAGACCGTCCGCCGGGTCGTGTCGACCTTCCGTCCGTACCGGGGCAAGGTGGGGCTCGTCGCCCTCGCGATCGTCGCGACCTCCGGGCTCGGGGTCGTCAACCCGCTGCTGATCAAGTGGATCTTCGACCGGGCGCTCTTCGGCGACCCGCCCGGCGCGTGCCAGGGCGGGGGGTGCCCGAACCTGGACGCGCTCTACCTCGGCGTCGGGCTCATGGTGGGGATCCCGATCGTGACCGGGATCATCGGGATCGGGCAGACGTACCTCGCGAACCTCGTCGGGCTCCGCGTGATGCAGGATCTGCGGAACGCCCTCTACAGCCATCTCCAGTTCATGCCGCTGCGGTTCTTCACCACCACCCGCACCGGTGAGATCCAATCCCGGCTGGCCAACGACGTCGGCGGCGTGCAGGCCGTCGTGACCGACACGGCCTCGAACGTGCTCGCGAACGTCGTGGTGATCGTCAGCACGCTGATCGCGATGCTGCTGCTCTCGTGGCAGCTGACCGCGCTGTCGCTGTTCATGATGCCGCTCTTCCTGTGGCTCACCGTGAAGGTGGGGCGCGCGCGCCGCGAGGTCGCGAGCAGCACGCAGAAGACCCTCGCCGATCTCACCGCCGTGACCGAGGAGACACTGTCGGTCTCGGGCATCTTGCTCTCGAAGTCGTTCGGGCGGCAGCGGCACGAGATCCGGCGGTACCGCGACGAGAACGAGCGCCTCACGGGGCTCCAGATCCGTCAGACGATGATCGGGCGCTCGTTCTTCGCCGTGGTGGGGACCTTCTTCTCGATCACCCCCGCCCTGGTCTACCTCGTGGCCGGATGGGTGATCGATGGGAACCCGACGGGCGCCGGGATCACGGCGGGGACGATCGTCGCGTTCACCACCCTCCAGTCGCGGCTGTTCTTCCCGATCGGCTCGATGCTCCAGGTCTCGACCGAGGTGCAGTCCTCGATGGCGCTGTTCGACCGGATCTTCGAGTACCTCGACATGGACCACGAGATCCGGGACGCGCCGGACGCCGTGACGCTCTCGCCCGAGGCGGTGCGCGGGCGCGTCGCTCTGCGCGACGTCTGGTTCCGCTACGACACGCCGGCCGAGGATCGCCCCGTCTCCCCGGATCTCGTCGAGGGCGACGGATCCCGGCGCGAGTGGACGCTCGAGGGCGTCTCGCTCGAGATCGAGCCCGGGCAGCTCGCGGCGCTGGTCGGCCCGTCCGGCGCCGGCAAGACGACGATCACCTACCTCGTGCCACGGCTGTACGACGTGCAGCGTGGGTCCGTCGAGATCGACCGGACCGACGTGCGGCGGATCCGCCTCGACTCGCTCGGCGACCTGATCGGCGTCGTGACCCAGGAGACGTACCTGTTCCACACGACGATCCGCCGGAACCTGCTGTACGGGAAGCCGGATGCGTCGCAGGAGGAGCTCGAGGCGGCGGCCAGGGCGGCCAACATCCACGACCGCATCGTCGAGCTGCCCGAGGGGTACGACACCGTCGTCGGCGAGCGCGGGTACAAGCTCTCCGGCGGCGAGAAGCAGCGCCTCGCGATCGCCCGGGTGATCCTGAAGGACCCGCGGATCCTGATCCTGGACGAGGCGACCTCCTCGCTCGACACGACCTCCGAGCGCCTCGTGCAGACCGCCCTCCAGCCACTGATGCGCGGCCGGACCACGATCGCGATCGCCCACCGGCTCTCGACGATCCTGTCCGCCGACGTGATCTTCGTGGTCGACCGCGGGCGGATCGTCGAGCGCGGGACGCACGACGAGCTGCTCGAGCGCGGCGGGCTGTACGCGCGGTTATACCAGCAGCAGTTCCGGGGGGGCTTGATCCAGGCCGAGTGCGAGGACGGCGTGATCCTCGCGAGCGGCGAGATCGTCCCGGCCGGCGGCTGAGCCCCGAGGGGTCGGCGCTCAGGCGATCGGCTTCTCGTAGGTGAGCAGGACGAACCCGTCGGGGAAGACGCGGTCGGGGCGCCGCTCGAACCCCATCCGCTCGTACATCGTCCGGGCCGCCTTCATGCGTTCGGTGGTGTGCAGGGTCATCCGCGCCCGGCCGGCCCGGCGCGCCACGTCGAAGCACGCGTCCATCAGGGCCCGCGCGATGCCACTCCCGCGCGCCTCGGGGTGGACGCCGAGCATCCGGATGTGCGCCTCCTCGGGCTCGAGCGGTGGGTCGTCCTCATCGATCCGCTCGCCGAGCTCGAGCGTGGCGCTCCCGACGATCCGCCCCTCGTCGTCCAGGGCGACGAGCACGGTGGTGCGCTCCGCGCGCCCAGCGACGTCGGCGATGCGCGCGAGGTACTCCTCCCACGACCGATCGCCCGGCCGGACGAACTCGCGGTAGGCGAGCGCCGTCACCCGCCCCGCCTCCTCGAACTCCTCCGGCCGTGCCGGCCGCACCCGGATCCCCATCGCGGAGCAGGGTACCCGGCGTCAATCACATTGACCCCGTGGCGCCCGGCGGCGGAGGATGCCGGGGATGGCCGAGCCCGATCTGCCGCGGCTGCTGCTCGAGGCCTCGCGTGCGCTCGGGTCGGAGCTCGTCGCCGACCTGGACGAGCGCGGCATCCCCGACGCGCGCCCGAGCCACGTGTCGGTGTTCCTGCACATCGACCGCCGCTCGGGGACCCGGCTGGTGGACCTGGCCCGCCGGGCCCGTATGACCAAGCAGGGGATGATGCTGCTCGTGGACGACCTGGAGAACCGCGGGTACGTCCGCCGCGTGCCCGACCAGCTGGACGCGCGGTCCAAGGTCGTCCGCCTCACCGCTCGCGGACGCCGGTACGCGGCGGAGGCACGCCGTGCGGTCGCGGCGGTGGAGGCCCTCGCGCGTCGAGAGCTCGGGGACCGCCGATACGAGTCGCTGCGCGCCTCGCTCGAGGAGCTGGTCGCGACCGCGACGGAGGGGTGGGCGAGTGAGTGACCTGGCCGAGGCGGTCCGGGCGCGTCTGGAGCGGCTGGACGCCGACCGCGTGCTCGAGCGGGTCTGGGCCGGCGACCACACCGTGTGGCGGCCGGAGCCCACCGAGATCGCGGACCGCCTGGGATGGCTGACCGTGCACCGCCAGATGGCCGGGCGGATCGGGGAGCTCCTCGGCTTCGCCCGAGCGTGTGCCGCCGACGGCCTGCGGTGGGCCGTGCTGTGCGGGATGGGCGGCTCGAGCCTCGCGCCCGAGGTCTTCCGCGAGAGCTTCGGCGTGGCCGAGGGCGCCCTCGACCTGGTCGTGCTCGACACAACGCATCCGGACGCGATCCTCGCCCTCGAGGAGGCGATCGACCTCGGGCGCGCGCTGTTCGTGATCGCCAGCAAGTCAGGGACGACGATCGAGACCCGCGCGCACCTGGAGCACTTCTGGCGGCGGGCCCCCGAGGGATCGCGGTTCGCGGCGATCACCGATCCGGGGACGCCGCTGGCTGGGCTCGCCGCCGAGCGTGGCTTCCGGCGCGTGTTCGAGAACCCACCGGACATCGGGGGGCGCTACAGCGCGCTGTCGTACTTCGGGCTCGTCCCGGCGGCGCTCGTCGGCGCGGACCTGGACGCGCTGCTCGCCGGGGCCGAGACCGCGGCCGTGGCGTGCGGGCCGCAGGTCCCGGCCGGCGAGGACGCCGCGGCCGTGCTGGGCGCCTGGATCGGCGAGGGTGTCCTCGCCGGCCGGGACAAGCTCACGATGGCCTTCCACGGGCCGGTGGCCGCGCTGGCGCGGTGGGTCGAGCAGCTCGTCGCCGAGTCCACGGGGAAGGACGGGACGGGCGTGATCCCGGTCGAGGGCGAGGCGCTGGGCCCGCCCTCGGTCTACGGCGATGATCGCCTCTTCGTCGCGGCCGAGGACGGAGAGCAGGCCCCGATCGTCCGCTGGCTCGAGCGGGCCGACCATCCCGTGATCCGCTCGATCGTGCGCGAGCCGGTCGAGCTCGGCGGCGCGATGTTCCGATGGGAGCTCGCCACGGCCGTGGCCGGGCACGTGCTCGGCGTCCATCCGTTCGACCAGCCCGACGTGCAGGCCGCCAAGGACGCGACGGCACGAGCCCTGTCCGGCGGGGGCGCGGCCGAGGTCGAGCGCGGCGACCCGACCGAGCTGGTCGGGTCGATCGGACCGGGCGACTACGTGGCGATCCAGGCGTTCGTGTCGCCGGGTCCGTCGAAGCTCGCGCGGCTCCAGGCGGTGCGGCATCGGATCCGCGATCAACGCCGCGTGGCGACGACGCTCGGGTTCGGGCCGCGGTTCCTGCACTCGACGGGGCAGCTCCACAAGGGCGGGCCGGGCTCGGTGGTCTGCATCCAGGTCCTGGACGAGCAGGTCGCCGACCTCGACGTCCCGGGCGAGGGCTACTCGTTCGGCGACCTGTTCGCCGCGCAGGCGACCGGCGACCTGGAGGCGCTGCGGGCCCGCGGACGGCGCGTGGCCCGCGTCTCCCTCGACGAGCTCGAGGCGCTCGCGCGGTGACCGACACCGAGGGCAGGCCCCCGATCCCGCTCCACCAGCTGGAGGTCCTCCCGGGGCCCGAGGAGGTGGCCGAGCGGGGAGCCCGGGTCTTCGCGGAGGCCGCCCGGTCCGCGGTCGAGGCCCGGGGCCGGTTCGCGGCGGCCGTCAGCGGCGGACGGACGCCCTGGGCGATGTTCGCGCACCTGGCGACCGAGGACGTCCCCTGGGCCCACGTCCACCTGTGGCAGGTCGACGAGCGGATCGCCCCCGACGGCGATCCGGACCGCAACCTGACCCACCTGGTGGCAAGCCTGCCGCCGCGGGCCACGCCGATCGTGCACGGGATGCCGGTGGACGAGGAGGACCTCGCCTCGGCCGCGGGCCGTTACGAGGCCGCGCTGCCCGAGGTGCTCGACCTCGTGCATCTCGGGCTGGGCGAGGATGGGCACACCGCCTCGCTGGTCCCCGGCGACCCGGTGCTCGACGTGGAGGATCGGGATGTGGCCGTCACAGGCGAGTACCGCGGTCGCCGGCGCATGACGCTCACCTACCGGGCGATCTCGCGCGCCGACCGTCTGCTCTGGCTCGTCACGGGGGCGGAGAAGGCGCGGGCGCTGTCCCTGCTCGTCGAGGGGGATCCGTCGATCCCGGCCGGCCGGGTCCGAGCGGCGCGCTCGCTGATCCTGGCCGACGAGGCCGCCGCGGCCGCGGTCCGCGCGGCCGCGGATCCGGCCTAGAGGCCGATCCCCACGTCCAGGGCCTTCCCCACGCCGTAGGTGATCGCCGCGGCGCCGGCCCCCACCGCCAGCATCCGAGCGCCCGAGCGGAGGATCTGGCGTCCGGTGAGCAGCGTCATCGACGCCCCGACCGCGAACAGCGAGCCGCCGGAGAGGGCCCCGGAGGTCAGGACGGCCCGGAGCCCCGAGCCCAGGACGAACGGGATCAGCGGGATCGCCGCCCCGACGGCGAACATCGCGAACGACGAGCCGGCCGCGGCGAGCGGCGAGCCGAGCCCCTCGTCCGGGTCCAGACCGAGCTCCTCGCGCGCGTGCGTGTCGAGCGCGACCTGCGGATCGCGCATCACCTCCTCGGCCAGGCGCCCCGCGAGCTCCTCTGACAACCCCTTGCGCAGGTACAGCTGACGGAGCTCCTCGCGCTCGGCCTCCGGCTCCGACCCGATCTCGTGGGCCTCCAGGTGGATCAGCCGCTCGAAGACCTCGCGCTGCACCCGCACCGAGATGTACTCGCCCGCGGCCATCGAGAACGCACCGGCCAGGAGCCCGGCCACGCCGGCCAGGACGATCACCTCGGGCTCGACGCCCGCTCCGGCGACGCCGAAGATCAGCGAGACGTTCGAGACCAGACCGTCGTTCACGCCGAAGATCGCCGCCCGCAGCGCCCCAGACTTCCCGGTCGTCCGCCGGTCGGGCAGGACCGGTCCCGGGTGCGGGACGATCCGCCACTGGCGACCGCGCACCCGGCGGACGATCCCGGCCAGGCGCTCGACCCGCTCCGACGCCCCGGCTCGCTCGGAGGGCCCGGTCACGGCTTCGCGCGGCGCGAACCGCGGATCCGAGCGGTGAGGCGCGACAACATCCGGTCGCCGCCCGCCGCCGGCTCGCCTTCGGCGGGGACGGGATCATGCTCGCGGGTCAGCTCGGACTCCACGACCTCGTGCCGGGTGAGGTACGTCGAGACCGTCGCCTGGATCACGGCGGCCGCCGGCAGCGCCATGAACGCGCCGAGCAGGCCGCTGATCGTGCCGCCCGCGAGCGCGGCGAAGAACGCGATCGCCGGGTGCAGCTGCATCGTCCGCGCGGTGATCCTGGGGGCCAGCAGGTAGTTCTCGATCTGCTGGTAGACGGCCACGAAGACGACGAACACGACCGCGGCGGCGGGGTCCTCCAGCAGCGCCACCAGCAGGGGGACCGCCGCGGCGATGTAGGTCCCGACGACGGGGATGAACTGCGACACGAAGCCCTGCCAGAGCGCGAGGGGGATCGGGAACGGGATCCCCAGCACGGTGAGGACCGCGAACGTGACCGAGGCGTTCACGATCGCGAGCAGCAGGCGCGAGTAGAGGTACCCGCCGGTCTTGTCGATCGCGATGTCCCACGCCGCGAGCACCTCGCGCTGGCGGCGTGGCGTGAGCACCGAGCACACGGTGCGGCGGAACCGCGGGCCGTCGGCCACGAGGTAGAACGTGAACAGCCCGATCGTGAGCATCTGGAACACCAGGCTCAGCAGGAAGGCGCCGACCGAGGCGATGTTCGACGCCAGGCTGGCGATGTCCGCCTGCGCGTTCGCGATCGCCTCTCGCAGCTGGGCGCCGGTGAGCTCGATCCCGAACCAGCGCTCGGTGTACACGCTCGCCTGTTCGAGCCAACCGGGCGCCCGATCGACCAGCTCCTCGACCTGCGCGATGACCAGCGGGACCATGGCCGCGATCAGGACGATCAGGACCAGCACGAACCCGAACAGCACGAGCGCGGTCGCGGTTCCCCGCCGCCACCCGCGTTGCGCGAGCCAGTTCACCGCCGGCTCGAGCGCGAACGAGAGGAACAGCGACGCCACGAGCCAGACGAACAGGTCCCGGAGGCGGCGGAACAGGGACAACCCCGCGTACGCGGCGAAGAACGTGAGGACGATCAGGAGGAGGAGCCGGGGGATCCACGCGGGCATCCGCTGCGGGTCGACCGACAGGGGCTCGACCTCCTCGGCCCCCCGGGCCTGCGCCTGCGCGAGCGAGGCATCCTGCGGGGCGCGGGCGGGATCCATGCCGAGCAGCGTAGCCAGCGCCCCGGCCGGGTGCCAGCGTCCGCGCGGCATCCTCACCGGGCATCCCCGGCACTACGATGGGTGCATGCCCCGGGAGGCGCGCGGGAAGACCGGTCGGCCCACGGAAGCTCGGAACAAGCCCGAGCGGCCGCGCGACCACCTCGGACGTCCGCTCCCGTGGGACGCGGAGGGGACGCTCCACCTCGAGGACTACGACGCCTTCAGCCTGGAGGAGAACCACCGGCTCGGGCGGGAGCACCTGAACGCCGGACGGTTCTTCCCGGCGCACGAGGCGTGGGAGACGGCCTGGAAGCAGGCCCGCGACACGTCCGAAGCGGAGTTCTTCAAGGGCCTGTCCCAGCTCGGAGCCGGCTACGTACACCTGCTCCGTGGGAACGCCCACGGGTGCGTCCGGCTGCTCCGCCGTGGCTCGGGGCGGGTCCGCCGGTACCCGGTCGGGCACCAGGGCGTCGACACGGAGGCCGTGGCGGAGGCGGCCGATCGGCTGGCCGCCGCGGTCGAGCGGGGTGAGGTCGTCCCCGGCGAGCAGGCACGGTTCGACCCCCCGGTCGTGTGAACGGGTTGACTCCCGAGCGTCCGAGCCCGCAGGATGGGACGGTGATGGGCCAGGGAGCGGAGCACGTCCTCGAGTGGAAGGGCCGCACGGGCCCCTTCACGATGGAGGTGAACCCCGACGTCTTCGCGCCCACCCACACCAGCCGCACCATCGCCGAGGCGCTCGAGATCCAGCCGGGCGACACGGTGATCGACGTCGGCTGCGGCAGCGGCGTGCTCTCCTTCGTGGCGGCCCGGCTCGGCGCCGGGCGCGTCTACGGGGTGGACCTGTCCGAGGAGGCCGTCGCCGTGGCCCGCCGGAACGCGGAGCGACTCGAGCTCGCCGACCGCGTGGAGTTCCGCGTCGGCGACCTGCTGGAGCCGGTGCGGGGGGTCCAGGCCGACGTCGTGATCGGCGACGTGTCCGGGATCCCGGACGAGATCGCGGCGGTCTCCGGCTGGTTCCCCGACGGACGGGCCGGGGGGCCCACCGGGGCCGAGCTACCGGCGGCGATGCTCGAGAGCATCCGCGAGCACCGGTGCCTCCGCCCGGGCGGGCGCCTGTACCTGCCCACCGGCACGATCCAGGCCGAGGGCAAGATCCTCGAGGTGGCCCGCCGGATCTTCGGCGCGGCGAACCTCCAGTCGCTGCTCGAGCGCGAGTTCCCCCTTCCGGACGTGGTCGCCCGGTCCAAGGCCGTGGCGCAGATGATGCGGGAGGGCGTGCTGGACCTGCGGGCGCGCGGGAGCCGCCTGCTCTGGCGGCTCCAGGTCTGGCGGTGCGAGATGCCGCCGATCCTGGGCGACTGAGCCCGGGTCCGGTCAGCGGGGCTCGTCCGGCTCCACCCGAACGACGGCCGCCACCTCGTACCCGGCCTCTCGCAGCTGCGCCCCTCCGCCGCGATCGATCGCGAGGACGATCCGCGCGATCCGGCAGCCGAGCTCCTCGAGCGCGCGGGCGGCCTTCCGGACCTGGTGCCCGGTCGTCGAGACGTCCTCGATCAGCGCCACCCGCGCGTCGGGGGGCGCGTGCCCCTCGACCTGGGATCGGGTGCCGTAGGCCTTGGGCTCCTTGCGCACGACGGCCATCGGCAGCCCGGTCCGCAGCGAGACGGCGGCGACGAGCAGCGTGGCCGCGCCCTCGGGGGCCGCGAGGTGGGTCACGCCCTCGGGCAGGAGGTCGGAGACGGCGCGAGCGGTCTGGCGGAGGAGGTCCGGGTCGGTCAGGAACCGGAACTTGTCGAAATAGACGGTCGAGCGCTTGCCCGAGGACAGCACGAAGTCGCCGTGGAGCTCGGAGGCCCGCAGGAGCCGCTCGGCCAGACCGCCGGACGCATCGCCGGACGTCGCGTCGGACATCGCGCGTAGCATAGGCGCCCGATGGGCCTGTACCGGAGCCTGGCGCGACCCCTGTTCTTCGCGCTCCCCTCCGAGGCCGCCCACGAGCTCGCCCTGCGCCTGCTCGGATGGCCGCTGCCGTGGGAGCGGATCGGGGGGGCGGTGCGCGATCCCGTCCTCCGCACCTCGGTCGCCGGGCTCGAGCTCGAGAACCCGATCGGTCTGGCCGCCGGGTTCGACAAGACCGGGCGGCGCCTGGACGCGCTCGGCCGCCTCGGGTTCGGCTACGTGGTGGGCGGCACGTTCACCCTGCGAGCGCGGGTCGGGCACCCGAAGCCCCGGATCGTGCGGCGTCGCCCGGGCGCGCTCGTGAACGCGATGGGCCTTCCGAACCCCGGGGCCGCTGCCGTGGCCGGGATCCTGCGACGGACCGGACGCTCGGCCCCGCGCCTGGCGAGCCTCGCCGACGAGGAGCCCGAGGACGTCCTGGCGATGCTCGACCTGCTCGAGCCGCTGGTGGACGGCTTCGAGCTGAACGCGAGCTCGCCGAACGCCACATGGGAGCACGACGCCGGGAGGGTCGGGGAGATCCTCGATGGGCTCCGAGGGCGCACGCGCAAGCCCGTGTTCGTGAAGGTGCCGCCGTTCGGGACGCCGGAGGAGCGTGCGGGGGTGCTCGCGATGGCGCGGGTGGCGGTCGAGCACGGCGCGTCGGGGCTCACCTGCTCCAACGCCCGGCCGGTCGTCGAGCCGCGGCTGGCCCGCGGGCGCGGCGGGCTGTCGGGCCTGCCGCTCTCGGGCCGTACCCCCGCGATCGTCCGAGAGGTCCGTGCCGAGACCGGCGGCGAGCTCCCGATCAACGCGTCCGGCGGGATCGCGACGGTTGCCGACGCGCTCGCGTGCCTCGACGCCGGGGCGGCCACGGTGCAGCTGTACACGGGGTTGATCTACCGGGGACCGCGGATCGTCGGGGAGCTCACGCGCGGGCTGGCCGCCGCGCTCCACGCCGGCGAGCGGGCCCGGCCCCGGAGCCCTGCCCCGTAGCCCTGACCGATATGGTCCGGGACGGCGCATCCGGGCGCGCGCCGTTCGACGCCTCGCCGGGTTGCTGCGAGGCCGATTCCCGTTCAAGATGTCGCGGTTCCGCACCACTCCCACACCCGGAGTGACGGTTGGCGCAACCCGAAGCACGGATCCGCGCGGTGGAGGCTGCCCCGGTGACCCCGGTGGCGGTGCGGCTGGACGGGGTGCGGAAGCACTTCGGCGAGGTGATCGCCGTGGACGGGATCGACCTCGAGGTGCGGGAGGGCGAGTTCTTCTCGATGCTCGGGCCCTCCGGGTCGGGCAAGACGACCTCCCTACGGCTGATCGCGGGGTTCGAGACGCCGACGGCCGGGCGGGTGCTGCTCGCCGGCAACGACGTCACCGACCTGCCGCCCTACGAGCGCGACGTGAACACCGTCTTCCAGGACTACGCGCTCTTCCCGCACATGTCGGTGCGGGCCAACGTGGAGTACGGCCTGAAGGTGAAGAAGGTCTCCCGGCCGGAGCGGGATGAGCGGGTCGACGAGGCCCTCGCGATGGTCCAGCTCTCCGGGTTCGACGACCGCAAGCCGGCGCAGCTCTCGGGAGGCCAACGCCAGCGGGTGGCCCTGGCGCGCGCGTTCGTCAACCGGCCGAAGGTGCTCCTGCTCGACGAGCCGCTCGGCGCGCTCGACCTGAAGCTCCGCCAGGCGATGCAGATCGAGCTCAAGCAGATCCAGCAGCGCGTGGGGCTGACCTTCATCTACGTGACGCACGACCAGGAGGAGGCGCTCACGATGAGCGATCGCCTGGCCGTGTTCAACCACGGCCGGATCGAGCAGGTCGGCACGCCGGCGGACGTGTACGAGCGCCCGGCCACCAGCTTCGTGGCCGGGTTCGTCGGGACCTCGAACGTGCTCTCGGGAGCGGTCGCGCGGCAGGTCACCGGCTCGCCGGAGCCGTTCACGATCCGGCCCGAGAAGATCCGGATGCACGAGCTCGCCGCCCCGGTGGGGGCCGACGAGTGCACCGCGACGGGGCACGTCCGCGAGGTCGTCTACATCGGCGCGCTCACGAAGTACATCGTGACCCTCGACGCCGGCGGGGAGCTGGTGGTCTTCCAGCAGAACCTCGCGACGTCGTCGATGGAGGCGCTCCAGGTGAAGGGGAGCGCGGTGCGACTGACGTGGAGCAGGGAGAACAACCGGCCGCTCGAGGTCGGTTCGGAGGGGTCGCAAGACCCGAAGGAGGGGGAGGCATGACCAAGCTGATGCGTCTCCTCGCGCTCCTGTCGGTCCTCGCGGTCGTCGCGGCGGCGTGCGGCGACGACGGCGGGGGCGGGGGCGGCGGCGGCGGCGGTGACGGCGATGGCCTCATCACCGAGATCGGCGAGGGCGAGGGGCAGGTCAACATCATCGCCTGGGCTGGCTACATCGAGGACGGATCCACCGACCCGGCCTACGACTGGGTGACCGGGTTCGAGGAGGAGACCGGTTGCGAGGTCAACGTCAAGGTCGCCAACACCTCGGACGAGATGGTCGCGCTGATGCAGGAGGGCGCCGGCCAGTTCGACCTGGTGACGGCCTCGGGCGACGCGAGCCTGCGGCTGATCTCGGGCGGGACCGTCCAGGAGGTCAACATCGATCTCATCCCGAGCTACTCGACGATCGACGAACGCCTCCAGGACGCGCCGTGGCACACGGTGGACACGGACGGCGACGGGACGGCCGAGCACTACGGGACCCCGTACCAGTGGGGCAGCAACGTCCTCATGTACAACACCGAGGTGTTCGGGGACCAGCCGCCCACGAGCTGGAACGTCGTGTTCGAGGAGACGACGCTCCCCGACGGGGAGAGCAACCGGGGGCGGGTGCAGGCCTACGACGGCGCGATCTACATCGCCGACGCGGCGCTGTACCTGATGGCGCACCAGCCCGAGCTCGGCATCACCGACCCGTACGCGCTGAACCGGGACCAGTTCGACGCGGCCCTGAACCTGCTCCGGCAGCAGCGCGAGCTGGTCGGGCGCTACTGGCACGACGCGTTCGTGCAGATCGAGGACTTCGCGAACCGCGAAGCGGTCGTGAGCTCCTCATGGCCGTTCCAGGTGAACTACCTCTCGTTCTTCGAGGAGCAGCCGATCGAGAGCGTGGTGCCGGAGGAGGGCGCGACGGGCTGGGCCGACACGACGATGATGCACGCCGAGGCGCCGAACCCGAACTGCGCCTACCGGTGGATGGAATGGTCGCTGAACCCCAAGGTCCAGGGCGACCTGGCCGCGTGGTTCGGCTCGGTCCCGGCCGTCCCGGCGGCCTGCGAGGGCAACGAGCTGCTCGGGCCCGAGGGGTGCCAGATCAACGGGATCGAGAACTTCGACCGGATCCACTTCTGGAAGACGCCGCAGTCGGACTGCTTCGACGACGACGCGGCGACCGAGTGCGTCCCGTACCACGAGTGGGTGACGAACATGGTCGCGGTGATCGGCGGCCGTTGAGCCGGTCGCTCCGCGGCGTCGGGGGTGGGACCACGACCGGTCCCACCCCCGGCCGCGGCACCGGAGGGAGCCCTACGTGTCGGTGATCGCGCCAGCGGTGGAGGGCTCGCCGGCGCGCCGCGTCGGCGCGTTCTTCTACCGCCACCCGGCCGTCCGGCTGTCGCTGTTCCTGTTGCCCGGGCTGCTGTGGCTCGGCGCGTTGTACATCGGATCGCTCGGGTCCCTGGTCGTCTACAGCCTGTGGTCGCTGGAGGAGTTCACCGGGCTCGTCGTCCGGGAGTTCACGACCTCCACCTACCGGGAGCTGCTCGAGCCGGCGAACTACGAGATCGTCCTGCGCACCGCCGGGATGGCGGCGGCGGTGACGGTCGCGTGCGCGATCCTCGCGTTCCCGTTCGCCACCTACATGGCCCGCTACGCGTCTCCGCGCGTGAAGACCTTCCTCTACCTCGCGGTGATCATGCCGCTGTGGTCGAGCTACCTCGTGCGGGCGCTCGCCTGGCGCTCGATCCTCGCCGGGGAGGGCTTCCTGATGTGGGCGCTCGAGCGGGTCGGGCTCGATGGGGTGGTGCGCACGCTCTTGGGGGTGCCGATCGTCGGAGGGCCGAGCCTGGTCCAGTCGAAGATCAGCCTGTTCATCGTCTACGTCTACCTCTGGCTCCCGTTCATGATCCTGCCAGTGCAGGCGGCGCTCGAGCGGGTGCCGGTGAGCTTCCTCGAGGCCTCGAACGACCTGGGCGCCCGGCCCGGGACCACGTTCCGTCGCATCGTGCTCCCCCTGGCCAAGCCCGGCCTGGTGGCCGGGTCGATCTTCACCTTCTCGCTCACCCTGGGCGACTTCATCCTTCCGCAGATCTTCGGGACCTCCGAGTTCTTCCTCGGCCAGATGGTCTACGTGCAGCAGGGCGTGGCGGGGAACCTGCCGCTCGCCGCGGCGTTCACCTTCGTGGCGATGGCCGTGATGATGCTCTACCTCGGCGCGGCCAAGCGCGCGGGAGCGTTCGAGGCGCTATGAGCGGACCCCGGTCGGCGCGCGCGGGTTGGAGGGTCCGGCTGGCGACCGGGTTCGTGTTCCTGTTCCTGTACTTCCCGCTGCTGATCATCGTCCTGTACGCGTTCACCACCCAGTCCGCGGCGTTCACGTTCCCGCCGCCCGGGTTCACCACGCGGTGGTTCACCGTCGCGTTCCAGGACGAGGACATGTGGGAGGCCCTGCGGCTGTCGCTCTCGGTCGCGGCGCTCGCGACGGGAGCCTCGATCGTGCTCGGCGGCCTGCTGGCGGGCGCGGTCTACCGCGCCCGCTTCCTCGGCAAGAACGTCGTCGCCTTCATCGTGGTGCTGCCGATCGCGCTGCCGGGGATCGTGACCGGGATCGCGCTGCGCTCGACGCTCTCGCTCGCCGACATCGGGTTCGGCTTCTGGACGATCGTGATCGGCCACGTCACGTTCTGCATCGTGATCGTCTACAACAACGTCGTCGCACGGCTGCGCCGGATGTCGCCGAACATCGTGGAGGCCTCGGCCGACCTCGGCGCCTCGGGCCTCCAGACGTTCCGCTACGTGGTGTTCCCGAACCTCGTGACGGCGATCCTCGCGGGCGGGATCCTCGCGTTCGCGCTCTCGTTCGACGAGATCATCGTCACCACGTTCACGGCGGGGCAGCAGCAGACGCTGCCGATCTACATCTTCTCGATCCTCTTCCGGCCCCGAGCGAAGCCCGTCACGAACGTCGTGGCGATGCTCGCGATCGCGATCACGTTCGTCCCGATCCTGATCGCGCAGATCCTGGCCCGCGACCCGACCGCCGGCCCGATGCGGGCCGGCGGCGAGTGAGGGACGGCCGCTAGAGGTACTGGCCGCGGGCCTCCGGCGGCCGGTCGGGCTGTCCGCCGGGCAGGCCCCGGCGCCGGAGCTCCTCGAACTGCGCCCGGGCGGCCGCCTGCTGCGCGAACAGCGCGGCCTGGATGCCGTGGAACAGCCCCTCGAGCCAGCCGACGAGCTGCGCCTGCGCCACGCGGATCTCGGCGTCCGAGGGGACCCCCTGCATCGGCGGCGCGAGCGCGGCGAGCTCTTCCCGCAGGTCCGGAGAGACCACCTCGCCGAGCTCGCCGAGGGATCGCTCGTAGATCTGCCGGAGACGGATCCGGCCCGGCTCGTCGAGCGAGGCCTGCCGCGTCTCCTCGAGCAGCTCGCGGACCATGCTCGCGATGCGCAGGAGCTTGGCGGGTTGGGTGATGGCTTCCTGGGGCGCCTGCTCGCCCTCGCCGGGCGACGGGCCGGGCCCCGGTGGTCCGGGCATCGTCGGGTCGCTCATGCCCCGAGCCTAGCAGCGGCCGGGTGGGGGGCTACGCCGCGGCGAGCTCGGCGAACAGGAGCGCCTCGGCGAGGACCGCACGCTCCAGGTCGCCCAGGTCGACGCTCTCGTCGATCGAGTGGTACTGGCTCTTCTCGTCCGAGACGCCGTAGACGAGGATCTCGGCCTCCGGGAACGCCCGGGACAGGACCGGGATCAACGGGATCGAGCCGCCGCTGCCGCTCTGGACGGGCGGACGGCCGTAGGCGCGCTCCATCGCGCGCAGCATCGCCGCGAACGCGGGGCCGTCGTTCCGGATCCGCATCCCGGCGCCCGCCTCCCCCCGGTCCACGTGGACCTCGACCCCCCACGGGGCGCGCTCGACGAGGTGGCGGGCGAGCAGATCGCGCGCCCGCGCCGGGTCCTCGCCCGGCGCGATCCGCAGGCTCACCTTGGCGGTGGCGACCGGGACGAGCTGGTTCGAGGCCTCGCGCACCCGCGGCGCGTCGATGCCGAGCACGGAGACCGCCGGGCCCGACCAGACCCGTTCGGCGATCGGTCCGGAGCCGATCAGGCGGACGCCGGGGCGCAGTGGCGCCCGTTCGCGCAGGTCGTGCTCGGTGACCTCGACCCCGTCCCAGGGCGACCTCGTGAGGCCCTCGATCGCCACGTCCCCGCGGTCGTCGTGCAGGGAGGCCAGGATCCGCGCGAGGGCGGAGAGCGCGTCCGGGATCGGTCCGCCGTAGACCCCGCTGTGCACCGCGAGATCGAGGACCCGCACGGTGACCCGGCAGTCGACCACGCCCCGCATGCTGGTATCGAGCGCCGGGACGCCGGTGCGCCAGTTCCCCCCGTCGGCGACGCCCACCACGTCGCAGGCGAGCAGGTCCCGGTGCCCCTCGATCAGGAACGGCAGGTGGGCGGTGCTGGCCTCCTCCTCGCCCTCGACGATCACCTTGACCGTGACCGGCGGCCTGCCGCCCCAGGCGCGGGTCGCGGCGGCGTGCATCGCGATGCCGCACTTGTCGTCGGCGCTCCCGCGGCCGAACAGCCGTCCATCCCGGATCCGCGGCTCGAACGGCGGGCTGGACCACTCCTCGGGCGGGCCCTCGGGCTGGACGTCGTGGTGCGCGTAGAGCAGAACGGTCGGCGCGCCCGTGGGCCCCGGGATCTGGCCGTAGACGGCGGGGTGGTCGACCCCATCGGGGAGCTCGATCAGACGCACCCTCTGGAACCCGGCCGCTTCGAGCGTCCCCGCCGTCGCGTCCGCGGCGGCGCGCACCGGGGCGGGGTCGTAGCCGGGGAAGGCGATCGAGGGGATCTCGACCAGGCGCGAGAGGTCCTCGATCGTCCGGGGCATCCCCTCGGCGACGGCGGCGCGGAGCTCCTCGGCGTCCATGCGGGTGCGCACCATACACCGCGGGCGCCGGCGGCGACCTCGGGCACGCCGGCCCGTCGGGTCCCCCCGGCTCCGGGTCGTTCGACCCAGCCGCTCGCGGCTCCGCCCGCCGAACCTCGTTCGGAGGCGAACGTTGGGGGTCCCGATGAGCACGATCCGCGTCCGACACGACGAGGGAGACCGCTACCTGATCCGGATCCGCGGGCACGAGCTCGCGGTCGACCAGCCCGTGTCCGACGGCGGGGGAGACACCGGGCCGACGCCGACCGAGCTGTTCGTCGCCGGGCTCGCGTCCTGCGTGGCCCACTACGCGGGGCGGTTCCTCCGCCGGCACCGGCTCTCGGAACGCGGCCTGGCCGTCGACTGCTCGTGGGGCTTCGCCCCGGACCGCCCCGCGCGGGTGGGCGAGATCACGCTGCGGGTGCACCTGCCCGAGGCGTTCCCGGAGGAGCGCAGGGCCGCGTTCCGGGCCCTGATCGAGCGCTGCACCGTGCACAACTCGATCGAGCAGGCGCCCGAGATCCGGTTCGTGCTCGAGGCGGGGGACCGCGCCGCCTGAACCCATCCAGATCGAGCGCGCGTCGCCACCCTGCCCGACCCGGCACCGATGGTGCCCTCGGCAGGACTCGAACCTGCGCACCCGGCTCCGGAGGCCGGCGCTCTATCCACTGAGCTACGAGGGCTCGGACCCGAGTCTAGCAACCGCCCCGTCCGGGACCGCGGGTCCTATCCTTTCCCGAACGTGTCCCCGCGGGTCCTGGTCGTGGACGACGAGCCGGTGCTTCGCCGGCTGCTCGAGCTCAACCTGCGCGCGGCCGGGTTCGAGGTCCGGATGGCCGCCAGCGGGCGGGGCGCGCTCGCGGAGGCCGCCGCGGCGCCGCCGGACGCCGTCGTCCTGGATCTGGGGCTCCCGGACCTCGAAGGGGCCGAGGTCGTGCGCCGCCTGCGCGAGCTGCCGGGGAGCGACGGTGTGCCGGTGGTCGTCCTGAGCGGGAGCGACCGGGACGCCCGGGCGGCCCCCGGCTACCCTTCGGGCGTGTTCGCGCACCTGACCAAGCCGACCGACCCGGCGGCCGTGGTCGAGGCGATCCGTCGCGCGGTCGGGACGGCGGGCTGAGGTCGACCGCGCCGTGATCGAGGACCGGCTGGCCGACCTCGTTCGCGCGGCCCTGGCGGCGTGCGCCGGCGAGCTCGGGATCGCGGAGCCCTGGCCCGGGATCGAGCTCCAGAAGCCACGGCAGAAGGAGCACGGTGACCTGGCGACCAACGTCGCGTTCGGCCTGGCCAAGCGCGTCGGTCGGTCCCCGCGCGAGGTCGCCGAGCTGATCGTGGCGCACCTGCCGCACGACCCGGCCGTGGCCTCGGTCGAGCCGGCCGGCGCCGGGTTCGTGAACTTCCGCCTGAGCCCCACGTGGCTCCACGACGCCCTGCGCGGGGCGATCGCGCGCGGGCCCGACTACGGACGGGGCGGGCCCATCGGCCTGCGGGCGCAGGTGGAGTTCGTGAGCGCGAACCCGACCGGGCCGCTCACGCTCGGGCACGCGCGCAACGCCGCGATCGGCGACGCGCTCGCCCGCCTCCTGGGGTTCACCGGCTGGGAGGTCGAGCGCGAGTACTACTTCAACGACGCCGGCGGCCAGATGGACCGGTTCGGCGCCTCGGTCGAGGCGCGTTACCTCCAGCTCGTCGGACGGGAGGCGGAGGTCCCCGAGGACGGCTACCACGGCGACTACGTCGGCGCGCTCGCCCGCGACATCCTCGAGGCGGAGGGTCCGGGCCTCGCCGACCTGCCCGCGGTCGAGCGGGCGGCCCGGCTGCGCGAGGAGGGTGTGCAGCGCGTGCTCGGCTGGATCCGGGCGACGCTCGATCGGTTCGGCGTGCGCTTCGACGTCTACACGACGGAGGCCTCGCTCGCCGAACGCGGGGAGATCGAGACCGCGGTGGCCCGGCTCCGCGAGGCCGGGTTCGCGTACGACGCCGAGGGGGCGGTGTGGTTCCGCTCGACCGCGTTCGGGGACGACAAGGACCGGGTCCTGATCCGCTCGAACGGCGCCCACACGTACTTCGCCGCCGACTGCGCCTACCTGATCGACAAGTTCCGTCGGGGTTTCGACCACCTGCTGTACGTGTGGGGCGCGGACCACCACGGCGACGTCGCCCGGGTCCGCGGCGCCGCGGAGGCGCTCGGCTTCGACCCCGAGCGTGTGGAGATGGTGGTCTACCAGTGGGTCGCGTTCCTGCGCGACGGCGTGCCGGTGCCGATGGGCAAGCGCAGCGGCAACTTCGTCACGCTCGACGAGCTGCTCGACGAGGTGGGACCGGACGCGACGCGGTTCCACCTGCTGATGTTCAGCAACGACGTGACGATGAACTTCGACATCGAGGCCGTGAAGCGGCGCTCGATGGACAACCCCGTCTACTACGTGCAGTACGGGCACGCCCGGATCGCCTCGATCCTGCGCAAGGCTGCCGAGCGGGGCGTCGAGCTCCGTCCCATCGAGGAGGCCGATCTGTCGCTGCTGTGCACCGAGCCCGAGCTCGAGCTGCTGCGCGCCGTGGCCGACACCCCGGCCGAGATCCGCCGGGCGGCCGAGCTCCGGGCGCCCCACCGGCTCACGCACGCGGCCCAGGAGCTCGCGGCGCGCTTCCATCGCTTCTACACCGACTGTCCCGTGCTCTCGGATGACGCAGCGCTCACGCAGGCCCGCCTGTGGCTGTGCACCGCGACCAAACAGGCGATCGCGATCCTCCTCGGGTTGGTCGGCGTGTCCGCTCCTGAGGCGATGGAGCGCTCGGATGGCTGAGCTCGACGCGGCGGGCGGGAGCCCGACCCGGGGCCCCGAGGCCGGTGGCGACGGTCCCTGGCCCGACCACGCCGCGTTCGGTCCCGACGGCCTGCGGATCGCGGGGATCGGCGCCGAGGACCTCGCGAACCGGTACGGCACACCGCTGCTCGTCGTCGACGAGGAGCACCTGCGGGCGAGGGCCCGGACGTTCGCCGCGCTCTTCCCGCACCCGCTCTACGCGGTGAAGGCGTTCACCGCGCGCGAGGCGATCCGGCTCGTGGCCGCGGAGGGGCTGGACCTGCTCGCCTCGACCGGCGGCGAACTCGAGGCGTGCCTCCGGGCGGGGATCGGGGGCGAGCGCATCGTGCTGCACGGCAACAACAAGACCCATGAGGAGCTCCGCCTGGCGGTCGCGTCGCGCGTGCGGCTCATCAACGTCGACAACCCCGACGAGCTCGAGCGGGTGGATCGCGCGGCGGCGGAAGGCGGCGTCGAGCAGCCGATCATGCTCCGGGTGATCCCCGAGGTCGGTGCCGGCGCCCACCGCAAGATCGTCACGGGCGCCGCGGGATCGAAGTTCGGGACCGCGCTGCCGCTCGTGCCGGGGACCGTCCGTCGCGCGATGGAGCTCGCGAACGTCCGCCTCGTGGGGATCCACGCCCACATCGGCTCCCAGGTGCTCGAGGCCGAGCCGTACCTCGCCGCGGTCGACGTGCTGCTCGACCTCCTCGTGCGGCTGCGGGACCAGACCGGGTTCTCGGCCGACCTCGTGGACGTGGGCGGCGGGTTCGGCGTCGCGTACACGGACGAGTCGCCGCTCGCGCTCGAGGCGCTGGCGCCGGCGCTCCTGGCCCGGGTCCGCGAGGGCGCTCGCGAGCGCGGCCTGGCCGTGCCCCACGTGCTCGTGGAGCCGGGGCGCTCGGTGGTGGGGACCGCGATGCTGACGCTGTACCGCGTGGGGACCGTGAAGGGCTCGCCGAGCGGGCGGACGATCGTGGCCGTCGACGGCGGCATGTCGGACAACATCCGGCCGATGCTCTACGGCGCCCGCTACACCGTGGCCGTGGCCGGGCGTCCGCGGGCGTCCGCGCCGTCGGTGGTCGACATCGTCGGCCGTCACTGCGAGACGGGGGACGTGCTGGCGGAGGGGGTCGAGCTGGCCCAGGACCTGCGGCCGGGCGACCTGATCGCGTTCGCCGCGACCGGGGCGTACACGTACTCGATGGCCAGCACCTACAACCGCGTCGGCCGCCCGGCGGTCGTCGCGGTCCGGGAGGGCACCGACCGGCTCTGGCTCCGACGGGAGGACGCGGCCGATCTCGAGCGGCTCGAGACGCGGGAGCCCGCGACCGGACGCGTCGCGGCGCCCGAGGGCATCGTGATCCGTCCGGCCCGACCGCGGGACGCGCGATCGTTCCTCGAGGGCTTCCGGGAGGTCGCGGCCGAGGGGCGGAGCATCCAGACCGAGGTGGTGGACCGCACCGTGGGCTACTACCGGCGGAGCTTCCGTCGCTCGTGGGACGTGGACGGGGCCCACCTGATGGCCCTGGACGGCGACCGGGTCGTCGGCAGCCTGGCGATCCATCGCCACGTGGAGCACCCCGCCCTGCGCCACGTCGCGACCCTCGGGATGCACGTGGTGGGCTCGCACCGCGGACGCGGGATCGGGTCCGCCCTGATGTCGGAGGCGCTGCGGTGGGCGCGTCGCTCCGGGATCGAGCGGGTCGAGCTCACCGTGTACCCGCACAACCGTGCCGCGATCGCCCTGTACCGGCGGTTCGGGTTCGTGGAGGAGGGCCGGCTCGTGCGCCACGCGAAGAAGTCCTACGGTTACGAGGACGAGATCCTGATGGCGGTCTGGATCGGCCCCGAGCCGGGGCCGGACGCGGGGGGCGCGTGAGCGAGCGGGTGCTGCGGATCGGGCTGCTCGGCTGCGGCAACGTCGGCGCTGCGGTCGTCCGCCTGCTCGACCGGAACCGCGACGAGATCGCTCGGCGTGCGGGCTGCCGTCTCGAGATCGCGAGGGTCGCCGTCCGCGATCCCGCCCGCGCGCGAGACGTCCCGTTGGACCGCTCGCGGTTCACGGCCGACCCGATGGCCGTGATCGACGACCCCGAGGTCGACATCGTGTGCGAGCTGATCGGCGGAGACGAGCCCGCGGGCTCGCTCATCCTCGCCGCGTTCGAGCGCGACAAGCCCGTCGTGACCGCCAACAAGGAGCTCCTGGCCAACCGCGGGCGCGAGCTCTTCGACGCCTCGGACGCGAAGGGGCTCGACCTGTACTTCGAGGCCGCGGTCGGGGGCGGCATCCCCCTGATCCGCCCCGTGAAGGAGTCGCTCACCGGCGAGCGGATCCGCCGGGTCACCGGGATCGTGAACGGCACGACGAATCACATCCTCACGCGGATGTCGGAGGAGGGGATCTCGTTCGCCGAGGCGCTCGCCCAGGCGCAGCGTCTCGGCTACGCGGAGGCCGACCCCTCCGCGGACGTGGAGGGCCACGACGCCGCCGCAAAGTGCGCGATCCTCGCCTCGATCGCGTTCAACGCGCGCGTCACGGCTCCGGACGTCTTCCGGGAGGGCATCGACCGCGTGACCCCCGAGGACATCGCGTTCGCCGAGCGTCTGGGCTACGTGGTCAAGCTGCTCGCGATCGCCGAGCTCGACGAGGACGAGCGGATCGCCGTCCGCGTGCACCCGGCGATGATCCCGAGCGCCCATCCGCTCGCGGCGGTGCGTGACGCGTTCAACGCCGTGTTCGTCGAGGGGGACGCGGTCGGCGAGCTGATGTTCTACGGCCGGGGCGCGGGCGGCGAGCCCACCGCCACGGCCGTGATCGGGGACCTCGTGACCGTGGCCCGCCACCGCCTGGCCGACACGCGCGGGGTCGGGTGCACCTGCTTCCACGAGCGCACGATCCGGCCGATGGCCGAGATGACCGGCCAGTACTACCTGCTCCTGCGGGTGGAGGACCGCCCCGGCGTCCTGGCGGAGATCGCGAGCGTGTTCGGCCGCAACCGGGTGTCGATCAAGAGCGTGTGGCAGGAGGGCACCGGGAAGGACGCGCAGCTCGTGTTCATCACCCACCGGGCGCGCGAGGGCGCGTTCCAGCGGACGATGGAGGAGCTCCGCGCGGTGCCGGCGGTCGAGGAGATCCGGAGCGTGCTGCGGGTGGAGGCCGAGGAGTGACGGCGCCGCGGGAGGGGGCGTGATGGCGCGGCCCTGGCGCGGGGTGATCGAGGAATACCGCGAGCGGCTGCCGGTCACCGACGCGACGCCGGTGATCACGCTCGGCGAGGGCGGCACGCCGCTCGTCCGGTCGGAGTCGCTCTCGGCGGAGACCGGGTGCGAGGTCTGGCTGAAGTACGAGGGCGCGAACCCGACCGCCTCGTTCAAGGACCGGGGCATGACGCTCGCGATCAGCAAGGCGCTCGAGGAGGGCTCGAAGGCGGTCGTGTGCGCCTCGACCGGCAACACCAGCGCCTCGGCGGCCGCGTACGCCGGCAAGGCGGGGATCCCGTGCGCGGTCCTGGTCCCGAAGGGCAAGGTCGCGTTGGGCAAGATGGCAGGGACGCTCGTGCACGCCGCCCGTGTGCTCGAGGTCGAGGGGAACTTCGACGCCTCCCTCGCCCTCGCGCGCGATCTCGCCGAGCACTACCCGGTGACCCTCGTGAACTCCGTGAACCCCTACCGGCTCGAGGGGCAGAAGACCGCCGCGTTCGAGATCTGCGACGCGCTCGGGCGCGCCCCCGACCTGCATTGCGTGCCGGTCGGCAACGCGGGGAACATCTCGAGCCACTGGATGGGCTACTCGGAGTACCTGCGGGACGGTGTGATCCACGAGCCACCGCGGCTGTTCGGCTTCCAGGCGGCCGGCGCCGCGCCGATCGTCCGCGGCGAGCCCATCGCCGAGCCGCAGACGATCGCCACCGCGATCCGGATCGGCAACCCCGCCTCGTGGGAGAAGGCTGTGGCCGCCGCGACGGGGTCCGAGGGCGCGATCTCGGCCGTGACCGATCGCGAGATCCTCGCCGCGTACCGGCGCGTCGCCCGGGAGGGCCTGTTCGTCGAGCCGGCCTCGGCCGCGAGCGTGGCCGGTCTGCTGCACCTCGCGGGCGAGGGACGTCTCCCGCGGGGCTCGACGGTGGTCTGCGTCCTCACCGGCCACGGCCTGAAGGACCCCGAGTGGGCGATCACCGGCGCCGCGCACCCGCCCACGGTCCCCGCCGACGCCCACGCCGTGGCGGCCGAGCTCGGGCTGTAGCCGTGCGCGTCACCGTCCGCGTCCCGGCCACCGCGGCCAACCTCGGCCCGGGGTTCGACTGCTTCGGCCTCGCGCTCGACCGGTGCAACGAGGTGACGGTGGACACGGACGCGGAGCCACGCGTGACCTGGGAGGGCGAGGGGGCGGACGAGCTCCCCACGGACGGCACGGACATGGTGAGCCGCGCGATCGCGGCGACCGTCGCGCGGCAGGCGCGGATCCACCCCGGGGCCGAGATCCGGAGCTTCGCCCTGCACGGCGTGAACCGGATCCCGCTCGAGCGAGGCCTCGGCTCCTCCTCGGCGGCCGCGGTCGCCGGGACGGCGCTGGCGAGCGCGCTCCTCGGGCCCGCGGGTCTGGGGGACGACCCGTACGCCACGTTCGCCTACGCCGCCGAGCTCGAGGGCCACCCGGACAACGCCGCCCCGGCGACGTACGGCGGTCTCACGGTGATCGCCGACGGGCACGTCCGGCGGTTCGACGTCGCCGGGACCATCTCACCCGTCGCCCTGATCCCGCCGTTCCGCCTGCCGACCGAGGAGGCCCGGCGCGCGCTCCCCGAACGCGTCCCGCTCCGCGACGCCGTGTACAACGTGGCCCACGGCGCGCTGGTGATCCAGGCACTCGTGAGCGGCGACCACGACCTGCTTGGCGTGGCGCTGCGCGATCGCCTCCACGAGTCGGTCCGCCTCGCGCTCGTCCCGGAGGTCCGGGAGGCGTTCGAGCGCCTCCGCCGCTCGATGCCGGTGTGCGTCTCCGGCGCGGGTCCGACGCTCCTCGCCTTCCCCGGCGATCCTGCCGCGGTCCCCGATCCCGGCGAGGGGTGGCGCGCGCTGCCGGTTCGGGTGCGCGCAACGGGCGTCGAGATCATCCGGCGGTAGCCTGCCCGCCGTCCGTCGGTCCTGCGAGGAGGGTCGTTGAAGGCGCCGGAGCCCGACCCTAGACTCGCGGTGACCGCTCCGATGGATGCGCCTGCTGAGGCCCACCCCTCGTCCCCCGGCTCCCGGCCCGGGACCGCGCCCGTCCTGATCACCGACCTCGCGAGCAAGACGCTCGCCGTCAAGGAGGGCGAGACCTTCCTGTACTCGGACCTCGAGGGGAACCTGGACCACGGCGGCGACTTCGGTCTCGGGCTCTACTCCCGCGACACGCGGTTCCTCTCGCTCTTCCGGATGACGATCAACGGCCGCGATCCCGTCCTGCTCTCCTCCTCCTCCGAGCGCGGCTACATGTCCCACGTGGATCTCACGAACCCGGACCTGTTCCGCGACGACGAGGTCGTCGTGCGGCAGCAGACCCTCAACATCCGTCGGATCCGCGCGATCAACGGACGGCTGTTCGAGCGCGTTCGCGTCAAGAACTACAACCCGGAGCCGGTCGAGATCGACCTGGAGTTCCGATTCGGCGCCGACTTCGCCGACATCTTCGAGGTGCGGGGGATGGCGCGCGAGGTCCCGGAGCCTCCCCGGCCACCGCGGGTCGACGGCGAGACGATCGGGTTCGACTACGAGGGACGGGACGGCGTCCGTCGGACGACGCTGATCGCCTTCGCGGCCAGGCCCGACCGGATCGACGTCGAGGGCGTCACGGCGATGGCCCTGTTCCGGCTCCATCTCGGCCCGTACCAGACCAAGCTCGTGGGGCTCACCGTGGACGCGGTGGAGGACGACCTCCCCCCCGCCGCGCTCGACTTCGACCAGGCGGTGCACGTGCTCCGCCGCTCGTACGAGGAGTGGGAGCGCGGGTCCACGAGGATCGTGACGGACAACGAGCTCTTCAACCAGCTCCTGGACCGCAGCCTCCGCGACCTGCGGGCGCTGTGGACCCAGATCGGGGACGGCGGGGTTCTCGCCGCGGGGATCCCCTGGTACGTGACCGTCTTCGGCCGCGACTCCCTGATCGCGGCCCACCAGCTGCTGACGATCAACACGCGCCCGGCGCGCGAGGCGCTCCAGCTGCTGGCGGACCGGCAGGGGACGGAGGTCGACGACTGGCGCGACGAGCAGCCGGGCAAGATCCTGCACGAGATCCGCCAGGGCGAGCTCGCGCGCGCCGGGATCGTGCCCCACACGCCGTACTACGGATCGGTCGACTCGACGCCCTGGTTCCTGATCCTGTACGCGCAGCACTTCCGCTGGACAGGCGATGTCGCGTTCGCCGAGAAGCTCCTGCCGGCCGCCCAGGCCGCGCTCTCGTGGATCGACCGCTACGGCGACCTGGACGGGGACGGCTTCGTCGAGTACCTGTGCCGCTCGCCGCGCGGGATGCGCAACCAGGGGTGGAAGGACTCCCACGACGCGATCGTCCACGAGGACGGTCGCCTGGCCGAGCCGCCGATCGCGCTCGCGGAGGTGCAGGCCTACGTGTTCCTCGCGAAGGAGCGGATGGCCGACGTCTACCGGGCGCTCGGGCGCGAGGAGGACGCGACCCGCCTGGAGCTCGAGGCGCTCCGCCTGCGGGCCCGGTTCAACGAGGCGTTCTGGATGGAGGACGAGCGGTACTTCGCTGCGGCGCTCGACGGGGAGAAGCGGCAGGTCCGCACCGTGATGTCGAACCCGGGGCACGGCCTGTACTGCGGGATCGTGGACCCCGACAAGGCCGACGCGGTCGTCAAGCGGCTGCTGTCGCCGGACATGTTCAGCGGTTGGGGGATCCGGACGATGAGCAAGGCGGCGGCCGCCTACAACCCGATGAGCTACCACAACGGCTCGGTCTGGCCCCACGACAACGCCCTGATCGCGGCGGGCATGAAGCGGTACGGGTTGGCCCGCTCCACCAACCGCGTCGCGACCTCGCTGTTCGACGCCGCGATCACGGCGGACTACCTGCGGCTGCCGGAGCTGTTCTGCGGGTTCACGCGCCGTACGCCGAACCGGCCGGTGAGCTACCCGATCGCGTGCTCGCCGCAGGCGTGGGCGGCCGGCTCGCCGTTCCTGATGCTCCAGGCGATCCTGGGGATCTCGGCGCGCGCCCACGAGAACCTGCTCCGGGTGAACCAGCCCCAGCTGCCGACCTGGCTCAACACCGTCGAGGTCCGTAACCTGATGATCGGCCAGAGCCGGATCAGCCTCGTCTTCCGGCGCGAGGGCGAGATCACGTCGTTCTCCCTCCTGCACCGCGAGGGCGACGTGCGCGTCGTGATGGAGGAGTGAGCGGCGGGACCGGCCGGCGCCCGATCAGGGCAGGCAGGGTCCGGTGGAGACCTCCCCGGTCCGGCCCACCGCGTCCCGGACCCGGGGCGCGACCTCCTGCGCGGCGATCGCGTACCCGACGTCGTCGTCGGTCGAGGACGCCGCGAACACCACGCCCGCGACGCTCCCGTCCAGGAGCACGAAGGGCCCTCCGGAGTTCCCGGGCCGGACCTGCGCCTGGAGCTCGAGGACCTCCCGCCCGGCCTCGCGCCGCCCGTAGATGTCCCGCCCGACGGCATCGATCGCTCGGAGCACCGCCGCCCGGTCCCCGCTGAGCGGCCCGCCCCCCGGGTAGCCGAGCACCACGCCCGCGTCGCCCCGCTCGGCCCCCCCGACGAGGGGCAGCGGGGCCCCGGTCCCGTCGGGGACGAGCAGGATCGCGAGGTCGAGGTTCGGGTCGAACAGGACGGTGGTCGCGGGCCGACTGGCGCCGTCGTCCGTCTGGACGAGCGGATCCGGCATCCCCGCGACCACGTGAGCGCTCGTGACCACGTACCCGTCCGCGACGACGAAGCCCGACCCTTCCTGCACGGCGTCGCAGGCGCGCCCGACGATCCGGACGGTGCTGGGCGCGGCGGCCTCGAACGCGGTGCGGGCCTGCGCGCGCGGCGGCGGGTCGACCGGCTCGGCGGGCAGGGGCGGGATGCCGGCGAAGACGTCGGGGAAGCTGAAGCGGTTGAAGAAGCGACGGACCTGCGCGAGGAGCGAGGGCGGCTGCGGGAGCGCGTCGTCGAGCGCCCGGACGATCGCCGAGCCCCGGATCTCGGCCGCGACGCCCGGGAACGGGCCGCTCGCCAGGTTCAACGCGAGGAACCAGACCGCGATCAGCGAGGCGATCACGGCGATCGCGGAGCCGCCGACCGCGTCCGCCGGGCCGAACCGCGTCGCCCTCGCCCGCGCTCGCAGGCGGGCGCCCACGAGCCAGCCCGCCGCGTCCCCGGCTCCGGCGAGCGCCACCAGGACGACCCCGGCCGTGGCCGCTCGCGCGCCGGGGCTCTCGACGAGCCGCGCGGCGAGCGGGGCGGCCAGGGCCCCGAGGGCCAGCCCCAGCAGGAGGCCCCCGAAGCTGAGCGCCTGCAGCGCCAGGCCCCGCCGGAACCCCGATAGGCCGGCCAGGACCAGCAGGACGAGCAGGAGCGCGTCGAGCCCGTTCACGGCCGTCGTATGGTCCCACGGTGCGGGCGCACCCGGGCCTCACCGGCCCGCGGCTAGACTGACGCCGTGGTCACCCTCGCCCACATCTCCGACCCGCACGTCGGCTCCCCCTACTTCGTCCCGAACCTGATGAACCGGGTCATCGTCGAGGTGAACGAGCTCGAGCCGGACGCCGTGATCTGCAGCGGGGACCTCACCAACGAGGGGTACCGGCAGGAGTACAAGAACTGGGTGGCCTACGCGCAGCGGATCCGGGCCCCGATCTACACGGTCCCGGGCAACCACGACGCCCGCAACGTCGGGTACCTGCACTTCGAGGAGCTGATCGGCGAGCGTCACTGGAGCGTGGACGTGCAGGGCGTTCGGATCGTCGGTGTGGACTCCAGCGAACCCGACGTGAACGAGGGGCAGGTCGGGCGCGAGCGCTACCCGTGGATCCGGGAGCAGTTCCGGGCGCCGGCCGAGCTGAAGGTGTTCGTGCTCCACCACCACCTCCTGCCGATCCCGGGCACCGGGCGGGAGCGCAGCACGGTGATGGACGCGGGTGACCTGCTCGAGGAGCTGATCTCCGCCGGCGTGAACATCGTCCTGTCCGGGCACAAGCACGTTCCCTACGTGTGGCGGCTGGAGAACCTGTACGTGGCCAACGCGGGCACCGTCGCGTCGCTCCGGCTGCGCGGGTACACCAAGCCCTGCTACAACCTGCTCGAGTTCGAAGGGGACGAGGTGAAGATCACGCGCCGCTACCCGTTCGGCGGGGGCAGCGTGATCGCGCACTTCGCCCTCTCCACGGGGCAGCAGTTCTATCGGGAGCTGGAGCCGCCCGTGCAGCAGCCGCAGCGGACGCCGGCCGCCCAGCAAGGGGACTGAGCCCCGACCACCTCGGGAAGGGGAGTGACGCCGTGAAGGTGCTCGTCCTGGTCGACGGCGAACACTACCCGCCGGTGACCCGCTGGGGGATCGAGGTCGCGCGACGGGACGGCCACGAGCCCGTGGCGGCGCTCCTGGTCGGAGGGATCGAGAAGGTCAAAGCGGACGAGGTGTTGGACCTCGGGGTGCCGCTCCGGACGGCGTCGGGGGACCTGGCCCAGGCGCTCGGGGCGGCGCTCGAGGAGCTCGCCCCCGAGGGCGTCCTGGACCTGTCCGACGAGCCGGTGCTCGGGTACCGCGAGCGGATGGAGCTCGCGGCGGTTGCGCTGGCCGGGGGGGTCCCGTACCTGGGCCCGGACTTCCGCTTGGACCCGCCGATCGACGGTCCGCCCCTGCCGGTCGCGACGCTCGCGGTGATCGGGACCGGGAAGCGGACCGGCAAGACCGCGATCGGGGGCGAGGTCGCCCGGGTGGCCGCGGGCGCCGGCCGGAACCCGGTGGTGGTGGCGATGGGGCGGGGCGGGCCGGCGCGACCGCAGGTGGCCGAGGCCGGGAGCGTCACGCTCGCGCGCCTGCTGGAGCTCGTCCGGCGGGGGGAGCACGCCGCCTCCGATTACCTGGAGGACGCGGTGACGAGCGGGGTCACGACCGTGGGGGCCCGCCGGGTCGGGGGCGGCCTGGCCGGGCGCCCGATGGCGACGAACGTCCGCGAGGCCGCCCAGGTCGCGGTGGACCTCGGCGCCGGGCTGGTCGTGCTCGAGGGGAGCGGGGCCTCGGTCCCGCCCGTACCCTGGGACGCGGGGGTCCTGGTCGTCCCGGCCACCGCGCCGCCCGAGTACCTGGGCGGCTACCTCGGCCCCTTCCGGCTGTTGCTATCGGACCTGGTGGTTGCTACCATGGCCCACAGCCCAACCGGGCTCGAGAACCTTCCTGCTCTCAGGTCCCACGTCCAGCGGCTCCGCGCTGATGCGCGGTTCATCGTGACGGACTTCGAACCACAGCCGCTGGGAGATGTCCGGGGCAGGGACGTGTTCTTCGCCACGACGGCTCCGGGGGCGGTCGCCGCGAGGCAGGCCGGGATCCTGGAACGCACCCACGGATGCCGCGTGGTGGGGTGGAGCGCCCGCCTGGCCGACCGCGCCGGGCTGGCGGAGGACATGGACGGTGCGGAGGCGTACGACATCCTCCTCACGGAGCTGAAGGCCGCGGCGGTGGACGTGGCCTGCGAGCGCGCCATGGCCCGCGGGGCCGAGGTCGTGTTCGCCGACAACCGGGCCGTCGTGGTGGACGGGACGACCGACCTCCCCACCGCCCTGACGGAGACGATCGAGCTCGCGGAGGACCGGAAGAGCCGGAGATGACCCCAGACAGCGCCCCTCGCAAGGACCCCAAGAACCCGCAGATCCTGATCTCCGACCGGGAGACGGGGCTGCCCTACTCGAAGGGCCTCATGGCCTCCCAGGTGATGGTGACCGGGCTGTCCCCCTACCGGGCCTACCAGGTCGCCGAGGCGATCGAGGAGCGCCTGCTCGAGCTCGGCGTGCCCTCGATCTCGACCGAGGAGCTCTCCCGGATCTCGCTCGAGGCGATCGAGGAGCTCGCCGGTGAGCGGTACGCGAAGAACTTCGTGCGCTGGCAGGAGGTCGAGGCGCTCGACGTCCCGATGGTCGTGCTGATCGGCGGCGCCACCGGCGTCGGCAAGTCAACGATCGCCACCCAGCTCGCCACGCGCCTGGGGATCGTGCGCGTCGTCGCGACCGACGCGGTGCGCGAGGTGATGCGGGCGCTCTTCTCGCGGGAGCTGATGCCCGCGCTCCACGCCTCCTCGTTCGAGGCCGGGTCCGTCCTGCGCGAGCCGCCGTCGCGGGACGCCGTGATCGTCGGGTTCCGCGAGCAGACGGCGGCGGTCGCCGTGGGCCTGCACGCGCTGCTCGACCGCGCCGCGATGGAGGGCACCAGCGTGATCATCGAGGGGGCGCACGTCGTTCCCGGGTTCGTCGACCTGTCCGCGTGGGAGGACCGCGTGCTGGTGGTCCCGCTGATCCTGTCGGTCGACGACGAGGAGGTGCACCGGAACCACTTCCTGGTGCGCGCCGCGGACCACGCCGGCCGGCCGGCCGGCCGCTACATGGAGGCGTTCGAGAACATCCGCCGGGTGCAGCGCTACATCAAGAGCCAGGCGCTGTCCCACGGTGTCCCGGTGATCCCGAACTACAACTTCGACCGCGCGCTCGCCGCCGTCATCGACCTGGTGATGGAGCGTGCCACCGCGCGAGCGGCGCATCACGTGGTCCCCGTCGCCGGCGCGACCGAAGGAGGCAAGCGTTGAAGCTGTTCCTGGACACGGCCAGCATCGAGGAGATCCGCGAGATCAACGCGTGGGGGGTCCTGGGCGGCGTGACGACCAACCCGTCGCTCGTCGCGAAGGAGGCGGACGACCCTGAGCGCGTGTGGAAGGAGATCCTCGCCGAGGTCGACGGGCCGATCTCGCTGGAGACGACCGAGCCCGAGGCGGGGCCGATGTACGAGCAGGGCGTCGAGCTCGCCCGCATGGCGCCGAACGCGGTCGTCAAGGTCCCGATGACGCCGGACGGGCTGGCGGCGGGCAAGCGCCTGGTCGCCGACGGGATCCGGATCAACGTCACGCTCGTCTTCTCCCCCGCGCAGGCGATCCTGGCGGCGGAGATCGGGGCGTACATCGTCTCCCCGTTCCTGGGCCGGCTGGACGACGTCGCATCCGACGGCATGGAGGTGCTCCGGCGCATCTGCGACATCTACGAGATCCAGGGGTACGAGACCAACGTGCTCGCCGCATCGCTGCGGCACCCGATGCATGTCGTCGAGGCGGCCCTGGCCGGCGCGGACATCGCCACGATGCCCCACGCCGTCTTCAAGCAGCTCGTCAAGCACCCGCTGACCGACATCGGTTTGGACAAGTTCCTCCAGGACTGGAAGGCCCTCCAGGGGGAGCTGGGGAAAGGAGCCTGAGTGGCGACGATCGATAGGAGCACCCTCGAGGGAAAGGTCGCGGCGGAGCTGCACAAGATCGCGTCCGACCTCGGGATCGAGGGGCACAGGGGACTGAAGAAGGCCGACCTGGTCGAGCTGATCCTCGCCCACGCGAACGGCGACGCCGGGGGCGCGCCCCCGCGCGCCGAGGCGGCGTCCGAGCGCGACTCCGACAACGGCGACCGCGGCGCGCCCGCGCCGATCGAGACCGAGGCCCGCGAGGAGCGGAGGGAGGTCGGCGACCCCAACAGGGCCGGCGAAGGCCCTGACCTGCGCGACGAGCGCCAGGCGCCGCCCGAGCGGCGCGACCGTCCGCCCGGCGTGCGCCCGGAGGGACCTCGACCGGACACGGGACGCGAGGGCGGTGGACGACGTCGGCCCTCGCGCGAGGAACGGCGTCGGCAGCGCGAGGAGCGCCGGCTGCGGGACCTCGAGATGCGCGAGGAGGAGATCGCCAACGCGCCGACCGCGACCGGCCTGCTCGACATCCTGCCGGAGGGGTATGGGTTCCTCCGCACGTCCGGGTACCTGCCCGGCCCGCAAGACATCTACGTGTCGCTGTCGCAGGTCCGCCGGTTCATGCTGCGCAAGGGCGACACGGTCACCGGCAAGGTGCGGCAGCCGAAGGACAACGAGAAGTACTTCGCGCTGCTCCAGATCGAGTCGGTGAACGGGATGGACCCCGAGGTGGCCAAGCAGCGGCCGAACTTCGAGAAGCTCACGCCGCTGTTCCCCCACGACCGGTTCCGGCTGGAGACCGGCCCGACCGACGTCACCGGGCGGATCATCGACATGGTCGCCCCGGTCGGCAAGGGCCAGCGCGGGATGGTCGTCTCGCCGCCGAAGGCCGGCAAGACCACCGTCCTGAAGAACATCGCGAGCGGGATCCTGAACTCGAACCCCGAGACCCACGTGATCGTGCTGCTCGTGGACGAGCGGCCCGAGGAGGTCACCGACTGGCAGCGGACCGTCCAGGCCGCCGAAGTCGTCTATTCGACCTTCGACAAGCCGCCGGACCAGCACATCCAGGTGACCGAGCTCGTCCTGGAGCGCGCCAAGCGCCTGGCCGAGATGGGTCAGGACGTCGCGATCATCCTTGACTCGATCACCCGGCTCGCGCGCGCCTACAACCTCGCCGCTCCGGCATCGGGCAAGATCCTGTCGGGCGGGATCGACTCGACCGCGCTCTACCCGCCGCGACGGTTCTTCGGCGCGGCGCGGAACATCGAGGAGGGTGGCTCGCTCACGATCATCGCGAGCGCGCTGGTCGAGACCGGCTCGCGGATGGACGAGGGGATCTTCGAGGAGTTCAAGGGCACCGGCAACATGGAGCTGCGGCTGGACCGCCAGCTCGCCGAGAAGCGGCTGTTCCCCGCGATCAACGTCGAGGCGAGCGGCACGCGCAAGGAGGAGCTGCTCATGCCTCCCGAGGAGCTGGCGCTGGTGTGGCGCCTCCGCCGGGTGCTGCACGCGCTCGAGCCCGGGGCGGCCCTGGAGCTGCTCACCGACAAGATCCGCGCGACCAAGTCCAACGAGCAGTTCCTGAAGGAGATCGCCAAGGCGCCGGCCTCGTAAGCTGGAGCGCCGTCACCCGTGAGGAGTCGAGGCAGCATGAAGCAAGGTACCCACCCCGAGTACGTCGTGGCGACCGTCCACTGCTCGTGCGGGAACACGTTCCAGACGCGGAGCACCCGGCTCGAGCTGCGGGTCGAGATCTGCTCGAACTGCCACCCGTTCTACACGGGGAAGCAGAAGCTGGTCGACGCCGGCGGACGGGTCGAGCGGTTCCAGCGCCGCTACGCGAAGCAGGCCGGGCGCGCTCCGGCGGCCGGGTCCGGGCCGGCGACCGAGGCGGTCCGCGAGGTGACCGAACCGGCCGAGCCGGTGCCGGAGCAGGGCTGAGCCGGCGCCGTCCCGATGGCGGAGGAGGCCGCGAGGCAGAACCACTACTACGGCGGCCAGGCCGTCGTGGAGGGTGTGATGATGCGCGGCCGCGACGTGTGGGCGATCGCCGTGCGCAAGCCGACCGGCGACCTCCACATCGAGTCGCACGAGATCCGCTCGGTCGCCCGTCGCCACCCGATCCTGGCCAAGCCGTTCCTCCGAGGGGTGATCGCGCTCGGTCAGGCGCTGGCGATCGGATTCCGGGCGCTGTCGATCTCGGCGCGGGAGGCGGCCACCGAGGAGGAGCAGCTGAGCTCGCGGCAGATGGCGTTCTCGATGGTGCTGGCCATCGCGATCTTCCTGCTGCTGTTCATCGTGCTGCCGGCGGCGGCGTTCCGCTGGGTCGGCCGCCGCGTGGACTCGAGCCTCGCGGTGAACGCGCTCGAGGGTGTGTTCCGCGTCGGCCTGTTCCTCGGGTACCTGCTCCTGATCGGCCGGGCCAAGGACATCCGGCGGGTCTTCGCCTACCACGGGGCCGAGCACAAGACGATCGCGGCCTACGAGCACGACGAGGTCCTCGAGCCCGAGGTGGTCGACCGCTACTCCACGCTGCACGTCCGGTGCGGGACCAACTTCCTCCTGCTCGTGATGGTGATCACGATCTTCGTGTTCGCCCTGTTCGGGAACCCGGGGCTGTGGTGGCGGATCGGGTCCAGGGTCCTCGCCATCCCGCTGATCGCCGGCATCGCCTTCGAGCTCCTGCGTGTGGGGGCGCGGTTCCCCAGGTCGCGGCTCGTGCGCGCGCTGATGGCACCGGGGCTGTGGCTCCAGAAGATCACCACGCAGCCACCCGACCGGGACCAGATCGGAGTCGCGATCGCCTCGTTCAACGAGGTGCTCCGGAGGGAGGCTGAGCTGCGGGCCACCGAGCCGTGAGCCGGGCGGGCGCGTAGGCTGGAGATCCTTGGATCGGGGCGGAAGGGGGTGTAGCGTGTCGACGCATCCCGACGACGTGAGCGAGGAGGCTTCCCCGATGTCCGCGACCGAGCTCGACCTCCCGGTCCTCATCTCGGCCGAGCAGATCCGGCGCCGCGAGTTCGTCACGATCCGCCGCGGGTACGACCCCGATCAGGTCCGCGACTACCTCGAACAGCTCGCCGACCAGGTCGACCGGATGGCCTCGATGATCCGCGAAGCTCGCATGGAGGCTGCCTCCGCGGTGAGCGCACCTCGGCAGCCTCGGCCCCAGGCCGACGCGTACGAGCAGCTCGCCGAGCGGGTCGCGTCGCTGCTGCGGGAGGCGGATGCCACCGCCGCCCGCGTGCGCGCCGAGGCGCACGGGGAGGCCGAACGCATACTCCGCGAGGCCCGGACGGACGCCGATCGGATCCGGGCCGAGACGCAGGCCAAGGCTGACCAGGCGCGGGCCGAGGCCGACCGCCGGCTCCGCGAGGCCCGCGAGCAGGCCGACCGCACGATCGCCGGGCTCACCACCCAGCGCGACGCGCTCGTGCGCCAGCTCACCGAGATGCAGGAGCGCCTGATCGGCGTCGCTCGCTCCCTCGAGGGCGCGATCGAGCAACCGGCGCCCACCGAGGGCCCGCCCGGCGAAGCACCATCGAAGCCCTCGGCCGGCGGGGTCGTCGACGTCGCCAAGGAGGAGAGCCGCGCCGAGCCCGTAGGTGTCGAGGAGCCGTTCGACCTCCCGGCCGACCCCTCGTACGAGGAGCTCTGGGAGGGCACCGACACGGTTCACCTCCAGGTGCCTGACCTTCCGCCGCTGGACCTGTCCTGGGGCGAGGAGGACGAGGACCCGAAGGGCACGGGAGACCGCCGGGACTGACCCGCCGCGATCGGGTCCACCGCCTGGGATGATCGGGGCGTGGACCTGGACGCGAGGCTCGCGGAGGTGGAGGCCCGCTTCGAGCGGGTGCAGGCCGAGATGGCCTCGCCCGAGACGGCGGGCGATCCCGAACGGCTCCGGAGGCTCGGCAAGGATCTGGCCGACCTCCAGGAGATCGTCCTGCCCTTCCGTCGGTACCTGGAGGCCGTCCGACAGGCCGAGGAAGCGCGGACGCTCGCGCGGGACGAGAGCGACCCCGAGATGGCGGCGTTCCTGCGTGCGGAGGCGGAGCAGGCCGAGGCCCGCGCGGCCGAGCTCCGATCCGGGCTCGAGGAGCTGTTGGTCCCGAAGGACCCGAAGGACGAGAAGGACGTGGTCATCGAGATCCGGGCCGGCGCGGGAGGCCAGGAGGCCGCCCTGTGGGCCGCCGAGCTCTCGGAGCTCTACCGCCACTACGCCGAGCGGAACCGCTGGAGGGCCGAGGTGCTCTCGGCCTCGCCCTCGGACCTCGGCGGGTTCAAAGAGATCGTGCTCGAGATCCGCGGGAAGGGCGCGTACTCGCGGCTGAAGCACGAGTCGGGCGTCCACCGGGTCCAGCGGGTCCCGGTCACCGAGTCCTCGGGCCGGATCCACACGTCGACCGCGACGGTGGCCGTTCTGCCCGAGGCCGAGGAGGTCGAGATCGGGATCCGCCCCGAGGACCTCCAGATCGACGTGTTCCGCTCGTCGGGGCCGGGGGGTCAGTCGGTGAACACCACCGACTCCGCCGTCCGGATCACCCACAAGCCGAGCGGGATCGTCGTGGCCTGCCAGGAGGAGCGGTCCCAGCTCCAGAACCGCGAGAAGGCGATCCGCTACCTCCGCGCCCGCCTCCACCAGCGGGCGCTGGAGGAGGCCGCAGCCAAGGAGGCCGCCGCTCGGCGTTCCCAGGTGGGCACCGGCGAACGCGCGGAGAAGATCCGCACCTACAACTTCCCCGAGAACCGGGTCACCGACCATCGCGTCAAGCTCACGCTCCACCAGCTCCCGGCGGTGCTGGCCGGCGAGATCGATCCGTTCGTCGAGGCGCTGCTCTCCGCCGAGCGCGCCGCCCAGCTTGCGGGGGACGGGCAGGCCTGAGGTGGTCGGTTCGCTCCGACCCGCCGACGTCCTCCGTCGCGCCGCCGCCTACCTCGAGCGGCACGGCGTCGAGAGCGCACGCGCCGAGGCCGAGCGGCTGCTGATGCACGTCCTCGGGACGGACCGGGCCAGCCTGTACGCGCGCTCCGACGGGCTCGACGCCCGGCAGGCTCGGATGTTCGGCCGCGCGCTGTGCCAGCGGTGCTCCGGGACGCCGCTCCAGCACCTGACCGGCGAGCAGGGCTTCCGGCGGATCGCCGTCGAGGTCCGCCCCGGCGTCTTCGTCCCCCGGCCCGAGACAGAGGTCCTCGTGGAGCGGGCGCTCGAGGCGCTGGTCGAGGTGGAGGCGCCGGTCGTGGTCGACGTCGGCACGGGCTCGGGGGCGATCGCGCTCGCGATCAAGGACGAGCGGCCCGACGCCCGGGTGTTCGCGATCGACGGCTCCCCCGAGGCCGTGGAGCTCGCCCGCGCGAACGCCGCCCGCCTCGGGCTCGAGGTGACCGTCCTGGAAGGCGACCTGCTCTCGCCGCTCCCTGACGAGCTGCGGGGGTGGGTGGACCTGGTCGTGAGCAACCCGCCGTACGTGGAGCCCCAGGAGTTCGGGGACCTGCCCCCCGAGGTGCGGGCCGACCCGGTCGGGGCGCTGGTCGGCGGCACGCAGGTCCACGAGCGGTTGGCCGCCGAGGCGCCGCGCTGGCTCCGGGACGGGGGCGCGCTCGCCGTCGAGATCGCGGCGCCGCAGCGCGAACGCGTCGCGGCGGCGCTGTCGGCCTCCTTCGTGGACGTCCGGGTCGACCGGGACTTGGCCGGCCGAGATCGGGTGATCGTGGCCCGCCGGCCGTGAGCGACCCCCTCCGCGAGGCGATCCGGGCGGCGAAGGCCGGCCGACCCATCGTGTTCCCGACGGACACGGTCTACGGGATCGGCACGCGCCCGGACGACCCGGCGGCCACCGCCCGGCTGTTCGAGGCCAAGGGCCGACCGCGCGAGCTCGAGCTCCCGGTCCTGGTCGCCAGCGTCGCCGACGCCCGCGCGATCGCGATCTTCGAGGAGCGGGCCGAGGCGCTCGCCCTCCGCTACTGGGCGGGGCCGCTCACGCTCGTGCTGCCCCGGACCGACGCGAGCGCCGGATGGGACCTCGGCGGCGATCCGGCCACGGTCGGCGTCCGGGTCCCGCATCACCCCCTCGCTCTCGCCGTCCTCGCCGAGACCGGGCCGCTCGCCGTGACGAGCGCCAACCGCAGCGGCGCCCCCACGCCCGCGACCTGCGAGGAGCTGCACGAGATCTTCGGCGACGCGGTCGAGGTGTACCTGTGCGAGGCGGAGCCGCTCGCCGGGCGGCCATCGACCGTCGTGGACCTCGCGCACGGGGAGCCGCGGGTGCTGCGGCAAGGCGCCGTGCGGGAGGACGAGGTGCTCGCGGCGCTCGACGGCTGAGCGACACCGCCCGGGGGGTCGGCCGACAGGCCGATGCTAGACTCGCGTCGCTCCGATGGCCTCCATCCTCGTCGTGTGCACCGGGAACATCTGTCGCTCGCCGATGGCCGAAGGCTTCCTGCGGACCGCGCTCGAGCGCCGGTTGGGCCCCGAGGCACCGCCGGTCGCCTCGGCGGGCGTGATCGGGCACGAGGGCGGCGCCGCCGAGCCCGAGGCCGTGCGCGCGGCCGCCGAACGCGACGTCGACATCGCGGACCACGTGGTCCGGAGGCTGCGGCACGAGCACATCCGGGCGGCCGACGTGATCGTCGGGATGGCCCGGGAGCACCGGCGGGCGGTGGCCCGCGCGGTGCCCGAGGCCGCGGGGAGGACCTTCACGCTCAAGGAGCTGGTCCGGCTGCTCGAGGCGCTGCCGGCCGGGGCGGTCGAGCCCGACGGCGCCCGGGGCCGATTGCCCGCTCGGGTGGCCCGGGCCGACGAGCTCCGGCGGGAGGGCTTCCCGGTCCTCGACGAGGACGTCGAGGACCCGCTCGGGATGCCGCTCGAGACGTTCCGCGCCGTCGCGCGGGAGCTGGAGACCTGGTGCGATCGGCTGATCGCGGCGCTCTTCGGCGGCGGGGAGATCCGGGCCGACCCGCGCGCGGAGAGCGCCTAGTGCGGATCGCGCTCGGCGCCGATCACGCGGGCTACCCGCTGAAGGAGTCCCTGAAGGCGTACCTCGCGGAGGAGGGCCACGAGGTGCTCGACCTCGGTACCCACTCGGAGGAGCCCGTCGACTACCCGGATGTGTGCGCGGGCGCCGCCCGCGCCGTCGCTCACGGCCGGGCGGAGCGGGCGATCGTGCTCGGAGGGTCCGGGCAGGGGGAGCAGATCGTCGCGAACAAGGTCCGGGGGATCCGCGCGGCGCTGTGCCACGACGTGTACCTCGCCGAGCTGTCTCGTCGCCACAACGACGCGAACGTCCTCGCGATGGGCGGCCGCGTCGTGGCCCCGCCGCTCGCGCGGGAGATCGTGCGCGTCTGGCTGGCCACGCCGTTCGACGGGGGCCGGCACGCCCGCCGCCTCGAGCAGATCGGGCAGATCGAACGGGGAGAGCGATGAAGGAGTTCGTGGCCGATTGGGAGGCGCTGAAGCGGGTCGACCCGGAGGTGGCCCGGGCGATCGCGGGCGAGCTCGAGCGCGAGCGGGCCACCCTGCGCCTGATCGCCTCGGAGAACTACGCGAGCCCGGCCGTGCTCGCCGCGCAGGCGTCCACGATGAACAACAAGTACGCCGAGGGCTACCCGGGGCGGCGCTACTACGGCGGGTGCGCGTTCGTCGACGTGACGGAGCAGCTGGCGATCGACCGAGCCAAGGAGCTGTTCGGTGCCGAGCACGCCAACGTGCAGCCGCACGCCGGCGCCCAGGCGAACCTCGCCGTGTTCGGCGCGTTCCTCGAACCGCGCTCGGACGACACCGTGCTCGCCCTGGTGCTCCCGCACGGGGGACACCTGACCCACGGCTCCCCGGTCAACGTCTCGGGGATGTGGTTCAACTTCGTGGGGTACGAGGTCGACCGCGAGACCGAGCGGCTCGACATGGACCGGATCCGGGACCTCGCGCTCGAGCACCGGCCGAAGGTCCTGCTCGCCGGGTTCACGGCGTACCCGCGGGAGATCGACTTCGCCGCCTTCCGGCAGATCGCCGACGAGGTCGGCGCCATCCTGTGGGTCGACGCCTCGCACTTCATCGGCCTGTGCGCCGGAGGGGCCTACCCGAACCCCGTCCCCCACGCGGACGTGGTCACGTTCACGACGCACAAGACCCTGCGGGGGCCCCGCGGCGCGATCGTCCTGTGCCGGGCCGAGCACGCCTCGGCGATCGACAGGGCGGTCTTCCCGATGATGCAGGGCGGGCCGCTCGAGCACGTGATCGCGGCCAAGGCCGTGTGCCTGAAGGAGGCCATGAGCGCCGACTTCGCGGCCTACGCCGCGCGCACGGTCCGCACCGCACGGGCGCTGGCCGACGGCCTGGCCGAGCAGGGGGTCCGGATCGTGTCGGGCGGCACGGACTCCCACCTGGTCCTGTGCGACCTGCGGCCGCTCGGCGTGGGAGGGCAGGACGCGGAGACGATCTGCGACCGGATCGGGGTCGCGATCAACAAGAACGGCATCCCCTTCGACCCGCGCCCACCCCGCGATCCCTCCGGCATGCGTCTGGGGACCCCGGGCCCCGCGACGCTCGGGATGGACGAGCCCGAGATGAAGGAGATCGCCGGGATCCTCGGGGAGGCCCTGCGCGCTCCCGGCCACGAGCGGGTCGAGCGGGCCTGCCGGGCGCGCGTGGCCGAGCTCGTCCGCCGGTTCCCGGTCTACCCGGGCTGACCGGCCGCGGTAGCATCCGCGAGAGCGTGGTTCCCTACCTGCTGGTGTTCGCGGCGAGCGCGGGGGTGACCCTGGTGGCCACACCCCTGGTCCGGCGGCTCTCGCTCCGGGTCGGCTGGATCGACCATCCCTCCGACCGCAAGGTCCACCCCTCGCCGACCCCGACGGCCGGCGGGCTCGCGATCTACCTGGGGGTCCTCGCCGGGCTCGCCCTGACGCGGTTCATCCCGTTCCTGTCGAGCCTCTACGAGACGAGCTCGGACCTGGACGCGGCGATCGTCGGCGGGACCGCGATCGTGGTGCTCGGCGTGATCGACGACACGCGCGGGGCGTCCGCCGCCGCGAAGCTCGCCGGTCAGGTCCTCGTGGCCGGGATCCTCGTGCTCCTGGGCGTCCAGCTCCTGTACTTCTACTTCCCGGGCCAGGGGGTGCTCTCCCTGTCGGCGGACCTCGCCGTGCCCCTCACGATCCTGTGGGTGGTGGCGATGGTGAACGCCGTGAACCTGATCGACGGGCTCGACGGCCTGGCGGCGGGGATGGTGGCGATCGCCGCCGCGGCGTTCTTCGCCTACATGGTGCGCTCGCCGGGCGGGGACGTGGGTCCGTCCACGGCGGCCCTGCTCTCGGCGGTGGCCGCCGGGACCGCGATCGGGTTCCTGCCCTGGAACTTCCACCCGGCGAGGATCTTCATGGGGGACTCGGGCGCGCTGCTGCTCGGGCTCGTGCTCGCGGTCGCCACGATCTCGGGCGTGGGGCGGAACCTCGAGGGGCCGAGCGGCGGGGACCTCGCCGTCGTCGCGATCCCGGTCGTGGTGCCGCTGCTGGTCCTGGCGGTGCCGTTCCTGGACGTGCTGCTGGCGATCGCGCGACGGTTCCGACGGGGGATCGGCATCGCCCACGCGGACAAGGAGCACATCCACCACCGCCTGCTGGACATCGGCCATTCGCACCGGCAGGCGGTGCTGCTGATGTACCTGTGGAGCGCGCTGATCTCCGGATGCGCGCTCGCGGTCGCGTTCATCGACGGGCGGCTGCTCGTCGCCGCCATCGTCGTGGGCGCGGTGCTGGTCGCGACGGTGCTTCCCCGCCTGATCCGCGACCGGGCCCCCCGCGGCAGCGACCGCCCGATCGGGCGGAACGGGCGTCACCGGATCCGCGCGCACCCGCCGGAGCCGCCCGCCGAGGTCCCGAAGGCCCGCGAGGCCTCCTGAGGGGCGATGGCCCCCGGCCGGGGCATCCCGCCGACTTGTCCAGCCCGTACAACCAGGCGGATGGAACTCGTCCGCCGGGGGGGCGGCGCCGAACCCCGGGTTCGGGTGATGATCGCCGGAACCCTGGGGCATAATCGCCCCTGCAGCGCGTCCGAGGCCACGGGGCGAGGGGGGTCGAGTGCCTGAGGTCGACGTTCGGCTGGACCGGGTCACCAAGGACTTCGGGGAGACCGTCGCGGTCGACGACCTGTCCCTCGACGTGGCCGAGGGCGAGTTCTTCAGCCTGCTGGGCCCCTCCGGGTGCGGCAAGACCACGACCCTGCGCATGATCGGGGGGTTCGAGGAGCCCACCCGGGGCACGATCTACCTCGGCGGACGCGACGTCACGGACCTGCCCCCCTACAAGCGTGACGTGAACACGGTGTTCCAGTCCTACGCGCTGTTCCCGCACCTGAACGTGTTCGAGAATGTGGCGTTCGGGCTCCGCCGGAGGAAGGTGCACGGGCACGAGGTCACCCAGCGGGTGCAGGACGCCCTCCGGCTGGTGGACCTCCAGGGGTTCGAGAGGCGGCGGCCTTCCCAGATGTCGGGCGGGCAGCAGCAGCGGGTGGCGCTCGCCCGCGCGCTGGTGAACAGCCCCAAGGTGCTGCTGCTCGACGAGCCGCTCGGCGCCCTCGACCTCAAGCTCCGCAAGCAGATGCAGCTCGAGCTGAAGCGGATCCAATCCGAGGTCGGCATCACCTTCATCTACGTGACGCACGACCAGGAGGAGGCCATGACGATGTCGGACCGCCTGGCCGTGATGCGGCTCGGGCGGATCGAGCAGATCGGCCCCCCGGAGGAGGTGTACGAGCACCCCCAGACGGAGTTCGTGGCGAGCTTCCTCGGTGCTTCCAACCTGCTGGACGGCGAGCTGAAGGAGCGTCGCAACGGCGTGGCCGCGGTCCTGCTCACCGGCGGCGACATCGTCCACCTCCCGGTCGAGCAGGCTCCCTTCGAGGTGGGGACGGCCGTCAAGGTGGGCGTCCGGCCGGAGAAGATCACGATCGAGCGCGAGGACGGGGGCGAGGAGCCGGGCTCGGGATGGAACAGCGTTGCGGGCCTGCTGCGGATGTCCACGTACATCGGCGTGAGCCACCAGTACAAGGTCGAGGGCCCGCTCCGGCACGAGCTCACGGTGTGGGTCCAGAACCTCGGAGCGAAGCCGGCCCCGCACCCGGGCGACCGGGTGCGGCTCTCCTGGCAGTGGGAGCACACCTTCGCGGTGCTGCCCCAAGAGGGCCTCACGATCGAGGAGGAGTAGACATGCGTGACCGGCAGGATCCGATCGGCGACCTCCGGATGAGGGAGATCATGCGCCGGCGCCTCACGCGGCGGAGCATGCTCAAGGGGGCTGGGATGGGGGTGGCGGGCTTCAGCCTGGCCTCGCTCCTGGCAGCGTGCGGCGGCGGCACCGGCGGCGGCACCGGCGGCGGCAACGGTGGAGGGAACGGTGGGAACGGTGGGAACGGGTTCGACCTCGAGGAGATCTACTCGGGTGAGCCCGGCCCCGTGGTGAACTTCGCGAACTGGCCCTTCTACCTCGACCAGGCGAAGGACGAGGACGGGAACGTCTACAACCCGTCCCTGGCCCTGTTCACCGAGCAGACCGGCATCGAGGTCAACTACCAGGACGTCATCAACAGCAACGAGGAGTTCTTCGGGCGTCTCCGTCCGATCCTCGAGGCCGGCGACGACACGGGGTGGGACATCATCGTCATCACCAACGGCCGGTACTTCAAGGCGCTGACGGCGAACGGCTGGGTGTACCCGCTCGACCCGAGCCGTCGTCCGAACTTCGACGCGAACGCGGCGTCCTGGGCCAAGGACCCCTTCTTCGACCCCGGCAACACCCACGGGATGTGCTGGCAGTCCGGCATCACCGGCATCGGCTACAACCGGCAGATGGTGAACGGCGAGATCACGAAGCTCGACGACCTGGCCGATCCGGACAAGGTTGGCACGAACTCGGTCGGCATGCTCGAGTTCGACATGCCGGACTTCGTGATGATCAACCTCGGCATCGATCCGGAGACCTCCGGACCCGACGAGTGGCGCGAGGCCGCGGCCTGGCTCCAGATGCAGCGGGAATCCGGCACGGTCCGCGGCTACTACGGGAACGACTACCTCACCGAGATGCAGAACGAGAACCTGGCCGCCTCGATGGCGTGGTCGGGGGACGTCCTGTACTCGGAGGTCTGGCTCGGGTACGACATGCAGTTCGTCTTCCCCGAGGGGGGCGCCCTCCTGTGGATCGACAACATGATGATCCCCGCGGCGGCGCAGAACCCGGCCGGGGCGATGCAGGTGATGGACTTCTACTACGACCCCCAGGTGGCCACGATGGTCACGGAGTGGGTCCTGTACATGTCCCCGGTACCGGCGACCCGCGACCTCATCCTCGCCGACGCCGACGCGGCCGAGGCGGAGGGGCTGAAGGGACGCGCGAGCAAGCTCCGCGCGACCGCCAACAGCCCGTTCCTGTACCCGGACGACGAGTTCATCTCCCGGACCTCCTTCGGCTTCGGCGATTGGACCGACGAGGCCGCCGCGGAGTGGGACTCGATCTTCCTGCCGATCTCGCAGGGCTAGACGAGGGATCTGGGTCGCCGTCGTGGCCGACGAGGGCGTGATCGAGGGCGCGGGGTCCGGCGGTCCCCCGGGCGCCCACCGGCGGCTTGGCTCCCGGAGGCGGATGGTGCCCTACGGGCTGCTCTTCCCGGGGGGCGCGTACCTCATGGTCTTCTTCCTGCTGCCGCTCGGGCTCATGGTCTACACGTCGCTCCAGAGCGGCGGGCTGTTCTCCGGCGGGTTCACGTTCACGTGGGAGTTCCGCAACTACGCGGACGCCCTCACCTCCTACGAGACGCAGTTCGTCCGCTCGATCTTCTACTCGGTGATCGTCACCTTCGCGGCGCTCCTCCTGGCCTACCCGATGGTCTACTGGATCGCGTTCTACGGCGGGAGGTGGAAGTCCTCGCTCCTGCTGATGATCCTCCTCCCGTTCTTCGTGTCGTTCGTGATCCGGACGCTCCAGTGGCGGTTCATCCTCGGCGACAACGGCCCGGTGCTCGGGACCCTGAAGGGGCTCGGGCTGCTGCCGGACGAGTTCCGGGTCCTGGCCACGCCGCTCGCGGTGGTCGCAGGGATCACCTACAACTTCCTCCCGTTCACGGCCCTCCCGCTGTACGTGGCCCTGGAACGGATCGACCGGTCCCTGGTGGAGGCGGCCAAGGACCTGTACGCCACGCGGTGGCAGGCGTTCCGCAAGGTGGTCTGGCCGCTGTCGCTGCCCGGCGTGTTCGCGGCGTTCCTGCTCACGTTCGTGCCGGCCACGGGCGACTACGTGAACGCGTCCCTGCTCGGGGGGCCGGGGACGCGGATGATCGGCAACATCATCCAGACCAAGTTCCTGACCGAGAACCAGTACCCGGAGGCGGCGGCGCTGTCGGTGATCCTGATGGTCGCGATGGTGATCCTGGCCAGCATCTACGCGCGGATCCTGGGTACCGAAGAGGCGACGAGGGCGGCGGCGGCGGCATGAGCGCGGTCGCGACCGAGGTCCGGGCGGAGATCCGGGAGCTCCCCCCGGTGAACCCGCTGCGCCGGCGCTGGACCCGGTTCATCCTGCCCACCTACACGATCCTGCTGATCCTGTACCTCTCCAGCCCGATCTTCGTGATGATCCTGTACGGCTTCAACGCCGTCCCCACGCCGCCCGGCCGACAGGCGGCGCGGTTCTACGGGTTCACGCTCGACTGGTGGCGGAACGTCTTCAACATCCCCGGCTTGCCGGAGGCGTTCAAGAACTCGCTGATCGTGGCGCCGGTCTCGGCGGCCGTCTCCACGGTCCTGGGCACGCTGTTCGGGCTGGCGCTGGGTCGGTACCGCTTCCGGGGGCTCACGGCGGTGGACTTCGTGATCTTCCTCGCGATCGCGGTCCCCGAGATCGTCCTCGGGTCCTCCCTGTTGTCGATGTTCGTCCTGGCGCAGGCGCCGCTCGGCCTGACCACGATCCTCCTGTCCCACATCGGCTTCTCGATCGCCTTCGTCGCCGTCACGGTCCGCGCCCGGGTCCAGGGTCTGGACCGATCCCTGGAGGAGGCGGCGCAGGACCTGTTCGCCACCCCGCTGGTCGCCTTCTACAAGATCACGTTGCCGCTGATCGCGCCCGCGATCCTGGCCGGGTTCCTGCTGGCCTTCGTGCTCTCGCTGGACGATTTCGTGATCACCAACTTCGTCGCCGGCCAGACCAACACCTTCCCGCTGTGGGTCTTCGGCGCCCAGCGGATCGGGATCCCGCCACAGGTGAACGTGATGGGGACGATCCTCTTCGGCGCCGGGTTGATCGCCGCGCTGGCCAACGTCGTGGTCCACCGGCGCCGGGGTTGAGCGACCCGGAGCCTCCACGGACTTCGTGAAACGGTTCACAAGCGGGCGGGCCGGCCGCCGGATATGGCCATCTACCTGCGGAAACGCGACCCGGCGGCTTTGACGGGCGCGGGGGGCCACGGCTATACTGCCCGCGCCCATGGCCGGTCGCGGGGATGGTTGGAGCGGGATGGGCACGGCCTGGGCCCTGACCGGGACGCTCGTCGCGGGCATCCTCGTCTGGGGCGGCGCCGGGTACCTCGTCGACCGGCTGGTCGGCATCCGGTGGCTCTTCCTGCCGATCGGGATGCTGGTCGGGGTGTCGGCCGCGATCTACCTGGTCCACCTGAGGTTCGGGAGAGATGAGCGACACGAGACCTGAGCGGGAGATGGTCCGCCGGGCCCTCCTGCCCGGGGCCGCGGCCGTTCCCCTCGCCGCCGCCGTGGGCCTGTGGCTCGGAGGGGCCGACGCGGCGGCTTCGGCCGCGGTCGGGATCTTCGTGGTGCTGGCGAACTTCGCGGCGCACGGTCTCTCGCTCGCGTGGGCGGCGGGCGTGTCCGTCACCGCGGTGCACGTGGTGGCGCTGGTCGGTGTGGTCGTGCGGCTCGGTGCGATCGTCGGGCTGCTGTTCGCCCTCGACGCGTTCGCGTGGTTCTCGCCGCTCGCCTTCGGCCTGGCCGTGGTCCCCGGGACGCTCGCGCTCCTGGCCTTCGAGGCCCGGCTCGCGCTGGGCGGCCTCGGCGCGGCGCTCCAGGTCCCCCCCGATCCCGTCGCGGCGCGCGCGGCCGAGCGCCTCGCCGCCCGGGAGGCCTGAGGTGCTGGCCGCGGCCCTCGCGTTCAAGCGGCCCCCGCAGGGGTTCGAGGCACCCGGCACCGAGATCTTCGAGACGCACTGCGTCCTGGGGAGCGGCGACTACTGCCTGAACCGAGCATCGCTCCTGATGATCCTGGCCGCGATCATCGTGCTCGCGCTGTTCCTGATCGCCTTCCGCCGGCCCCAGCTCGTGCCGAGCGGCCTCCAGAACGCGATGGAGACCGTGGTCGAGTTCGTCCGGAACGGGATCGCGCTCGAGGTGATGGGGCGCGACGGGCTCCCGTGGGTCCCGTTCCTGACCACGATGTTCGTGTTCATCTTCGTGAACAACATCTTCGAGATCCTGCCGCTGATCCACTTCCCGACGACGTCGCGGATGGCGATCCCGCCGCTGCTCGCGGTCCTCGCGTACGTCCTGTTCATCGGGGCCGGGATCAGGCGGCACGGCCTCGGGTTCTTCAGGGACGCCCTGTTCCCGCCCGGCGTGCCCCCGGCCCTGTACGTGTTGGTGACGCCGATCGAGTTCGTCTCGACGTTCCTGGTCCGGCCGGTCACGTTGACCGTCCGTCTCCTGGCCAACATGGTGGCCGGGCACCTGATCCTCACGATCTTCTTCCTCGGGACCGCGTACCTGGCCCTGAAGCCCACCACGATCCCGTTCGCGATCCCGGCGTTCGGGCTCGGGGTGTTCCTGATGATGTTCGAGATCCTCGTGTCCGTCCTGCAGGCCTACATCTTCACGATCCTCACGGCCGTCTACGTCGGCCTGGCGATCCACCCCGAGCACTAGGAGGAGGAGAAGGATGTTCCGTCAACTGATCGGCGTCCTCGCCCAGGTCGAGGGCGACGTCGGGACGATCGGCAAGGGCCTGGTGTACGGCCTGGGGGCGATCGGTCCCGGCATCGGCATCGGCTTCCTGGTGGGCAAGGCGGTCGAGGCCATGGCCCGACAGCCGGAGGCCGCGGGCATGGTCCGCACGACGATGTTCCTGGGCATCGCGTTCGTCGAGGCGCTCGCCCTGTTCGGCTTCGTCCTGAGCTTCATCATCTAGAGGGGGGGCGGCATGGTCTGGGCGTTGCTAGCGCAAGCCGCCGAGGCGGCCGAGGCGGCCGAGGAGGCGCCGAACCCGCTCCTCCCCGAGCCGGTCGAGATGATCGTCGGCGGCATCACGTTCGTCGTCGTGTTCCTCATCCTGGCGCGCTTCGCGTTCCCGGCGCTGAACAAGATGCTCGCCGCCCGCACGGAGAAGATCCGGGGCGACCTGGAGAAAGCGGAGGAGGCGCGGACGTCGGCCGAGCGCGAGCTCGCCGAGTACCGGGCCCAGCTGGCCGGGGCCCGCGAGGAGGCCGACCGGATCATCGAGGAGGCGCGGCGGACCGCCGACCAGCTGCGACGCGATCTCCAGGCCCGGGCCGAGGAGGAGGCCCAGGGGATCGTGGCGCGGGCCCAGGAGGAGATCCGGGCCGAGCGGGACCGGGTCTTCCAGGAGCTCCGCACGCAGGTCGGCCAGATCGCGGTCGAGCTCGCCGGCCGGGTGGTGGGGGCGTCGCTGGACGCGGACACGCATCAGCGGCTGGTCGACGAGTACATCGACCAGGTCGCCGGGGACGGGCGGAACTGAGCGATGGCCGAGCGGGACCCCCTGGTTCGCGGGTACGCCGACGCGATGTTCGCCGTGGCCGAGGCCGAGGGCGAGCTCGAGCTGGTGGAGTCCCAGCTGTACGCGTTCGCGAAGGTCCTGGAGCGCGAGCCGCGGCTGCGCGAGGCCCTGATCGACCCGGCGCTGCCGGCGGAGAACAAGAAGGGGTTGATCCGCGACTCGCTCGGCGAGCGGGCGAACCCGATCGCCGTGAACCTGCTCGGGCTCGTCGTGGAGCAGGGTCGGGCCCGGGAGCTCGGGAAGATCGTCGAGGAGCTGGCCGCCGTCGCCGCCGAGCGTCGGCAGCACCAGCTCGCGGAGGTCCGCAGCGCGGTGCCCCTGGACGCGGAGCAGCGTCGCCGCCTGGCCGACGCGCTGTCGAGGGCCACCGGGCGCCAGATCGAGGTGAAGGTGGTCGTCGACCCGAGCCTGATCGGCGGCGTCGTGGCGAAGGTCGGCGGGGAGATCTTCGACGGATCGGTGCGGAGCCGGCTGGTCGAGGCCCGGCAGCGCCTCGCGGAGGCCCGAGATCGAGGGAGCGAGTGACGCGATGGCAGTGGACGAGCTGAACCTGGACCCCCAGCGCATCGCGGACGCGCTGCGCCGCAACGTGGAGAGCTGGCAGCCGACGATGGAGCGCGAGGAGGTCGGCCGGGTCGTCGAGGCCGGCGACGGGATCGCCCGCGTGAAGGGGCTGCCCCGCGCGATGGCCAACGAGCTGCTCGAGTTCCCCGGCGGCGTGCTGGGGCTGGCCTTCAACCTGGACGAGGACGAGATCGGCTGCATCATCCTCGGCGAGTCCGCGCACATCGAGGAGGGCGGCCTCGTCAAGCAGACCGGCAAGATCCTGTCGGTGCCGGTCGGCGACGGCTTCCTCGGCCGCGTGATCGACCCCCTCGGCGAACCGCTGGACGGCAAGGGGCCGATCCGGGCGGACGCGCGCCGGAACCTCGAGGTCCAGGCGGCCAACGTCGTCGACCGCCAGCCGGTGAAGGAGCCGCTCCAGACCGGCATCGCGGCGATCGACGCGATGACGCCGATCGGCCGCGGACAGCGCGAGCTCATCATCGGCGACCGACAGACGGGCAAGACCGCGATCGCGATCGACACGATCATCGCCCAACGCGACAACTGGGCGAGTGGCGACCCGAAGAAGCAGGTACGGTGCATCTACGTCGCGGTCGGGCAGAAGGCCTCGACCGTGGCCGAGGTGGTCGAGACGCTCCGGGAGCACGGCGCGCTCGAGTACACCGTGGTGATCAACGCGGCGGCCTCGGACCCGACGCCCTTCCAGTACATCGCGCCGTACTCGGGCGCCGCCCTGGGGGCGCACTGGATGTACGAGGGCAAGCACGCCCTGGCGATCTACGACGACCTGTCCAAGCAGGCCACCGCATACCGGACGCTCTCGCTGCTGCTCCGCCGGCCGCCGGGGCGCGAGGCCTACCCGGGCGACGTGTTCTACCTGCACTCCCGCCTGCTCGAGCGGGCCGCGAAGCTCTCCGACGAGCTCGGTGGGGGTTCGCTCACGGCGCTCCCGATCATCGAGACCAAGGGCAACGACATCTCGGCCTACATCCCGACGAACGTGATCTCGATCACCGACGGCCAGATCTACCTCGAGCCCGACCTGTTCTTCGCCGGCGTCCGTCCGGCGATCAACGTGGGGATCTCCGTGTCGCGGGTGGGTGGGAACGCCCAGATCAAGGCGATGAAGAAGATCGCCGGACGCCTGCGGATCGACCTCGCGCAGTACCGCGCCCTGGAGGCGTTCGCGCAGTTCGGCTCGGAGCTCGACAAGGCCTCCCAGCAGCAGCTCGCGCGGGGCGCGCGGGTCGTCGAGATCCTGAAGCAGCCGCAGTACCAGCCGGTGCCCGTCGAGCGCCAGGTGGTGGCGATCTGGGTGGCCACCGGCGGGTACCTGGACCAGGTCCCGGTCGAGGCGGCCAAGCGCTTCGTGGACGGGTTCACCGAGCACCTGGCGGTCCGGACCGACGTGCTGCGGACGATCGCGGAGACGGGGGACCTGTCCGAGGGGACCGAGGCCGCGCTCAAGCAGGCCGTGGCGGAGTTCGCCGACACCTTCGTCGCCACCCGCGAGGCGACCGACAGCCCACACGCGGCGGGCGTCGGCTCCGCGCCGCACGAGGTCAAGCCCGACGTCGGGTGGGAGCGGCTGTCCTCGGTGGACGAGGACGACGACGAGATCCCGGGCGAGTAGGGCTCGATGGGGGCCAAGCTCCGCGTCGTCCGCCGGCGGATCCGTTCGGTCCAGTCGACGATGAAGATCACCCGGGCGATGGAGCTCATCGCGGCCTCGCGCATCGTCAAGGCCCAGCAGCGCGTGGCCGAGGCCCGGCCCTACGCGGACCTGCTCACCCGGGCGATGGAGGACGTCGCCCGCCAGACCGGCTCGCTCACGCATCCGCTGCTCGAGGAGCGTCCGGAGCCCGAGCGCGCCGGGGTGCTGATCCTGAGCTCGGACCGCGGGCTCGCCGGGTCCTACAACGCGAACGTGCTCAAGCGCGCCGAGGGGCTGCTCGAGCGCCTGCGGACCCGCGGCGTCGACCCGGTGATCTACGCGACGGGCAAGAGGGCGATCTCCTACCTCCGCTTCCGCGGCATGCCCGTGGAGGCCTCGTGGTCGGGCTTCTCCGAGGTGCCCCGCTACCAGATGGCCGAGGAGATCGGGCAGCGGCTGATCGAGGACTTCGGTTCGCGCCGGATCGACGAGCTGCACACGGTCTATACGGACTTCCGGTCCGCCTTCACGTTCCGCGCGACCGACAAACGGTTCCTGCCGATCGCGCCGGAGGAGATCATCCCGGGCGAGCCGGGGCGGCCGCACGCCGCGTACATCTTCGAGCCCGGCCCGGCCCGGATCCTCGACGACCTGCTGCCCCAGTACGTCATCACGAAGGTCTACTTCGCGTTCCTCGAGTCGGCGGCCTCCGAGAACGCGGCACGCCAGCGGGCGATGGCCGCCGCCACCGACAACGCCGACGAGCTGATCAAGGTGCTGACCCGGCAGGCGAACCGCGCGCGCCAGGACGAGATCACGACCGAGATCATGGAGATCGTGGGCGGCGCCGAGGCGCTGGCCCAGGCATCGGAGGGGTGAGCGAACGTATGGCTGGCACGGAGCGTCCCAACGGCAGGATCGTCCGCGTGATCGGCCCGGTCGTGGACGTCGAGTTCCCCCCGGAGTCGCTGCCCGAGATCAACACGGCCCTGCGGGTCACCGTGGAGCTCGGCGGACAGACCACCGCGATCACGTGCGAGGTGGCGCAGCACGTGGGCGAGGGGACGGTGCGGGCGATCGCGCTCAAGCCAACGGACGGCCTCGTCCGCGGGGCCCCGGTGGAGAACACCGGCGCGCCGATCAGCGTGCCGGTGGGCGAGGGGGTCCTCGGCCACGTGTACAACGTGCTCGGCGAGCCGCTCGACACGACGCCCGACCAGATCCACGCGAGCGACCGGTGGCCGATCCACCGTCAGGCCCCGCCGTTCGAGGAGCTCGAGCCCAAGCAGCAGATGCTCGAGACCGGCATCAAGGTGATCGACCTCCTCGAGCCCTACGTGCAGGGCGGCAAGATCGGCATGTTCGGCGGTGCCGGTGTGGGCAAGACCGTGATCATCCAGGAGATGATCCGCCGTCAGGCCGAGCAGCACGGTGGCGTCTCGGTCTTCGCCGGCGTCGGCGAGCGCACCCGCGAGGGGAACGACCTGTTCATCGAGATGACCGAGTCCGGCGTGATCGAGAAGACCGCGCTCGTGTTCGGCCAGATGGACGAGCCGCCGGGCGTGCGGCTGCGCGTCGCGCTGTCCGCGCTCACGATGGCCGAGTACTTCCGCGACGTCGAGCGCAAGGACGTGCTGCTCTTCATCGACAACATCTTCCGGTTCACCCAGGCGGGCTCGGAGGTCTCGACGCTGCTGGGGCGCATGCCCTCGGCCGTCGGCTACCAGCCGACGCTCGCCGACGAGATGGGGGAGCTGCAGGAGCGGATCACCTCGACGAAGGGGCGCTCGATCACCTCGCTCCAGGCGATCTACGTCCCGGCCGACGACATCACCGACCCCGCGCCGCACACCGCCTTCGCGCACCTGGACGCGACCACGGTGCTCTCGCGCGACATCGCCGCCCTCGGGATCTACCCGGCGGTGGACCCGCTCGACTCGACGAGCCGGATCCTGGACGCCCGGTACGTGGGGCAGGAGCACTACGACACCGCCCGGCGCGTCCAGGAGATCCTCCAGCGCAACAAGGACCTCCAGGACATCATCGCGATCCTCGGCGTCGACGAGCTCTCGGAGGAGGACAAGGTGATCGTCGCGCGCGCCCGGCGGATCCAGCTCTTCCTCTCGCAGCCGTTCTTCGTGGCGGAGCAGTTCACGGGGATCCCGGGCAGGTACGTCCCCGTGGACGAGACGATCGCCTCGTTCAAGGCGATCTGCGAGGGCGAGTACGACCACCTGCCCGAGCAGGCCTTCCTGCTGGTGGGAGGGATCGAGGAGGCGGTCGAGGCAGCCAGGAAGATGGAGGCGGCGGCCTAGCGTGGCCGCGCTCGACGTCCACGTCGTCACCCCCGAGCGGGAGGTGTGGGCCGGGGCCGCGCGGATGGTCGTCGCCCGCGGCGTCGCGGGCGAGGTCGGGATCCTGCCCGGGCACGCCCCCCTGCTGATCCGCCTGGCGATCGGGGTCCTGCGGATCCAGCGGGAGGACGGCCGCTGGGAGGTCGCCGTGGTCGACGGCGGGTTCCTCCACGTCACGAGCGGGGAGCAGGGCACGCGGGTGGACGTGCTCGCGGCCCACGCCGAGATGGCCGGGGACATCGACCGCCGGGCCGCCGAGGCCCGCGTCGAGGAGATGCGGGCCAGGCTCGCGCAGGCCGAGGACGCCGAGGCCCGAGCCGAGCTCGCGAAGGCGCTCGCCCGGGTCGAGCTCGCGCGCGGGGCCTGAGGATGCGGCGCCGCGGACCTGCTCGGCCATAGGATGGTGGGACAGATGGACCGGCTCCTCGTCACCGGGGGGACCGCCCTGTCCGGGTCGGTCCCGATCGCCGGCGCGAAGAACTCCGCCCTCAAGCTGATGGCGGCATCGCTGCTGGCCGAGGGCGGCACCGTGCTGCGCAACGTCCCCAGGATCCAGGACTGCCGCACGATGGTCGAGGTGCTCGAGCACCTGGGCGCCGACGTGTCGTGGCTCGACGGGACGCTCGCGATCGATACGTCGGACGTCCGCTCGGTTGAGGCGCCCTACGAGCTCGTGAGCCGGATGCGGGCCTCGATCCTGGTGCTGGGCCCGCTGCTCGCGCGGTTCGGCCGGGCGCGCGTGGCGATGCCGGGGGGATGCAACATCGGCTCGCGCAAGATCGACCTCCACGTCCGGGGGCTCGAGATCATGGGCGCGCGGTTCCGCTCCGAGCACGGGTTCCTCGAGGCCGAGACCGACGGGCTGCGCGGTGCCGCGATCAACCTCGACTACCCGAGCGTCGGCGCGACCGAGAACGTGATGATGGCCGCGGTCGCCGCCCGCGGGACCACCGTGATCGAGAACGCGGCCCGCGAGCCCGAGCTCGCGGACCTGGCGGACCTGCTCACCTCGATGGGGGCGAGGATCTCCGGCGTCGGGACCCCGACGATCGAGATCGAGGGGGTCGACCGGTTCCGCCCCGTCGAGCACGCGGTGATCCCCGACCGCATCGAGGCCGGGACCTTCGCGATCGCCGTCGGTGCCACCGGCGGGCGGGTGGTCCTGGAGGGCGCCCGGGCCGACCACCTCGACCTGGTCCTCTCCAAGCTCTCGGACGCCGGCGCGAGGATCTCGGTCGTCGACGGCGGGATCGAGGTCGCGATGGACGGACGACCCCGGTGCGTCGACCTGGTGACCCTGCCGTATCCCGGGTTCCCGACGGACCTCCAGCCCCAGGTGATGGCGCTGCTCGCGGTCGCCGAGGGCACGAGCATCGTGACCGAGAACGTGTTCGAGAGCCGGTTCATGTTCGTCGACGAGCTCAACCGGATGGGCGCCGACATCCGGACCGAGGGCCACCACGCCGTGATCCGAGGGGTCGAGCGCCTGTCGGCGGCCCCGGTCCGCGCGCTCGATATCCGGGCCGGTGCCGCGATGGCGATCGCGGCTCTGGCCGCCGAGGGCGTCACCCTGATCGAGGACATGTACCACGTGGACCGTGGCTACCAGGGCTTCGAGGCCAAGCTCTCCGCGCTCGGAGCCGTGGTCCGCCGCGAGCGCGAGCTCACGCCGGCCCTGTCGTGACCCGGGCGCGGGGTGGCGCGCTCCTGCTCCTCCTGGCGGTCGCGTGGGTCCTCCCGCCGCGCTGGGCGCACGGGCAGGAGCCCGGCGGTCGGGCGGCGGTCGTCGTGCGCGTGCGCGCGGTCTCCTTCGAGGAGCTCCTGGCGATCCCGGAGGTCGCGGCCCTCGCCCGCGCGGGGGGAGCGGGGCTGCTGGCCAACCCGGAGGACGTCGCGACCGTCGTGGGCGGTCCGGGCGAGCGCGAGCGAACGCTGACCGTGGACCCCGGCCGGGCCGGAGGGCTCGACGCCGCCGGCGCCCTCGTGCGGCGGGCCGTCTCGGAGGCGCCGCCCGGGCAGCTGCTCGTCATCGTCCTCGGCGAAGGTTCCTCGGCCGAGATGCGCGCCCTCAAGGACGAGCTCGTGGGCATCGCGATCGCCGTCGGCACGCCGGCGGAGCTGTTCCCGGACGGCGGTCGCGCGGGCTCGCTGACGTCGGACTCGACGCGGCGCGAGGGGGTGGTGACGGGCGGCGACGTCCGGGCGACGCTGGACGCCTTCCTCGGCGGAGCCGCGCTCTTCGCCGGCGAGCCGGCGCCCGGCTCCCCGATCGAGACGATCGCGGGCCCTCCGCCGTTCGAGCTCCATGCGCGCTACCTCGCCCAACGCCGGATGTCGGTCCCGGTCGGGTCGGCGGCCGCACTGTACGTGACGGGTGCCGGGCTGCTCGCCGTCGGGTGCCTCGCGTTCGGGGCGCCGGAGCGTCCCCGGCGCCTGGCGGGGTGGGCCGCGCTCGCGGTCCCGGCTCTCGCCAGCGGCCTCCTCGCCGCCGGGCACCTGCCCGAGCTCACGTACGCGACCGTGGTGCCCTTCGTGGCGATCGTCACCGTGTTCGGGACGATGGCGTTCTCGCCGCTCGCCCGGCGCTCCGTCGTCCAGGTCCCAGCCGGGATCGGGGTCGCGGTCCTCGCCTTCTTCGCGGTCGAGGCCGCCCTGGGGTGGTCCGCCGCCCTCACCCCGTTCCTCGGCGGCTCCCACCTGGACGGGGCGCGGTTCTTCGGGCTGCCGAACGCCTTCGTCGGGCTCCTGATCGGTGCCGGCCTGTACGTCGCCCATGCCCTGCCGACGTCCCGGGGGGTGGCGCTGCTCGCCCTGGTCGGGCTGGGCGCCGGTCTGCCCCTCTTGGGGTCGAACCTGGGGGGCGGGGTGTCGTTGTTCGCGGCCGCGGGGCTGTGGCTCGCCGTCCGCGAGGGCGACCGTCTCGGACCGTGGGGGCGAGTCGGCGCGTTCCTGGGGGCGGCGCTCCTGGGGTCGGCCGTGCTGCTCCTCGCGCACGCGCTCTCGCCGGTCCCCACGCACGTGACCCGGTTCGGCGAGGCCGGCGGGCTCGCCGGGGTCTGGGACGCCTACGCGGACCGCCTCCGGATCGGGTTCGAGCTGGTCGCGCGGAACCCGGCGGCGCTGATCCCCGTGGTCGGGCTGCCGATCGTGCTGGGCCTGATCCTCCGCCCGCCCGATGCGATCCGGGCGAGCTTCGAGCGCTGGCCCGCGTGGCGGGACGCGATGCTCGTCACCGCCCTGGCCGGGATCGTCGCCTACCTCGCCAACGACAGCGGACCCGCCGCGGCCGGACTCGCGTTCGGCCTTGGCCTCGGTGGCATCCTCGGCGTGTCGCTCCTGTCCGCGCCAGGGAACATGGAAGGATCGTGAACGACGAGCAGATCCCACCCCGTCCCGACGGGCTCCATCCCGTCCCGGCACCCCCGGCCCCGCTCGGCCCGGAGCCGGCGGAGCGGCCGAGGGCGACCTGGAGCTGGTGGGAAGGGGTCGCGGTGTACCTGCTCGCGCTCGTGCTCGGGGGCGTGGCGACCGTCCCCGTCCTCGGCCTCCTGGACGACCAGGATCTGGCGAACTTCGTGGCAACCGCCCTCGCGGCGATCGTGATGGTCGGGGTCCTCCTCGGGTGGCTGTCGACGGCCCACCGGTCGTGGCGCGCCGTCGTCGGCTCCCCGCGTCCCGGGCGCTGGGGGGCGGAGGTGCGTTCCGGGATCGGCTTCGGTCTCCTCCTGTACCCCGGGATGGTCTTCGGGGTCGGGCTGGTGCTGAACGTGATCCTCCGCGCGATCTCGGGCGAGGTCGTGACGGTGCCCGAGCAGGTTCCCTCGGACCTGTCGCCCGCCGGGGTCGCGGTGGCGATCCTGTACGCCGTGGTGATCGCCCCGGTCCACGAGGAGCTGTTCTTCCGCGGGATCCTGTTCCGCGGCGTACGGGATCGGTACGGGCTCGTCGCGGGGCTGCTCGCCTCCGGCCTGGGGTTCTCGCTGATCCACTACATCGACGGGCCGTGGGCCGGCACGCTGCTGCTGATGGGCGTGATGTTCTTCAACGGGATCGCGTTCGCGTGGTTCTACGATCGCCGGGGGAACCTCGTCGCGAACGTCGTCGCGCACGGTGTGTTCAACGTGATCGGGCTGACGCTGATCCTCACCCTCGGGTGAGGGGCCGTCCGGAGCAGGAGGGGGTACGCGGGTGGCGCTGTTCCCGAGCGACCAGTGGTTGACGATCTACCGGGACCGGATCAACGGGTCCGCCGAGTACCGGGAGGCGGCGGCGACCTGGGAGGGGGCCGTCGGGTTCGTGTTCGAGGCAGAGCCCGACCGCGGGGTCCCCGAGGACCTCTGGCTCGTGCTCGACCTGTGGCACGGCGAGTGCCGCGAGGCCCGGATGGTCACACCGGAGGAGGGCGAGCGGGCGCCGTACCTGATCCGGGCCCCGTACTCGCGGTGGAAGGAGGTGGTCCGCGGGGAGCTCGACCCGGTCAAGGGGATGATGCAGGGCAAGCTGCGCCTCCAGGGCGATCTCGCGACGATCGTGCGGTACGTGCGGGCGGCCAACGAGCTCGTGCATCTCACGATGCAGGTCCCGACCGAGTTCCTCGACGAGCTGCCCGCCGCGAGCGGGTAGCCGCCGGATGCGCGCGGTCGTCTACCGCGGCGTCGGCGACGTCCGCGTGGAGGCGGTCGCCGACCCCGAGATCGAGCACCCGGGGGATGCGATCGTCCGGGTGACCACCGCGGCGATCTGCGGCTCGGACCTCCACTTCTTCCACGGCAAGACCCCGCTCGAACCGGGGGAGACGATCGGGCACGAGGCGGTCGGCGTCGTCGAACGGACCGGCCCGGAGGTCCGGCGGTTCGTTCCGGGCGACCGGGTGGCCGTCTCGTTCGTGATCGCGTGCGGGCGGTGCTGGTTCTGTCGGCAGGGGCAGACCGGGCTCTGCGAGGACTACCGGAACCTCGGAGCCGGTATCTTCGGGGGCGGGCTGGGTGGCGCCCAGGCGGAGCTCCTGCGCGTCCCGGCCGCCGACCTGAACCTGCTGCCGGTCCCGGCCGCCGTGGACGACGAGCGGGCGGTGTTCGTGGGCGACGCGCTCACGACCGGCGTCTACGCGGTGGCGAGGGCCGAGGTGGCCCCGGGCCAGACCGTGGCCGTCGTCGGCGCAGGCCCCGTCGGCTACTGCTGCGTGCAGGCGGCGCGTCTGGAGGGGGCCGAGGTGATCGCGATCGATCTCGACCCCGCGCGGCTCGCCCTGGCCGGGGACGCGGGTGCGGTGCCGGTCAACGCGACCGAGCGTAACGCCGAGATGGCGGTTGCCGACCGGACGGAGGGTCGCGGCGCCGACGTCGCGATCGAGGCCGTGGGGACGGCGGCGGGGTTCCGCCGCGCCCTCGAGGTGGTGCGGCGCGGCGGGCGGGTGGCGGTGGCCGGCGTCTACGCCTCGGAGGTCGTCGAGGCGCAGCTCGGCGTGTGGTGGGCGCGCGGTCTGGACCTCCGGTTCACCGGGGTCTGCCCGGTTCACGCCTGGTGGGAACGGACGATGGGCGAGGTCGAGGGCGGGCGCCTCGACCCCGCACCGCTCGTCTCCCATCGCCTCCCGCTCGAGGAGGCGCCGCGCGGGTACCGGCTGTTCGACGAGCGCGAGGCGACGAAGGTGCTCCTGATCCCGTGACCGCCCGGGTGGTCCTGTCCGGGCCGGAGCCGAACGGCCTGGCCGAGATGCTCGCCCGCCTCCTCGAGGCGAACCTGTCCGCGGAGCCGAGCCGGGAGCGGTGGCTGCGTCCGGCGGTGGTCGAGATCACCGCCGCCGACGCCGAGGTGCGGGCCACCGTCCGGATCTCCTCGGGCCGGGTCGAGGTGGTCAGCGGCCCCCCGGACCCGAGCGCGCAGATCCGGGTCCGCGCACGGGCCCAGGACCTGCTCGCCCTCGCGGCCACGCCGATCCTGATCGGCCTGCCCGACCCGTTCCGGCGGGAGGGGCGCCGCGTGCTCGGCCGGGTCCTGCGGGGGCGGATCCGGATCGACGGGATGCTCCGACACCCCGTCGTCCTGTCGCGGTTCGCGCGCCTGCTCTCGGTGAGCTGATCCCGCCCCGGCTGGCCCGCCCGGAGCTCCCGGCGGGACGGGTAGGCTTGCCGCCGTGGATCCGACGGGTCTCGTCGAGGGCGTCCTCGCCGGCGACCGGCGGGCGATCGCGCACGCGATCTCGATGGTGGAGGACGGCGCGGAGGGGCTCGAGGCGCTCTCCGCGGCCCTGTTCCCCCGCACCGGCCGGGCCGCGACGATCGGCCTGACCGGCGCGCCGGGGGTCGGGAAGTCGACGCTCGCCGGCGAGCTCGTCCGCGTGGCCCGCGAGCGCGAACGCTCGGTGGCCGTCCTCGCGATCGATCCGACCTCGCCGTTCACGGGCGGCGCGCTGCTCGGGGACCGGCTGCGGATGCAGGCGCACGCGACCGACCCCGGCGTCTTCATCCGGTCGATGGCGACCCGCGGCCACCTCGGGGGGATGGCGCTGGCCGCGCCGGAGGCGGTCCGGATCCTCGACGCGGCCGGGTACGAGCTCGTGATCGTCGAGACCGTGGGGGTCGGGCAGGCCGAGGTGGACGTCGCCGCGGCGACGGACACGACCCTCGTGGTCGTCTCGCCGGGCTGGGGCGACCAGGTGCAGGTGGCCAAGGCGGGGATCCTCGAGGTGGCCGACGTGTTCGTCGTGAACAAGGCCGACCGCGAGGGCGTCCAATCGGCCATGCGCGACCTCCACCAGATGATCCGGATGGGGGCCGAGCTCGCGTGGACGCCGCCGGTCGTGGCGACGGCGGCCGCGCTGGGCGAGGGGATCGGGGAGCTGTGGGAGGCGATCGAGGGCCACCGGGCCCACCTGGCCTCGACGGGCGGTCTCGAGGCCGGCCGCCGCGAGCGGCTCCTGCGCGAGGTCGAGAGCCTGGCCGCCGAGCGCGCCAGGGGACGGATCCGTGAGATGTTGGGGAAGGACGAGGAGCTGGCCCGCGCGCTGTCTGCCCGGGAGGTCGATCCCTACCGGGCGGCCGCGAGCCTGATGGCGCGGGCCTGAGGGAGGCCGGATGGTCGACCAGCGCGAACGGGGCCGGCGGCGCGACGGCCGCGACATCCCCCCGGCTCGCACCCTCTCGGGCGAGCCGCTGGAGCCCGTCTACGGCCCCGAGCACCTGGCCGCGTTCGACCCGGAGACGGCGCTGGGCCGGCCCGGGTCCTTCCCGTTCACGCGGGGCATCTACCCCACGATGTACCGGGGGAAGCTCTGGACGATGCGGCAGTTCGCCGGGTACGGGACGCCCGCCGAGACCAATGCCCGGTACCGCTTCCTGCTCGAACGCGGGCAGGGCGGGCTGTCGGTCGCGTTCGACATGCCGACGCTGATGGGTCGGGACTCCGACGATCCCCGGTCCGAGGGCGAGGTCGGGCGATGCGGGGTGGCGGCGGACTCGCTGGAGGATCTCGTCGAGCTGTTCGACGAGATCCCGCTCGGGGACATCACGACCTCGATGACGATCAGCGGGCCCGCGGTGATCGTGTTCGCGTTCTTCCTCGCGACCGCCGAGCGGCAGGGCGTGCCGTGGGAGCGCCTGGACGGAACGCTCCAGACCGACATCCTGAAGGAGTACATCGCGCAGAAGGAGTGGATCTTCCCGCCCCGACCGCACCTGCGGCTGATCGGCGACCTGATGGGGTTCTGCCTCGAGCGCGTGCCGAAGTGGCACCCGATCAGCGTCTCCGGCTACCACATCCGCGAGGCCGGGGCGAACGCGTGGCAGGAGCTCGCCTACACGCTGGCCGACGGGTTCGCCTACGTCGAGCTGGGCATCCAGCGGGGGCTCGACGTCGACCGGTTCGCCCCCGCGCTCTCCTTCTTCTTCAACGCGCACATCGACTTCTTCGAGGAGATCGCCAAGTACCGGGCGGCCCGCCGGATCTGGGCGCGGTGGCTGCGGGACCGCTACGGCGCCCGCGGCGAGGCCTCGATGCGGCTGCGGTTCCACACGCAGACGGCCGGCGTCTCGCTCACCGCCCAGCAGCCCATGAACAACGTCGTGCGGACCGCGATCGAGGCGCTGGCCGCGGTGCTCGGCGGCACGCAGTCGCTGCACACGAACGCGCTCGACGAGGTGCTGGCCCTGCCGACCGAGCCCGCCGCCGAGCTCGCCCTGCGCACCCAGCAGATCATCGCGTACGAGACGGGTGTGCCCGAGGTCGCCGATCCCCTGGGGGGCTCCTACTTCGTCGAGTCCCTCACCGACCGGATGGAGGAGCTCGCCGAGGCCGAGCTCGCGCGGATCGGGGCGATGGGCGGAGGCTCGATGCTCGAGGGCGTCCTGGCGGGGATCGAGCGGGGCTATTTCCAGCAGGAGATCGCCGAGTCGGCGTTCCGGGAGCAGGAGCGGTACGAGCGGGGGGACCTCGTGAAGGTCGGGGTCACCGACTTCGTCGAGGCCGACGAGCGCCCGATCCAGATCCTGCGGATCGGGCCGGAGGTCGAGCAGGAGCAGGTCCGGCGGGTCCGGGCCCTACGCGAGCGGCGCGACGAGACGGCGGCCCGGCGGGCGCTGGACCGGCTCGTCGAGCTCGCGGGGACCCAGGAGAACCTGGTGCCGGCCCTGGTCGACTGCGCCCGCGCGCTCTGCACCGAGGGCGAGATCGTCGGCGCGCTCCGGGAGGTCTTCGGCGAGTACACCGAGACGCCGCGGTTCTGAGACGCACGGACTCGCAGCAACACTCTCTTGCAGTTCCTTGCAGGAAGCCGGTACCCTGGCTGCTCGAGCGGGCCGGCGTCGACGGGGGGTTCCGCAGGGTGAGGAAGCTCGTGATCGGTCTGGGGGCCGTGGCCCTGGTGGCCGCGGCGTGCTCGGACGCGGGGGGCGGGGCCCCGGCGGACGAGGGCCTGGTCCGGGTCGTCACGACCGTCTCGCCGATCACGAACATCGTCCAGAACGTGGGCGGCGAGCACGTGAGCATCGTCGGCATCGTGCCCGAGGGGACGAACAGCCACACGTTCGAGCCCGCCCCCTCCGACGCTGCCGCGATGGCCGAGGCCGACATCGTGTTCGTCAACGGGCTCCACCTCGAGGAGCCGACGCTCGAGCTCGCGGCCTCCAACGTCCGGGAGGGTGTGGGGATCGTGCAGCTCGGCGATCGGACGATCCCGCCGGAGAAGTACATCTTCGACTTCTCGTTCCCCGAGGCCGAGGGCGATCCGAACCCGCACCTGTGGACGAACCCCCTCTACGCGGAGCGGTACGCCGAGATCGTGATGGATGAGCTCTCCGAGCTCGATCCGGCGAACGCGGCCGACTACCGGGCGAGCTACTCGGCCTTCGCAGAGCGGATCGACGAGCTCGACCGCATCGTGCGCGAGGTGACCGAGACGGTCCCCGAGGCGGACCGCAAGCTGCTCACCTACCACGACTCGTTCCCGTACTTCGCCCGGGAGTACGGGTGGACCGTGATCGGGGCGATCCAGCCCTCGGACTTCTCGGAGCCCACGCCGCAGGAGGTGGCCGCGCTGATCGACCAGATCCGCGCGGAACGGGTCCCGGCGATCTTCGGGTCCGAGGTGTTCCCGAGCCCCGTGCTCGAACAGATCGCCGAGGAGACCGGCGCCGAGTACATCGACGACCTGCGGGACGACGACCTGCCCGGGGAGGACGGCGACGCCGGGCACAGCTACTTCGGCCTCGTGGTCTTCGACTTCCGCACGTTCATGGGCGCCCTGGGCGGCGACGTCTCGGCGTTCGACGGGTTCGACGTCACGAACCTGTACGAGGGCGACACGGTGAGGTACCGGTATTGAATGAGCTGATCCGCCTCGAGAAGGTCACGTACCGCTACGGGCGCGAGCCCGTGCTGGTCAACGTGGACCTGTCGGTCTCGGCCGGCGAGTTCGTCGGCGTCGTGGGCCCGAGCGGGAGCGGGAAGACCACGCTGCTGAAGGCGATCGCGGGCCGCCTGGATCCGATCGCGGGCCGGGTGGTGCGCGAGCCGGGTCTGGCCGTCGGGTACGTCCCGCAGGTCGAGACGGTGAACTGGTACTTCCCGATCACGGTCCTCCAGGCGGTCCTGATGGCCCGCGTGAACGGGCGCGTGGTCCCCTGGCCCTCGAAGGACGACCTGCGCGAGGCCGAGCGCGTGCTCGAGCGGCTGGGGCTCGCGGGCCTCGGCGGTCGCCACATCCGCGAGCTCTCGGGCGGGCAGCAGCAGCGGGTGTTCATCGCCCGGGCGATGCTGCGGAACCCGAAGCTGCTGCTCCTGGACGAGCCGACCGCCGGCGTGGACGTCCGGACCCGCCACGACGTGATGCACGTGATCCACGAGCTGCACCACGACGGCCTGGCCGTCGTGCTGACGACCCACGACCTGAACGGGATCGCCGCGCACCTGCCGAGGCTCGTCTGCCTGAACCGGGAGGTGATCGCCGTCGGGCGGCCGCGCGAGGTCATCCGCCCCGAGGTCCTGGAGCGGACCTACGGTGCCCCGCTCGAGGTGCTCTCCCACGGCGGGATGCCGGTCGTGGTGGAGCACTACCCCGAGCCAGCGGGTGTGGAGGAGGTCGAGGCGACGGCCAGGGTCGTGCCGCTGCGGGAAGGGCACCATGAGCACCCTGCTTGAGCCGTTCGACTACGGGTTCTTCCGCCACGCGATCCTCGTGGCCACGCTCGCCGGCGCCCTGTGCGGGCTGATCGGCATCTACGTCGTCCTGCGCGGGATGAGCTACATCGGGCATGGGCTCTCGCACGCGATCTTCGGCGGCGCCGTCGCGAGCTACGTCCTCGGCGTGAACGTGATCCTGGGCGCGGGGGTGTGGGCCTTCGTCTCCGCGCTGATGATCAACAAGGTCTCGCGCCGTCGGACGATCGGCGCGGACGCGGCGATCGGGACGATCACGACGGCGAGCTTCGCGGTCGGCCTGATCCTCGTCTCGACCTACCGGAGCTTCGTCGTGAACTTCGACGCGCTCCTGTTCGGCAACGTCCTGGGGGTCTCGCAGGCCGACGTGTGGCTCGTGGCGGGCGTGGGGGTCTTCGCCGCGACCGTGGTGTTCTTCGGCTACCGGCAACTGCTCTTCTCGACGTTCGACCCGGAGGTCGCCGAGGTATCCGGCGTGAACACGGGCCGTGCCGACATGCTGCTCGCGATCACGCTGGCCGCGATCCTCGCCTCGACGATGAGCGTGCTCGGCGTGACGCTCATCGCGGCCGTCCTCGTGATCCCGCCGGTGACGGCGCGGCTCCTGACCGACAGCTTCTCGCGGATGCTGTGGATCTCGGTCGGCGTCGGCACCGGGAGCGGCTTCGTCGGGGTCTACCTCTCCTACTACCTCGACTGGGCCTCCGGCCCGGCGGTCGTCGTGACCTCGGCCGCCGTGTTCGCCGTGGCCTACCTGGTCTCGAGCTTCCGCCGGCGCCTGCCGGCGACGGTCGTCGACGCGCACGTCGGGTGAGGCGTGCGGTGGGCGCTCCTGCGATCGCTACCCGGCGAGCGCGGCCTGGCAGTCGGCGCAGAGCCCGCTGATCGCGAAGTGCGTGAGGTCTGGTCGGAAGCCCCGGTGGCTCTCGATCAGGCGGGTGAGGGCCTCCGCCTCCGCGATCGACAGGTCGTCCTCGGCCCCGCAGTTCGAGCAGGTGAGGTGGACGTGCTCGGCCTCCTCGGCTCGGTGGTACTCGGCGCCGCCCTCCATGTGCGCGTGCGCGAGCACCCCGACCTCTTCCAGGAGCGCCAGCGTCCGGTACACGGTCGACGCGTTCACGCCGGGCATCTCGCCCTGGACCGTGCGGGCGAGCTCGGTCGGGGAGATGTGCCCCTTGGTCCGCATGATCTCGGCGACGATCGCCCGGCGCTGGGGGGTCATCCGCAGGCCGCGCGCCCGCAGGATCTCGATCACGTCCTCGATCGTCCGCTGCTCCACGGACGCGATGATAGCAGTGGGTTGCAGGTGCAAGTCACCGTGTGCCGAAGCGTCGGGAGCGGGCCGACGCGTCTGCGAGGATGAGGGCCCGCACGGGTCTGCGAGGATGAGGGCGCGCATGGGGGAGTTCGTCAGGGTCCAACGGGACGGGGCCGTGGCCACGATCAGGCTGGATCGGCCGCCGGCCAACGCGCTCTCGCGGGCCGTATCGCTGGAGCTGTCCGAGGCCGCGAGGTCGCTCGCCACAGACCCCCCCATCCGGGCCGTGGTCGTCTGGGGCGGGGAGCGGATCTTCGCGGCCGGGGCGGACGTGAAGGCGATGGTCGCCTACGGGCCCGAGGAGATCGAGCCCGAGGTGGGGGCGCTCGAGCAGGCGTGCCGTGACCTGGAGTCGATCCGCAAGCCCGTGATCGCGGCGATCGCCGGGTACGCGCTCGGCGGCGGCTGCGAGGTCGCGCTCGCCTGCGACCTCCGGATCGCGGCCGAGGACGCCCGGCTCGGGCTCCCGGAGATCCGGCTCGGCATCATCCCGGGGGCGGGCGGGACGCAGCGGCTCCCCCGGCTGGTCGGCCTGGCGCGGGCGCGGGAGCTCGTGCTGACCGGACGGCACGTGGACGCGGACGAGGCCCTGCGGATCGGCCTGGTCGACCGGGTCGTGCCGGCCGCGAACGTCTACGAGACCGCGCTGGAGGAGGCGCGGGCCTACGCTGCCGGTCCGACGCTCGCGTACGCGGCCGCCAAGCGGGCGCTCGCGGCGGCGGGGGGAGACCTCGCCCGGGGGCTCGAGGTCGAGCGCGAGGCGTTCGTCCCCCTGTTCGCCACCGCCGACCAGAAGGAGGGCATGCGCGCGTTCCTGGAGAAGCGGGAGCCGAGGTTCGAGGGGAGGTAGGGTCGGAGGATGAAGGTCCGCCAGGCCACGCCGGAGGACGTCCCGGCGCTCGTGGCGCTCTTCCAGGAGCTCGATCGGATGCAGGCGGACTGGCGGGTCTTCACCCCGCGCCCCGGCTTCTACGACGAGGTGGGGGCCAAGTACGAGGAGGCGCTGAACAACCCCGACGCGGTCGTCCTCGTGGTCGTCGACGACGAGGGGGAGGTGGTGGGGATGGCCTACGGGGAGGCCCACACCCCCTCACGGTTCTCCGACGAGCGGGCCCTGGAGGTCTCGGGCGTCGTGGTCCGGGCCGGGTACCGCGGGCGCGGCGTGGGCCGGGAGCTCGTGCACGAGGCGGCCAGGTTCGCCCGCGAGCGCGGCATCGCCTGGGTCGAGCTGAAGACCTTCGCCCCCAACCGCGGGGCGATGGCGTTCTGGGAGGACCTGGGCTTCACCCCCCGCGTCGTGCAGCTCACCACGTCGACGCGGGACCTGCTCGAACGGCTCAGCCGGGACTGAGGGACCGGTCCGGGGTGCCGGCGGCCCCGCCGGCCCGGGCGCCCGGACCTGAGGACCCGGACGCTGGCGGGGTTCGGGCGCCAGTCGGGAACGAACCGGACCCCACGTTGGTTCGAATACCAGGAAACCCGGCGCGATGGACCGGGCGCGATCGGACCGAGGAGCGTGGGGGATGACCGCATCGGCATACCGCGGAGCCCGCGTCCGCGAGCTCCCTCGGGCGAACCGGACCTACCCCGGCGGCCGTGTCTGCGAGGCCGAGGGGTGCAACACGAGGCTGTCGATCTACAACAAGTGGCGGTTCTGCTGGCAGCACGAGCCCGTCCACACCTACATCTCCCGTGGCAAGCGCCGCAGCCGGAAGGAGATGGAGGCCGCCTGACGGACTGACAACGGACGGGCCATCCGCGACGTCGAACCCCGACGGAAGCCCTCCCGAGCGGGAGGGCTTCCGTCCTAGGGTGAACGTCCCATCAAGGGCGATCCGACCGCTCCCGACAACTTCCTCGAGGACCGCTCCCCCCGATCGCGGACCGACGGATGACCAACGACCTGGATGGGCCCCCTCGGATGAGCGAGGCGGAGTGCCCGTTCTGCGAGCACGTCGTCCTGATCTTCGAGGAGCCCCCGAGGTGCCCGCTCTGCGCCTGCCCGCTCGAGGAGATCCGGATGTGCCCCTACGCGTGGCCGGACGAGGAGCCCTCGCCCTTCGAGTAGCCGGACAGCACGCGCTCGGCGATCGCCTTCGCGTCGTCGAGACGGTCCCGGTCGACGAACAGGCGCACCCCGTGCTCCCAGATCTGGCTGAGGAACCCGGGAGCCTTGTACCACCAGACGATGCCCGCCCGTTCGAGCTCGCCGGCGATCGCCTCGGCGTGCTCGTGCGTGAACTGCCCCAGGTGCACGGTGCGCACCCGGTCGGTCACGGGACCAGCACCGCCCGCCGCCACCCGCGGACCGAGCTCACGAGCGCGACCTCCTCGGCCGAGGAGAGCTCGGCGACGCTCACCGGCCGCTCGAGGAGCCGGCCCTCCCGGACCAGGATCGCCCGGTAGGTCCCGGGGAGGAGGCCGGCGTCCAGCGGGGGCGTCACCCACCGGCCGTGAAGCCGCACGGCGAGGTTCGCGATCGTCGACTCCGTCGCCTCGCCGCGATCGTTCACGAGGATCACGTCGTCCGCGTCAGGGCGGCGCTCCCTCCGCCGGTCGTACGGCTCGCGCCGCGTCGTCTTGTGGAAGAGCCAGACGTCCGCGGGGTCGACCGGATCGTCGTCCACGGCCACGCGCACCGGGGTGTCGGAACCCGCGGACAGCTCCGCGACCTCCGTCCGGACCGCCCCATCGCGCGAGAGCGTGATCCGCACGCGGAGCGGGTGCCCCTCGGTCCCGGCCAGGGACCTCTTCAGGGCGGCCGCAGCGACCTCCCGATCGAACCGGAACCCGAAGTAGGCGGCCGAACCGCCCAGCCGTTCGAGGTGCTCGTCGAGGTGGAGGAACCCGCGATCCGGGTCGTGGCGGAGCGTCTCGAACAGCTCGAACGCCGGCCTGACCGCCGTCAGGATTTCCGCCTTGGCCAGGACCTCCAGGTGCTCCGCCTCGGCCGAGGAGTCGAAGGTGATCCCGCCCCCCACCCCGTACTCGGCGGTCCCGGACCCCGCGTCGACGACGACCGTGCGGATCGCCACGTTGAAGATGGCGTCCGGCTCGCCGGAGCCGGGCGGGGCGAGGCAGCCGATCGCGCCGCAGTAGACCCCCCGCGGGGAGTCCTCCAGGTCTCGGATGATGCGCATCGTGCGCACCTTCGGCGCGCCCGTCACCGACCCGCCCGGGAACAGGGTCCGGAAGGCATCGAGCAGCGAGACCCCGGGCGCGAGGTCGGCGGCGACGGTCGAGGTGAGCTGCCACACGGTCTCGTATCGCTCGGCCTCGAACATCCGCGGCACGACGACCGACCCCGGCCGGGCGATCCGACCGAGGTCGTTGCGGATCAGGTCGACGATCATCGCGTTCTCCGAGCGCTCCTTCGGCGAGGCGACCAGCGCAGCGGCCCGCTCCTCGTCCTCGGCCGGCCAGCGGCCGCGCGGGGCCGTCCCCTTCATCGGCCGGGTCGTGATCCGCCGGCCGCCGATCCGGAAGAACAGCTCCGGCGAGGCGCTGAGGACCCGGTACCGGCCGAGGTGCAGGTACGCCGCGTAGCCGCCGCGCTGCGCGAGCGCGAGGTCGCGGTACAGGCCGCGCTCGTCCCCCGTGATCCTTGCCCGGAGCCGGAGCGTGTGGTTGACCTGGTAGGTCTCGCCGGCCGCGATCAGCTCGCGGATCCGGGCGACCGCCGCGTCGTACCGTGAGCGATCCACCGAGGGGCGCCACGCCGCCGTGGGCGCCGGCGCGCGGCGCGGCGGCTCGAGGGCGGGGACGGGCTCCCGGCGCTCGAACAGCGCGAACCAGGCCAGGGGCAGGGCGGCGAACGGGTCGGACGGGTCCCGGACCCGGACCGCGAGGGCGGGGTCGAGCCCCGGGGCGGCCTCGTAGGCCACGAACCCGCCGACCCACAGCCCGCGCTCGGCCGCGGCCTGGGCGGCCGAGATCACGCCGGAGACCTCGCTCGGCGTCCGGGCCTCGAGCACGCCGACCGCACCGGCGAGGCGGGACGATCGCTCCCTCCCCGGGCGCAGATCGTCGAACCGCACCTCGGGCCCCGTGCCTCGTCGCGTCCGGCTCACGTGCATGGCCGGGTCAGCTCCGCCGCGCTCGGATCTCCTCGATCAGCTGCGGCAGCACCCGGAGCGCGTCCCCAACGATGCCGAGGTCGGCCATCCGGAAGATCGGCGCGTCGGGGTCCTTGTTGATCGCGACGATCCGCTTCGAGCCCTTCATGCCCACCACGTGCTGCGTAGCGCCGCTGATCCCGACCGCGAGGTACACCTCGGGCCGGACCGTCTTGCCCGTCTGGCCGATCTGGTGGCTGTAGGGCACCCAGCCGGCGTCGACGACCGCACGGCTCGCGCCGACGGCCGCGTCGCCGATCGCCCGGGCGAGCTCCTCGAGCAGCCCGAAGTTCGCGGGGTCCTGGAGCCCCCGACCGCCGGCGATCACCACCCTGGCCTCCTCGAGGCGAGGTCCGGCGGCCTCCTCCTCGTGGCGCTCGACCCGGCGGGCCCGACGGAGCTCGTCGGGGATCGCGACCTCGACCGGGACGATCTCGGCGGTGCCGCCGGACGGCTCGGCGGGGAACGACTTCGGACGCACGAGCACCAGCCGCGGCGCCGGGCCCCCGAGCTCGACCTCGACCGTCTTGGCGCCCCCGAGGATCTGGGTCCGCGCGCGGTCGGGCCCGAGCACGTCGGTGGCGTTGCTCATCAGCGTGCAGCCGAGCTTGGCCTGGAGGCGGCCGGCGACGTCGCGCGCGTCGTAGGTGGTCGGGAAGAGGACCAGGTCCGGCGCGTGCGCGCGCACCAGCTCGGCGAGGGCGAACGCGGCGGGCTCGCCGAGCGTCTGGGCGAACACGGGGTCGTCGCTCGCGTGCACGACGGAGGCCCCGTGCGCGCCCAGCGCTGGCGCGGCCGCGGCCGCTCCCGGGCCCAGCGTCACGGCGGCGACCTCCTCGGCGATCGAGCGCGCCTTCGTGAGCAGCTCCAGCGCGCTCGGGCTGGGGCCTTCCGGGCTCACCTCGGCGAAGACCCACGCCCGCGTCACGGGTCAGATCACCTTCGCCTCGGCGAGGAGATCCGCGACCCGAGCCGCGGCGCCGTCGGTCGCGGCGATCATCTCGCCGGCGGTCTTCTGCGGCGCGTCGGCGACCGACACCACCCGCTGCGTGGGCCGCGCGTCGGCGGCGTCGACCCCGAGGTCGGCGAGCGACAGCTGCTCGACGGGCTTGCCCTTCGCCGACATGATCCCCTTCAACGTCGGGTACCTCGGCTCGTCGGCGCTCCCGGTGACCGTCGCGAGCGCCGGGAGCGGGCACTCGACCACGTCGTACCCGGCCTCGGTCTGACGCTCGACCCGCAGCGTGCCGTCGACGACCTCCACCTTGCGGGCGAAGGTGGCGCTCGGGATCCCCAGGAGCTCGGCCACCGCCATCGGGACCGTCCCCGTGTAGCCGTCGGTGGACTCGGCCCCCGCGAGGAGCACGTCGAACGCCCGGCGACCGACCGCGGCGGCGAGCACCCTGGCCGTGGCGAGCGCGTCGGCCCCGCGGAGCACCGGATCGGTGACGAGGGTGCCCGAGTGGGCGCCCATCGAGAGCCCGCGCCGGATCGCGCTCATCGCGACCTCCGGGCCCATCGAGACCAGGTGGACCTCGCCGCCGTGCGCCTCGATCAGACGGAGGGCGGCTTCGATCGGGTACTCGTCGCCCGGGTCGAGGGCTCCCTCGACGCCCTCGCGGACCAGCAGGAGGTCCTCGCCGAGCGTCGGGGTGCCCTGGGGCTCGGGCACGTACTTGACCAGCACCGCGACCTGCAAGCCTGGCTCCCCTCCGGGACGAACGGGCTGCTCGCAGGATACCCGCGGGAGGGTGGGAGGCCCGCGCGCAGGATCAGCGCCGCCGGAGCCAGGAGCGGCGCGGCGGCTCGTCGACGCCGCGCTCGCGGACCAGACGCTGGAGCTCCTGCAGGACGGAGCGGTCCTGGAGGGTCGCACCCTCCATCCGGCTCCGGAGGCCGCTGCGGTCCTCCAGCGGGTTCACGAAGAGCTGCCGCCGGACCGCGTTCGCGGTCGTCCCGCGCATGCCCGAGGGGAGCAGCGCCACCGTCAGATCGTCGAGGGTCGCGCTCACGATCGAAGCGTAGCCCGTCAGGGGGTCGCCGACATCGGTCGGGGGGATGTTCGGGTGGGACGAAGGTCCTATCCCCCTGGGCCGAAAGGCGGGGGGCGCCGGCGGTTCGGGTCCGGGACCGCGGGCTCGGCGTCGGCCGCGTAGCATCGGTGGCATGTCGTCGAAGGGGTCCGTGCTCGTCGCGATGTCCGGCGGCGTCGATTCGTCGGTCGCCGCGTGCCTGCTCCACGCGGAGGGCTACGAGGTGCTGGGCTCGCACCTTCGGCTGGTGCACCTCGAGGGGGTCGAGCACGGCTGCTGCGGCCCGGCCGCGCGTGCGGACGCCGACGCGGTCGCCAGGATCGCGGGGTTCCCGTTCGAGATCGCCGATATGACGCTCGAGTTCGACGAGCACGTGATCGGCGACTTCGTGGCCGAGCACGCGGCCGGACGGACGCCGAACCCGTGCGCGCGGTGCAACGCCCAGATCAAGTTCGGCGCGTTCCTGCGGCGGGCCGACGAGCTCGGGATCGACCTCGTGGCCACCGGGCACTACGTCCGGACCGAGCTCGTGACCCGGCGGTGGCGGCTGCTCCGAGGGGCGGACCGATCGAAGGACCAGTCCTACATGCTGCACATGCTCGGGCAGCGGGAGCTCGCCCGCTCGCGTTTCCCGGTCGGTGGGCTCTCGAAGGCGGAGACGCGCCGGCTCGCGGAGCGGTTCGGGTTGCCGGTGGCCGGCAAGCCCGACTCTCAGGAGCTCTGCTTCGCGCCCGCGGGCGACGCTGGCGCCTTCCTGCGGCAGGTGGCGCCGCACCTGATGCGGGACGGCGAGGTCGTGGACCCCGAGGGTCGGGTGCTCGCGATGCACCGCGGCGCGGCCGCGTTCACGGTGGGGCAGCGCCGTGGCCTGGGGGTCTCCGGGCCCGCGCCCTCGTACGTGCTGGAGGTGGACGCCGCGGCCAACCGCGTGGTCGTGGGCCCCGGCGAGCTCCTGGCCCGCCGGGGCCTGGTCGCCGATCGGGTGTCCTGGGTCCGGGGCGAGCCCCCCGCGGAGGGGCCCTTCGAGGCCCGGGTCCGGACCCGCTACCGGGGCGAGGACATCCCGGCGGTGCTCGAGCCCGACGGCGAGCGTCTGCGCGTCCGGTTCGCCGAGCCCCAGCGCGCCGTCGCGCCCGGGCAGAGCGTGGTGGTCTACCGGGGCGAAGAGGTCCTGGGGGGCGGGCGGATCCTCGAGCCGCTGAGCTGAACGTCGCGGCCGGCCACCGGCGGGGAGGGTCGCCCGGCCCCGCTATCATCGGCCCCCGGGTGCTGCGAAAGGCCGCGAGCGCGTGAAGCTGCTGAAGAGGAGGCCCCACAGCTTCGACGTCCAGGTGCAGGACCTCACCCTGCACATCCAGGCGGGGACGGACTTCAACGAGGAGTCGCGCGCCGCGGCCCTGTCCTTCTGGGAACAGCTGCACGCGTACACGCTGCGCAACCCGGAGGTGCGGACCAGCAAGCGGCCGATCGCGGTCCCCGAGGACGCGCCTCCGATCGTCCGGGAGATGGTCGAGCTCGCGCGACGCGCTGGGGTCGGCCCGATGTTCTCGTTCCAGGGCGCCGTCACCGACCACGTCGGGCGCTTCCTCGCGCGCGAGGGCTCCGACGTCACGGTGAACTGCGGTGGCGACTACTTCATCCGGTCGCGGCGGCGCCAGAAGCTCACCGTGAGCCGGCGGGTCGACGGCAGCGCGATCGCGCTCGTCGTGCCGGCGTCGCGGTCGGGCCTGGGGGTCTCGATGACGACCGGGCGGGGGCGGGTGCGGGTGGAGGGGCTCGCCGTGCTGGCAGCGTCCTGCATGCTCGCCGACGCGACCGCGGCCGGCGTCCGGGCGATCCTGCCGAAGGAGCAGGGGCTCGCCGGGGCGCTCGCCTACCTGCGGCGCGTGCCCGGAGTGATCGGCGGGCTCGTGATCGTCGGCGACCGGATCGGCCTGGCCGGGTCCGTGGAGATCGCCGCGTGAGCGCCCGGTCCACCTCCGAGGAGCGCCGGCGCGCCGAGGCGAAGCTCCGCGTGGAGGAGCTGCGCGAGCAGCTCAACTACCACTCCTACCGGTACCACGTGCTCGACGACCCCGAGATCTCCGATGCGGAGTACGACGAGCTGATGAACGAGCTCCGCGAGCTCGAGGAGCGGTTCCCCGAGCTCGTCACCCCCGACAGCCCCACGCAGCGCGTGGGGATGGCGCCCGCCGATCTGTTCGCGCCGGTGCAGCACCGGACGCCGATGCTCTCGCTCGACAACGCGTTCTCGCTCGAGGAGCTCGAGGCGTGGGCCGCGCGGGTCGAGCGCGCCGTGGGGGAGGGCGCCCGCTACTCCTGCGAGCTGAAGATCGACGGCGTCGCGGTGGCGCTGACGTACGAGGACGGCGTGCTCACGAAGGGCGCGACCCGCGGCGACGGGCGGGTCGGCGAGGACATCACGGCCAACGTCCGGACGGTCAAGGCGATCCCACGGCGGCTCGCGATCGAGCCTCCGCCCGCCTACCTCGAGGTCCGCGGCGAGGTCTACCTGCCGGTGAAGGCGTTCGAGGGGCTGAACGAGGAGCTCCTCGAGGCCGGGCAGCGGCCGTTCGCGAACCCCCGGAACGCGGCGGCCGGGTCCCTCCGGCAGAAGGACCCACGCGTCTCGGCCGGTCGCCCGCTCGCGATGTGGGTCCACTCGTTCGGGTGGGCCGAGGGCGTTCGGTTCGACTCGCACTCGGGGTTCCTGGATTGGTGCCGCGCGGCGCGCCTGCCCGTCGCGCCGACGGGCGAGGTCGAGGAGGATCTCGCGGGCGTCGAGCGGTACCTGCGCCACTGGGAGGAGCACCGGCACAGCGTCGATTGGGAGATCGACGGCGTGGTCGTGAAGGTCGACCAGGTCGCGTTCCAGGACGAGCTCGGGGCCACGAGCCACGCCCCCCGATGGGCGATCGCGTACAAGTTCCCGCCCGAGGAGCGCACGGCGCTGCTCAGGAAGATCGACGTCCACACCGGGCGGACCGGGAAGGTGACGCCGTTCGCAGTGCTCGAGCCGGTGTTCGTCGGCGGCGTCACGATCACGTACGCGACGCTTCACAACGAGGACGAGGTCGCGCGGAAAGACGTCCGAGAGGGCGACACCGTGATCGTCCGGCGCGCCGGCGACGTGATCCCCGAGATCGTCGGTCCGGTGCTCTCGAAGCGCAAGAAGGGCGCCCGGAGGTGGCGGTTCCCGAAGGCCTGCCCGTCGTGCGGGACCGAGCTCGTGCGCGCGGAGGGCGAGGCCGATTGGCGCTGCCCGAACACCGGGTGCCCGAGCCGCAACGTCGAGTGGCTGTACTCGTTCGCCTCGCGCGGTGGGCTCGACATCGAGGGGCTCGGCTACGTGACCGGGATGGCCCTGCTGGACCGCGGGATCGTGAAGGACCCGGCCGACATCTTCGCGCTCACCACCGAGGACCTCGCGCAGCTCCCCGGCTTCGCCGAGAAGTCGATCTCGAACCTGCTCGCGGCGATCGAGGCCGCGAAGGACCGCCCGATCTGGCGCCTGCTCACGGCGCTCAACATCCGGCACGTCGGGGCGCACGTGGCGCAGGTGCTCGCCCGGGCGTTCGGCTCGGTCGACGTGTTGGCCGAGGCCTCCGTGGAGCAGATCGACGACGTCCCGGAGATCGGGCCCGAGATCGCGCGCAGCGTCCACGAGTGGTTCCAGGACCCGGTGAACCGCGCCCTGCTCGGGAAGCTCCGCGACGCCGGGGTCCGGATGGCCGACGAGCCCCCACGGGAACGAGGCCCGCGCACCCTGGACGGCGAGACGATCGTGCTCACCGGTAGCCTCGCGACGATGTCGCGGGAGGAGGCGACGGCGGCCGCGCAGGCCGCGGGTGCGCGCGTGGCCTCGAGCGTCTCGAAGAAGACCGACTTCGTCGTGGCGGGCGAGAGCCCGGGCTCCAAGCTCGCGAGGGCGGAGCAGCTCGGGGTCGAGGTGATCGACGAGGAGGAGTTCGTGCGGCGGCTGGGCGGCGGGTAGGCTCGCCGCGATGGCCGCCACGGTCATCGACGGCAACGCGCTGGCCGACGAGCTGCACGCGCGCCTGGCCGAGGAGGTCGCGGACCTGCGGACGCTTGGCGTCCGGCCGGGCCTGGCGACCCTGCTCGTCGGCGAGGACTACCCGGCGCAGGCGTACGAGCGCCGGGTGCGACGGCTGGCGGCCGAGCTCGACTGTCACTACGTCTCCGAGCAGCTCGCGGCCGGGGCGGAGCTCGCCGACGTGCTGGCCCGGCTCGGCGCCCTGAACGCGGACCCCCGGATCAGCGGGATCCTCGTCCTGCGCCCGCTCCCGCCGCAGGTGCCCGAGGTCGAGCTCTACCGGATCCTGGATCCGGCCAAGGACATCGAGGCGGTCACGCCCGTGAACGCCGGCCTGCTCGCGCAGGGCCGCCCGCGGTTCGTGCCCTCCACGCCGGCCTCATGCTTCCACCTGCTCGACTCGTACGTTCGCTCGACGGGGCGCGACCCGCGGACCTTCTACGACGGCCTGAACCTGGTGCTCGTCGGGCGATCGAACAACGTCGGGAAGCCCGCGGTGTGGCTGGGGCTCCAGCGCAACGCGACGGTGATCTCGGCCCACCACCACACGTCGGAGGCCGGACGGCTGGCCGACCTCACCCGGATCGCGGACGTCCTGGTCGTGGCGGTCGGCGTGCCCGGACTCGTGAAGGGCGACATGGTCCGCGAGGGCGTGATCGCGGTGGACGTGGGCATCAACCCCGTGCGCGAGGAGGGGAAGGTGCGCCTGGTCGGCGACCTCGAGTTCGAGAGCGTGGCCGAGCGCGCCGAGGCGGTCTCGCCGGTGCCGGGCGGCGTGGGGCCGATCACCGACATCTGGCTGCTGCACAACACGGTGCGAGCGGCCACGATCGCCGCCGGGATCGGGCCGCGCCCCGACCGGTTCGGATGAGCGGGGGTTCGTGCCATGACCTACTCGATCGTGGCGCGGGATCCGGGGACGGGCGAGCTCGGCGTCGCGGCGCAGTCGCACTGGTTCGCCGCCGGGACGCTCTGCTGGGCCGAGGCCGGCGTCGGTGCCGTCGCCACGCAGGCGTGGGCGCTGATGTCCTACGGGCCGCTCGGCCTCGAGCGCCTGCGCGCCGGCGTGAACCCGGCCGACGCCCTGTCCGGGCTCGTGGCCGCGGACGAGGGCGCCGAGCACCGCCAGGTCGCGATCGTCGACCGGTCCGGCGCCGTCGCCGTGCACACCGGCGGGCGCTGTATCCCGGAGGCGGGGCATCGCGCCGGCGAGGGGGTGAGCTGCCAGGCGAACATGGTGGCGCGACCCACCGTGTGGGACGCGATGCACGAGGCCTACCTCCGGGCCGGGGGCGACCTCGTCGACCGGCTCCTCGCGGCGCTCGAGGCCGCCGAGCGCGAGGGAGGCGATCTCCGGGGGCGGCAGGCCGCGCGGATCCTGGTGGTCCGCGGGGAGCGTTCGGACGGACCGTGGACGGACGTGCTCGTGGACCTGCGGGTGGACGACCACCCCGCGCCGCTCGTGGAGCTCCGCCGGCTGCTCGAGCTCAAGCGCGTCTACGACCGGCTCGAGGCCGCCGAGGAGCTCGAGCTCGCCGGGCGCGGCGACGCGGCCCTGCGGGAGCGGCTCGCCGCGCTGGACGCCGCGCCGGAGAACCCGGAGGTCGCGTTCTGGACGGCGATCTCGCTCGCCGCGGCCGGCCGGCTCGACGAGGCCCGCGGGGCGATCCGGGTGGCCTTCCGCGCGGGCGAAGGCTGGCGGGAGCTCCTGCGGCGGATGGTGCGGGAGGGACACCTCGAGCTCGCCGCGGAGGCCGTCGACGCGCTCCTGCGGACCCCCGACTGAGCGCCGTCCGTGCTCGAACCGCGCGCGCTCGGGACGTATGCTGCGCGCGTCCGTCATGTCTGAGCCCGGGTCCACGCCGGAGGGAGCGGCGCACGGGGCCTCCGAGCGATCTACCCGCGGGCGCTCGGTGGTGGCCACGTTGCGCCAGCTCTGGCTCGGCCTGTCCACCTACCGCCTGTACCCGGAGAACCCCAACCGTCCCGGCTTCGCGCCCGCCGTGGAGCGAGTGGCGCTGGCCGCGAACGAGGCGCTCGCCACCGGACCGGTGGACGTCGAGGTCCGTGGCGACCGCATCGTCTGGGAGGGGGAGCCGCTGCCGCAGGACGACGCTCTGGACCGCCTGGCGCGCGCGTGCTTCGAGCGCCGCGTGGAGCGGCTCACCGTGCTCTCCGTTCCCGACGCGGCCGACCTCGAGCGCCTGTACGAGGTGCTCTCGCGTCCGGCCCCCGACCTGGAGGAGGCGGGCGGCGCCGAGGCTGCGCTCCGGGACTCGGGCGTGGCGTCGGTCTCGCTGTCCCCGATCGGCCCCGGCCCCGTCGAGGAGGCCGACCACGTGCCGGAGGAGCTCGTGTCGACGCCGCTGGACGAGCGGCTGGACGCGGACGTGCTGGCCTCCGAGCTCATGGTCGAGGACCTCGGCGGCACGCCGCAGGACCAGGCCGAGACGCTCCTCCGGCGGCTGCGTCACGTCCTCGGCGACACGTCGACGGCGGTCGGGTCGCGGATCGACACGCACGCCGCGATCCACGACCTGATGGGCGACCTCCCCGACGATGTCCGGCGCTCGTTCGTCGAGCTCCTGGTCGATCGCGTCGCGCAGGATCCGGTGGCCGAGCGGCTGATCGGCACGATGAGCAACGCGGACCTCACGCGGGCGCTGGTGGACATCGGCAGGAGCGGGCGGCGCGACCCGGTGGAGCTCGCCCGGCACCTGGCCGTGGCCGGTGCGCGGCACCTGGACATCATCGACCTGACGAAGGCGTTGGCCGCCGGCCACGAGGACGCCGGGACGATCATCGCCGGGCTGGAGCAGCTCGGGATCGACGTCGACCGCATCGACGAGGCACCGGGCGGGGGATCGGTGCTCGAGGTGCTGGCCGGGTACCTCCGCGACACCGAGAACGACGACGTCCGGGCGGTACAGGCCGCGGTCCACGCGAGCGCCGAGGAGACCCGCGGGCTCCAGGCGATGGCGCTGGCCGACTACCTGGCCCTGGAGACCGACGTCGAGCGGGCCGGCGAGGCGCTCGGGATCTGGGCGGACGAGCTCCGGGACGCGCTCCGCCGACGCGACGAGCGCGCGGTCCACTCGCTGCTCCAGCCGGTCCGGGAGGCCCTCCTCGGCACGGGCGAGGAGCGACCGGCCCTGTTCCGGACCTACGTCCGACGGGTCCTCGAGGAAGGGGTCGTGGTCGACGCGGTCATCGCCGACGCGGCCGACGAAGAGCCACGCCTCGCGTCGCTGCTCGAGCCCTTCGGGGAGGAGGGGGTGGAGGCGCTGCTGGATCTGGTGTCCGACGAGGAGGACCGGGGCCGCCGGGCGCTGCTCCTCGGCGCGCTCCGGCGTATCGTCCCCGGCCATCCGAAGCTCGTGGCCGCCCGGCTGTCCGACGAGCGCTGGTACGTCGTCCGCAACGCCGTCTCGCTGCTCGGCAGCGCCGGCGATCCGTCCGCGCTGCCCAGGATCGCGGAGGTGGCACGCCACCCCTCGCCGGAGGTGCGCCAGGAGGTGCCCGCCGCCCTGGCCGCCGCCGGCGGGGCCGCGGCCGTGCCCGACCTCGTCGGCCTGGCCCTCGGACCCGACGAGGAGGTCCGTCGCCCGGCGGTGAGCGCCCTCGGGTCGCTCGTCGGGCCGGAGGCGCTGGAGGCGCTCGGCGAGGTCGCGCTCCGATCCGCCGACCGCGCGCTCCGGCTCCAGGCGCTCGACGAGCTCGCGGGACGGGCCGAGGGCCGGGAGGTGCTCCGGCGCCTCCGCTCGGGTGGCCCGGGCGGGCGGCTGCCCTGGCGGCTCCGGCGGTACGCGGGGCGGTTGCTCTCGAGCGGGAGGGGCCGGTGAGCGTCCCGCGCGCCTCCGATCGCGAGATCGTCGCCGCCCGCGAGCTCCTGCGGGCGATGTCATCGGGGCGGCAGGTCTACACCCTGTACCCCTCGGGTCACCCGAACCGCGCCGATGTCGCCCGGGAGCTCCGCGACCTGGTCCACGACCTGCGGACGGAACGCGCCGGCGACCCCGTGCTGTTCGTGACCGACGGGAACTTCTACCTCGGGGCGATGCTACTCGCGTGGGAGTCCCTCACCCTGTACCGGCTGGCGAGCTCGTTCGCCGAGGCGGGGGTGCAGTCGCTCGAGTTCCTGCCCGACCCCACCGAGAGCGACATGGACGCCCTCCTGCGGCTGCTCTCGGGCGAGCCGGCCGCGCGCGACGAGCTCCTGTCCGTGGGGGTGAACCGGGCGGGGCCGGGCGTGCAGGGCCAGGAGCTCAGCGGCCTGACCGAGCTCCTCCAGAGCTACGCCGCCGGGCTCGACCTGCTGCGGCAAACCGCGGCGCGGCTGCTCGCCGGGCGGCCGGCTGACATGGACGCGACGGTCCGGCTCACCGAGCATCTCGCCGACCTGATCGCGGCGGACCCCGCGCAGGCACTGCTGCTCACCACGGTGAAGTCGTACGACGAGTACACGTACCACCACATGGTCAACGTGTGCTGCCTCTCGCTCGCGCTGGCCCGCGCGCTCGGCCTCTCCCGGGAGCACGCCGTGGCGCTCGGGATCGGCGGGTTGCTGCACGACGTCGGCAAGGTGAAGGTGCCGGCCGAGATCCTCCAGCACGACGGCGCGCTCGACGAGGAGCAGTGGCGGCTGATCCAGCGCCACCCGGTCGACGGCGCCGGGCTCGTCCTGATCACCAGCCGGAACGCGTACCACCCGGCGATCGCCACGGTGCTGGAGCACCACGCCGCCTTCGACGGGTCGGGCTACCCGACGCTGTCCGGCCACCGGTCACCCTCGGTCCCGGCCCGGATCGTCGCCGTGGCCGACTGCTTCGACGCCGTGACGAGCAAGCGGCCGTACCGCAAGCCGGAGGAGCGCCGCCAGGCGCTGAGCCTCCTCCAGGCCGGGGCGGGACGCGCGTTCGATCCACGCGTCGTGCGGACGTTCGTGCGGATGGTGGGGATCTTCCCGGTCGGCTCGCTGGTCCAGCTCTCGACCGACGAGGTGGCCGTGGTCGTTCGCAACCACGACGAGCTGCTCGCCCGGCCGATCGTTCGGCTCGTGCTGGACGCCAGGGGCGAGGCGACCGAGGCCGAGGAGATCGACCTCGCGCGGACCGACCGGCACGGGGCGCCGCTGCGGACCGTGGTGCGGAGCGTCGACCCCGTCGAGGTCGGGATCGACATGCTCTCGCTGCTCGCCTCGGGGCGGTTCGACGTCCCGCCCCCGCCGGAGGCCGGGCCCGGCCTGGTCCACGAGCCCTCGCCCGGCGAGGAGCCGCCCGAGGGCTACGTCGAGGCACACGAGCACGTCGACGACCTCGACCTGCCCTTCGACCGCGACGCCGGCCCGGAGCCGCGCGACTGACGCGCCCGGCTAGACTGGCCCGGCCATGCCGGTCGAGATCGACATCGAGCACGTGGCGCGGCTCGCGCGACTCGAGCTCACCGACGAGGAGAAGGAGCGCCTGCGCGCGCAGCTCGGGCTGATCCTCGAGCACGCCGCCAAGGTGGGCGAGGTCGCGGCCGAGGACGTGCCGCCCACCGCCTACGCGATCCGGCGATCGAACGTGTACCGGCCCGACGAGCGCACGCCCTCCCTCCCGCTCGAGGACGTGCTCGCGAACGCGCCCGAGGTCGAGGACGACCGGTTCAAGGTCCCGCGGATCGTGGAGGTCGAATGACCGCGCTCTGCGACCGGACCGCGACCGAGCTCGCCGCGGCGCTCCGATCGGGCGGGACCTCGTGCGTCGAGATCCTCGAGGCGTGCGTCGCGCGGATCGGGGCGGTCGAGGATCGCGTGGCCGCGTTCCTCGCGCGGACCGAGGACCTCGCCCGGGCCCAGGCCGCGGAAGCCGACCGGCGGATCGCGGCGGGCGGGGCCCCCGCCGTGGCCGGGATCCCGCTCGCGCTCAAGGACGTGCTCTCCACGCGCGGGGTCACGACGACCTGCGGCTCGAGGATCCTCGAGACCTACGTGCCGCCGTACGACTGCACGGCGTGGGCGCGCCTGTCCGCCGAGGGGTCGGTGCTGCTCGGCAAGACGAACTGCGACGAGTTCGCGATGGGCTCGTCGAACGAGAACTCCGCCTACGGGCCGGTGCGCAACCCCTGGGACCTCTCGCGGGTCCCCGGCGGCTCGAGCGGCGGGAGCGCCGCCGCGGTCGCGGCCGGTGAGGCCGTGTGGGCGCTCGGGACCGACACGGGCGGCTCGGTCCGCCAGCCCGCGGCGCTGTGCGGCGTGGTGGGGCTGAAGCCGACGTACGGGCTGATCAGCCGGTACGGGCTGATCGCGTTCGCCTCCTCGCTCGACACGGTGGGGACGTTCACGCGGAGCGTGCGCGACGCGGCGGTGCTGCTCTCGTGCATCGCGGGGAAGGACCCGATGGACGCGACGAGCCTCGATGTGCCGCGGCGCGACCACACCGAGGGCATCGGGGACGGGATCGCGGGCCTGCGCGTCGGCGTGGTGACCGAGGCGTTCGGCGAGGGCGTCGAGCCCGACGTGCGGTCGAGCGTGCGCGCGGCGATCGATCGGATGGCGGACCTCGGCGCGTCGGTGGGTGAGGTCTCGCTCCCGCACACCGACTACGCGCTCTCTGCGTACTACCTGATCGCGCCGTCGGAGGCGTCCTCGAACCTCGCCCGCTACGACGGCGTCCGCTACGGGCTGCGCATCGACGGCGACGACTCGGTCGAGATGATGATGCGCACGCGCGGCGCCGGGTTCGGCGCAGAGGTGAAGCGCCGGATCATGCTCGGCACGTACGCGCTGTCGGCCGGCTACTACGAGGCGTACTACGGGCAGGCGCAGAAGGTCCGGACGCTGATCATCCGCGACTACGAGGCGGCGTTCGAGCGGTTCGACCTGCTGGTCTCGCCGACCTCGCCGACCACCGCGTTCCCGATCGGCGCGAGGGTCGACGACCCGCTCGCGATGTACCTGTCGGACGTGTTCACGATCCCCGCGAACCTGTCGGGGATGCCGGCGATCTCGATCCCGTGTGGGCTCGACGAGCAGGGGCTGCCGGTGGGTGTGCAACTCACGGCGCCCGTGCTCGAGGAGTCTCGGCTGCTGCGCGCGGGGTTCGCGCTCGAGCAGGCGATCGGGTTCGACGCCCGCCCCCCGCTGCTCGCCGAGCTCCCTGCTTAGGCGGGCTCGGGCAGCGGCTGGGGCTCCTCCTCGACCTCGACGCGGACGGGCTCCTCGCGCCGGCCCGTGCCGCCGGCCGAGATGATGATCGCGACGGCCACGAGGATGATCGCCCCGGCCCCCACCGTGCGGAGCGTGACCGTTTCGTCGAGGATCAGCCACCCGAGGAAGACGGCGACGACCGGGTTCACGTACGCGTAGGTCGAGACCAGGCTCGTCCGCGCGCTCCGCAGCAACCACACGTATGAGGCGAACCCGACCCAGGAGCCGAAGGTGATCAGGTAGCCGAGCGCGAGCAGGGACCGCAGCGAGAACGCGTCGAGCTGCACGAGGGCCAACTCGCCGCGCAGGAGCCCACCGAGCACGAGGATCGCGCCGCCGACGATCATCTCCATCCCGGCGCCGAGCAGCGGCCGCGCCGGGAGCGGCGCCCCCCGCGAGTACAGCGACGCGCCCGACCAGCTGAGCGTCGCGAGCAGCGCGAGCAGCATCCCCGAGAGCGGCGCGCCCTGGTCGAGCGCGGTCCCCCCGATCAGCAACGCGGCACCGCCGAACCCGAGCACGATCCCGAACGCCGTCACCCACCCCACGCGGTTGCGGAACACCATGCGGTCCAGGAGCGCCATCCACAGCGGGATCAGCGCGAGGATCAGCGAGACGATGCCGGAGGGGACCGTCACCTCGGCGAGCACCACCGAGCCGTTGCCGCCCGCGACGAGCCCGGCGCCGACGATGCCCGCGGCGATCCAGTTCGCGCGCGTCGGCCGGTCGCCCTCGACGTCGCCGCGGCGGATCGAGAACGCGTACAACGCCGAGCCCGCGATCAGGAACCGGACGCCGGCCGCGATCAGCGGCGGCAGCGTCTCGTTCGTGATCCGGATCGCGAGGTAGGTCGTCCCCCAGACGATGTACACCGAGCCGAGCGCGGCCCAGACCTTCGCGGGGGAGACCCGGTGCGCGAACGTCGGGGTCGGCCGGGCCATGGCGAACAGGGTAGGGGCGATCCGGCCGGAGTGTCACTAGCTTTCGGCAGATCGCCGGTTACACCTTCTCGGGGCCGCGGGGGCCGCGTCGACCGACCGGAGGCCCGGTCCGACGGCTCGGATAAGCTTCCCGCGTCATGGCCGGGTTCGAGACCGTCATCGGCCTGGAGTGCCACGTCGAGCTCTCCACCGACACGAAGATGTTCTGCGGGTGCCGGAACGAGTTCGGCGCGCCGCCGAACACGAACGTCTGCCCCGTGTGTCTGGGCCTGCCCGGCTCGCTCCCGGTCCCGAACGAACGCGCGATCGGGTTCATCGTGCGGATCGGGCTCGCGCTGAACTGCCGGATCGCGCCCCGGTCGCTGTTCCACCGGAAGAACTACTTCTACCCGGACATGCCGAAGGATTTCCAGATCAGCCAGTACGACCTGCCGGTCTGCGTGGGCGGCCAGCTGGACGTCGAGGTCGACGGCGCGACGCGGCGCGTGGGGATCACGCGCGTCCACATGGAGGAGGACACGGGCAAGACCACGCACGTCGGCCGCGGCGGTCGGATCGGGCAGGCCGAGCACGCCCTCGTCGACTACAACCGTGCAGGGGTGCCGCTGGTCGAGATCGTCTCCGAGCCCGACATCCGCTCGGCCGAGGAGGCGCGCGCGTACCTGATCGAGCTTCGCGCCACGCTCGAGGCGCTCGGGGTCTCGGACGTGCGGATGGAGGAGGGGTCGCTGAGGTGCGACGCGAACATCTCCACCCGCCGGGTCGGCGAAGGGGGGTTCGGCACGAAGGTCGAGATCAAGAACCTGAACTCGATCCGCTCGCTCGAGCGCGCCCTGCGCTACGAGGAGGAGCGGCAGCGCGCGGCGCTCGAGCGGGGCGAGCCGCTCGTCCAGGAGACCCGGCACTTCGACGAGGAGCGCGGCACGACCCACACGCTCCGCTCGAAGGAGGAGGCGTTCGACTACCGCTACTTCCCCGAGCCCGACCTGCCCCCGCTCGAGCCCGATCCGGCGTGGATCGAGGAGATCCGCGCCTCCCTGCCCGAGCTTCCAGGCGCCAAGCGCGCGCGCTACGTCGCCGAGCTGGGGCTGAGGCCGGAGGTCGCGCGGTTGCTGACGGCCTCGGCGGCCACGGCCGCCTTCTTCGAGGAGGCGGTGTCGCTCGGCGCGGACCCGGCCGCGGCGACGCACTGGATCACGCAGGACCTGGCCGGTCTGCTGAACCGCGCCAAGGTGGAGCTCGCCGAGGCGAACGTCACGCCGCGCCACGTGGCCGACCTGGTCCGGCTGATCGCGGACGGGACGATCTCGGCCACGGGTGCCAAGCAGGCGCTCGAGGAGGCCTTCGAGACGGGCGATGCGGTCGAGGACGTCGTCGCGCGCCGCGGCCTGCGGCAGGTCACCGACACGGGGCGGCTCGAGGCGTGGGTCGAGGAGGCGATCGCCGAGAACCCCGGGCCGGTCCAGCAGTTCCGCGGTGGCAAGGAGGGGATCCTCGGGTTCCTCGTCGGACAGGTGATGAAGAAGTCCGGCGGCTCGGCCAACCCCAAGCTCGTGAACGAGCTGCTGCGGTCGCGGCTGGCGGGATGAGCCGGGCGGGGCGGTGAGGGTCCACCCCACGCCGCCGCGGCGCTACCCCTGGTGGCAGCTGATCCTCCTCGGGCTGCTGGGGTTGCTCGAGGCGCTGTTCCGCCCGGTCGGGCGGATGTGGCGCTCGGCCGACCCGCTCGACACCTACGGGCTCGCGCACCTGGGGAGCATCGCGGGGGACGCGTTCGTGGCGGTCGCGCTCGCGGGCTCGATCTTCTTCGACCTGCCCGTCGGCGAGGCCAAGGGCCGCGTGGCCGCCTACCTGGCGCTCACGATGGCGCCGCTGGCGGTGGCCGGGCCCCTGCTGGTCCCGCTGCTCGACCGGGCGGGGCCGCGCCGCGCGATCGCGTTCGGCTCGGCGCTCGGCCGCGCGCTCGTGTGCGTGTACGCCGCCCCGCGGTTCGGGACGCTGCTGCTGTTCCCCTCGGCGTTCCTGTTGCTCGTCCTCTCGCGTGTGCACGCGATCACCAAGAACGGGTTCGCGGTCGCCTACGCCGGGCCGGACGAGGCGCTCGTGCGCGCGAACGCGCGGCTGGGGAGGATCGGCGTCGGCGGGGCGGTGCTCGCGGCCGGGCCCGCGCTGGGGCTCCTGCGCATCGGCGGGGCCGAGGCGACCCTGTACGACGGGGCGATCGTCTACGCGGCGGCGGCGCTGCTCACGCTCCCGCTGCCGCACCCGCGGCTGCGCGGCGGCACGGCCGAGGTGACGCGGACCGGCGCGATCCCGATCCTCGCGGCCCCGGCGATCGGCGCGGCCGGCCTGCGCGCGGCCACCGGCTTCCTCCTGTTCACGCTCGCGTTCGCGCTGCGGCGCAGCGGCGAGCCGACGTGGTGGTTCGGCCTGCTGGCGGCCTCGGGCACCGCCGGGGGGTTCGTCGGTCTGCTGCTCGCGCCCCGGCTGCCCTCGAACCTGCGCGAGGAGGCCGTGGTGATCGCCTGCGTGATCGCGGCGGGCGTCGGGGCGGTGCTGGCGTTCGCGGCGTTCTCGCTCCCGGTGCTCGTGCTCTTCGGGATCCTCGTCGGGGCCTCGGCCGAGCTCGGGCGCCTCGCGTTCCAGAGCCTGATGCAGCGGATCACGCCGGGGGGCGCGCACGGCCGGGTCTTCGTCCGGTACGAGGTCGCGTTCCAGCTCGCCTGGGTCGCCGGCGCGCTGATCCCGGCGATGCTGCCGATCGACTTCCGCGGGGCGTTCCTCATCCTCGCGGCGCTGTACCTCGTGGCCGGGGTCGGGTACCTCACGCCGGATCTGGTCGCCCGGTGGCGCGGGTGAGCGTCGGCCGCCGTCCCGGGTGGGTGCGATAGGCTGCCGCGAGACCCGAGCGCGGACACGAGGAGGGGGATCGCGATGGCGGACTGGGTGAAGGTGGGATCGGCGGGCGAGGTCGGCGACGGCGAGGTGAGCAGCTACTCCTTCGGCGATCGGCAGATCTCCGTGGCCAACGTCGAGGGGGACCTGCACGCGTTCGACGACGTCTGCACCCACCAGCAGTGCTCGCTCGCCGAGGGCGACCTGGACGGCGCGATCATCGAGTGCCCCTGCCACGGCAGCCGCTTCGACGTGATCACCGGCGAGGCCGTCACCGGCCCGGCCACCGAGCCGGTGGACGTCTTCGAGGTCCGGGAACAGGACGGCGAGCTCCAGGTGTTGATGGACGCGTAGTGCCGGACTTCGTCATCGTCGGTGGGGGACTGGCGGGGGCGACCGCGGCCGCCACGCTACGCGATCGGGGGTTCGACGGGCGGGTGGTCCTCATCGGCGAGGAGCCGATGCCCCCCTACGAACGCCCCCCGCTCTCGAAGGAGTACCTGCGGGGCGAGTCCGACCATCGCTTCGTCCGCCCCGAGGGCTGGTACGAGGAGAACCGGATCGAGACGCGGTTCGGGGTGCGCGCCGAGCGCCTGGACGTCTCCGAGCGGGTCGTCGAGCTCGCGGGGGGCGAGCGCCTGCGGTTCGACCAGGCGCTGATCGCGACCGGGAGTCGCAACCGACGCTTCCCATGGCCGGGGCTCGACCTCCCCGGCGTGCACGACCTGCGGTTCGCGCCCGACGCCGACGCGATCCGCGAGGCGGCGACGGCCGGGCGCAAGGCCGTGCTCGTCGGGATGGGGTTCATCGGCGCGGAGGTCGCGGCCTCGCTGCGGATGCTCGGCCTGGACGTCACCGTCGTGGAGTTCACCTCAACCCCGCTCGAGCGGGTCCTCGGCCCCGAGCTCGGGCGCGCGATCGAGGCGCTGCACCGGGACCACGGCGTCGAGATGATCTTCCGCGACGCGGCAGAGCGGTTCGAGGGCGACGGGCGGTTCGAGGCGCTGATCACGCGCGAGGGGCGCCGGATCGAGGGCGACTTCGCCGTCGTCGGGGTCGGGGTCGAGCCCGTCACCGAGGTGGCCGGCGACGGCGTGCCGATCGACAACGGGATCCCCGTGGACGCGACCCTGCGCACCGCCGTCGAGGGCGTGTGGGCCGTCGGCGACGTCGCTCGGCACGACCATCCCGTGTTCGGCCCGATCCGCGTCGAGCACTTCGACAACGCCCTCAAGATGGGCGAGGTGGCGGCGGGGAACATGCTCGGCGAGGGCGCGGTGTTCGACGACGCCCACTGGTTCTGGTCGGACCAGTACGACGCGCAGATCCAGATGTCCGGGTTCGCCACCGACTGGGACGACATGGTCGTGCGCGGCAGCATCGAGGAGCGGAGCTTCTCCGCGTTCCTGCTGAAGGAGGGCCAGCTCCTCTCGGCGTTCAGCATGAACCGGAAGTTCGACGTGCGCCGCGCGATGCCCCTGATCGCCGCCCGCGCGCACCCCGACCGCGAGCTGCTCGCCGATCCAGGGTTCGACCTGCGCCGGCTCCACCCGCCGAAAGGATGACCCGGTGATCCAGCCGACCGTCACGCACCTGCCCTGCGACCTGAACCAGCAGCGCGGCCGCCTCGAGGCGCGCCGGGACTCGGTGGCGCGGGCGGTGGCGTGGCGCAACGGGTACCGCCCGCTCCTGGACCGCCTGTTGCGTCGGCGGGCGCCGCTCGGCGAGATCACCGCCGAGGACCTGCGCCGGGGCGGAGGCGAGGACGTCTTCCACGCCTTCCGGTTCTGAGCTCGGGTCGGTCGGGGGGCTCGCGCCGATGGTTCAGTCGACCGTGAGCCGGTCCGCGACCTCGGCGGGGGTCCCCTCGGCCTCGACGCGGCCGTCCCGGAACAGCACGACCCGGCTCGCGTAGCGCAACGCCTCGGGGTTGTGCGTGGCGGCCAGGACGGCGCCGCCGCGACGGATCACCTCCCAGAGGGCGTCGAGGATCAGGTCGGCGTTCTCGGTGTCGACCTCGGCGATCGGCTCGTCCGCGAGGACCACCTCGGGCTCGGCGATCAGGGCCCGGGCCACCGCGACCCGCTGCTGCTGGCCCGCGGAGAGCTCGAAGGTGCGGTTGTGGAGCCGGTCGGACAGGCCGAGCCGCCCGAGCCATCCCTCCGCCCGCCCCCGCGCCTCGTCGAGGTCGGCGCCCGAAAGACGCAGCGGAAGCTCGACGTTCTCGATCGCCGAGAGCGTGGGCAGCAGCCCGAAGCTCTGGAAGACGATCCCCATGCCGGTCCGGCGGAGCTCGATCTGCTCCGACGCGCCCAGCCCGAGGATCGGTTCGCCCTTCCACCGCACCTCGCCCTCGTCCGGCGCGTCGAGGCCCGACAGCACGCCGAGGAACGTCGTCTTGCCCGAGCCCGACGGGCCCATCAACGCGACGAAGTCCTTCGGTCGCAGCTCGAGCGAGACGCCGCGGACCGCGGTGACGCGTTGCGCGCCGCCGTAGGTCCGGACGACGGCGTGGCCCGAGAGCAGGGGCTCAGGCACGGACGCCGCCCCCCTCCCCCCGTCGCCGGATCCGGACCTCGCCGTCGCGGACCTCGACCTCGAGGTCCATCCCCCCGAGCGCGTCGATCGCCTCGTCGGGCAGGCGGAGCCTTCCGTCGCCCGACATCGGCTCGATCGGGGCCGCTTCGATCACGAGCTGCCCGTCCCGCAGGCGGAGCCGCCGGGACGCTCGCCGGGCCGCGAGGAGGTCGTGGGTCACCATCACCACCGTGACGCCGAACTCGCGGTTCACGCTCGCGAACGCGTCGAGCACGAGCGCGGCCGATCCGCTGTCGAGCTCGGCCGTGGGCTCGTCGGCCAGGAGGATCTTCGGGACGTTCGCGAGCGCGACCGCGACAGCCACGCGCTGCTGCTCCCCGCCCGAGAGCATCCCCGGCCGGTGCTTCGCGCGGTCGGCGAGCCCTACCACCTCGAGGAGCTCCATCGTCGTCCGCGCCGCCGCCGGCACGCGCATCCCGCGCGCGGCCGCAGGGAGCCGGACGTTCTCGGCGACGGTGAGGTAGGGGACCAGGTTCCGCGCCGTCCCCTGCCAGATGAACCCCACGCGGTCGCGCCGGTACGCGGTGAGCTCCCCCTCCGGCAGCCGGCCGAGGTCCCGGTCCTCGACCTCCACGACCCCGGCCGTCGCGAGGTCGAGCCCGCCGATCAGGTTCAGGATCGTGGACTTGCCCGAGCCCGACGGGCCCACGATCGCTAGGAACTCGCCCTCGCGCACGTCGAAGTCGACGCCGGCCAGGGCGACCACGCCGGTGTCGGCGATCCGGTAGATCTTGTAGACGTGCCGGAAGCGGACGAGCGCCTCCCGGAAGGCGCCGGGACGCAGCTCGCCCGCCGTCGCGCCGCCGCCGCGCAGCTCGCCGGTCGTGCGGCCCGGGCTCCGCAGCTCGTCCGTCACTCCGCCTCACCACGCAGGACCCCGGTCACCGAGGCGCGCAGCAGCGACCGCAGCGCGGCGAGCAGCCCGACCGCCGTGGCCGCGACGATCGCGACGAGCGCCACCCCGAGCGAGAGCCAGTCGACGCGGAGCACCGGCTCGGGGAACGCCGTGCCGATCGATCGCCCGACGTAGGGCATCACCAGGCGCAGGACGCCGAAGCCGAGCCCCGCGCCGACGGCGATCGCGAACGCGATCATCGCCCCCTGCTCGAGCAGCAGGACCCGCGTGATCTGCTTGGGCGTGGCCCCCATCGCGCGGAGCGAGGCGAACTCGAACTCGCGCCGGCGCTGCGCGAAGTACAGCCCCACGGCGACGCCGATCACGACCAGGCCGAGGCCGCCGGCCGCCGCGGCGAAGTTCATCCCGACCGCCAGGCTCTGGGGGAGCTGGGCGAGCGCGCCGACGATCGGACCGGCGGCGCGCGTCTCGCCGATCAGGAACCCGGCTCGTTCGAGCGCGGGGCGGGGGTCCGCGCCCATCGCCCAGACCTCGTTCAGCGCGAGCCCGGCCTCGGGGATCCGCAGGGCGGCCGCGAGCAGCCCGCGGGTCGAGGTGACCAGGAAGTCGCCGGGGACCGAGGGGAAGTGGTCGGCGACCGCGACCGCCCGGAACGTGAGCTGCTGACCGCCGAGCGTGGCCTCGAAGACCGACCCCTGCGACCGGACGATCTCTGGCGAGACCAGGGCGGGGAGCGGGGCCGTCGGCGGCGCGATCCCGCCCACGACGTGGCCCGCGCCGGGCTCGATCAGCAGCCGGACGCCGTCGACGGTCGGCCTCACCTCGCCACCGCTCCCGCGCCAGGTGAGCGGCGCCCACCCGGCGAGCCGGAGGGGCGCGGCGCCCACGGTCACGGACGCGAGGTCGAGCTCGAAGGTCTCGGGCAGCGGGCCCACGCCCTCCTGGCGCAGGGACACGGACAGGATCTCGGTGGCGCCCGGCAGCTCGAGGGCGAGCGTGGAGGCGCCGGCGCCGAGCTCGGGACCGGCGGCCTCACGGACCTCGCCCTTCGCCGTCGCGTAGGCCACGACGAGCCGCAGCCCGGCCGCCCCGGCGTCGGCGATCACGTCGGCGGTGAGGACCTCGCCGCTCACCGGGGCCCCCACCTCCTCGGTCCGGAGGGCCGGGAGCCACTCGACGATCGGGACGCTCGAGTAGTCCTCGCGCCACCACCCGCCGTCCCGGAACGTCCGCGGATCGATCCCGAGGGCGCTCGGGGTGAGCGGGAAGATCCCGCGCTCGCCGAACGAGGGCTGGGTCCGGATCACGGGGGTGGCGTTCGACGGGAGGTCGTCGAGCGCCGCGAGCGGTTGGTCGGGCAGGGCGATCCGGACGTTCCAGTCCGCCCCCACCTGCTGGCGGGCGCTGTCCTCGTGGCTGCCGAGGACGATCGCCCGGTAGGAGGTCGAGACGACCAGGAGCCCGAACGAGAGCACGAGCAGCAGCGAGATCGCGAAGCTCGTCCCCGGCGAGCGACCGAGCCGTCTGGCGGCGAGGTACGCGGGCAGGCGCCGGCTCCGTCCCACGCGGCGGTCGAGGCGACGCAGGACGAACAGCAGGAGCCGGAGCGCGAGGAACGACAGGGTGAAGATGATCAGCGTCGGCGTGAGGAGCACGAGCGGGTCGAGCGAGCCGCGTTCGACGGTCGAGCGCACCTCGCTGCCCCGGAGCTGGGCGAACGCGAACGCCGCGACCGGGGCGACGAACAGCTCCACGGGGACCCGCGCGAGCAGCGGTCGCCCCTCGCGCGAGAGCAGGCGACGCTCCTCGAGGATCGTGCGCCGGACGTGAGGGAGCGAGAGCAGGAGGAGCGCCCCGGCGCCGACCACCGCGCCCACGACCCCGAGGGCCTGCGCCCTGCCGGGTAGCCCGATCGGGAACAGCACGCCCGGCAGGGACGGGCCGTTCGAGTTCGAGGCGAGCAGGGCGAGCCCGATCCCGATCCCGAGCCCGATCGGGAACGCGACCAGGGCCGCCATCGTCGCCTGGATCGCCTGGCCGACGAGGAGCTTCCCGCGCGAGAAGCCGCGTGATCGCAGCACCGCGAGCTCGAACGACTGGCGCGTGAGGACGAGCGAGCCGACCCCCGCCAGCACCGCGAGGGTGACCGCGCCGATCTGGAACACGACGAGGAAGATCGGGACCCGCAGGTCCGCGACGCGCTGGCGGACGAGCTCGATCATCGTGGGGATCCCGGTCGTCGCGCGCAGGCCGGCGAGGGCGGGGTCGTCCCGGCGCAGCGTCCGGTCGGCGGCCGCCACCAGGCCCGGGAGCCGGCTCGCCCGCTCGAACCGCATGCCGGCGTAGTCGACGTAGGCGTCCCAGACGAACTCGCTGTTCACCTCGAGCGCGGCGACGGTGGTCAGGTAGCCGTCCCGGTCCATGAACGCCGGGGGGAGCTCGGTGGAGTCCGGTGGCGGGAACGGGGAGGCGTCGCCGTACCAGAAGACCTCCCCGCCCTCCGGCGGCGCGTAGGTCGCGACGACCCGGAGCGGGGTCTCGAGGTCGGTCGGGCCCAGGGCGACGAGCTCCTCCCCCACCCGGACCCCGAGCAGGCGGGCGACCCCAGCCGGCAGCGCGATCTGGCCTTCGCCGGTGGGCGCGGAGCCCTCGAGCGCGAGGCGCTCGGCGGCTCCCTCGCGGAACAGCACCGTGAGCGACAGCGGCTGCCCACCCGAGGCGCGGAGACGGACGGTGCCGCGCCCTTGCCGGACCAGCCGGGCGAGGGGGATCGGCTCGGTGGCCGCGCCGACCCGGGCGTCGGCGGCGGCGTGGTCGAACCCCGGGTCGCCGTAGATGGTGAACCGCACGTTCTTCACGGTGACGGCGGCGATCCGCACCTCCGAGGACAGGATCGCCTCGCGCGCGGCGTCCGCGTAGATCGGCCCGGCGACCAGCACCCCGATCGTGAAGCCGAGGGTGACGACGATCGCGAGCCCCAGCAGGCGCTGGGCCAGGAACCGCTTCAGCAGGAAGAGGAGCGTCGCCATGCGTGCGAACGCCGCCCACGGCTGGGGCGGCGGCCCCCCGATGATACGCTGACCGGACCTCCGCGAGACGGGCTCGCCGCGTCTCGCGCTCGTGCATCGGGGAGCGGAGATGGACAGACCCGAGATCATCCTGGCGCCTGGCCCGACGCCGATCCCGCCCGAGGTGCTGCTCGCCCAGGGGAGCCCCCTGGTCTACCACCGCGGCCCGGGGTTCGGCGGCCTGATGCGGGAGGTGACCACGCGGCTGAGGGAGCTGTACCGGACCGAGCGGGCCGACGTGCTCCTGATGACCTCCTCGGGGACCGGCGGGCTCGAATCCGCGATCCAGAACGTGCTCTCGCCCGGCGACGAGGTGTTCGTGCCGTTGGCCGGCTTCTTCGCCGAACGCTGGAAGCAGCTCGCCGAGTCCCACGGCCTGGTCGTGCGGTCGATCCCGTATGAGTGGGGCAAGCGGATCGTGCCCGGGGACGTCGCCGCGGCCCTCGCCGAGCGCCCCGTCAAGGCCGTGCTGCTCACGCAGTCGGAGACCTCGACCGGCGTGATCCAGCCGATCCGCGAGCTCGCGCAGGCCGCGAGGGAGGCGGGGGCGCTCGTCCTGGTCGACGCGGTCTCCTCGCTCGGGGCGGTGCCGTTCGAGTTCGACGCCTGGGGGATCGACGTCGCCGTGGGGGGCTCGCAGAAGGCGCTCTCGGCGTCGCCGGGGATCGCGTTCGTCGCGATCTCCGAGCGTGCGTGGGAGGCCCACCGGACCGCGACGCTGCCGCGCTACTACTTCGACTGGAGCACCTACAAGCGGTTCGCCGAGCTCCCGCACCCGGAGAACCCGTGGACGCCCGCGATCAGCGTGATGCAAGGTCTTCACGCCGCCCTCGACCTGTACTTCCAGGACGGGATCGCCGCGGCGCTCCTGCGTCACCAGACGCTCTCCCGCGCGGTCAAGGAGGGGGTGCGGGCGCTGGGCTTGGACCTGTTCGGCGAGGGGCTCGAGCACAACTGGACGGTCACGGCGATCCGGGCGCCCGAGGGCCTGGACGCCGACACGATCTCGGACCGGATCCGCTCGGACTTCGGCGTGGTGCTGGCGCCCGGGCAGGGGCCGCTGAAGGGGAAGGTGTTCCGGATCGGGCACTTCGGGTACTTCAGCGAGCTCGACATCATCCGCGGGCTGGCCGCGCTCGAGATGACCCTGGAACGGCTGGGACACCCGGTCAAGCGCGGCGCGGCGGTGGCCGCGGCCGAAGGGGTCTTCCAGGGGACCCCGTGAGGGTCCTGGTCACCGAGCCGCTCTCGGAGGCGGGCCTCGACCTGCTCCGGCGGGACTTCCAGGTCGACGTCCGGCCCGAGCTCGCGGCGGACGGCCTGGCCGAGGCGATCCGGCCCTACGACGCGCTCGTCGTGCGTTCGCAGACGCGGGTCTCGGCCGAGGTGATCGGGGCCGGCGAGAACCTGAAGGTGATCGCGCGGGCGGGGATCGGGCTGGACAACGTGGACGTGGAAGCCGCGACCCGGCGCGGGGTCATGGTCGTCAACGCGCCGCAATCCAACATCGTCTCGGCCGCCGAGCACACCGTGGCCCTGCTCCTCGCCCAGGCGCGAGCGATCCCGCAGGCCAACGCCGACCTCAAGGCTGGCCGGTGGGACCGCGCCGCCTACCGCGGGGTCGAGCTCCAGGGCAAAACCCTCGGGGTCGTCGGTCTCGGCCGGGTCGGGGGCCTGGTGGCCCAGCGCTGTGCCGCGTTCGGGATGCGCGTGATCGCGTTCGACCCGTACGTGCCGAGGGAGCGGGCGAAGGAGATGGGGATCGAGCTGATGCCAACGCTCGAGGCCCTGCTGGTCCAGGCCGACTTCGTCTCGATCCACCTACCCCGCACGGCCGACACCGAGTCGCTGATCGGGGAGCGCGAGCTCGCGCTGATGAAGGAGGGCGCGCGCCTGGTGAACACGGCGCGCGGCGGGATCGTCGACGAGGACGCCCTGGCCAAGGCCATCGAGCGGGGGCACCTCGGCGGGGCCGCCCTCGACGTCTTCGCCGAGGAGCCGACCACCTCCTCGCCGCTGTTCGCGCTCGACGAGGTGGTCGTGACCCCGCACCTCGGCGCCTCGACCACCGAGGCCCAGGACAAGGCGGGGACGGCCGTGGCCGAGATGGTCCGCCTGGCCCTGTCGGGCGAGTTCGTGCCGTACGCGGTGAACGTCTCGGCCGGGGCCGAGGTGCCCGAGCTGATCCGACCGTACCTGCCGCTCGCCCACAAGCTCGGCGCGCTCGTGACCGGCCTCGCGCGGGGCGCGGTCCGCGCGATCGAGTGCCAGTACCTCGGGCGGATCGGGGAGGCCGACACGCGCGTGCTGACGCTGGCGATCCTCCGCGGCGCGCTCTCGGGGGTCGTGCACGAGCCGGTCTCCTTCGTGAACGCCCCGATCATCGCGCGCGAGCGCGGCATCGCGGTGAGCGAGATGCGTTCGTCGGTCTCGACCGATTACGTGAACCTCGTGAGCGTGCGGGCCGAGACCGACGACGGCCCGGTCTCGGTGGCCGGGACCCTGTCGGGGAAGCGGAACGCCCAGCGCATCACGCAGGTCAACGAGTACGACATCGAGATGGCCCCGGCCCGCCACATGCTGTTCTTCACCTACGAGGACCGGCCCGGCGTGATCGGGAAGGTCGGCACGATCCTCGGCGAACACGACATCAACATCGCGACGATGGACGTGGGCCGACCGACGCGTGGCGGCACCGCGCTGATGGGGCTCACGCTGGACTCGCCGGTCCCGTCGGAGGTGGCCGACGAGATCGCCCGGGTGATCGAGGCGGTCGAGCCCCCGATCACGCTGCTGCTCCCGGACTGACGCCCCGGCGCCGACGGGCTCCCGACGTGACGAACGTCACACGACGAGCCCTGGTCCGCAACGGTTCGCGCTGCTAGACTCGCTCGGTCATGAGGCGACTCCTGGTGATCACGGGGAACCGGAGGGGCACGACGTCCCTCTCGTCCGCCGCCTGACGGCCCCGCCCCCCGCCCGCGCGGGCGACCCGGATCACCGTCCCTCGCACCACCTGAGCCACAGGAGTCGTCTGATGAGCACCCCCCAGAGCATCTCCACCCCGACGAGGCGAGCCGTGCGCCGGCTGGCGGTGGCACGGATCATCTCGATCACCGGGGGCGCGGCTGCGTACACCGCCCTGAACTTCGAGGTCTACGAGCAGACCGGTTCTGCGACGTGGGTCGCGGCGGCGCTGCTGCTCACCTTCGGCGTGATGGGGTTCCTGGGTCCGGCCGCCGGCGTGCTCGGCGATCGCCTCGATCGCAAGAAGGTGCTGATCGCCTCGGACCTGGCGGGGGCGGGCGCGTTCGGGATGATGGCGCTCGGCTCCGATCCCGCGTGGCTGCTCGCCTGGGCGTTCGCCTCGGCGGTGGCCGAGGCGCCGTTCTGGTCGGCATCGGAGGCAGCGATCCCCAACGTCGCCGGCCTCGAGCACCTGTCCTGGGCCAACAGCCTGCTCAGCATCAGCCGCGCGGCCGGCATCACGCTGGGCCCGGCCCTCGGCGGGATGCTGGTCGGCGCGCTCGGCTCGCGGGCGGTGTTCGCCGCGAACGCCGTCTCGTTCGTCGTCTCGGCCGCCGTGATCTGGCGCGTACGCGCGCGGTTCAACGGCGAGCGGTCGGGGACCCGACACGACGGCGGTCTGCGCGCGGGGTTCCGGTTCGTCCTGGGCGACCCGGTGCTGCGGACGCTGATGCTCGCGTGGGTCGTGTTCATCGCCGGGATGGGCATGTCGATGGTGGCCGACCTCCCGCTCGCGGAAGGCTTCGGCGTCGGCGCGTTCGGCTACGGCATGCTGATCACGGCGTGGGGCGGCGGCTCGACGCTGGGTTCCTTCCTCGGTCGGTTCATGCGGCAGGGGAGCGAGGGCACCTGGCTCGTCGCGGCGTGCGTCGTGATCTCCGCGATGGGGATCGGGATCGCGCTGTCCCCGTGGTTCTGGCTGGTCGTCGTGCTCCTGTTCGTCTTCGGCCTGGCGGATGGCACCACGTTCGTCGCCGAGCAGAACCTGCGTCAGCGGCGTGCGCCCGACCACGTTCGCAGCCGCGTCGCGGCGGCGTTCGTGGGCGTGCTGCACGCGTTGCTGGCCGCGAGCTACGTCGCCGCGGCCGTGGTCGTGCCGGCGATGGGGCCCAGGGCGACGTACGCGGTGGGCGGCGTCACGGCAGGGCTGGCGGTGTTCGTCCTGCTCCGGACCCGTCGACACCTCCGCGACGCTGAGCGGGTGCTGGCGCTGGAGCGCGAGCCCGTCCCCGGGCTCGCGCCGGCCTTGGAGCAGGTCCCATGATCAACACCCCGGAGGTCGCCGTTCGACGGGTGGCCCTCGGTCGGCTGATCGCGAACACGGGGCCGGACGCGGCCGGCACCGCGCTCGACCTCGCGATCTGCCGGCGGACGGGCTGGACCGGCCACGATCGTGTGGGTTGAACGGCGGTTCAAAGGTGTGGTTCGCTAGCCGGGAGCGGGAGGTCGACCATCGCGGGCAACGCGTACCACGCGATCGTGATCGGCGGTAGGCACAACGGCCTGGTCCCCGCCGCCTACCTCGCCAGGGCCGGTGCCCGTGTCGTGGTCTGCGAGGCCCGGCGCAAGACCGGGGGAGCGCCGGCGACCGACGAGTCCTGGCCCGACCTCCCGGGCGTGAAGGTGACGACGCTCTCGTACGTGATGAGCCTGATGCCCGACACGATCCTGCGGGACCTGCGGATGCCCGAGCACGGGTACCGGGTCCACCCCGTCGGTCCGTACGTGGTCCCGCTTCCCGACGGACGCGTGCTGATCGAGTACGACGACCCGAAGGCCAACGTCGAGGAGTTCGCGAGGATCTCGAGGGCCGACGCCGAGGCGCTCGAGCGGTGGGACGCGTGGATCGGCGGCCTGGCGGCCGTGCTCGGGCCCGTGCTGATGAGCACCCCGCCGCGGATCGGCTCGCGACGGCCCGGGGAACTGTTCGAGCAGCTCCGGCTGGCCTGGCGGTTCCGCGGGCCCGGCGTCCGCACCGTCGGAGAGGTCACCCGCCTGATGACGATGAGCGTCGCGGACCTGCTCGACCGGTTCTTCACCTCCGGCGCGATCAGGGCCGCGATGTCGATCAACGGCCCGGTCGGCACCTGGGCGGGTCCGCTCGAGCCCGGCACCGGGTACGTGATGGCGCACCACTCGATCGGGGACGTGGGCGACGGCACCCTCGGCTCGTGGGGGGTGCCCGAGGACGGCATGGGCGCCGTGGCCGAGGCGCTCCGATCGTGGTCACGGCCTGCCACCCGCGGATCACGTTCCTGCGGCAGGTCGAGCGCTCGGAGCTGCCGGAGGACTTCGTACACGACATCGAGCACGCCTTCGAGGAGGCGCGGCGCGGCGTGCCCGCCACGTACCCGTTCAGCGACGGCGTGATCCCGACCGCGCTGGATCCCTCGCTCGCGCCCGAGGGCGTGCACGTCGTCTCGCTGTTCACCCAGTGGGTGCCGCACGCCTGGTCGCTGGAGCCCCACCGGGAGGAGCTCGAGGCGTACGCCGACCGGGTGATCGCGGCCTACGACGAGGTCGCGCCGGGGTTCCGGGACTCGGTGATCGCGCGGCAGGTGATCGGGCCGTACGACATGGAGACCGGATGGGCGCTGATCGGCGGCAACATCTTCCACGGGGAGCTGTCGGCCGACCAGCTGTTCCACATGCGGCCCGCGCCCGGCTACGCGGACCACCGCACGCGGATCGAGGGGCTGTACCAGTGCTCGAGCGCCACGCACGCCGGCGGCGGCGTCTGCGGCATCCCCGCCTACAACGGCGTGCGCGAGATCCGCAGGGACCGCGAAGGTCGGAAGAGAGGGCTGGCACGCCGATGAAGGAACCGTTCTCGTTCACGTTCTACACCGCGTCCTGGTACCGGCGGTCGCCGTACTGGCGGCGCACGGTGGAGGCGGGCTGCACGAGCTGGGACCTGTACAACCACATGCTGATCCCCACGCTCTACGACGACGACGAGGCCGAGTACTGGCACCTGCTCGAGCACGTGACGCTGTGGGACGTCGCCGTCGAGCGCCAGGTCGAGATCACCGGGCCCGACGCCGCGCGGTTCACGCAGCTGCTCACCTGCCGGGACCTCTCGCGATGTGAGGTGATGCAGTGCAGGTACGCGCCGATCATCGCGCCCCACGGCGGGATCGTGAACGACCCGATCCTGCTCCGCCTGGCGGAGGACCGCTTCTGGCTCTCGCTGGCCGACTCGGACGCGCTCCTGTACTGCCTGGGGGTGCAAGCGTTCGCGGGGATGGACGTGACGATCCGCGAGCCCGACGTCTCCCCGCTCCAGGTCCAGGGTCCGAAGAGCAAGCACGTGATCCACGACCTGCTCGGCGAGGAGATCGCGCGGCTGCGCTACTACCGGTGCTGGGAGGGCGACCTCGACGGCATCCCGCTGGTCGTGAGCCGCACCGGCTGGACCGGGGAGGTCGGCTTCGAGCTCTACCTGCGCGATGGCTCCAGGGGCATCGAGCTGTGGGACCGGGTGATGGCGGCGGGCGAGCCCTACCGGATCCGCGCTACCGCGCCCTCGGACCAGCGGCGTCTCGAGGCCGGGATCTTCAACTACGGCAACGACATGACGATCGAGGACACGCCGTTCCACGTCACCGGGATGGAGCACCTGGTCGAGCTCTCGGCAGACTTCATCGGGAAGCCGGCCCTGGAGCGCGTGGCGGTGGAGGGGGTCGACCGCAAGCTGGTCGGAGTCCGGATCGGCGGCGAGCCGTTCCGCCTGTGGCTCGAGGAGTTCTGGCCGGTCCGTCGGGACGGGGAGACCGTGGGGCGACTCGTCAGCGCCTCGCACTCGTTCCGCCTGCGCGAGAACATCGGCTACGCGTGGGTGCCGATCGCGCTCGCCGAGCCCGGCACCGGGCTCGAGGTGGTCTCGCCCGACGGCCCGATCCCTGCGACCGCGGCCCCCCTGCCGTTCTGGGACCTGGAGAAGCGGATCCCGAAGAGCTGATCCGCTTTGAGGCGCGGCCCCGGCCGCGCCATCATGGAGGGTGTGGAGTCGCTCGGCGGGCACCTGCTGATCGCGGGCCCACGCCTGTGGGACCCGAGCTTCCGGCGCTCGGTGGTCCTGATCGGGCACCACGACGAGCAGGGCGCCGTCGGCGTGGTGCTGAACCGCGTGACCGAGGTGACCGTCCTCGACGCGGTGCCGCCGCTCGCCCCCCTCGTCGAGCCCGGGGCGCCGGTCTTCATCGGTGGCCCGGTGCAGCCGCAGGCAGCGGTCGTGGTGGCCGACTTCGAGCACCCCGAGCGCGCCCAGGTGCTCGCCCTCGGCTCGATCGGGTTCCTGCCCGAGGAGGTCGACCCCGGGACGATCGGGGGGCTCCTGCGCGCGCGCGTGTTCGCCGGCTACGCTGGCTGGGGCGCCGGGCAGCTCGAGCGCGAGCTCGAGGAGGATTCCTGGATCGTCGAGCCGGCGACGCCGGAGGACGTGTTCACGCCCGAGCCCGAGCGGCTGTGGAGCCAGGTCCTGCGGCGCAAGGGTCCCGAGTACGACCTGCTGCGCACGATGCCGATGGACCCCTCCTGGAACTAGCCGTTCGTGGGCCCGGACGGAGCGATCCCGGAGGACTGAGGGTGTCCGATCCCGTCTCCTTCGACCGCGCGGCCGACATCTACGACGAGACCCGGGCGATCAGCACGGACGCGATGGAGCGCAACGTGCTGCTCCTGGTCTCCGAGCTCCGGGGCCGTGGCCGCGCGCTCGAGGTCGGCGTCGGCACCGGCCTGCTCGCGCTGCCGCTCCACGAGGCCGGTCTCGAGGTCGTGGGGATCGACGTGTCCCGGCCGATGCTCGCCAAGCTCGTCGAGAAGGCCGTCGGCCGGGCCCCGTTCCCGCTCGTCCTCGGCGACGGCACGCGGATGCCGTTCACCGATTCGGCCTTCGGCGGCGCGTACCTGCGCTGGGTGCTCCACCTCGTCCGGGACTGGCGCGCGCTCCTGGCGGAGATCGTCCGCGTGGTCCGTCCGGGCGGTGTGTTCGTCGCGAACCTGGGCGCCTACGGCGGGCCCCGGGGCGAGATCCAGGCCCGCTTCGCCGAGCTCTCGGGGGTGGCGGTCGTGCCGGTCGGGCTCGGCTGGGGCGACTTCGACGCGCTCGACGGCGCGATGGTGGTCCTGGGCGCGTCGCCGCGCGAGCTCCCGCCGGTCCACGAGGGGAGCGACGAGCCGCTCGCCGAGTTCCTACGGGGGATCGCGGAAGGGCGCTACTCCTGGACGTGGGACGTCGCCGAGGAGATCCGGCGTTCGACCGTCTCCCGGCTCCGGGGGTGGGCGGAGGAGCGGTTCGGGCCGCTCGACGAGCGCCGTCCCCTCGAGCACGCCACGCGTTGGCGCGCCTACGACCTGGCGTAGCCCCCGGCACCGAACGCGCTCGCGACCAGGGGGTATCCTTCCCCCGGAACCCGCCCGGGGGACCGGGCCGCGTGCGGACAAGGAGGCCCGATGCCGATCGCCGAGGTCGAGAAGATCTGGATGGACGGCGAGCTCGTGGACTGGCACGACGCCAGGGTCCACGTCCTCAGCCACGCCGTGCACTACGGCAGCGGGGTCTTCGAGGGCATCCGGGCGTACGAGACGGCGCGGGGACCGGCCGTCTGGCACCTGCACGAGCATCTCAAGCGGCTGTTCCGCTCGGCCAAGCTCTACCACATGGAGATCCCGTTCTCCCGCGAGGCGCTGACCGAGGCCACGAAGGACGTGATCCGGGCCAACGGCCTGAACGCCTGCTACATCCGGCCGCTCGCGATGCGCGGCTACGGCGAGATGGGCGTGAACCCGCTGAACGCTCCCGTGAACGTGTTCATCGCGGTGTGGCCATGGGGCGCGTACCTGGGCGAGGAGGCGCTCGAGCAAGGGGTGCGGATCAAGATCTCGAGCTGGCGGCGGAACTCCCAGAACTCGCTGCCGGCGGCGGCCAAGGCGACCGGCCAGTACATCAACAGCGTGCTCGCCAAGGTCGAGAGCCTGAAGGCCGGGTACGACGAGGCGATCATGCTGAACGAGGCCGGCCAGATCACCGACGGCTCGGGCGAGAACGTGTTCGTCGTGCGCGACGGGGTGCTGACCACCCCGCCGATCCAGGCCGGCTGCCTGGACGGCATCACCCGCGCCACCGTGATGACGCTCGCCCGCGACCTCGGCTACGAGGTCGGCGAGGAGATCCTCATCCGGACCGACCTGTACAACGCCGACGAGGCGTTCTTCACGGGCACGGCGGCCGAGATCACCCCGATCCGCGAGGTCGACGACCGCGTGGTCGGGGAGGGACACCGTGGACCGATCACGAAGGAGCTCCAGGGCGCGTTCTTCGCCGCGACGAAGGGCGAGAACGAGCGGTACGCGCACTGGCTCACGTACGTGAACGCGTGAGGCCGTGACCGACGCGAGCGGCTACCGGCTGCCGCGGACGGTCGTCCCGCGGCGCTACGACCTCGTGGTCGAGCCAGACCTCGACGCGGGCACGTTCCGCGGCTCCGAGGACGTCCTGGTCGAGGTCCGGGAGCGGGTCGACGCGATCGTGCTGAACGCGGCCGTCCTGGAGGTCTCCGGCGGGTGGCTAGAGGGGCCGGACGGGCGGCTCGGGATCTCCGAGGTGCGGCTGGACCCGGAGACCGAGCGCGCGCACCTACGCCTGCCCGACCCCGTCGAGCCGGGGGAGTGGACGCTGCACCTGGACTTCGCGGGCCAACTCTCGGACCGGATGCTGGGGTTCTACCGCTCGACCTACCGCGACGAGCGCGGGGTTACGCGCACGGTGGCGACCACGCAGTTCCAGTCGACCGACGCCCGCCGGGCCTTCCCGTGCTGGGACGAGCCCGACCTGAAGGCGGTCTTCGGGATCACGATCGTCGCCCCCGATCAGCGGCTCGCGATCTCGAACGGGGCCGAGGTCGATCGTGTCCCGGTCGGCGACGGCCGGGTCCGGATCCGGTTCTCGGACACGATGCCCATGTCGACGTACCTCGTCGCGTTCGTGGTGGGTCCGATGGAGGCGACCGATCCCGTCGACGTCGACGGTGTCCCGCTCCGGGTCGTCCACGTCCCCGGCAGGGGTCACCTCACCGCCTTCGCGCTCGAGGTAGGCGCGTTCTGCCTGCGGTTCTTCTCCGGGTACTACGGGATCCCGTACCCCGACCGGAAGATGGACCTGGTCGCGCTCCCCGATTTCCCGCAGGGGGCGATGGAGAACGTGGGGTGCGTGACGTTCCGCGACAACCTGCTGCTCGTCGACCCCGAGACCGCCACGCAGCCCGAGCTCGCGGCCGTGGCCGACGTGATCGCCCACGAGCTCGCGCACATGTGGTTCGGCGACCTCGTCACGATGCGCTGGTGGAACGGCACCTGGCTGAACGAGGCCTTCGCGACGTTCATGGAGGTCCTGGCCGTGGACGCGTACCGCCCGGGCTGGGAACGGTGGACGCAGTTCCTGCGGACGCGCTCGGTCGCGTTCGAGGTGGACGCGCTCCGGAGCACCAGGTCGATCGAGTACCCGGTCCGCTCGCCCGACGAGGCCGCCGGGATGTTCGACGTCCTCACCTACACGAAGGGCGCGGCCGTCCTGCGGATGCTCGAGCAGTACCTCGGGCCGGACCGGTTCCGCGAGGGGATCCGTCGGTACCTCGTCGCCCACCGGTTCGGCAACACCGAGACGCACGACCTATGGGACGCGCTCGAGGCCGTCTCCGGCGAGCCGGTCCGCCGGATCATGGACGGGTGGATCTGGCAGGGCGGCTATCCGATCGTGATCGCCGAGCTGGGGAACGGGACGGCACGGCTCACGCAGGAACGCTTCCTGCTCTCGGGCGGCTCCGAGCCCGGGGCCTGGGACGTGCCGCTGCTGATCCGCCGCGGCAACGGGGCCGAGCCGCTCCTCGTCGAGCCGCGGGGCGCCACCGTCGCCGTGGAGGCGGGGCAGCCGTTGATCGTGAACGCCGGAGCCCACGCGTTCGCCAGGGTCCGGTACGACGACGCGCTGCTCGCGCGGATCACCCGAGCCCTCGACCGGCTCTCGGTCGACGAGCGAACGCAGCTCGTCGACGATCGGTGGGCGGCCACGCTCGCCGGACAGGCCTCGGCCGTCGGCTTCTGCCGGTTCGCGGAACCGTTCGTCGATGAGACCGAGCTGTCGGTGTGGCAGGCGATCCTCCAGGGGCTGTCCTGGTGCGAGCGCCTGCTGGAGGCGGGCTCGCGCGAGGGGTTCCGCGCCTGGGTCCGCGGGCTGCTCCGGCCGGCGATCGATCGGATCGGATGGGGGCCGCGCGCGGGGGAGCCCGACCTGGTCCGTGCGCTGCGGGGGACGCTGGTCGGCGCGCTCGGGGTCCTCGGCGGCGATCCGGAGGTCGAGGCGCTCGCCCGCCGGATCGTCGAGGACGACCGGGCCGGCCGGCCGGCGGATCCGTCGCTCGTTGCGGCGGCCGTGGCGGTCGTCGCGACGTCGGGGACGCCGGAGGACCACGAGCGGTACCTCGAAGCCCGGGAGTCGGCACCGACCCCCCAGCAGCAGCTCCGGTACCTGTACGCGCTCGCCGACTTCCGCGACCCGGTGCTCCTCGATCGGACGATCTCGCTCGTGCTGTCCGACGGCGTCCGCCCGCAGAACGCTCCCCATCTGCTCGCGCGCGCGATCGCGAACCGGGACCACGGCGAGCGCGCCTGGCGGTTCGTGAAGGAGCACTGGGCCGAGATCGAACGGCGGGTCGCGCCGTCCACGTTCGTCTACGCCGTGGATGGGCTCCGGTACCTCACCGGCCCCGGACAGGTCGAGGACGCCGCGGCGTTCCTCGCCGAGCACCCGATCCCGCAGTCGTCGCTCCAGGTGCAGCAGATCCTCGAGCGTCAGCGGGTGAACGCCGCCTTCCGGCAGCGCTCCGCCCCCGAGCTCGCGGCGGCGTTCAGCGCGCCGACGTAGGCTCCGCGAGGGAGCCGGGCGAGGGGGCGTCGGCGAGGGAGCCCGGGTCGGTGTTCGCGCCGCACGCGAGGACGACCACGCGCTCCCCCGGCTCGGGCCGGTAGGCGCCGGAGAGCAGGCCGGCCAGGGCGGCCGCCCCACCGGGCTCGGCGAGCACCCGGACCCCCTCCCAGAGCACCTCCTGGGCGCGCCGGATCGCGTGGTCGGGCACCACCACCACGCGGTCGACGTGGCGCGAGCAGATCCCGTGAGCGATGACGCCCGCACGCCGCGCCCCGAGGGAATCGGCCGCGTAGCCGCCGACGTCGACCTGGACGGGTCCCCCCGCGCGCAACGCCTCGGTCATCGTCGGGCACCGTTCGGGCTCGATCCCGATCACCCGGGCGTCTCCGGAGTACCAGGCGGCGACCCCCGCGATCAGCCCGCCGCCGCCGACCGCGACGAGCACGGTCTCCGCGTCCGGCACCTGCTCGGCCAGCTCGGCCGCCAGCGTCCCCTGGCCGGCCACGACCTCGCGCTGGTCGAACGCGTGGAGCTCGACCGCCCCGGTCTCGGACGCTCGCTGGCGGCTCGCCTCGAGCGCCTCGTCGTAGTAGCCGGGGACGATCCGCACGTGCGCGCCCTGGTCGCGGATGCGTCGGGCCTTGACCGGCGGCGAGGTCTCCGGCACGAAGATCTCGGCGCGGTGACCGAGCTCGCGGGCGGCGAACGCGACCGCCAGCCCGAAGTTGCCGCCCGAGGCCGCGATCACCCCGGCCGCGGGGACCACGGAGGCGAGCATGGCGTTGAAGGCGCCCCGCACCTTGAACGACCCGGTGTGCTGGAGCAGCTCGAGCTTCAGCGCGAGCCGGCCGGGGACGCCGAACGTCCCATGCTCGAGCTCGAGGACGGGCGTCCGCCGGACCCGGGGACCGACCCGGGCGCGGGCGGCCAGCACGTCGTCGCGGGTGACGGTCGGCGTGGTCACGATCGCATATCCAAGCACGGCCACCCGCTTGACATCCTCGGGACGCCGCCCATACCGTTCGGCACCGAACGACCGGGGGACGTCCTCCCGATGACCCGTTGGCGAGGAGAGGGGTGACGACGACGGGCGGCATCGCCGTGGTCGAGGGGGTGGAGGTCTCGACCCTGCACGCGATCGGTGGCGAGCGCGTGGCCTCGGCGGACGTCTTCGTCGACGTGTCGCCGATCGACGAGCAGGTGATCGCGCAGATCGCCCGCGGGGGGGAGGCCGAGGTCGACCGCGCCGTCGCCGCTGCGAAGGAGGCCTTCGCGGTCTGGAGCGGCGCCCCGCCCGCGGAGCGGGCGAAGGTCCTGCACCGGATCGCCGATGTGATCGAGGAGCGCGTCTCCGAGCTCGCCGCGGTGGAGACGCGGGACAACGGCTCGACGCTGCGCTCGATGCGGAGCTCGGTGATGCCGCGCGTCGCCCGGAACTTCCGGTTCTTCGCCGACCAGCTCCTCCGGCTCGGGCGGCGGGAGACGAGCTACGAGCGCTTCCGCGAGATCGTGTCGTGGGACCCGGCCGGCGTCGCCGCCGTGATCACGCCGTGGAACGCGCCGCTGATGCTCGCGAGCTGGCGGTTCGCGCCCGCGCTGGCCGCGGGCAACACGGTCATCCTCAAGCCGCCGGAGTGGGCGCCGCTCACAGCCTCGCTGTTCGCGGAGATCGCGCGGGAGGCGGGGCTGCCGGACGGCGCGTTCAACGTCGTGCAGGGGATCGGGGAAGAGGCGGGCGCCGCGCTCGTCGCCCACCCGGACGTGGCACGGATCGCGTTCACCGGCTCGGTCGAGACCGGTCGCCTGGTGGCCGCCGCCGCCGGTCGGAACCTCACGCCGGTCTCGCTCGAGCTCGGCGGCAAGTCGCCGTTCGTCGCCTTCGCCGACGCCGACCTCGAGGCGGTCGTGAAGCAGGCGGTGAACCAGTACGACAACGCCGGGCAGGTCTGCCTGGCCGGCACGCGTCTGCTGGTCGAGGAGCGGATGCACGACGCCTTCCTCGGGCGGTTCCTGGAGGCCGCGCGCGCGCTCCGGCAGGGCGACCCGCGCCTGCCCGACACGGACATCGGCCCGCAGATCACGCGCGAGCACTTCGAGCGGGTGGACGGCTTCGTACAGCGCGCGAAGGCCGAGGGCGCCACGGCGCTGCTCGGCGGCGGTCCCAACGAGGAGCTGGGCGGCCTGTACTACCGGCCAACGCTGTTCGTCGACGTGCCCGCCGGGGCCGAGATCCTCCGCAAGGAGGTCTTCGGCCCCGTGCTGACCCTCCAGGCCTTCCGCGACGAAGAGGAGGCGATCGCGCTCGCGAACGACACCGACTACGGCCTGGCCGCGATCGTCTACACGGGCGACCGCGAGCGGGCCGAGCGCGTCTCGGCGCGCCTGGTCGCCGGGACGGTGTGGGTGAACTGCTTCTTCGTGCGCGACCTCGCGGCGCCCTTCGGCGGCGCCCGGAGCTCGGGGATCGGGCGCGAGGGCGGGACGTGGAGCTTCGACTTCCATGCGGACGTGAAGAACGTATGCATGGCCCCCTGGGGGTGACCGAAGGAGGAGGGCGATGGGAGAGGTCGTCGGCGCGGCGCTCGTGGCGCACGTCCCCACGATCATGCTGCCGGAGGAGGTCCGGCTCGAGATCAACGAGGGGAACGAGATCACCCTGGTGCCGGGCCTGCACCGGATGAAGGCCGAGCGCCTGGATCGGCTCGAGCCCGACACGGTGATCGTGTTCGACACGCACTGGGAGTCGACGTTCGAGCACATCGTCACCTCGCATGAGCGGCGCACGGGGAAGTTCACCTCGCACGAGCTGCCGCGTGGGATGCGCCAGATCCCGTACGACATCCCGGGCGATCCCGAGCTCGCACGGCTGATCGCCGCGCAGGCCGAGGGCCGCGACGACTGCTGGATCCTGGCCTGCGACGACCCGTACCTGCCGATCTTCTACGGGACGGTCAACATCTGGACGTTCCTCGGCGACCCCCGCACCCGGTGGATCAGCGTGGCGATCAACCAGACCTGCGACACCGACGACTTCCTGCTGTTCGGGGAGCTGATCGGCCGGGCGATCGAGCAGAGCGACCGGCGCGTCGTCCTGCTCGCCTCGGGCGGCATGACCCACCGGTTCTTCAACTTCAAGGAGCTGCGCAAGCGCGAGAGCCAGCGGGCGCCGGACAACATCTACAAGCTCGAGTACTACGAAGCCGACATGAAGGTGCTCGGCATGATGGAGGAGGGGAACCACGCGGGGGTGATCGACAACATGCCCGAGTACCGCAAGGCCTACCCCGAGGGGCACTTCGGCCACTACCTGATGATGGCCGCGGCGCTGGGCGGACGCGCTTGCACCGCGCCGGGCGAGCGCTTCAGCGAGTACGAGGCCTCCGTGGGCACCGGGCAGGTGCACGTGTGGTTCGAGCGGCCCGAGGGGGGCTGGAACGGCGTGACGTGAGGACGAAGGGCCGCGAGGCATCGGGAGGGGTGTCCTCCTCCCGAGCAGGGCGTACCATCGCGTCCCCGTCCCGGTGGGGCGCGCTCCAGCGGGAGCGCGGGGCAGGAGGGGAGGTAGCGATGCTCAGGTCACGGTGGTTGGGGTTGCTGATCGTCGGCGCGCTGCTGCTCGCGGCGTGCGACCAGGGCGAGGACGGTGGCGATGCTACCGGCCCCACCGGCGACGGCGGCGGCCGGGCCGGATCCGCGGACCTGCCGCTCGACGACTGGCTGGCCGCGGACCTGGGCGCGTGCGCCGAGGCGCCCACGGGCGAGCCGCTGCGGATCGGCTACGCGGCCGACCTGTCCGAGCTCGGCGGGTTCGCGGACGTCCCGGGGACCGAGGCGGCCGGGTTCATGGCGGAGCTGATCAACTGCGCGGGCGGCGTGGAGGGCAGGCCGGTCGAGGTCCTCGTCCAGGACATCCAGGGCGACCCCGAGGTGACGCAGCGGGCAGCACAGGACCTGCTCGACGCGGGGGTCCACGCGATCCTCGGGCCGCCGTTCGCCGACTTCGGGCTCCCACTGCTCCAGGTCGTCGGCGGGCAGGTGCCGGTGCTGTTCGTCGCTTCCACCGAGCCGACCCTGGCCAACGCCGAGCAGCTCTCGTTCCTGGTGCCGTTCGACGACACCGCGCAGGCGACGGTCGCGGCCGGCTTCGCGATCGAGCAGGGGTTCGAGACCGCGGTGACCTTCAGCTCGCCGGGGCCCTACTTCGGCTACAACCCCGAGGTCTTCACGCGCGTGTTCGAGGAGAGCGGCGGGCGGGTCCTGGCCGACTACACCTTCTCCCTGGAGGACACCGACTTCTCGACCCAGGTGAACGACCTGGCGAACCTGCCGGAGTCGCCGGACGTCCTGTACACGGCGATGATCACGCCCCAGCTCGGCCCGCTCCTCGGGCAGATCCACGGGGCGGGGATCGACCTCGAGCTGATCGGGGCCGACTCGTTCGATGCGACGCGGGTGTGGGACCTGGGCGAGGACGCGGAGGGCGCGTACTACACGACGCACGCCTTCCCGGTGGAGGGGAGCCCGATGGCCGCGTTCCTCGACGGCTTCGAGGCGGCGCGGGGTCGGCCGCTGGAGACCGTCTCGTTCGGCGCCCTCGCGGCCGACGCGGTGATCCTGGTCGCCGACGCGTTCGTCCGCAGCGGGATGGAGCCGGACGCGGTCGCGATCGGCGACGCGTTGAGGACGGCCGAGGGCGTGCAGGTCATCACGGGCACCGTCACGTACGCCGGGACCAACGGCGTCCCCGAGAAGCCCGTGTACATCCATCAGGTGGTCGAGGGGGAGCCCGTTCTCGTCGAGACGGTCGAGCCCTGAGGCGTGAGGGGCTCGCGTGCTGGCGGTCGATGGGCTCAGCTCCCGGCACGGGTCCATCACCGCCATCCGCGACGTCTCGCTCCGCGTCGAGGCCGGCGAGGTCGTCGGGCTGATCGGCCCGAACGGGGCGGGTAAGAGCACGTTGCTGAACACGCTGGTCGGGTTGCTCCGGCCCCCGGCCGGCAGGGTCGTGCTCGAGGGCAGGGACGTGACCGGGTGGCCGCCGGACCGGATGCTGCGGCTGGGCGTGGCGCTGGTGCCGGAGCGGCGTCGCCTGTTCGCGGACCTGACGGTGATGGAGAACCTGTTGGTGGCCGGGATCACGGCCACGCCGACCGAGCGGAAGCGCCGGCTCGAGGAGGTCGCGGAGCTGTTCCCCGTGCTCGAGCGCCGCCGGACGGTCCCGGCCGGCTACCTGTCGGGGGGCGAGGCTCAACAGCTCGCGATCGCCCGGGCCCTGATGAGCGGGCCGCGCCTCCTGCTGATGGACGAGCCGACGCTCGGCCTGGCCCCCAGCCTCGTGGGCCTGGTGTTCGACCTGGTCGCGCGGCTCCGCGAGGAGGGTCACACGTTGCTCGTCGTCGAGCAGAACGCGCGCCGGCTCCTGGAGGTTTCCGACCGCGCCTACCTGATGCGGACCGGCGGGATCGTCGCCGAGGGGACGGGGAGGGAGCTGCTCGACCGGCACGATCTGTTCGAGGTGTACCTCGGGGTCGAGGGATGACGCAGGCCGTCCAGAACCTGGTCGACGGGCTCGGGCAGGGGAGCATCTTCGCCCTGCTGGCGCTGGGTCTCACGCTGATCTTCGGGGTGATGCACCTACTGAACTTCGCCCACGGCGAGCTCATCACGGTGTCCTCCTACGTGGCCTACGCGCTCGCCTCTCGGGGGGCCGGATGGGAGACGCTCGCGCTCGCGATCGTCGCGACCTCGGTCCTGACGGCCGTGGCGATCGAGTTCCTCGCCTTCCGGTGGGTGCGCGGCGCGAACGAGTTCACGATGCTGCTCACGTCCTTCGGCGTGCACTTCGTGGTGGCGGCGCTCTTCCTGATGTACGTCTCGCCGCGGCCGCTGAACATCCCCAAGCCCGGGTGGATCTTCCAGACCGTCCGGATCGCGGGGGTCGCGCTCGAGGTCGTGGACCTGGCGACGATCGCGGCGACCGCCCTCACCCTCGCGGCCACGAGCTGGCTCCTGAGGAAGACGCTGTTCGGGATCGCGCTCCGGGCGGCCGCCGAGGACTTCGACGCCGCCCGGATCATGGGCGTCCGCTCGAACCGGGTGATCCGTGGGGCCTTCGCGCTCTCCGGCGTCCTCGCCGGGGTGGCCGGGATCTTCTGGCTCATGCGCACGGGCACGGCGGCGCCCAGCGCCGGGCTCACGCCGCTCCTGTTCGGCGTCATCGCGGCGATCGTCGGCGGCCTGGGCAGCCTGGGGGGCGCCGTCCTCGGGGGGCTCGCGCTCGGCCTCACCCAGGTGTTCCTGCGGGCCTGGCTCCCACCCGACCTGTCGGGGCTGACCGAGGGGCTGATCTTCGTGCTGATCGCCCTGCTGTTCATCCTCCGGCCCCAGGGGTTCGTCACCGTGCACCGGGCCGAGCGCGTCTGATGCGCCGGGATCCGGTCGATCGCTGGCTCCTCCCGGCGGGGGAGTCCGCGACGCTCTTCGCCGTCCTGGTCGGCGGGGGTGCGCTCTACGCGGCCGCCGGCGGGTCGGCGCGCGACACGCTCGTGAGCCAGATGCTCGTGAACGCGGTCATGGTGCTGGGGCTCCAGGTGTACATCGGCAACACGGGCATCCTGTCGTTCGGCCACATGGGCTTCGCGGCGATCGCTGGCTACGCGGTGGCGATCATGGCGATCGAGCCGGCCTTCAAGCGGCTGTTCATCCCCGAGGCGCCGTTCGGGCTCGCGGAGGTGGACCTGCACCCGCTGGTCGCGACCGCCGTGGCCGTGCTCTTCCTGCTGCTGGTGGGGTTCTTCCTGGGGTTGGGGCTCGCGCGCTCGGGCGCCCGCGCCGGGGCGGTGGCCCCGACGATGATCACGCTGGCGCTCCTGTTCCTGGTGCACGAGGCGGCCAGGAACTTCACCGACCTCACCGGCGGGGAGCGCTCCGGGCTCTCGTTCGGACCGGGCAACTCGCTCCAGGGGCGCGGATGGATCTACGCGGCGCTCGGGGCCTCGATCCTGGTGACCCGGCTGTTCCGGGAGACCCGGGCCGGGCGCCTGGCCCAGGCGGGAAGGGAGGACGAGCTCGCGGCGCGGGCTTCGGGCATCGACCCCGCCCCGCCGCAGATGATCGCGCTCCTGCTCTCGATCGTCCTGATCACGATCGGTGCCTCCCTCCGCGTCCAGCTCCTGGGCTCGATGACCCCGAACTTCTTCTTCTTCAGCTACACGCTGCTCACGCTCTCGATGCTGGTGGTGGGCGGGCGCAAGAGCGTGACGGGGGCGCTGCTCGGCGTGGTGATCATCACCGCCGGCAACGAGCTGACGCGGTACCTGGCGAGCGGTGCCGTCTCCGTGCCGGGGTTGGGGTGGCTCCTGCGCGAGGGCCTGTCCGACGTCTTCCTCGGGGGGGCGATGCTCGGGTTCATGATCCTGCGTCCCGACGGGCTGCTGGGGGATCGCGAGCTCGCCGATCGGATCCGCGTCCGACGGCGGTCGGCCGAGCCGCCACCCGAGCCGCTCACGGCCGGGGCGGCGGCCGAGCCGGCGTCCACGCTGACCGCCCGGGAGGTGACCGTGCAGTTCGGCGGGTTCCTCGCGGTCCACGAGGCATCGGTGGAGGTCCGCTCGGGCGAGGTCGTCGGCCTGATCGGTCCGAACGGTGCCGGCAAGACCACGCTGCTGAACGCGATCACGGGCGTCGTCCCGGTGACGCACGGGCGCGTGACCCTGGACGGCCACGACCTGACGGGGCGTCCGACGCACCGGATCGCGCGGGCCGGCGTCGCCCGGACGTTCCAGAACTTCCGACTGTTCCCGTCCCTCCCGCTCCGGGAGCACGTGGCGGTGGCCGCCCTGGTCGCCGAGCGTCACCGTCGCGATCGCGCCCGTCCCGACCCCGGGGCCCTCCTGTCGGCCGGCGGGCTGTGGGAGGCGAGGGAGCGGCCCGCCCGGGAGGTCGACACCGGGACCGCCCGCCGGCTCGAGCTGGCCCGGGCGGCGGCCCTCGCCCCAGGGTTCCTGCTCCTGGACGAGCCCACGACCGGGATGAGCGAGGCCGAGTCGAAGGCGATGATCGAGCACGTCCGCAGCACGGCCGCCGCCGTCGGCGCCGGCGTGCTCGTGATCGATCACGACCTGCACTTCATCACCCGGGTCTGCGACCGGATCTTCGTCCTGGACCAGGGACGGGTGATCGCGCACGGCACGCCGGAGGAGGTCCAGGCCCACCCGCAGGTGCGCGCCGCCTACCTCGGCACCCCCGCCGAGGCCTCCGGGTGAGATCGCTCAGCAGAACTCGAAGTAGCGTCGGCGCTCCCAGCCGGTGATCGCCGAGGGGTCCAGGAACCGCTCCCACTCCCACCTGCCCGACTCCGCGTAGTGCGCGACGACGTCCTTGCCGAGCGCATCGGCGGCGAAGGCGCTGTCGCGGAACGCCGCCACGGCCTCGCCGAGGGTCGCCGGCAGGGGCGGGACCGGGCGTTCCCAGTCCCCTCCGATCAGCGGCTCCCCCGGGTCCGCGTCGGTCGAGATACCGTCGGCCGCCGAAGCGAGCAGGGCGGAGATCGCCAGGTAGGGGTTCACGTCGGCGCCGGGGACCCGCCACTCCAGCCGGGTCGCCCGCGCCGGCTCGAGCAGCACGCGGAGCGAGACCATCCGGCTGTCGAAGCCCCAGGAGACGCCGTTCCCGGAGAACTCGCCGCTCCGCGTCCGCCGGTACGAGTTCACGGTGGGCGCGGACAGGAGCATCAGGTCGGGGGCGCGGGACAGCACGCCGCCGATCGCCGCCCGCATCGTCGCGGACATCCCGCGCCCGGCGCCCGGGTCGTGGAACACGTTCGCACCGTCCCCGTCCACGAGCGAGAGGTGGAGGTGGCAGGAGGAGCCGGTCGTGTCGCCGAAGGGCTTGGCCATGAACGTGACGGCCATCCCGTTCCGCGAGGCGAGCGCCCGCATCGCGAGCTTGAACAGCAGGTGCCGATCGGCCATCTCGAGCGCCGGTCGGTGCTGGAGGTTGATCTCCCACTGTCCGAGCCCCCACTCGGCCTGGGTGGTCCACGGTCCGAGGTCGGCCGCGGCGAGGGCCTGGCGAACCTCGGAGAAGAAGCCCTCGAGCTGGTCCCCCGCCTGGATCGTGTAGTCGCCGCGGGCGAGCGTGGTCGGCCGGAGCGTGTCGTAGCCCTCGGTCCGAGCCTGGTCGTAGGTCCCTCGGTACAGGGCGAACTCGATCTCGCTCGCCACGTGCGGGGCCAGATCCAGGTCGGACAGGCGATCGACCTGTCGGCGGAGGACGGTCCTCGGGGCGACGGGGACGAGCTCCTCCGAGCCGGTCTCCACGAGGTCGGCCACGCAGATCGCCGTGCGCTCGAGCCAGGCGGCCGGGCGGAGCGTGGCGAGATCGGGGACGAGGCGGATGTCGTGCCAGCCCGTGTGGTGCCCCGTGTACTCGAGCTGAGGCCCCGGCCACTGCTCGAAGTCCCACCCGAGCACGCACGAGCTGAGCGCCACACCCTCGTCGAGGAGCCGGCGGAACACCTCGGGGGAGAACCGCTTGCCGATCGGCCTCCCGGTGACGTCCGCCGAGGTCACGATCACGGTGCGGAAGCCCTCGGCCTCCAGGTCGTCGAGCCCGATCGTCATCGCGTCAGCCACCCCCCGTCGACCGGGAGCTGGACCCCGGTGATGAACGACGCCTCGTCCGAGAGCAGGAACGAGATCGCGGCCGCGACGTCCTCCGGCTCGCCCACCCTGGGCACGAGCAGGCGCTCCCTCATGAACGCCCACGCCTCGGGCGACCGCGGATCCGCGCCCGGGATGAACGCGGTCGCGATCGGCCCGGGGGCGACCGCGTTGACGCGGATGTTCCGGTGCGACAGCTCGACGGCCAGGGCCTTGGTGAGCATCTTCACGCCCCCCTTCGACGCGTTGTAGTGGACCTGCGGATGGCCCCGCGATGAGACGACCACCTCGGACTCGACGGTCGACAGGTTCACGATCGCGCCGCCTCCGCCGGCCGCGATCGCTGGGGCGAGCGCACGCGTGACGATGTACATCCCCTTCAGGTTGGTGTCGAGCACGAGGTCCCACTCCTCCTCCTCGAGCTCGTCGAGCGGCGACATGCGCACCACGCCGGCGTTGTTCACCAGGTAGTCGATGCGGCCGAAGGCTCGCAGGGCACCGTCGCGCGCCGCCTCGACGCGATCGCGATCGCGCACGTCGGCCGCGAAGGCCACCGCGGTCCCGCTCGAGGAGGCGATCTCCCGCGCCGTCTCGGAGGCCGCCTCGAACCGGACGTCCACGACCGCCACGGCCGCGCCCTCGGCGCCCAGCCGCCTGGCCGTGGCGCGGCCGATCCCGGAGCCGCCCCCGGTCACGATGGCCACGCGGCCCGAGTGGTCGAAGCCCATCGTGTCAGCGCTCCCGTCTCCTGTCGCGGTCGCCCCCCGGAGGCGGGCGTGGCGCACAGTCTGCCGCAGTCCGTGGCCGCTCGCGCGCCCATCCGGGGCCGCCCGGGCGTTCCGCCCCCGGAGTAGCATCGGAGCCATGACGGTGGGGGACCGCCCGCTCCGCCTCGACGTGTCCCGAGAGGAAGCGCTGGAGCACGCGGTGAAGCTCGTCACGGAGGCCTGGCGCTCCTTCGACCGGTTCCGACCCGAGGAGCCGCCGCTCGACGAGCGGGTCCGGGCGCTGCTCCGGGCCGAGCTGCCCGAAGGCCCCACGCCGGTCCACGAGGCGCTCGACGACACCGGGCGGATCCTCGATGAGTCGATCGCCCAGCCCCGTCCGCGGTACTTCGCGTTCATCGGATCGAGCGGCCTGGAGATCGGCGCGATCGGCGACCTGCTCTCGCACACCTACGACATCAACCTGGCCGTCGACGCGCGGGCGGCGACCGAGATCGAGAAGCAGGCGGTGCGGTGGGCGGCCGAGTTCGTGGGCTACCCGGCAACGTGCGCCGGTGCCTTCACCAGCGGGGGCACGGTGTCGAACACGAGCGCGCTGGCCGCGGCGCGCGAGCAGGCCCTGCCGGGCAGCCGCCACGAGGGCCTGGAGGGCAAACGAGCGGCCGTCTACTGCTCCGAGGAGGTGCACTACTCGATCACCCGCGCCGTCGAGATGCTGGGGATCGGGTCGCGGAACCTCCGCGCGATCCCGCTCGGCCCTGACCGCGGGCTGATCCCCGACGCGCTCGAGGAGGCGATCGACGCGGACCTGGCCCGTGGGATCACGCCGATCGCCGTCGTCGCCACGGCGGGCACCACGCTCACCGGGGCGGTCGACCCGATGCAGGCGATCGCCGACATCTGCGAGGAGCGTGGCGTGTGGATGCACGTCGACGGCGCCTACGGGCTGCCGGCCGTCGCGGTGCGGCCGGAGCTGTTCGCCGGGTGCGAGCGGGCGATGTCCGTGAGCGTGGACGCCCACAAGTGGCTCTACCTCCCGAAGGCGTGCGGGATCGTGCTCGTCCGCCGGCAGGAGGACCTGGTGGCCGCCTTCGCCCACGAGCAGGGGTACCTGCCGCACCAGCGGTACGACCTGCACGCCGTGGACATCACGTTCGAGTACTCGCGTCCGTTCCGGGCTCTGAAGTTCTGGCTCGCGATGCGCGCGCACGGCGCCCAGGCCTTCCGCGAGGCGATCGAGCGGAACCTCGCCGAGGCGCGCCTGTTGTACGAGACCGTCTCGGCGCGCCCGGATCTCGAGGCGCTGGGTCCCCCGCAGCTCTCCGTGGTCCCGTTCCGTCACGTGCCGCCGGGCGTCGAGGACGTGGACGCGCACAACGACCGCCTGGCCGAGGCCCTCCAGGCCGACGGGCGCGTCTGGATCGCCTCCGCCCTGATCGACGACCGGGTCTGGCTCCGGCCCTGCTTCGTGAACTTCCGGACGACCGAGGAGGACGTGCTCGACCTGGTCGGGATCGCGGCCGAGGTCGGCGAGGGGCTGCTGGGCCGCTCCGGGTCCGGCTCGAGCGCCCGCTAGACTCCCGCCCGGCGGGGACCTGCCGGGGACGACGGGAGGGTGGAGATGGCGGAGCCGCTCGTGGGCGTGGTCATGGGTTCGGCCTCGGACTGGGAGACGATGCGGCAGTGCGCGGAGCAGCTCCGGGCCTTCGGGGTCCCGTTCGAGACCCGCGTGCTCTCGGCCCATCGCACCCCGGACGAGCTGCGCGACTGGATCGGCTCGGCGGAGGAGCGGGGGGTTCAGGTCTTCATCGCGGCGGCCGGGATGGCCGCGGCGCTGCCTGGCGTCGTCGCCGCTCACACCACGCGCCCGGTCCTCGGCGTGCCGATGGGATCCGAGCTCTCGGGGCTCGACTCGCTGCTCTCGATGGTCCAGATGCCGGCGGGGATCCCGGTGGGAACCCTCGCGGTCGGGCGGGCCGGCGCGGTGAACGCCGCGATCCTGGCGACCCAGATCCTGGCGGCTCGGGATGCGCGGTTCGACGAGGCCGTCCGCGCGCACCGGCGCGAGCAGGCCGAGAAGATCCTGGCCCAGCCCGAGCCCTCGACGGGATGACGTCGTGGCCTACGCGACCTGCCCGTGGTGCCTGTCCCCGCAGCTCGTCGGGGACGAGGTCGTCGAGTACCGATGCTTCAACTGCAACGGCACGAACCGGTTCGCCGAGTGCCAGGAGTGCGGGCTCGTCCAGACGGTGAGCAGGAGCTGGAGCGCGTTCACCTGCTCCCGGTGCGATCGGAAGGGGGACCTGCCCCGCGAGGTCAGCGCCGCGACCTCGCCCCGGGCCCGCCGGGCGGAGGGGACCGGGCTCCCCTGGCCCAGGTTCTGAGCCCTCAGCTGCGTTTCCGGTAGGCCCACCAGGCGGTCGCCGAGGCGAGGAGCCCGAGCACCATCACGCCGCCGAAGCGGAGGAGGCCGGACAGCCGCTCGATCTCGACGAGCGGCGGCGGCTGCCCGTCGAGCAGCTCGCGGAGCACGTCGGCGCCCAGGCCGAGCGCCCTCGAACGGTGCACCGCGGCGTCCTCCCAGACGAGCCACACGAGAGCGGACAGGACCGTCGCGCCGATCCCGGCCAGGCTCGCGGTCATCGCTCCGACCGGGTTCGTGAACCAGGGCATCGTGGACCCGCGATCGAACCCGTACACGAGCCACAGGGCTCCGAACACGATCAGGGTGGCGGCGAGGCCCTGGGCGATCGTTCCGAGCACGCTCGCCTGGGCGCGGAGCACCACGTCCCCCACGAGCGCGGGGTCGAGGCGGTCCGACGTATCGGTCACGGTCAGCCGGACCCACGGGTCGGCGACCGACCTCCAGGCCACGATCCCGACGCCCGCGGCGACCAGCGCCATCAGCAGCAGGACGAGGTCGGGACGTCCGGCCCGGCGCGCGCGCGCGGGGAGGGCTCGGCGGGTCACGACGTCGGGCACGGGGCCGGTCCGGGGACCGACGACGCTGGGCGGCGAGGCGGGTCGGGACATCGGCGGCGCGGGCGCGAACGGTCGCGGCGGCGCGGCCGTCGCCGCGACGGGCGCGCGCACGTCGACGTCCGGCTCCGGCCGTTCGAGCAGCCAGCGGCGGCACCGCGTGCACCGGATGACCGAGTCGCGCAGCTCGGCCTCGCAGAACGGACAGGCCTTCACACCAGGGGTTTCGTATCCCCGGTCCGGGTTCTTGAGCCCGGCGGCCGCGCGGAACGGAGGCGGGCACCGGTGCGGTGCCCCGCCGGGTCCCCACCCGACCCGACCGTCCGGGGCGTTCCGGCCCTCCCGGGCCGGGCTCCCGACGCCACCCCGGAGGGCTCGCGCACGCGGTAGCGTGGGGCATGGTGAAGGGTCCGGCCGTGCTCCTCGTCGCGGCGCTGGTCGCGGGCTCGGGTGGGGCAGCGGCTCAGGACGAGCCGTTCGAGGGCTCGGTCTCGCGCCTTGATCGCGCGACCCGGCAGCTCATGATCGGGAGCTCGTGGCGCCCGGGGTGCCCGGCGCCGCTCCGCCACCTCCGGCTCGTGCGGGTCACGTACGTCGGGTTCGACGACGAGGCCCACCGGGGGCGCCTGGTGGTGCATCGCCGGTGGGCGGACGAGATCCTCGAGGTCTTCCGACGTCTGTACGCCCGCGACTTCCCGATCCGCCGCGTGCGTCTGGTCGACCGCTACGGGGCGGACGACCGCGCCTCGATGCGCCACGACAACACCTCGGCCTTCAACTGCCGCTACGTCGGCGGCACCACGACCTGGTCGGAGCACGCGTACGGCCGGGCGATCGACATCAACCCTGCGGAGAACCCCTACGTCGACGGCTCGCGTGTGTCTCCGAGGCGGGGCCGCGCGTTCCTCGACCGGCCGCACGTCCGATCCGGGATGATCGTGGACGGCGACGTCGCCTGGCGCGCCTTCCGACGCATCGGCTGGGGGTGGGGCGGGAGCTGGCGCTCCGTCAAGGACTACCAGCACTTCTCGGCCACCGGGCGGTGAGGCGTGCGGGGATCAGGTGGCCGATCCTGGCTATCCTCTGGGGCCGCGGTCGTAGGCGCTGGAGGGGCATGCGCAGGTCGGAGAAGGAGAAGATGCTCGCGGGCGAGCTGTACCTGGCGTCCGACCCGGAGCTGGTCGCCGAGCGTCGGCGGTGCCGCGAGCTGCTCCGAGCCTTCAACGGCGAGCCCGACGAGGAGGCGCGCTCGCCGTTGCTGCGTGATCTCCTCGGGCAGGTCGGCGAGGCCGCGTTCGTCCAGCCGCCGTTCGCGTGCGACTACGGGTACAACATCTCGCTGGGCGACGACGTGTTCATCAACTTCAACGCCGTGATCCTGGACTGCGCTCCGGTGACGATCGGGGACCGAGCGCAGATCGCCCCGGGCGTCCAGCTCCTCGCCGCCGACCACCCTCGGCAGCCGGAGCTCCGCCGCGAGCTCCGGGAGCTCGCGCGTCCGGTGACGGTGGGCGCGAACGTGTGGATCGGGGCCGGCGCGATCGTGTGCCCGGGCGTCACCGTGGGGGAGGACTCGATCATCGGGGCCGGCAGCGTGGTGACGCGCGACGTCCCACCCGGCGTGATCGTGGTCGGGAACCCCTGCCGCGTCGTGCGCGAGCTCTGACCTCCGGGAGCGCGCCGGGGAGGACTCGAACCTCCGACCCGCTGCTTAGAAGGCAGCCGCTCTGTCCACTGAGCTACCGGCGCTCGTCTCGACGATACCCCGGGGCGTTGGCTCAGAGGGGCGGCGCCGAGAGGATCCTCCGCGTGCGTCTGGCCATGCCCTCGAGGAGCTTGACCGCGATGTCGGGCTCGTCGCGGAGCATCTGACGGAACGCGGAGCGCTCGATCCGGATCGTCCCGAGCGGGGACGCGGCGACCACCGTGGCCGCTCGGGGCTCGCCGTCGAGCAGGGCGAGCTCGCCGAAGAAGTCGCCTGGACCGAGGGTCGCCTCCGCCCGGGCGCTGGTGATCTTGCCCTTCACGACCTTCGCCTGCCCGTCGACGATCACGTAGAAGGCCTTCCCGGGGTCGTTCCGCTTCACGATCACGCGGCCGGCGTTGTAGCTCGAGTCCTCGGCGATGGCCGCCAGCCGGGTCAGCTGGGCCTTCGACAGCCCCTCGAACAGGGGCACGCGCGAGAGCAGCTCGACCGTCGGGCGGATCGCGTTCGGCACGGGCCACATCCTGCCAGGCGCGGGCCCACGCGACCAGTCGCGAGACAGGGCGCCCAGCCGTACCATCGTTCCCGTGGGGGAGCAGGCCACGACCAAGGTGGTCTCGTCGCTGATCTCGGGGCGTCCGGCGCCGGACGCACCCGGGGGCACGCTCATCGTCCCGAACCCCGCCCGACTGGACGAGGTGGTGGCCGAGGCTCGGCTGGGCGACGCCACCACGTTCGTCGATGCCTGCCGGGCCGCCCGCGAGGCCCAGCCGGCCTGGGCCAGGACCCCGGCCCCCGTTCGGGGACGCGCGATCCAACAGCTCGGACGGCTGGTCGAGGACAACGCTGAGACCCTGGCGCGGATCCTCACGCGAGAGATCGGGAAGCCGATCGCCGAGGCGCGCGGCTCGGTCAAGGAGGTCGTCGACACCTGCAACTTCTTCGTGTCCGAGGGGCGGCGTCTCTACGGCATGACGGTCCCATCCGAGCTCCCGGACAAGCAGCTGTTCACGTTCCGCAACCCGGTCGGGGTGGCCGCGATCGTGACCGCGGGCAACTTCCCGGTGGCCGTGCCGTCCTGGTACCTCGTCCCCGCCCTCCTGTGCGGGAACGCGGTCGTGTGGAAGCCGGCCGAGTACGCGCCGTCCACCTCCGAGGCGCTCGCGCAGCTGTTCCTGCACGCGGGGTTCCCCGAGGGCGTGTTCCACCTGGTGCTCGCCGATGGGCCGACCACCTTCGAGGGGCTCTCGCAGGCGCTCGGGGACGGCCTGGTCGACAAGGTCGGCTTCACCGGGTCCACCGAGGTGGGCCGGCGGATCGGCGAGCTCTGCGGCCGCCACCTCCAGTCGCCCTGCCTGGAGCTCGGGGGCAAGAACCCGCTGGTCGTGATGCCCGATGCGGACCTGGACCTGGCCGTCGAGGGCGCGTTGTTCAGCGGGTTCGGCACGGCGGGCCAGCGCTGCACCTCGCTCGGCACCGTGATCGTCCACGAGCGGATCCACCACGACTTCCTCGGGCGGTTCACGCGGGCGGTCGAGCGCGCCCCGATCGGCGACCCGTTCGCGGACGTCCTGTACGGGCCGATGATGAGCGCGCGGTTCTGCGACCGGTTCCTCGGCTGGCTCGACCGGGTGCAGCCGCATCACCGGCTGTCCGGTTCGACCGGGACGGGCCGGATCACGCGCGCGAACCCGCGCGAGGGGTTCGTCGGCGACCCCGAGGCCGGCCTGTACTGCCACCCGACGGTCGTCGACGGCGTCACGATGGACGACGACCTGTACAAGCAGGAGACCTTCGGCCCGATCGTCGGGGTGGCGACGTTCTCGACGTTCGACGAGGCGATGGGGCTCGCGAACGGCCACGGCTACGGGCTCTCCTCCTCGATCTACACCCGCGATCCGCTGAACGTGTTCCGGTTCCGGGAGGCGATCTCGGCCGGCATGGTGAGCGTGAACAACTCCACCTCCGGCGCCGAGGCCCACCTGCCCTTCGGCGGCAACGGGCGCAGCGGGAACGGCTCGCGGCAGTCGGGGGTGTGGGTGCTCGACCAGTTCACGCGCTGGCAGGCGATGAACTGGGACTACTCGGGACGGCTCCAGAAGGCGCAGATGGACGTCGCCGAGGTGCCGGCCGATCCGTCGTTCCGGCTCGCGGAGTGACCGCCGGTCCGGCGCCGCCGGAAGCCGGGGGCTAAGCTCCGGACCCATGGGCGGCAACGGCCTCACCGTCGTCCGCGCCGGACGTCTGATCGACACGATCGCGGGCGAGGTGCGCCGAGCGCAGGTGATCGAGGTCCGGGGCGACCGCATCCAGGCCGTGACCTCCGACGAGGGTCGGTACCCGGCGGGCGCCCGCGTGATCGACCTGTCCCGTCACACGGTCCTGCCCGGCCTGATCGACTGCCACGCGCACCTGGTGGGCGAGGTCGACAGCGGGCACGGCTACGCGCACCTCGTCCAGCGCACGGGCGCACAGGAGGCGCTCGCGGGCGTCCGGAACGCGCGCGAGACGCTCCTGGCCGGCTTCACGACCGTGCGCGACGTCGGTACGTTCCGGGCGTTCGTCGACGTCGCGTTGCGGGACGCGATCGAGGCCGGCGACGTGCCTGGGCCACGGATGCTCTGTGCGGGCGCGTACGTGACGTGCTCCGGCGGCGGGGGCGACATCACCGGGCTCGCGCCGGATGTGGACGCGATCGTGCCGCGCGAGCTTCGGTTCGGCGTGGCGAACTCGGTCGACGAGATCCGGCGTGTGGTCCGCGAGATCCTGCACCGCGGCGCCGACCTGATCAAGGTGATCGCGACCGGTGCGGTCCTGACCGAGGGCACGGCGCCGGGCGTGCCCGAGCTCTCCGAGGCCGAGATCCGCGCGGCCGTCGAGGAAGCGGCGCTGTACGGCGCGCCCGTGGCCGCCCACGCGCACGGCGCCGAAGGCATCAAGCGGGCGATCCGCGCCGGCGCTCGCTCGATCGAGCACGGGTCGCTCGCCGACGACGAGGCGATCGACCTGCTCGCGGAGACCGGGACGTACCTGGTGGCCGACATCTGGTTCGGCGACTGGATCGCCGAGCAGGGGCGGCTCCACGGCTGGTCGCCGGAGGTCCTGCGCAAGAACGAGGAGACCACCGAGGCCCAGCGGGAGGCGTTCGCGAAGGCGGTGAAGGCCGGCGTCCGGCTCGCGTTCGGCACCGACAGCGGGGGGTACCCGCACCACATGGCCGCCCGGCAGTTCGCGTACCAGGTCCGGTACGGGCAGACGCCGATGGAGGCGATCCGGAGCGCCACGAGCGTGGCGGCGGAGCTGCTGGGGTGGGAGGACCGGGTCGGGGCCGTCGAGCCCGGGCGGTTCGCCGACCTGGTCGCGGTCGAGGGCGACGTTCTGGAGGACGTCGCGCGCCTCGAGGAGCTCTCGTTCGTGATGAAGGGCGGCGAGGTCGTGAAGGGCGCCTGACCGACCGGCGGCGGTACGCTTGGCGCCAAGCGTCCACAGGAGCGTGCGATGAAGACCTGTCCGTACTGCGCCGAGGAGATCAAGGACGAAGCGATCCGCTGCCGCTGGTGCCTCACCTGGCTGGTGGAGGAGATCCCTTCCGGGGCCGAGGGGGCGAGGCCCCCGACCGCGGAGACGCAGCAGGCGAGCTCACCCGCCACGATGGCGACGGCCCCGATGACGCCCGTGGCGGTCCCGGCCGAGGCGCAGGCCCAGGCGGCGACCCCGCCGCAGGACGCGCAGGTGCAGCGGGCGGACACCGAAGCTCGGTCCTCCGAGGGGAAGGTGGAGTTCACCCACACGGGGACGCGCTACCTGCTGGGGTACGCGGCCGATCACTTCGGGATCTGGGACCGGAACGCACCCCAGGAGCCGATCGAGCGGTTCCCGCGCACCGACGAGGGGTGGGCCGCCGCGTGGCGCCGCTACACGGCGATGGAATCGAACTGGATGGACCTGCGGACCGGCCAGCGATCCGGGTAGGCCGTCGCGCGCTGGGTCGCTGCTACGCTTGCCCCATCGCGGGCGTAGCTCAATGGTAGAGCCCCAGCCTTCCAAGCTGGTGGTGCCGGTTCGATCCCGGTCGCCCGCTCGAACCCCTGGCGCCTGCGTTGCACCACCCCTGGGGTCTCATCCAGGAGCGACGCGTCCTCAGTAGCGGCTGAACTCTGACAGTCCGAAGGCTGCGGCAGGGACGTCTGTCTGCCCCTGGCGATCCCGGCCGGGGACGCCGAATGACACCATGCTTCG